>Ga0247723_1000343_pt1 | contig 31978 bp, 76 predicted proteins | sample MSEWelMarce5H_FC_FD_189079 | JGI IMG/M metagenome (GOLD analysis project Ga0247723, IMG submission 189079) | Subsurface sediment microbial communities from gas well in West Virginia, United States - MSEEL Well Study Marcellus 5H_FC | ecosystem: Environmental > Terrestrial > Deep subsurface >... | reverse complement strand
TTCTCTAAAAACAAATCCCGATAGTAGAAGATTGATGGTATCGGCATGGAATGTAGCAGAGTTAGACGAAATGGTTTTACCACCTTGCCACTATGGATTTCAAGTTTATACAAGAGAGTTAAGTGAAAATGAGAGATATGATTTATGTGCAGCACAGAAAAGCAAAATGACTGCAATATCAGAAGAAGATTATGTCAAATATAATATTCCAACCAGAGCAATCTCTCTAATGTGGAATCAACGTTCAGTAGATACATTTTTAGGATTACCATTTAACATAGCATCTTACGCATTATTATTGGAGATTATTGCAAAGGAAGTTAATATGGTTCCCGAAGATTTGATTGGTAATTTGGGTGATGTACATTTATATAAAAACCATATCGAACAAGCGAAGGAACAGATTAAAAGAGAACCATACGATTTACCAACAATCCAAATCACCGAAAGGAACTGGTATCAGCACGAAAAAGTAAAAGAACATTTAGGACCAAAAACATTTAACGATAAAATATTATCATATAGACCTGATTGTTTTGAACTAATAGGATATGAATCGCATCCAAAAATTAAAGCACCTTTAAGTAATTAAACTATGGTACATTATTTAGAAAATATAATTCCAATAGAAGATTGTGAAAAGATAACACAACGAACTATGGATTTAATGTGTAACAGACCTGATATGGTTGAGTATAGTGCATATTCCGCACCAAAATCAACTGGAGTATGGACAAGTGATATTCCGGAATGTTATATTTGGTTACACACATTAAAAGAAAAAATAGAAGAATTAGTTGGTTTTGAAGTAGAAACCGTAAATACATATTGTAGAGAGTATGTGAATGGTTCATCACTACCAAAACACATTGATAGAGAAGATATTGGTGTAACTCTTACAGTTTGTATAGAAAATCCCACCAATGTGGAGTGGCCAATTTGTTCAAAAGATTATGATGATTCCGTAACCTGCAAAGATATAAAAGTAGGAGATGGATTACTCATTTACAACTCACATGAATTGGAACATTGGAGAGATGAGCTCGTTTGTAAAGAAGATGAATACGTTTTTATGATGTTCTTACATTGGGATAAAAAAGAAACAAAATGATAAACACACTTATTTTTATTACATTTATTGCAATTTGGTATGGTCTAATTGGCTACCAAAAGGTTTGGAACACACTTAAAATGTTTAGTAAGAAATCCTATTGGACAGATTACAACACCATAGAGTTTATGGCTTGGATGGCAAAGGCAATGGTAATATTACCAGGATTACTATATGGTATAGAGATATGGCAATTACACTTTCTAACATTAGCAACATCATCTGCACTAATTTGGGCAAGTATGAGAAAATCATTACCAACACTAATAACATTTAATACAATTTGGATATTTATATCTTTAACAATTGTAGTACGAAACTTAATTAAATGATAATCCTTATTTCATCAAACGAATTAGAAGAGGAATTTAGAGATAGTTGGAAAATGGGTCATATTATACACCCACATTTAGATTTTGCAACAAATTGCATCCATGCCACGTTTGAAAACAAAGATGTAATACTATATAAGTTTGTAAAATACGGATATGTAGTATCAAACAAAAGTGGAACACATACATTATCAGCAGGAGATGCTGGTATTATGATTCACTTTCACCAATAACAAATATGTACCCACAAATAGTACAAGAAGCAACAGATAAATACTTAAAAGTAACCGATAGGTTATTTGGTATGAAATTGGAAGGAGAAATCCGTACCGATGTAAATGAGTTTATTAATGATTACTTTTTCCAAAAGTTTATCAAAGGTGATGAAGTTGCATTGGAAGATAGTAATGAGATAAAATACTTACAATCATATATAGTGTCTAAAATGGTTGTATATGAATTAACAGAAAAAGGATTTATGGGGACGTATAAGGAAGATGATACAAAGCCAGGTGAAGAGATAATTTATTTAACAGATGCAGGAAAACAATACTTAAACGAATATTTTAATGAAGATGATTATGAAGAACACACAAATATGGAAGAATTGGCTGAATACATTAGCGGTAGTACTTTTAGTAGCTAGTGGATTAGTAGCACAAGATGTAGTGGTAATTAAACACACAAACTACACAACACATTTCAGTAAATCAAAAAGATACCCAGTATTAGTACAATGGGAAACAACAAAAGAAATGGTGGGTTGTCCAACTCCCTTAAAAAGAAAGGATAACTTTAAGCCAGACCCACAATTGGTAGATGAAACTAATATTGCATTTTATTACCTAAAAAGTGGATACGATAGAGGACACGTAATGCCAGCAGCAGATAATCTTTGTCAAACACCTGCGGTACAAGATGAGTGTTTCTATTTTTCAAATATGGTAGCACAAACACATAGATTAAATGCAGGGGATTGGAAATCATTAGAAACCGCAACCCGAAATTGGGCAATGATAAGTGCAAAGGTGAGGGTATGGAGTGGTTCAGTTGGTGAGGCAAAGAAGATTGGATTAGTATCAGTTCCCACACAATGTTGGAAGGTGATTCAGGTAGCAGGTAAATGGCACGCATATCTATTCAACAATGATTTATCACCGGCAGATGGATTTCAAAATAACGAAGTACCATTAGCACAGATAGAGAAACTAACGGGTTACACCTTTAAGTAGCGCCGGAGGGGGCGGGGGGAGAAAAAGGTGTCGAACCTAAAAATTTTGATAGTGCCTTGACCTCCCCCAATCCGTTTAGGGTTTCCCATCCTATAAAAAAGTATGGATATTATTTGGATATATAAAGATAATTTCGTATCTTTGTTCTTATAAAAAAAAAGTTATGAGTAAAAGAGATAATACCCTAATATGGGTTATAGCAGCATTGATGTTTTGTATAACCATGCAATTGATTGGAACTATGCGTTTGAAGTACGAAATCAAACAATTAGAAGAGCAAGTCCTACAACTTAAAAAGAAGAATGAAGTTGGCAAATAAAATCTTACGATTTGTTTTGGGTATAGAGTTATGTACAATCTACGATAACTATACTGGAAATATCGTTGGGTATGGAATTAGAAAACATTTGAAATGAAAAAGTGGATTTGTAAAATTTTAGGACATCGTTATCAAACGAACTTTGGGTGGATGCCATCTAAAACGCGTTGTTTGAGATGTGGAATGAAATGGAAATCAGTTTTGAATCCTGATTACAATGGTAATCCTATACAAACGGATATGCACATTTGGGTAGAAGATAAATAAGATGATAACACCAGAAGAAAAAGGGGAAGAGTTAATTGAGTTCTTTATGAATGTAGAACCACCAAAGATGAGTGATTATAGTAGGTTATATCGTCCTACGGCGATTCTATTTGCTAAAAAGGTATGTGATGAGGTAATGGGTGATATGGGTGCTGATAGAGGATACCAATTTTGGAGTAATGTAAAACAATATTTAGATAAATAAGATTATGACATCAAAAGAATTTGTAGTTTGGATGCAAGGATTTGTAGAGGCTTGTAATGATTATTCACCGACACCAAAGCAGTGGGATACATTAAAGGATAAGTTAGGTGAAGTTAAGGATGAACCAACACCATCTTTACCATTTGGAGTTCCAAATACTGGAACAATACAAACACTACCATTTATCCAACCATACCCATCAGACCCGTATAATCCATATAAGATAACTTCTGGTCAAAGTGGTGTAATACTTACAACTACACCTAATAGTGGTGGAACTATTACATATAATCCATCTACAACTACATTGTGGAATCCTAGTGGTTCTAATTGGAGTTATACATCTACATTACCACAACAACCAACGACAGGAAGTAATCAATTAGAATTAGATTTTGAACCAAAATAGATATGATATATAATAGCAAAGGTCCACAACCTACAAAGATTACGGCAGAACAATGGGGTAGAAAAGTTACTATTGAACTACCCAATTCAGATACAGATATACACGAGTTATTGGATATATTTAAAGGAATTACAATTGGATTAGGTTATTCTGAATCTGGTTGGAATAATGGTATTAAAGAAATGGCAGAATCTATTTACGAAGATGAAAATACGGATTCAAAGGATTCTTTGAGTAAGTGGAGTGATGATGAATTAGGTGAAGCAATTGCAGAATTTAACCATTTAGAAAGTTTAGACGATTAAGATATGAGTGGATTATTACTACCAAAAAATAGAACACTACACTTTGCCAAACAAGTAGAGCAATCTACTATATTAGAATTAACAAAGGCAATTGTAGATATAGTTGAGGATGATGAATACTTAAAAAAATTGTATTCTATACATGGTTTAACATACGAACCTCAACCAATTAAGATATATATAGATAGTTATGGTGGACAAGTGTATCAATGTATGGGATTATTGGGTGTTATGGAACGCTCAACGACACCGATACACACCATCGTTACGGGATGTGCTATGAGTTGTGGTTTCTTAATTACATTAGGAGGTCATAAGAGATTTGCCTACCCAACATCAACCTTGCTATACCACCAAGTTTCCTCTGTATCAGCTGGAACTTTGAAGGATATAGATGATGATGTAATTGAGATGAAACGATTACAGAAATGGATTGAAGATTTAACTATCCGTAGAACTAGCATTAAGAAAGCAAGGTTGAAGGAAGTATATAAAGAAAAGATTGATTGGTATATCCCAGCTGAAGAAGCATTGGAGTTGGGTGTAATTGATGAGATACTATAATGGATAGCAAGTTTTTAATTATAGATGATATTGTTCCGTTGGAAATGCAGGAGAAAATAAAGAATACTTTATTAAGTGATTCATTCCCCTGGTTTTACCATAGTGATGCAACATACCCATCTGCAATTTCAGCAAATACCCCAATATTGGGTCACCATTATAGGGTAGATTACAAAACAAATAGTCAATTTTATAGTTTGGTTGAAGATATTGGTGATAAAGGAGCCGAATTGTATGGATTTGATTATACTGATATATCGCAGGTTCGTTCTTTTTTACAATTCCCATTAAACCCAAATTGGAGAAAAGTATTTGTTGATACATTACATTGTGATTATCATTTAGAACATTTAGTAGTATTATATTATGTATTAGATAGTGATGGTGATACTATAATTGTAAATAAAGAATTGGAATTTGGAACAGAAGTTGCCAAAGATTTAAAATATACCGATTATGAGGTTTTACATCGTATAACACCAAAGCAAGGTAGAGCCGTTATATTTAATGGTAAATACTACCATACTGCTGAACAACCAACCGATAGTATGCGGTGTATTATAAACTTTAATATAACCTAATGGATAAGATAATTTTAGTTCACTACATAAATATAGATGGAGTACCCAATAGTAATTTGGGAGAAATGATGGAGTTAGTAAAAGAATCATTAGCAAAAGATGCTGATATTATTTCCTATATAGTTCCAGTCAAAGATGAACCAACTCGTATTGAATGTGTGAATCCAAAGCTATTAAAAGAGAATGATGATGCTTGGGATAATGTTAAACGAATATTGGATAGAAACCAAAAAGCAGTTGATAAATTTATAAAGAAGTAATTGTGGATTTTATACATAGAGTACCAAATTTATTACCATTGGAGTTTTGTAAAGACCTTATAAATCAATTTGAGAAATCAAATTTAAAACAAAAAGGTGCGTCTTATGTTATAAAAAATGGTTTAGTTGGGGTAGAAAACACAAATAATACGAAAAAATCAACGGATATTTCGGTATATCCAGGATTTATTGAAGAAGCAATAGAAAAAGGTGAACCCGAATGGCGTGATTTTATTTTTTATATAAATTCTAAATTAGAAAAAGGTTTAGATTCTTATATGTTAGAACATCCGGCATTAGATGAAATACAAAAGTTTATATTGGAAGGATATAACATACAACGATACTTGCCAGGTGAAGGGTTTTACAATTGGCATTGTGAAAATTCAGGATATACGGGTGGAGGTGATAGAGTTTTGGCTTGGATGATATATTTAAATGATGTAGAAACAGGTGGTACTCAATTTAAATCACAAAAACATACAGAAAAAGCAGAAGCTGGTAAATTTTTAATATGGCCTGCTTTTTGGACTCATTTCCACAAAGGACAAATTAGTGAAACCCAAACAAAGTATATCATAACTGGTTGGTACAAACATATAAATGATTAATATGAGAGAAGAGAAAGTAAAATGGGATGGATTTGATGGTGCAATCATAGGAAATTGTTATTACACCAATAGATACATTTACGATACCGATTTAATGATTACTACTCTAATGAGTAGAGATGGTATGAGTTATCAAGATGCGTGGGAGTATTTAGAGTTTAATGTATTAAACCAACATTTAACGGATGATGGTGATGAAAGTATAACACCTATACATTTGGTGAAGGAGTACAATATAGATTAATATGCCAAAAGAAGAAAGGTTTTTTGCTAATTGGGGTGAGGAGAGTGAGGATAAGTGGGAAGATGTAGACCAACCCAAAGAGGAAAAACTTACACCAGAAGAACGCATCCAAAAGATAAAAGATACTAAACAAAGGAAACTTTGGTCTAGTGGTGCATACCCACGCGGTGCAGGATTTCGTCCTATATTAGAAAGCGATATATTAGATGCTCAATCCAAATCAAAGTCTGGATTTGAAACTGCAAGGACTTTGGGCGTATCATATAATACCTATAAGAAATGGGCTAAAACCTATGGTATATTTGAGAACGCATTAAACCCATCGGGTATTGGTATAATTCGTGCAAACCAAGTACATAAAGGTGAGAACGCATTGGATAAGATATTAGCAGGTGAAGGTAAACCTGATTATCCTATTGCAAGGTTAAAGCGTAGATTAATTACATCGGGTTACTTTGCAGAAGAATGTACCTGTTGTGGGTTTGATGAGAAAAGAGCAAGTGATAGTAAAGTTCCGTTACTATTGGATTTTTTAGATAATGATTGGCAAAATCACAAATTAGAAAACCTACGATTCCTATGCTATAATTGTTTCTTTTTATTGGTAGGTAAAAGAAAGATACCAAAGAGAGGAACTATTATTACGCAGGGTGTGGTAGATGATGGCGATGAAGATGAAGCAACTGAAGATGAAACTACAATTGAACAGATATGATACAGAGATATTTTGATTTCTTAACACAAGAAAAGTACAATCAACTTATAAAAATTGTAGAAAAGCTACAATGGAGTTATGAGGGGTTTAGTATATATGATAAAAACTCAAATAGATTTTGGTATTCTGAATTGATGGAACATCCGTTCTTTACGGAGTGGCTATCTGAAATAGAAAGATTATCCAATAAAAAGTTTAAAATTGATAGGTTGTATGCTAATGGACAAACATTGGGACAAGATGGTAGTTGGCATGCCGATTCCGAAGAAGATTCTGGATACACATTCTTATATTACTTTAATGATGGTGATGATATATCTCTAATTGGTGAAACTTATTTTATGGTAGAAGGTGAACCCATTGCCGTAACACCAATACCAAATTCAGCAATCATATTCCCACATAAATTTGTACATAAAGGAATGGCACCGAGAAAAGGATATAATGATTTACGTGTTACTATTGCCTTTAAACTAACAGAATTACCAACTACTTAAAAAAACCTTAAAAAATTTGGAGATACGGAATATTATTCGTATCTTTGTATCACTTAAAAATTAAAACAAACAAATAAACAAAAAAACTATGGCGAAGTACTTTCAAGTAGCAGTAGAGTTACACACAGACAATGGTAAGGGTGGGACTAAAAAAGTAACAGAACAATATTTAGTGGATGCTCAATCGGTGACCGAAGCAGAAGCAAGAGTTGTTAAGGAATTTGAAGCATCTAACATTCAGTTAGAGTATAACATCAAAGGAGCGGCTCAATCAAAAATCGTAGAGGTATTTGAATAATGGAAAAGGAAACTAAAGAAGAACGTAGGGTTATTTTTAATAGAGTTCCACCTGGAGATAGATGGAAAGCTGCTAAAGAGGGTAATGGTCTGACAATAGGTGCTGGACAAACTTATGGTTCTCTTACAGATGCTTTGGAAGCATGGTTTCAATCGTATGGTAGCACTCAATTCTATATTGATGCGAGGAAAGGAACTATTGAATTAGTTTCAACAATAGAAGTGGAAGTACCACAGAAAAGATTTTCGCTATATGGCGAAGATTGATATTTATAATAGTAACCAAATAAATAAAAATAAATGAATACAATTCTAATCATTCTCGCATTAGCAGCAGTAGCAGTTGGTGTGGTCTATTTCCTTACCAAAAGTGGTAAAATTAAAGACTCGGATGGGGATTCAATCCCAGATGTAATAGAAAATTCTGTTGCAGAAGTAAACAAAACCTTTACAGAAACAAAGGTAAAGATTGAAAAAGTTAAGGAGCAAGTTGAAGATGTTACTAAAGCAGTTAAGAAAGTAGCCAAAGAAATGGGTGAAGTAGCTGATGTAGTAAAAGGAAACGAAGTTCCAGCAAAGAAAAAAAGACGTTATTATAAACCAAAAACAAATAAACAATAAAACAAAAAGTATGAAAAATTTATTATTCGTAGCGTTTATCGCATCAGGATTATTTTTAGCATCATGTGGTGAAAAAAACACAGAAGCGGCAGCAGATTCAGTTGCAGTTGATACAGTAGCAGCAGATTCAGTTGCGGCTGATTCAGCAGCAGTAGATACAGCAGTAGTTCAATGAGAAACCCTACTACTATGTAAGAAGACCTCCCATTTTGGGAGGTTTTTTTATGTCTAAAAATATATTTAAGAAAAGACTTGACATTATCATTTATTTTACCTATCTTTATAGGGTAATGAGAGTTAGATATAAAATAAAATCAACATTGGGTAAAATAACACCAAAAGTGGGTAAAATACCATTGGACATTCTCATTTATTTTCACTATATTTGTATATACATTAAAAGATAGATACTATGTTAAACAACTTCTTCAAAGGTAAAACTGCTACCAAATCTGCCACTTCCTTTTGGGCTAATGATTATGATTTGGATTATGGATGGGATGATGATGGTGATATAGATGTTCCTACAAGAACCGCTACTGAAAACTCTACTCTACACTATCTAAAGTTAAATGCTCACCGCAGAGCCATTTCTAACTTCGTAAACATCCTTACTAACCGAAACATTCCTGTTCGTTTCACCATCAAAGGTGATTCTTATACAGATGGTAAATCTGTTACTATCTCTTCTGATTTGAAGCCAGATAAGTTTGATTCTACGGTTGGTTTAGCATTGCACGAAGCATCTCACATTGTTCTTACTGATTTTGATACCTTTGTTAATTACAAAGCAAATCCTACATTGGTTGATAAGTATTTAGATGTTGTTGAGAATGTAGATAAAACCAACACATCCCACCAAAGTTGGGCTAAACAACGGATTTGGGAATTGGTTAAGAACTTAACCAACTATGTAGAAGATAAACGTATTGATAATCATGTTTACACTACCTGCCCTGGCTATCGTGATTACTATCGTTCATTATACGATGTGTACTTCAACGATGCATCAATTGATAAGGGATTACTTTCAAATGAATATACTACGGAAACCATTGATTCTTATTTGTTCCGTATTATCAATATCACCAACCCTAACACTAACTTATCAAAGTTACGTGGTTTGGGTAAGATTTCTAAATTGTTAAACTTAAACAATATCAAACGTATCACATCTACCCAACAAGCAGTTGAGATTGCAGAGGGTATTGTTGAAATCATTATCCAATCCATCGCTGATGAAATGGAAGATGAGAAGAATGGTAAAGGAAAGCAAGGCGCAGAAGATGGACCACAAAGTGAAGGTGAAGGTTCTGGCAACGGAGCAGGTGGTGAAGGTGATGAAGAAAGTGATGATGATTTAGAGGTTGAGTTTGATGATTCAGAAGATGGGGAGAGTGGTTCAGATTCAGGTCCATCCGCTTCCCTAAACCAACCACTTAAAGGTAAAGTTAAAGTTAAACCAACCAATGGTAATGGTTCTGATAAAGGTGCTACTTTAAGTGAAGCTAATAAGAAGAAATTAGAGAAAGCAATTAAGAAACAACAAGATTTCTTAAAAGGTGAAACTAAAAAGAAAGCAATCACTAACAAAGATGATAAAGCATTGGAACAGATTGCTAAATCGGGTACTGAATTGGTGAATGTTGCCGGTGAAATTATCGAAGGTGTAGGTAAAGTTCCTCAAACGCAGGTAGTTGTGGTTAAGAAATTGACAGAAGAACTAATGAAATCAGAAAACTTTCCATTAGCTAGAACCGATTGGAGAACCAAAGAGTTAGTAGTTGATGAAACCACTTTACAGAAAGGTTTGGCGTTAGGTAATATGTTAGGTAAGAGATTGCAGGTTCGTAGTGAAGAGCGTGATACGGTCTACAATCGCCAGTTAAACGGACGAATTGACCGAAGATTGGTTTCTGCATTAGGATATGATTACCAAAATGTATTCTACACAAAAGAGGTTGATAAGTTTAAGAAAATCATTCTTCACATATCATTAGATGCATCTGGCTCTATGGCCGGTGAACGATGGAGACAAGCAATGACAACTGCAATAGCTATTTGTAAAGCTGCTACTATGGTAAACAACTTGGATGTACAACTTTCGGTTCGTTCAACAATTGATGGTAGTGGCTGGAACACAAACAAACCTTATATGGTGATTGCATATGATTCCCGTACCGATAAGTTCACAAAGGTTAAGCAATTGGTTGCAGCATTAGAACCCAATGGTACTACACCTGAAGGTTTGTGTTTTGAAGCAATTATGAAGCACTTTACTGAATCAACAAATGATTTGGAATCTTATTTCTTAAACATATCAGATGGTGAGCCAAACTTTGGCAATGATTCAATCAACTACTCCCGTCAGGTGGCAAGTAAGCACACCGCTGAAATGGTTAAGAGAATCAAACAACGTGGTATTGGGGTGTTGAGTTACTTTGTATCAGATTACACACCATACGAAAGTTCAAAGAAAGTGTTTTCTGAAATGTATGGTAAGGATGCTAAATTTATTGATGTAAATGGTTTAGTTCCAATCACCAAAACTTTGAACGAATTATTTCTTAAAAAATAATGAAAAAAAGTTCAAAAATATTTGGTCAAATGCTTGACATTACCAATTATTTTGCTTATCTTTATTAAACATTGAGAGAGTTACTAATTTTAAACATAAAACTTAAATAAAATCCTTATGAAAAACTTACAAAAATCAGAGTTCGGTTACACTAATGAGATTTACAAATTAGAGAAATTATCTAATGGTAGAATCCAAATGTTAAACACACAAGGTGATGTTACAACCGGCGTTAAATTAAATCAAATCACCCGCTCCAAAGCACTTCGAACTAACAAAGCAGTGCGAGGACACATTAACAAATTAGGTAATAAAACCTACCGATTAGTAGATATGAAAGAGTATGAAAAGTTGGTTAAACCACTAAACACTACCAACGCAGAACCTGCGAATGAGATTCCAAAAGAACACAATGCGATTGTGGACTTTATCCAAAATGGTTCGGTGGCATTGAAACCGAAATCTTTAATTATGACTGATTTGAAATGGAAGTATCTAATCCGTTCAGCAGTTAGAGCCCGTAACATTATGATGACGGGACCAGCTGGTTCTGGTAAAACAATGGCCGCTAAAGCATTGGTTGAAGCATTAGGAAGACCTTTCCACTACTTCAACTTGGGAGCAACACAAGACCCGAGAGCAGCATTGATTGGTAATACCCACTTCGATAAAGGTAAGGGTACTTTCTTCTCTGATTCTGCATTCGTTACGGCAATCAAAACTCCTAACGCAGTTATCTTATTAGATGAGTTGAGTAGAGCTCATCCAGAAGCATGGAACATCTTAATGAGTGTGTTAGACCAGGGACAACGTTACTTACGTTTGGATGAAGCAGAAGGTTCACCAATCGTACCTGTTGCAGAGGGGGTTACTTTCATCGCAACGGCTAACATTGGTAATGAATACACATCAACGCGTGTTCTTGACCGGGCTATTATGGACCGATTCACTACGATTGAGGTTGATGTTCTTAACAAAGAGCAGGAGTTAGAGTTACTTACGATGTTGTATCCTGGCGTTGATTCTTATGATTTGAACGCTGTGGCTGAAATCGCCGCTCACACTCGTGACCAAATCCGTAACGAAGCCGGTAAGTTATCTACGGCGGTATCTACGCGTGCTAGTGTTGAGTTAGCAGGGTTGTTGTATGATGGTTTCAATTTGGTTGAGGCCGCTGAAATCTCCATCTTCCCATTCTATTCTACGGATGGTGGGATTGACTCTGAAAGAACTTACATCAAACAATTGGTTCAAAAGTATCTACGTGATACTAATGAAGATAAACCATTGTTCGAAGAGAAAGTTGAAGAGAACGATGAAGAAAACATTGTTTGGTAATAATTCACTATGGCTAGGTGTGAAAACACCTGGCCTTTATTATACTATTATGAAATACAATCCACAACAAGAATTGACACAGAACGAATTGAATTGTTTAGATGAAGCAGATTTCTTTGAGTATTTGGATTCAAAAGCAGAGTATCTCAAAACCAAATCAAAACCTTTATCGGCACATTTAGTTAAGAACTATGCCTATATGACGGAAGCAGTTTCTAATATGGATGGTAATGGTGAAATACATAATATAGTAAATAACACCGCATTAGAAACCATCATTCGCCAGAACAAAGAATTATCAGATGATTTGTTGGCTGAAAAATGGGAAAGTGATTTAAACGAAAACGAATAATAAAATGAATCAAGACAGAATAAATTTAGTAGTTGGTATATTGTTTATAGGATTATCCTCACTAATTGTGATGGGAGCACCATTAATGTATCTATGGAATTGGATAGTACCATCAATCTTTGGATTACGTTATATTACATTTTGGGAAGCAATTGGATTGAATATGATAGCACATATTATATTTGGTCAAACACTTTCACCAATCAAATTAATCACATTAGTTAAATCTAAATCCGCCTAATAATATGAACGTATCACTAACAATTGAACAAACCAAATGGTTTATTGATTCCAAAAACTTCAATGAGGCTATGGAATTAGCACAACAAAGTATCACCTATTTAGCTAACCATAGTAGAGAGCATGGTGGAGAGTATATAGTTCCCGCGTACTTACCTATATTTGGTGAATGGATTATGACATCCAAAGGTAAGCAGAAACGTGTTTTACGATATGACAAAAAAGAAACCAAATCCGTAGATTATTGGAAGGAAAGGTTTTGGGAGTTATATTTATCAGCAGAGAAAAAGTACAAAAGACAACAAAATAAACTTAAAAAACAGGAGTTAGTATGAATTTAATGGACAAAGTTATTATTAAAGATGGGGATACATTTGTAGAAAATATATTCTATCTACGCAACAATTTTTTAGATTCTAAACACATATTTACATCGGAAGATAATTTGGTGTATGATGAAAGTTTGGCAGTAATATGGGAAGGTTCGGTTGGCTCAAAGGCAATCAGACCATTGAAAGGTGATTTACCATATACACAAATTGATGAAACTACATATGAGTTAGATATTGCACCATATAAAAATGGTCCTTTAACTATGGCAGATTTATTCTAATAAATGCTTGGAAATGTGAAATATTTTTTGTATATTTACTTTGTAATCAAAAATAATAGTTATGAGCAGAACAAAAGAGTATTACTTGGAAACATTGGGCATGGATACGGCATCGTTTTATGATGATGTTGAGTATAATAATCCACCATTAGATTTGTTTTTGGATGAGGAAATTGAATGTAACCTAACGGAGCAGGATATTTACGAAGCTGAATTACTATCCGATTATGTACGTGATATAAATCGTATAGGGTAATGGGAAAGCGAGAAGAAAACAAGGTGGCAAAAGATTACCACCCATCTGTATTGGCAGATTTGCTAGATTTAATTGACAAGTTTGGCACTGATAAAGCGTATCAAATCTGCAAAGACCAGAAGTTAAAGGAACAAAAGGAAATATTTGAAAAACTTTACCTTTAATTATTTGTATAAACCAATTTATTTTTGTATATTTGTGAAACTTAAAATCTAAAAGTTATGAAAACATTCTATTATTACGAAAACTCACGCAAACGTTATCGCGCATCACATTCAGCATCCGGCTACATTGGTTATGCAATGGAGTATAAAGTTAAATCTGCAAATGTGTTGGGACGTAAATTTTACAATTGGGTGTGTGTAGTAGAAATGGTATCTAAATTGAAATTCAAAGAGGTAAAACCTTTAATTGATAAAAAGGCAATGGTAGATAGAGAAGTTAAATCTAACACACGAGTTATCAACACTAATCCATTTTTGGAGTATATGTCTGAACTTGATTAGATTTGTTTTTCTAAAAAACTATATATTTATATGGGAACAAAAAACAGATTATGAAAAAATTATTATTATTGTCGGCTATCGTATTCGGAATGAGTACTGCCGCAAACGCACAAGAGTGGTTATTTTCTGCAACTAGAAAAGGTGGTCCATCAGATGGATACATTACTGCAGGATATATCAAAAAGGGATGGGGAATCTATGCAGGATTACCATATACAGAAATCCAAGCCGCACAGACAAATGGAAATATAGCAATTCCTGCAATCAACACACAAACAGGTACCATTTCAAGCCAAATGAAATATGGTGTTCTTCGTCAAGTAGTTGAAGGTAAGTGGATGTTTGGTGCTGGTATTCAACCAACAGCAAATGGAACTAAACCAAATGTATTCTTAATGTACAATCCATTAAAAGCTAGTGGTAATTTGAAATTATGGACAGTTGGTAACTTGGTAGGTTCTGATTTTACATTAGGATTAGGTTTATCTCTTAAAATGGGTAAATAGTGCCGAACAAAAAGGGTTACAGAGATAGAAATATCATAAATAGACTTAAAAGAGAATACGAATATAAGCTGGGCTTTGTATATTCCTGTGAAAATCATTTAGAAAAAACAGGTAATTTATCAAAAGACCAGCTTATTATTTTATATAAAATGATTCAGGATAATACTTATATCCAAAAATCTACGAAAAATGATGTGGGAAACTAAACTATACGGAACATCCTTTTTAAGTCTTAAAGATTCAAAGGGAGTTAGTTCGAAATATATTAAGGTAGAAGATGCTACCAAAATTGCTGAAACCGCTTGGAATGAAGCGTTGGACAAAGTAAAAGATATTTACGCTAATGAGCACGATATTGTGCAAGAGTGTAAAGACCTAAAAATCTAATCAAATGGAATTTGTATTTATATCAGATACTCACGGGTTACATCGTGAGATGGAAAAACTATATCACTTTCCAGAGGGCGATTGTATCATTCACTCTGGTGATGTTAGTAATATGGGTAAGCCAAATGAGTTGAAAGATTTCGTTGAGTGGTTTAGTGAATTACCATATAAACATAAAATATTTATAGCAGGTAATCACGACTTTGGATTAGAAAACCAAGAACTTACACAGGAACTCCTAAAAGACAAGGATATAACATATCTTAACGATAATGGAATTGAGTTGAATGGGTGGAAGATATGGGGTTCTCCGTGGACTCCTTTGTTTGGTAATTGGGCATTTATGAAACCACGTGGTGGCATCATTGGTACAAAGGTAAATTTAATACCAGATGATACTGATATTCTTATTACACATGGACCACCATTTGGACGATTTGATTTTACCAAATACACACATACATCTTGTGGGTGTGAAATGTTAAAACAGAAAGTTCAGACCGTAAAACCTATGATACACGTCTTTGGCCATATTCATGAGGATGGTGGTAAGATATATGATGAGGCATTTAGTACCAGGTCAATCAACGCATCTTTATTAGATGAAAATTATAAGATAAAAAATCCGATAATTTGTTGGGATAGTGATACTGATACTTTTTATAATACAAATCCTACACTTTAGGGTGTAGGTTTTTGTGTTTTTTGTTATACTTATTATTATACGGGTCAAACCATCCCCCGATAAAAAACCAAAAATCTTTTGGTAAAGTAGTAAAAAATTGTTATATTTGTAAAATCTTAAATCAAATGAAATTTTTTAATTGGTTCAAGCAGTTATTCAAAAAAGATGATGAAATACATAGTTTCATCGTAACACATGCAGATGGCTCTGAAGAGTTGCGTGTATATAAAAACGGAAAGAGAGTAGACAAGAATGAAATCATCCGTAATTCTATCACCAAACAAAGGAAAATATGAGATTATTGATATGTTTAATTTTAATAGTAAATACAGCGTTAGCAAAACCAATCGTTATAAAATCTAAAATCGAAAAAGAAGTAGTATTAAAGTATATGGATAGTTTAGGTGTTCAATATCCAGAAATAGTATGGGCACAATCAGTTTGGGAAACCGGACATTTTAGTTCAAAGTTATTCCGATACAACAACAATATGTTCGGAATGAGAGTTGCGAGAAGCCGTTACACAACGGCAGTTGGTAAACAATTTGGATACGCAAGATACCTATCTTGGCAAGAAAGTGTAATTGATTACAAATACTTTCAGGATAGATTTATAGGTAAAATTCGTAGCAAAAAAGATTACTTTAGATACTTGGACAAGTATTATAGTGGTAGTAGAAGATACTCAAAATCTATTAAAAAATTATTGTAAAAGTGTATATTTATTGGTGAATTTAAGCAACCATTTACATGAAAACATTTCTAACAAAAGTTACACAATTTTTTATAGATAATAATACACAGATATTCTTATCTTCTATTCTTTTATTTATAGCAACGATAAGTTATACTCGCTATACGGAAAAAGAAACCAAAAAAGAAAACAAATACTCTGAAATAAAATTCAAATTGGATTCAGTTTCGTATGAGTATTATAAGTTACAAAATGAACTAACAAACGATGTGATTCAAAGAGATAGTGCTTGGGTTGCAGAACGTAAACTAGAAGAATAAGTTATGAATTGGCAAGATGTTACAAAACTACAAAGGCGAGAGCTAATAATCAAAGCAGTTAGTGATTTATACGATTCCGTTGAAGATGATGGGGTTAGTACAATCACGCTTAATTTGAACTTTAATCCTTATAATTGGGGACACAAATTAGATGTAGATTATCAAATAGGTTATCCAAAAGAAAATGACAAAGAACCCGTTTCGGAAAGATTTTATGAAATATCAAGATAATCTCTATATTATCCATGCAATATATCCTGCTGAAAAGGTTAAGGACCATAATGGTATAAAGGAATCATTGGGTTGTAATTTGGTATTACGTCAACAAAACCAAATGTATTTTTTAGAGCAGATACAAGATGTAATGTTTGAAGAAACAAATATATAATTATATGGAAGAAAAGAGTGGTATAGACCTGGAAGATATAATGACTGAATACATGAAAACGTATGGTACGGATGTAACACATACCGATGATGATGTAGCTAATTTAGAACATAAGATATTTTATTTGTTACATTCCCGTGAAAGAATTGAAGAACACACTTTCAAAGGAAAAGATGCAAAAGAATGGGTAGCAAAATACGGACCAGAAAACACGGTGTTTAAGGAAAGTGAGGTTTTGAATTTTATGAAAAAACACAAAATCAAATAACTATGGAAAACTTAAACGAAGGTAAATCAAATGTAGGTCAGCCGATTGATAGAAAAGCAAACCTAAAACTAATTGGTGATGTTTTACTTACCAATAAGGCAAAAGCAAGTGGTGGTAAGAGTAATGCTAAATCGGCAATGAATACAAACCAATCACTTAAAGCAAAGGTGAAGAATACAAAAATGAATATCCGTAAAGCACAATAAAATGAATATTACAGAAGAATTATTATTATCATTAGGTTTTGAGAAAAACTTGGTAACAGAAGAGGAAGCTGGAGGAACTGCATATTACTACTATTCAATAGATTTACTAACAGATGATGCTGGTTATTCAGCTATTACATTATTATCGTGCGCAAACGATGAAGTAGAAGAGAATGACGGGTGGTTAGTTGAGGTAATAGATAATGGACACCACAAAATCAAAGACCCGGCTTTACTTACCACATTTATAATGGTATGTAGAGATATAGAAAACCAATAAGTTATGAAAAATTATAAGTATAGCATTAGCCAATTCCGTTGGAATAAGGAGCATAATTGTTTTTATGCAAGTGCAGCTTATCTATGGGATGAGAATAGACCAGAGTGTGTAGATGCATTCCCAAATCAAAAGAAAAAGTTTATCATTCAAAATCCAAAAACAAATGGATTCCGTAGGTTTGAATTTGTTAAAGAATATGATGAAAGACGTGAGTATGACTATGATGGACATATGATTTGGGAAACAGATACTATTTGGGAATTTCAAAGTGAAGATGGGATAAAATGTAAAATATCACTATTAGCATAATGGAACAGATTATAACCATAAACGATATAGAATATACGGTCATTAAAGGTGCAAAGGTTCGTACCTATATGGATGCAGTATATGAAATTAAAGAAGGCGATAAGACCTGCTTTAAGGCATGTAGGTGGGTAGATATAATGGATAAAGACATAGTAGAAGTATATTATATTAAAGAAATAAACAATACAAGAAGTTCAGGTATATGAAAGTAAAGATTAAAAAGTTACATCCGAATGCAGTTAAACCAAAGTACGCAAAAGAGAGTGATGCGGGGATGGATTTGGTAGCAACATCTATTATATCAAATACATCGTTCCAAATAACATATGGGTTAGGTATTGCATTGGAGATACCCGATGGGATGGTTGGTTTGGTTTTCCCTCGTTCATCCATACGAAACACCGAATTGATGTTAAGTAATTCAGTTGGTGTTATTGATGCTGGATATAGAGGAGAATTGCAAGCAACCTTTAATAAATTAAATGGATTGGATTCCATTGCATATAATGTAGGAGATAGAGTTGCACAAATAGTAATCGTACCACATCCAATTATTCAAATCGTAGAGGTGGATGAGTTGAGTGAAAGTAGTAGAGGTATAGGTGGATTTGGTAGTACGGGTAAGTAATTAAAATATGTTAAAGTCTATATAAATCCTATATACGTCTCAATATTTTATCAGTTTAATACAATAGAAAGTTCATATAATAGTTATAGATAAACAAACCAAAAGCAATATGAAAAAGTTTAAATTTATTTTAATGTTAGTAGGATTACTACCATTATTGGGTTATTCACAAACGATTGATACATCAAACAAAAATCCTTTTTTTCCACAGAAATTAGATACTAAAGCCCAATGCCGTTGTTTTCATCCAATACCCAATAAGTTTGAGACTAACAGACAACAAAACCGAACAGATATGTTTAATAGAACATTCGGGTATCAAGTAATGCCAGATAGTATTTATATGAAAAGTGGTAAAGTAGTTATTATATTTAATGAACAGAAGATTAAACAATTTATTCAAACAAGAAAACGCAAATGGATGAACTTATAGTTGGTGCTGGTATAGCAGTATTTGGCATAACCATCGTTATTTTTTTGATAGATTACACAAAAGGTACTAAAAAATAGTACCTTTTTTATTTGGATTTATGAAATAAATTTTGTATATTTGTTCTATGGCAAAGATAAGTAATGAACCAACAGCTCCCAGAAAGTTTGAGCAAATCTATGAAGATGAACATTCGATAATGATATGGAAATATGATTATTCCAAGTTCACTAACGGACCAGTATCGGTTGAAATCAAATCAAAATATCAAGTTTTTGAACCGAAGAAGAAGAAACCTAAAAAACAAAAAGAACGATTTAATAGATTTTTTTAGTAAAACATAAATTTTAAACATATGAAAATTATAAACGGATTAGGCTTGATTATTATTGCTCAAATCATCTCATTCCTACAATTACAAGGACAAGGTAGATGGCAATGGGCAAAAGATAATCCAATGTTAATGGCATTATGTGGATTACCAATTGGTTATTTGTTCATCAATTCAACCAGGTTAATCAACGAAGCAACAGGTGCAACTTGGCCTGGTAGATTGATTGGGCAGGCAGCTGGTATAGTAATCTTCTCTCTTATGAGTTGGATTATTTTTAGAGAACCCCTAACTATAAAAACAGGAGTTTGTATTGCTTTAGCATTGTGTGTAGTAATAATTCAAATATTTTGGAAATGATAGGTATCATAATTATATTGGTAATACTAACACCAATTTGTTGGTTGTGGATTAGGGGTTTAGATGGCATGCAAAAGAATCATCCTCATTACAAAGGTAATGATTTGTTTGATGAAAATGAATAAATGATATTTATGTAGGATGATAAATCCTATTTATATAATAATTGGAACAATAATTGTAATTTTAATAATGGTTAGAATAATGTTCTGGCTATTTGATGATATGTAATATGGAAATTATAGTAGATTTATTTTGGTTTGTTGTTTCTGCGGGTTTAATATATCTGTATGTTAGAAACACAAATAGAGTAGTTAAGGAGTTAATAAATGAGTTAGAACATAAAAAAAAGTTATATGAGCAAAAAACTAACAATCCCAAAAATTGAAACCATAATAGGTAAAAAAACCGAAATGGGTTCTGTTATTACACATGCATTAGTATTGGATGGTGTATATAAGATTATGTTTAATCACAAAAAGAAAAGTGGTAATGTAATGATATATCGAAACCAACATAGTAATTTGTATGAGGCACATTTTACTTACGTTAAATATACAGATAAAGCACAATTTATACCCACGCATCTACAAACGCCAAATGATGTTTGTTTAACAATTAATGGGTTTATGGATTTATTCGAAAATTATTATGATAAAAAGAATAGAAATAGATAAAGAATACGCCGCTGTTTTGGAAGAAGTGATGGGCGGTGGGGGTGAATTTGATTGGTATTGGAATAGTGGTACTATATATAAAACAGATGATGGTACTATTGTTGATTCAAAAACAGTAGACAATCCACAATTTACACATATTTTAGTTTCAAATAATAAAATTCTTTCTCCTTTTTATCATTTCTTTTCTGAAATGATTGGTATAATAGAAAAAGAAGTTGGTTGCAAGATTAAAAATCTCATTAGGATAAAAGCAAATTTAATGTTTAAAGATGCAACATATCCAACAGATTCTTATAATGGTGCGCATGTTGATTATTTTGATGAAAATGTAATTACATTTTTATATTATTTAAATGACTCGGATGGTGATACTATATTTTTCTCTGATTTTTTAAGTAGTAAGGATGATAAGAAGAACAGAAATATAACAGAATTGAGGGAGATACATAGAGAAACTCCAAAGGGTGGTACTGGATTATTATTTAAATCAAATCAATTACATAGTTCAACTCCACCAAAATATACGGATAGGAGAATAGTAATAAATTATGTGTTAGAAATAGAAAATGAGACTAACGATACAAAATTTTAATAAAGTATGTGACCCGTTAAATATTCGACTATTTGATTTTGGCGATTGGTTTATTGATGATGCAGATATACTTGAAGATGTATATTTTATCCTTTTTCAAAATAAACAAAAATCAACACCATATATAGAAGTATCACTTAATAGGAATAAAGTTGATGGGTATGGGTATCATTTGGAAACAAAATTGTGGTATTCTGGAAACAATTGGGAATCCGTTGAAGAATTATTTTTAGAACCATCGGATTTAAAAAGTGAATGGGATTTGTTAAAATTGATTCAAGGTATAGTAAATGGTATAAAATGCTAACCATAAATAACATTGACAAGCTGGATGGATACCAAGATGATAAACTACGAATAAGTGGTTTTTTTGAATATGCTGATGTATATAGGATATTTGTAGAATATGCAATAGAATTTGAAAATATAAACATCTATATTACTATAAATAGAAATAAACGAACAGATGTAGACCCAAAGTTCCCACTTGATAAAAAGCCAGTATATAATACAATGATTGAACAACGACTTGTAAAAGGTGGTATTAAACGAAAGGATTTCGGTATAAAAAAGAAAGCATTAGAGAGTACTGATAATATGATAAAGGCAATAAAGGAGATGCTAGATGATTTTGTAAATGAACGATGAAAAAGTTACTGATATTTTTACCTATATTATTATTGGCTTGTATGAAGGAGCCAGAGTATATAATACCAAAACCACCACCATATAATTTTACATTCCAATTAGATTCTGCTTTAAATGGTAGTGGTACTCGTTCTTTGGCCAAAGATAAGGCAGGGTATTATCATTTAAAATTATCCGAATATACTTTTCAGACATTTAGCCGTATCACCGGAAAATTTTTGTGGAATGGTAAACCAAATCCAAGACCATCACCTGTTGATGTTTGGGTTGAATGGAAAAGTTCACACTATTGGCTATTGAATAATAAAAATAGTTTATTTGTGGTATATAAAACCTATTTCAACGAATTTACAGGTAAGCTAACAACAGTAGAGTTAGGTACTATAAAAACACAATCAAACTCTTTAATACCAACAGTAAATAGTGCATCGTACCCATCCGCATCCGATGGTAGTGTAAATACTATATTTGCACCAATATATCCAATGAGAGGTGATACTATTACTATAACTGCCATTTGCCATATTAGTAAAGAGATACCAACATCTAAATTATTTGTAAGAATGGAGAAGGATTCATTAGAAAGAAAAGTAAGATTTATTTGTGAATGATGAAAAAAATTAGTATATTTGTATTATTAAGTTTACCTACCTTTGCACAAACAACTGATTCAACAATGAATAGGTTTATAGAGCATTGGGTAGGTAAGCCGTATAGATTGGGTGGTAGTACCGAAAGAGGTATAGATTGCTCACAATTTAACAAACGCCTATATAAAGAGGTGTTTGAGATTAAATTAGGTAACAATTGTCAAACTCAATGGATACAAACCGATAGAGTTGATAAGGATAGTTTGGATTTGGGTGATTTAGTATTCTTTAGGAGTACAATATCACCATCAGGTTGGCATTGTGGTACATACATAGGTAATAACCAAATAGTACACGCTGCAAACAGAGTAGAGGGTGTGAAGATTAGTACATTGGATGAGCCTAGATATAAGAAAGGATACAAAGGTGCAGGAAGGATTAAAAGAAAATACATAACAATATAGAATATGGAAGTTAAATACGCAACGATTGCAACCAAAGACCAGGAAGATGGTAGAGTATTAGTAAAACACATATGTGTATGGCAAGATGCACCAAACGAAGATGATGTTAAAGGTTTAGTTAAAGAACTATGGGAAAGACCAGATTGGGGCATGGTTGGTGATGATGATTTTGATTTGGTTAATTTAGAAAGAAGTGAAGAGAATGAACACATCTTTGAGCAACTGAATATACCAAAGGAAATTACAGAACAAGTTGAGGTAGAAGAGCTTGTGATTAAACCAATTAAAAAAACAACAACAAAGAAAAAAACAAAGAAGTAATATGGAAGCTAAAAAGAAATATACATTTAAGCAATTCATAGCTGCATTGGATAGTGCAGATTTTGATAAATTAGACCATAATTCAATTGAAACTACCAAAACATTCATCCAAAAAATAAATGATTTAGATTTTGTACACACCGAAGATAGTATAAAGGATAAAACCATAAGGGGTTGTGATTTGTGTAAATTACAAAACTATTTGGAAGAGTACAGATTATATTATTTTGATGAGGCATATTACAGGAAAGAGTATTTAGGTGAATAACTATGGAGCTTGATTTGGAAGATATAAACAAACGATTGGATGAGTTTGACAAGGAACACAAACCTTTCAGACAATTTCAACCAATCGGTGATGATGATTATTTGGTAGAGTTCCCAAAAGGACCTACCACTACATACTATACCGTAAAAAAAGATACATACAATAAACTCAAAGAGGATACTATAAAAGAGCTGAATACAATAGATGACAAAAACGAACTTCGTGCAGTTGAGTTGAGAACAGTTCTCGTAATGTTGGATTGGATACACGCAGAATAAAATGAATAATTTAAGTTTAGAACTTCCTATAATAATTAGAAATTTTATAACAGAAGTTGAAAGAGACGAATTAAATAAATGGTGTTTGGATAATTATAAAAATCCACTATTATTTAGAGATTCAAATATGGGAAAGAAAAACACAAGATTAACAACTCGATATACCAATAGAGATGATTTAATCTTTCCTGATATATCGTATAAAATTCGTAATAGAATTATTACCCGTTTAGAAATAACAAACTCCCTAGTTCCTAATTTTAAAGATGGTATTGTATGTGGTATTGGATTTGATTCGGGTGATATTTACAAACACACAGACCCAGTATGGTATCCAAATACATTTACACTACATTGTAATATTATTTCACAAAAGCCAAAAGCAGGAGGAATTACTATAATAGATGGAGTAGAATACGAAACAAATGAAACAGATTTATTATGTTATCCTGTTTCGGAATTACCACATTCTGTAAATAAAATACAAGGTGATACCGAAAGAATATTGTGGGTATTTGGATTTTCTATACCATTACCTCAAATATAATAATCAAATGAAAAAAAAGTATAGTTTATTTATAGGAAGGTGGCAAGTTTGGCACGAAGGTCACCAATGGTTGATAGACCAACAATTCCAAAAGGGTAACAATGTGTGGATAGCCATAAGGGATGTGGATAGAGATAAAAATAATCCATATTCAGCAAAAGAGATATTAGATAATCTAACAAATGAGTTGAGAGCGTATTTAGCAACTGGTAGGTTATTGATTTCAATTATACCTGATATTGAATCTGTAAATTATGGGAGGGATGTAGGGTACGATGTGATATATCATGAACCGCCAGCGGATATAGCAAATATAAGTGGAACTAAAATTAGAAATAATGCAGCAAGTAAGAGCACTACAAATAGATGATTTTTTTGAGAACCCAAATTTGATTAGGGAATGTGCACTTGCGCAAGAATATAAAACTCCAACGGAAGAGGATGTATGGCTTGGGTTACGAAGCGATGTATTAGATTTGAATATTGGTGGTGTAGATATAGAAAAATACATAAAGGATAAAATTAAATTTCACTTACCAAATGTACCTGAATTGGAAATGAATATGGTATTCCATTTATTGCCTGAACGTGTTAGGGGTGATATGGGTGATTCATTTGAATATTTACAATCACATACCGATAGTGAAAAAGTACACTTTGCTGGTATAGTATATCTATCACCAAAGCCATCGCGAAATAGTGGCACATCATTCTTTGAAGATGTTAATACTAAATTTGGTGAAATTGATAATGAATATAATAGATTCATATTCTATCCTGCTGATATAATCCACGCACCTACAAATCCATTTGGTGAGACAAAAGAGGATAGTAGATTAACACTAACTTTTTTTTGTAGCATAAAACAATAGTATGATAGAGTTGGTAATACTAGGTACAATAGTATCTGTATTTTTAGTGGGTGTAATATATGGTAGATTGACAGGAAAGAAATAAGTTATGCAAATAGAGTTACGGCATCCAATTCAAAATGATAAATACACGCAATATGTGTATGATACATTTGATATACAGAATAGTGAGGAAACTATTGTAAGTATCCCTATGAACGCGGATGGGTTAGCTTCGTTTGATTGGAACATCGGTGTGATATATGGTAGTAGCGGTAGCGGTAAATCTACAATACTCAAAAAATTAGGTGGGGTAAGAAAAATTGAGTTCCACAAAGATAAACCATTAATATCCAACTTTGATTGGATGGAGCCAGAAGAAGCTGGTAAGGTATTAACATCCATCGGTCTATCATCCATACCGACCTGGCTTCGCCCGTTTCATCTATTGAGTAACGGAGAGCAATACAGAGCAGAGTTAGCCTATTTTGTAGCATCTGCAAAGGATGGTGATACAATCCTAATAGATGAATATACATCGGTGGTAGATAGGGATGTGGCAAAGGCAATGTCATTTGCCCTACAAAAGTATATCCGTAAGCAGAACAAAAAGATTATAGTAGCATCCTGCCATAATGATATAATGGAGTGGTTGATGCCTGATTGGACATTATCACCACAAAAGGGAGGCACACTCGAAAGAGGTGAATGGCGAAGGCAAGGGAGACCAGAAATCCAATTACAGATTAGTAGAGTTAAGCCAGAAACTTGGGACCTCTTCAAAAAGCATCATTATCTAACAGAAGATGCCAACACATCCTATATGTTTTTCCTATTTGAATGGAATGATAAGCCGGTTGCTATGGGAGTTGTGGGTAGGCATATTGGTAGAAATAATGTAGAGAAATCATTCAGAGGTAGTAGGACAGTGGTATTACCTGATTATCAAGGTATGGGTATAGGTTCGGCAATATCAAACCTATTAGCAGGTATGTGTGTGGCGATGGGTGGTAAGTATTATACAAAGACCGTCAATCCCGCATTAGGTATATACAGAAACCAACGTACAGAGTTGTGGAAACCAACACCATTCAATAATAAAATCCGAACACAAAAGCATGGAAACCCTATGTGGGCAAACCTAAAGACCAGAGCATCATTCTGTCATGAGTATATAGGACCTTCGGTATATGGATATGAAGAGTTGATGAAACCAATAGGTGAGTTGCGGAATAACAAGAAAGTAAGTAAGGAAACACTAAATAAGTTTTTTATATTTTAGATATGCAGACAATAGATAAATTCAATCAGTTCTATGAGCATGGTGGATATGAATCAAAAATGAAAATGATTCAGAAATCAAAGACCAATAACATAGACAAACAGAGTGAAATGACCAAATACCTTGCTGAAATCTATATGGATTTTGTAAGAGCACAGGGTAAGGTAGATGAGGATATGATGAGAGTGTTCATCGCAGTAACCGCACAATATTTCGGAGAGATATAAATCCCATCCGTTAAAAATTTCCATAAAATCACTTGGAAATACCACAAATAATTCGTATATTGTGGGTATAAAACTTAAAAATATGAATAAAAATCAAAAAAATTGGTTGAAAGCAACCTGTCTTACTATCGGAGTGTTGGGTGGGATGGGATTGTTTGTAGTGGGATTAGCAATGTTCTATTTCAATTACCCACAATACTTTGTACACACCTTTGTTATTATATTGGGTGGGATGGCATTTTTTGGTGTAGTCCGATTAGTCAAAGATGGTTTGGATGATGAGGATAATTGGAATAAGTATTATGATGAGACATATCCACACAATCCCAATACCAAAAACAAAAAGAAGAAGGAAACACACAAAGAGTTTATGGAGAGATTGGGTGATGCTTGGGAAAGAGACTTTGGTAAAAAACAATAAGATGATAAAGTGGTTCAAAAGTAGATGGAGTATGAAACCTACGGGTAAGAGCTTCTATGATAGTATAGGTGGTGATGAGGTGAGGTATTGGGTAGATTGCTATGGTACGGAGTGGATGGGAGTATCTCGTTGGGGATTTAGAGTAGAAACAAAAGAATAAAGATATGAAGAGTAAAAATGATTTTTTAGCAGCTCTATATACAATAGGTATTATAGGAGTGTTTACTTTGGTATGTTGGATGATTAGAGATTTTCCAAATTTGACGTGGTGGATAACAACGGGGTTGGTGAGCTTGTTAGTTTTTATGGTGTTTATCTATCCACTATGGGATACGATTAAATGGGAGTTGGATGTAAGGGATAAGAAGAAGAGAGAGGAGAGATTGAAAGAGATGATGGAGAATGACCAAAAGTTGGGATTGTATGATTTGGATATGGATGAGAACGATAAAGCTCAAATAGGATGAAAAGAATAACGGATAAATTTTTAGAAGAGTTAGGATTTCAATCGGGTTATAATGATTTGGCCGATGATGAGTATGATGAGCAATATTATTATATGGATGATAGGGATGAGGGTGATTATGATTCGGTTGTTGGAATATCATTAGCGGCATATAAATGTAAAGGGCAAGAAGCAAAGTTTAAAACGGATGAAGAGGAATGGTGGGATGAGAAATATGATTGGTATGTTGTCTATGAATTATGGGAAAGTGGGATGAATGAAGATGAAGAAATAACGGATGGTGATAGGTTGATTGAAGTGATTAATTCTGCTAAAGATTTTAGGAAAGTTATAAAAAAAGGTAGAAAGTGAGTCTAATGGATGCTTGGAAAAGGTTACAGATGGATATGGAGGTAGATAGGTTAAAGATGCAGATAGATACCCAACAAAAAATGTTAGAGGCACAAAAATCAATGTGGGATATACACAAACTAGAAATGGAAATGTGGGATAACCCAACAAAAAAAATGGAAGAGAAGCAAACGAAGTTAAACATCCAAAACATCCAAAAGTTGGAAAACCAACGATTGGTAGATACTTCATACTATCCTATTATAGATACCATAGAAGAGAAGGATTATGAGTATGTATTCAATATATTACTAAATGATGGATTGGGTATTACGCAACTTAAAAAGATTAAAATTAAGTTGCAAAGAAATAAGCAATTCACAAACGAGTATGGTGAGAATTATTATAGGGCGTATTATGGAGACACGGGTCAGCTTGATAGTATAAGTTCAAAGTGTATATCGAATCCACAATCTTTCAAAGCCAAATTGATGGAAATGATTGGTTTGGATGCAGTTGATTTTTCTAATATTACCAAACCTACATCCTCAATGGCTTATTGGATGGGTACAAATTCGGTAAGTGGTGGTGATTCAGAAAAGCTACAACAAATTAGTGACCTATTGAATGCTTTATAAGCAAATCGCGGGGGAGGGGCGGGGGTAGGAAACGCAGTCGAAACCTAATTTTTTTGATAGTTGCTTTGATTGGTTCAAAGGAGTGGTTGATTGCTTTGATTGCATAAATGGAGTTGTTGATTGCCTCAAATGCCGTTTGGGTTTGGGGGATTTGGATTTGGGACAAACAAGATAAAAATAATTTTTCAACTTAAAGTTCAGCAAATGCTAACCATAAGAAACATAGATAAGATAGTAGGAAAGACACTACATATATCGAATACTAAAATGTATAGACTAGCAATAGGGAGAATAGATGATGTAATTGAGTATTCAGATAATAGATATGAGTTTACAATAAAGATAGAAACACCCGATGGTAGAAGCAATTGGTATTTTTTATACTTAAATAGAAAGAAAAAAACCTATATAAGCTATTCAAATCTAATGAGAACATATAGTTGTTGGGAGTTATCCTATGAAGATATACAAAAACCAAATCAATTCATCGTAGAATCTATACAAACGAGTGAGTTAATGGATATGAGAGAGGTAGAAAGAAAAATATCTATTTTAATGGATAAAATTTTAACATAGATTCATTACATTCAAATCGAGATAGATAAGATGCTAACTATACAAAACATAGGTAAGATAATAGGAAAAACATTACCTATATCGAATACGAGAATGCATACACTAGCAATAGGGACAATAGATGATGTAATCGAACAAATGGGAAGTGATGGGTGTAGTTATATATTCAAAGTACAATTGTATGGACCAATAAACGCTAAACTAACGGGTATAGGGATGTATGATATAAAATTGGATAGAAAGAGAATCCAATTCCCTAGAGAACTGAATCAGTATTGGGAGCTATCCTATGAAGAGAAACCAAACCAATTTATAGTAGAAGGGGTGAGTAAGGAGATGATAGAGAATATGAGTGTATTTGAATTAAAATTGGGGGAAATAATGGATAGGGTATTGAGTAATTCACATTTAGTAAAGGTAGTACAATGAGGAAAATACAAAAGAAAAAGGTTAAAACCAAAAAGGTAGATAAAAAGCTAGAATGGTTATCCAAACCTACAAAATACATACCTACCGATAAATTAGATGGTAGAAGGAAAGCTGGTGTAGATACCGGTCAATTTGGTAATAGTAAACCTATATTACCCTTAAAACCTATAAATACTATTAAAAAGGGGATATGAAAAGGATAAACATAAAATCACCCACTAGGTTATGTACCTATGCTAATGGATTAGTAACGAGTTGGAAAATAACCTATATAGGACAAGGTACTCAAAATGGGATATATCACTATACCCTAACGGATAAAGAGAATAATTTTGTAGAAATAGGGGTAGAGATACATTCCGAAATCCAACAAATGTATGACCCAAACGCATTCCAAAAGGATAGATATGTGAAAATTTTTTGTAAGGATTTGAATCAACCCCAAAAGAGAGGTGTAACTAAAATGATGAGAATAGATGAATTTAAGGATGTAAAGAGGGTATTCAACACTTTACACAACGCTGGAAGACAACTCATGCAATAAACACCCGTAGCCTATTCATTCGTGGGGGTTGTAGTGTGTTCAAATCAACCCACCTATATAATGCCATACATGGAGTGTATAAAAGGGCAGAAAGAGGCAAGGATGGTATTTAGTTAAATGACTAATTAGTGAACTGGCTAATTACCATAGTAGTGGGCTAACAAATAAAGCACAACCATAACCAAAAAGTATCAGGGCTAGGACTTGTATGGAGTATATGTATTTCGTCCGAATAAAACAAATTTTATGGAACTTTTTTTAATATACTCTCACACCCTTTAAACGTTATTTAGCCTTTTGACTAATTAGTTAAACTGCTAATTAAGCATCTTGGAAAAATACAATTGTAAACTGCGGGTAATTTCCTTTATCCGGCATACTAGAAAATTAATCATACGTTCCCTAATAGGGGTTGGGCATCCGCTAATCTGCGGGATAGATTTATAAAAAAAATACAAATTTTATTGAAAATAATTGGTGAAAAGCTTGACTTTGTTAAAAAGATTTTGTACCTTTATTAAACGTTGGGGGAGAAGCCCTCACCTTTATTCAGTTAAACATAAAATATACTACTATGAATTACGAACCAATTATCTACAAAAACATTTCTGCTAACGTTGGACGAATTATTAAGGCTGGAACACCAGTTATTTGTTTTGAACGTTTTCGTCTTCCTTACAGAAATAAATTACAACGCCAGGCGATACGTGAGTTCATCGCTCTTTACAAAGCATCAGCCGGAATTATTGAGGAGGCATTGAGAGTGGGTAGAGGTAGTGAGGCTGGAGTTCCTTCTTATGTATTAAAGTTCATTTGTTAATTTGTCATTTTGTTTTTAATAAACCCTACCGGCTATGCTAGTGGGGTTTTTCTTATGTCTGACATATAGTCACAGAATATATGACACATCGTCAGTAAAATAATTTGGAGATATAAAAAACATTATGTACCTTTACTATGTAATAAATGATAAGCACTATGAATAATGAGAACATTGGTAAATTAAGTTTGAGTGGTTACGTTGAGTTAATCACAGCTATGGCTGAACTAAATGGTTCGACACCTGAAAGGGTTAATTATGATTACTGCTTTTGGTGGGATGTGGTGAGTGTAGAACGTTTCGAAGAAGCGAAGCTCGCTTTGGGTATCCGTAAAGCAGTAGAGGCATATGTGTGGTAGATTTTCGATTGCGGACTAACAAGGTAAAATTATTTTAGCTAAACATAAAACACACTACTATGAGTGCACAAACCCAAATGACATTAGAGTTCTTTCAACGTAGATTACAAGCACTAGAGACTGATATACAACAACTAATCGTTATGTATCTACAAGCACAATCCACAAAGAACGGAGCACTCGCAGAACAATGTGAGATAACACTACGTTCAGCTCGTCAACACCAGTACACAGCTACTCAAGCTCTTAAACAATACCAAAGACCGGTTCGTAAATCTGTATAACATTTAGATAACTATCTAACTACCCGCGCGTAGATGCGTGCGGTGGTTTGGTGCGTCCGTAGCGGATGGGAGACTCTCCATTACGTGTAACACGACATTTTCGGTTTGTTGGGATATC
>Ga0247723_1000342_pt1 | contig 32019 bp, 27 predicted proteins | sample MSEWelMarce5H_FC_FD_189079 | JGI IMG/M metagenome (GOLD analysis project Ga0247723, IMG submission 189079) | Subsurface sediment microbial communities from gas well in West Virginia, United States - MSEEL Well Study Marcellus 5H_FC | ecosystem: Environmental > Terrestrial > Deep subsurface >... | reverse complement strand
TAGATGATAAAACTAATCGACCTGCTTATTGAAGTACTAGACGAGAAGAAAGAGGATCGTTGTAAACGAATCGCTGACCGCCGGTACTCAAAACCCTCCGCCTACAAGTCCGGAGCCATAGTGCGATGCCGAGATGGGAAGATATGGAAAGACCTAGACGAGGTCGAGGGAGAGGAACCTCTTGATGAGAATTATAATTTAGATGCTGTTAAGGATATTTTTAACGGAATCCCAGAATTACAAAGTATAGGTTCGTTGGAACAATATAGCGAATACCTTAAAACAATATTTCCTAACAGTAAAGTAAAAGATATTGTTTATCATGGTACTGACCAAGATTTTGAAAAGTTTTCGAGAGATTCAACTTTTTACAAAAATCCTAAAAATTTGAACAGGGCTTTTTATTTTACGATTTCCAAAGACTTTTGGAAAAGAAAGAATAGAAAGTCGGTATTACTAAATATAGTTAATATTGCAGACAGAGATTTTTTTGAGGATAATAAAGAGTTTAAAGAATTGTTTGATGATATAGTAAAATCGGAAGGAAGTTTGCATGGTATAAAAGAGTATTCAAAATTTTTATCAGAAGTTGATAGAAAATCACCTTACCCTTTTGAGAACCCTAGAGTAGCCTCATACATGAGAGATAATAATATGAGCTATGAAACACCAGAAGGCGGCAAAACTTACGCAGTATTTGAACCAGAACAAATTCACATACTAGGCTCTAAACAAGATATAGAAGACTTTAAAAAATATGTTGGAAAATTAAATGAAGACGAATCATTGCACAAATGGTTCAAACGCAAAGGAGCTCCTGGTAAAACAGGGGGCTGGGTAGACTGCAACACCTGCCGTGAAGTAGACGGTAAGAAGAAGTGCAAGCCCTGCGGAAAGCAGAAGGGCGAGAAACGTGCAAAGTATCCGGCTTGCAGACCAACACCATCACAATGTTCAGACCCAGGCAAAGGTAAAACATGGGGCAAAACCAAATAGCAATGATAAAACTAACTGATCTCCTACTAGAGCTAGACTTCAATGTAGCTACGGCGAAAAAGTATCCATGGAAAAGAGACTCATCAGGCCTGAAGTACACCTTCAATACCGCTGAGACGGAGGATGAGTCCGGTATGGAGTATGAGGTTGACTTCTACCCACACAAGGATGATGAAACTGACGAAAACACTGGTACCTTCGAGAGGAAGTACAATCCCAAAGGGAAAGGATACGAACTGACCGGGGAAGGCAACGCCCTTAAGATAAATGCCACGGTGATGGATATCACCTTAGACTTCATGAACCGGAACAAAGAGTGGTATGACATAGTGATAAGCCCTGTCAACTCCAAAAGATTCAGTATTGTTAAAAGATTCCTAGACGAAAACATACCTAAAGATAAGTTCAAAATGGAGTACGAAGAAGGAATCATTAGAATCTCCAGAAAAGTGTATTAAACCATGCAAGATAGACCCTACACAGAAACCTACAGCGATGGCTGGTACGAAAGAACATTCAGTGGCGATGTAGGTGATGAAGAATTGAAATGGCATAGAGATAGAGAAGATAGGATAATAGAACCATTAGAGCCTACAGACTGGATGTTCCAAAGGGATAGCGAACTTCCAATAAGAATAGAAGGTCAGATTCACATACCGAAGGGGGAATGGCACAGGGCTATAAAGGGGACGGGAGATTTAAAAATAAAAATTAAAAAACTATAGTTATGGCAGATACACAATTAAAGAGAGAATTCAAAGAAAGAGACGTCGCAAGACTGAGAAACATCATTACTAAGAAGTACGGTAATGCTACAGGAATCCAGGTAGGATATGAAAAGCAATCTGAAGACCATGTAGAAGGGGATGTATGGGAAGAGTCCGATAAGACCTGGACTATAAAAGATGGGATAAAGCAGACGGTTACAAAGCTAGACGCTATAAAAAAAGCATCAAGGATGCCTATAGTGTGCCCATCATGCAAAAAGTCAATGAAGACTTCATTAGACAAAAAGATGTATCCCATACACAGCAAGTGCTTCAACTGCGTAGTGGAGACAGAGTCTCAAATGAAGCTAGACGGCACCTACGAAGAGTACATGAGAAACATCATAAACAAGAACCTAGTCACCCACATAGAGGAGGCTGAGAAGTTCATAGAGGAGTTCGTCAACACTAACAAGGAGTCTTATGTCACTGAGCAAGGGGATGTAGAAGACTGGAGTGGTGGAGTAGATAAGAATAAGATGGCCGAAGAATGGAAAAAAGAGTTGGAGGAAATGAGAGAACTCATAAGTAAGTAGCTATTTATAGGTATAAAACACTCAAAATGAAACTGACTAAAATTCTGCAGGACTCATTAAACGAGGCCAAAGAGATAAAAGCCGACGTACCTCCCTCCAAAGGATTGTCCAAAAGTAAAAAATCTGAGATAGTAAAGAAGGCGAAAGCCGGTAAAGATATTGGCAGAAAAGGGAAAGGATTCGAAGCCATTGCTAAAAAAGCTGGTGGTGGAGAAAAGGGTCGCAAGATCGCAGCTTCTGTAATGTGGAAGAACATTAAGCGTGAAGGCATCAACGATGGCCAAGTGGATGACGAAGGGTCAATGATTAAGAGCCAGCTTATGGCAATAGCCAAGTATGCGACCAAAATGCACGATATGCTAGATGACAATACTCAATTAGATGGATGGGTACAATCACACATAGCAAAGGCTGAACAATTGATGGACCAGGTAGGACATTTCATGGAAGGTCAAGAAGGTGGAGAGATTTAAGGATAAGATGAGATAGAAAAGTGTAGTAGGATTAGGTGGCGAGAGAGAGGAATAAGAAGGATAGAGAGAGAAATAAGAAGACACAATAAAACAACCGTAACCAACCTATGAATGCAGAAGCATTAGCCGCTCTAATAACGGCTATATTTACATCTATAGTAGGCCCAATAGCCGTCCACTATGCGAAAGCTGCAGTGGAGAGTAGAAAGAAGAAAAAAGATCCGCTATCAGAGTCCATAATGGTAAACCACATGATAACGGAGAAGCTGGAGAAAGTGCGTGAACAGTTTGAATCCGACAGGATATGGCTACTCCAATTCCATAATGGAGGCCATTTCTACCCGACAGGGAAGTCGATACAAAAGTTCAGTATGGTATATGAGCTGCTGAGCCCATCAGTAGTACCATGTCAACACCAGTTTCAAAACATACCGGTAAGCCTGTTCAGCAAAGCCATAAACCAGCTGCATAGCGGAAACACCGTATCGGTAATTAGCGTAGATCCTACATTGAATGTCAATGGAGGATTTACCACTGAGATAGCCGGGTCAGGGGTTAGAAGCAGCTACATAGTTCCGATATTCAATATAAAAGGAGAATTCGTAGGTATAGTAGGAATGGATTATGTAGAGGATGGTAAAGAGCTGACTGCTGAAAACATCAGCGACCTGGGACTAGAAATATCAACAATAGGAGGAGTACTAAACGACTATTTAAAAGGATGATAAAGTTAGCAGATTTACTCAGAGAAGAATACGGAGGCGGCAAGTATGAGCTGCCTTCTGACCATTTAGCAGGTATCCGAGTACCTAAAGGAGGCGCATGCTGTGCCAACTGCAACTATTGGAATGTGGGAGCGCCTGGGGAGAAGGGTCACTGTGCTAATAAGCAGTATCAGCAGTGGGCTGGGACATCCGAAATACCGGCCCCTCCTGATGAATACTGTTCTGATTGGTGGGAACCTATAAAAAGTAGCAAAGGAAAAAAGTAACCATGGAACTAACCAAATACCAAAATATAACCCGGCAGGTAATCGTATCGGACAATAACATAGTACCGTATATACTGAGCCTGTCTGAGTACATACAGAACTCCGGCATAAAGATAATGCCATACCCAAAGGTTATATTCATAACAGATCTCGTATACAAATCCGACCCATTCGGTAAGACCGGGTATTACAATCCAGAAGAGTGCTCAGTAAGCCTATTCATAGCCGGGAGGCATATAAAGGATGTGTTGAGGAGCTATGCTCACGAACTCATACACCACAATCAAAACCTTACAGGAATGCTGAATACGTCAGATTTGGTAGATCTGAACGACCCGAAGTACATGCAGCATAACAAGAACCTAATGATGATGGAAGAGGATGCGTATTTGAGAGGAAATATGATTTTTAGACTGTGGACTGAGTCCTTCAAATAAAAACTACACACATGAAATTCATATCTATACTGTTGGAGGTAGGTAGTAGGATAAACGAGGAAATCAAAGCTGGTACTTTTAGAGGGTATCATAGATCACAAATAGACGAGCCTACCAAATTTAATACGGGATTTGTACCTGGTGGTGGAGCAGGGGCCATGTACGGCCCCGGTATTTACATGACCTATGAACTAGAAGATCAGCTAAATCCCGGAATGGAGGACTATGGCCCAACCATAGTAGAATACGAAGTAAAAAATAATGGAAAATTCCTTATATACGATAAGAGCGAAGCTCTTAAAGTATTTGGAAGTAATCCAACACTAATCAAACAGTTGAAGAAGATTCTAGGAGGAAACTTCACAAATTTCTATAAAGAAAATAAAGGTGAGATAGACAAATATAACGATGCTTTAGCTTCAGGAAGCTACGATAGTAGCTCCGACATAGCAATAAAATTATACGAAATACCAAACGTAGAAACTTATGTAGATGGCATAATATTCTCAGGAAGGCAGGATTCTAGAGTTCTAGCAGTATTCAACACAAACATAGCCAATCCTATCCGATATACTAGAGACGATGGTAAGACTTGGGTAAGTATGAAAGACAAAACCTCTCATAAAATAGGCAGGGATGAGAGAGGAGATTCTAAAATTTTAAATTTTCTAAAGATAAAAGGAAAGGGAGATTTCAATAAATTAAGCGATGAAGAAAAGGATGAAATAAAAGACTATATGATTGAAAAATATGGAATCAAAGCTAAACTTGTGTACTACCCAGAGGATCTAAAACCAGAGGATTTGGATGTGAAGGGGGATTTATTTTTAGCCAATACTCCAATAAAATCACTACCTGATAATTTAAAAGTGTCTGGAAACTTATATTTAAAATATAGTTCTATAGAATCACTACCTGATAATTTAAAAGTATGGGGAAATTTAGATTTATCACGTAGCCGAATAAAATCCCTGCCTAATAATTTAAAAGTAAGGGGGATTTTAAATTTAAGTCATACTCCTATAAAATCGCTGCCTGATAATTTATATGTAGGAGTAGCTTTACTTATAGGAAATACTAAAATAGAATCATTACCTAATAAATTATACATAGGTACATATTTAGATTTAAGAGACACTCCTATAACCTCATTACCTGACGATTTACAAGTAGGTGCAAAAGTATTAGGTAATGATGACCTACAAAAACAATGGGAAGAAATCAAAGCAAAACGAAAACAAAAAGAACTCCAAGAAAGCACCTCCCTAATCTCAATATACAAATCATTACAATAAAATAAGTATGAAAACGAACTTCTACGAGATATTCAGAAAAAAGCTAATAGAGCAGGAAGGAGACGAGGAGATTTCTACGAAGGTAGAAAACGAATCTACCATAGAAAAGGTACTAAGGAAATCCAAAAAGATCCCTGAAGTCCTCACCAAACTCCTCACAACAGAACAATCATACAACGAAGAGGCCAAGAATCAGATACGTGAAGTAGTATCAGACCTACGCTGCATAGCCTATAAACCCACCACATTCAGAGTCGTAATACCAAACGGAAACTACTTCGACCTGAAGTACGATCCAACACCGTTAGAAGTAGAGTATCCAGAGGACTATAATGTCAGCGATTCATTTACGGTGCTAGTTAGCGGTAAGAAGTACAATATAGTGAACAAGTCAGAGCTAGAGCAATGCCTGGATTATATCGGAATACTATTAAAAACCAAACCCGTAACTAAAGAACCTGAGCCAGAGGAGGCACCGGGAGCTCCTGAAACACCTGAAGCGACTGAGACGCCTGAAGAAGAGTTACCGAAAGAGGAAGAACCTGAGGCTGAGAAATAGAAATCCAAACTCACATGAAACATTAAAAATGTCGGAACAACCTACGATAAAAGAGATAATAGCGGAGGAGTATTTGAAGTGCGCAAAAGACCCAATATACTTTCTCAAAAAGTACGTCTACATTCAGACTAGCGAAGGCAGGATGCTATTCGTACCATTCCCATTCCAGGAAAAGCTACTGTTCCTCATAACAAAGCACGATAGAACCATCATACTGAAGTCTAGGCAGCTAGGCATCACCACACTATCCGCAGCCTATGCGCTGTGGTTAATGATATTCAAAAAAGACCAATCCATATTAGCATTAGCACCCACCCAGGAGAAAGCTCGTAATATAGTAGACAAAGTCAGGTTCGCATACTCAGAATTACCGTCTTGGCTAAAAGTAGCCTCATTAGAGGACAATAAGCTGAGTCTGATACTAACTAACGGTTCGAAGGTTAAAGCGGCTTCTGGAGCCTCTGACAGCGCAAGGGGATACACTGCTAACGTACTCATACTAGACGAGGCCGCTTTCATAGACGGAGCGGAGGAATTATGGGGATCAGCACAGCAGACATTGGCAAGCGGTGGTAAGGCAATAGTGCTATCCACTCCAAACGGCAGAGACGGATTCTTCCATGGCATGTGGTCCGAGGCTGAGGTGGGAGACAACAATTTCGTCCCTATAAAACTGAAGTGGGATGTGCACCCTAACCGTGATCAGGTATGGAGAGATAATCAGGACAAGGAGCTGGGAAAGAGAATGGCAGCACAGGAGTGCGATACGTCATTCCTGACCTCAGGAGACACTTATTTTGAGGCGGAGGACTTGGAGTATTATACTACTAACCAAGAGCAGCCTATTGAGACTAGAGGGCTGCAGAGAGACTATTGGGTATGGGAGTACCCTGACTATAACAGAACCTACATGGTCATTGTCGATACGGCTAAGGGGGATGGATCCGATTCATCCACCATACAGGTATTAGACATATACTCTGGAGCTCAGGTGGCTGAATATAAAGGGAACATCGATACTAAAGGGCTGTCTAAATTAGCCATATCAGTATCCCTAGAATACAACAACGCTTTGCTAATCATCGAGAACACTGGATTGGGTCATGCTACTATGAGTGACGTGTTGGATATCGGATATAACAACATCTACTACTCACCCAAAGGAGATACGCTGAACGTACAGCAATACATGACGCAGTACTATGAGTATGACACCTCTAGAATGACCCCAGGATTCACCACGTCTACTAAGACTAGGCCTGAGGTATTACTCGCTATGCGAGGATATGTAAGAGATCACTCTATCAGAATACGCTCTATAAGGACCATTAATGAGATGGGTACGTTTGTATGGAAGAACAGTAAGCCGCAGGCTCAAACGGGCTATAATGATGACCTGGTGATACCATACGCCATAGGATTGTACCTGAGAGACAGTGCGATACAGTACAAATCTCAGGGAGTGGAGATGCAGAGAGCTGTGATAAACAACATAAGCCGTCAAAGCTCATACACACAGCAAAGCTATCATAGTGCACCTGCACAAAACCCTTATCAACTGTCTGTAAACGGTAAATTTGAAGATATAAGCTGGTTGGTGAGATAAAAATATATATTTATATACGGTATTGGCAAATGCCAAATCGTAAAATAACAAATAACAATTAATGGATACCTCATTATTCCCCAGGCTAAAAAGATTATTTTCAACGGAGACCGTAGTTAGAAACGTAGGTGGTAAGCAATTGAGAGTAATGGATGTCGAAAGAATCCAAAGCTTCGGCATGCTTCAGACCAACTCACTGGTAGATAGATTCACCAGGCTGCATAAGGCAGGTCAGAGAATGCAGTTCAACCCTACTCTAAACTATCAAACCCTAAGGCTTCAGTTGTATGCTGATTACGAAGCCATGGACACAGACGGTATCATCTCATCAGTATTAGACATCCTATGCGAGGAGTCGACATTGAAGGGTGAGATTGAAGAAGTGCTTACCATAAGAAGCTCTAATGAGAACATACAGAGGATCCTTTATAACCTGTTTTACGACGTTCTCAACATAGAATTTAACCTGCCCATGTGGATAAGATCGATGTGCCTGCATAAGGACACTAAAATCCCTCTGCTGTCAGGAACTGAAATGAACATAAAAGACTTAGCGTTGGAGTTCGAAAATAACCCCGATAAGGAGATATGGGTGTACTCAGTACAGGAAGGAACCAACCAGATTGTACCTGGTAAAGTAAAGTGGTGTGGACTGACTAGAGAAAACACTGCCATAGTGAGAGTTACCTTGGATGACGGAACGTACTTAGATACGACCCCAGACCACAAGTTCATCATGAGAGATGGATCTAAGGTAGAAGCAAAAGATCTTAAGGAAGGTCAGAGCCTTATGCCATTCTATACCAAAACTAGCACCAAAGCTAAGGATAGTATGGAAGGGTATGAGAAGGTTTACAATCCTATGTCTGATAAGTACAATGTTACTCACAGGCTAGTAGCGCACGAGTGTCATATTCGGAACATCAAAGAAGAGGTTAAAGAGGGCGGGAGATATGATACTCATCATGTAGATTTCAACAAAAAAAATAATACTCCTAGCAATCTCCTAAGACTGAAGCATGAAGATCACCTTAAATTGCACACAGATATAAGCAAAGAAGTTCTGTGGGGCAATCCTGAAGTTATCGCTAAGCGGAAAGATTCTATACATAAGTGGCTCACCTCAGATAGAAGAAAGGCCGACATGAGTGCTAATATGATGGGTAAATATCCAGAGCCTTTCAAACTGTACAACAATAGCGAGGATCATAAGAAACACAATGCCATAAGAAGGGAGAGTATGAAGGATGCCTGGAAAACTGGAAAGATTAAAATACATAAACTAGGCTTCGATGAGAATTGTATGAACTACATATCTCAGTACATACAGGGCAAGGGAAGATATGTGACAATATCTGAAACGTTTGCTTATTTAAAAGGGAGTGCTGATTTCGAAAAATTGTTCGAAGTAGCTAACCCTAAATACACCAGAGATTTAAAAAAGGGATTACATTCACACTCCTTCAGTACTTTGATAGAAAGAGCAACTGGTATGAAGTACCACAGATACGTAGCCACTATCATAGAAGGCGCTGTAAACGACAACCATTATAAGAGATCAGAAGGCATTCATGCGGATAAGGCTCTTACTAACCACAAGGTAGTAAGCGTAAAATATCTAGACGAGCTGTCAGATACTTACTGTATGGAGGTAGAAGGGCCTAAAGGAGAGCAGGATAGGCATAACTTCGCAGTATGCAGCAACAATGTAGACGGTACTCATAGTAGAAATGGAGTCTTTGTATCAAACTGTAAGTATGGTGATCTCTACCTCCATCTGGACATAGCTGAGAAGTTTGGCATCTATGCTGCCAAGCCATTATCCGTGTATGACATGATAAGGGAGGAGGGCCAAGACCCTAACAATCCAGCCTATATAAGATTCATCCACGACCCGGTATCAGTAGCTGGCGGTACAACCGCTACTAAGAACAAAGAGAGTTTTGAGAACTTTGAGATAGCCCACTTCAGGCTCCTTACAGACACTAACTATCTGCCATACGGTAGAAGCTACATAGAACCGGCTAGAAAGTACTTCAAGCAGTATACTCTAATGCTAGATGCGATGCTATTGCATAGGATTATGAGGGCTCCTGAGAAGCGTATATTCTACATCAATGTTGGTAACATTCCTCCCAATGAAGTGGATGCATTCATCCAAAAGACGGTGACTACTATGAAGAAAACTCCGTTCATGGACCAGACTACAGGTGATTACAACCTGAAGTTCAACGTTCAGAACATGTTGGAGGACTTCTACATACCTGTAAGACCTGGTGATAACACTACTAAGATAGATACAGCAAAAGGACTAGAATATGCTGGTATAGAAGACGTTGAATTCTTGAGAGATTTGATGCTAGGGTCGTTAAAAGTTCCTAAGGCCTTCTTAAATTATTCTGATGAATTGAATGGAAAATCGACAATTTCAGCGCTCGACGTCAGGTTCAGCCGTACTATTGAAAGGATTCAAAGAATCGTGCTCAGTGAGCTAGAAAAGATTGCTCTAATACACCTGTACGTACAAGGATTTGAAGATGCCGACTTAGTAAACTTCAAACTAGGCCTCAACAACCCATCTATCATCTATGAGCAAGAGAAGATTGCTCTGTTGAAGGAGAAAGTATCTCTGGCAGCAGATATCATAGATAAGAAGCTGTTCTCATCTGATTGGGTAGGAGATAAGATATTCCAAATGAGCGAAGATCAGATAAACGAACAAAGAGATTTGATATCTGAAGACGTTAAGAGAACCTTTAGATACAGTCAGATTGAGAATGAGGGTAACGATCCTACAATCTCAGGAGAGTCTTACGGAACTCCGCATGACCTAGCTACGGTGTATAACAAGACTAATAGAGGAGATCTAGATGTTCCAGATGGTTACAACGAGTTTGAAAAGAATCCGGTAGGCCGTCCTAAAGAGAAAGCATCGATATATGGCACTGACAACTCTGCATTCGGTAGAGATCCATTAGGAAAGAAAGGGATGAAAGAGCCAAAACCAGAGCAACCATCTGTTGGAAATAAGGCTAGAGCCTTTGCCTTGGAGTCTATGAAGGGCCTAGAATCATTGAAAAAGAAAAAAATGATGATTTATGAAGAAAAAACCAATACTCCAACTCTATTAGATGAGAAAAATATCATCAATGATGAGATTTAATCATATTTATACAAGACTATAACCATATGAAGCTAAAACATAATAAGCTCCGGAACCCCTCTATATTATTTGAACTGCTTGTGCGTCAAATAACTACAGACACTCTCAACAACCGAGAGTCTAAAGCTGTGGATATACTTAAGAAGCACTACAACAACACTCAAATATCTAAAGAGTATAAGATTTACAATACGCTGTCTCAGCACAGAAACCTATCTGAGGCTAAGGCTAATGTATTATTGAACATTGCCGTAGAAGCGCATAAGAAGCTAAATAAGAATAGTCTGAAGAATCAGAAGTATGATTTGATATCTGACATCAAAGAGAATTATAACATAGATGAGTTCTTCAAAGCGAAGGTAGACAACTACAAGACCCTGGCATCCATATACATGTTGTTTGAGATGTATGGCTCTAACGAGATAAACCCGGAAGAGGAAGCCAAGCACAGGTTCACAATCATGGAGAGCATTGCTGATTCTCCAAAATCAGAAAAACTAGACCCCGTACTTGAGACATACAATGCTATGGATAAAGGCACCAAATCAATGGTGTACAAAATCCTTGTGCAGAAGTACAACGATAAATACTCAAGCTTTGATGATAACCAGAAGACTCTGTTGAAGGAGTATATCACTAACATATCCACCTCAGATACTCTGCGTGAGCATATCAATAGTGAGTTAGTGAAGGTTAGAAGCGCCCTGAAGAAGCATACAGACAATCTTAAAGACGAAGTGCGTAAAGTTAAGATGAACGAGGTGTTCAACTTCATGGAGGAAATCCCATCCAATAAGCAGGTTTGCGAGAAAGACATTCATAACCTGCTCTACTACTACGAGCTATTAAAAGAGTTTGGAAAGAATGGATCTTAACGAACTATATAATAAGGCTATGGCCGTATTGAAGGATGCCTATGGCAGACCTTCTGTAGGACGTGCTAAAACCGTTACAATTGGTACGCAGAGACGTTCCATAGAGAAGTCCAAAGGTGCTTATGATAAATATGAGTATGAGGAAAATAAGTTCGAGGATGGGTCAGTGCATCTTATATATTATAAAAGCATAATAGAAGGAGGAAAAGGCAGAAAGCCAGTAGATATATACAGAAAAATTACTGAAAAGGAGTACAAAAACCTGCTATATAACAGTAAGATAAATGCTAAAATATTTCCCATAGACGAGGAAGATCATTTTGAGGACATTTATTATGTTGAAATTCCTGCTATCAAATTCAAAAGCGGGGAAAAGCCTCCTATGAAAGTCTACTTTACTAAGATAAGCCTATCTGATGTTAAAGCACTTTCCGAAGAAGATAAAAAGAGTGTTAAACTAGAATTGGTACCAACCAAAGACATTTATGAAAAAGGCGTTGGAGTGGACTTTGCAGACTTCAAATATGTGCAACTATATTTAAAAGACCAAGAAGCAGCGCTCAAAAGAAGAGTCAGGACTTCTGACAAACCTGGAACAGAAAAAGACTTCGAGTATGAAGCAGAGCCTGAAATAGATTACGATGAACCAGAGCCGGAGGTAAAAGCAGTACCAGACATAGACCCTGCCATTAAAAAGGCTAGAATGGATGCTGCAAACTTCATATACACCGGTAACCACGACAGACTGTTGAATAATGAAGATGTAGAAGGATTCGTTAAAGCTGTAGAAGATTACACAAAAGACCCTGTAATCATAAAGCAGATAGTAGATTACATAGTGAGGACTAGACTAAAACCTGATAGCGATGCTTACAAAAGAATAAGAACAGCGCTAATAGACAAGCCATCAAAACCTAAGACCGCACCTAGCGTAGAAAAGCCTGCTAAACCAGACGCGAAGAAGTCTGAGAAGCCTAAACAAACGTTTGTAGCAGCTCCTACACAGGCCTCAAAAGGTAAAAGCGTAGAATATAACTCTGATGAGTTTATAAAGGCTAATAAGCCTACTATAGACAAGATAAAAACCTACCATAGCCTAGTAGTATCTAAATATTCTAGCAGTAAAGAAAAGGATGATAATCAGGAGATGTTGACCTCTAGAATATCTCTACTAGTAAACAATATACTGAGAGAGACTAGAAAGGTTCAGAAAGAGCAAGGTCTAGATGAAAAGGACATGACCGTGTTAAACAAGATACTATCAGACATTGTAAACCAGTTCTCCAAAGAGCGGGATTTGGCAAAGATGGTACTATCACAGTTGGGAAACCTAGTCAATCTAAAAGAGATGTCTGCTACAGGCGGTGGCGCAGCTCCCGGAACCGGAGCAACGGCTATACCTGGAACTGGGGAAGGGATGGCCACTAAGTATGCTTTCGCAGGCCCTGGTGGGACAAAAGCGACTCGTAAAAAAGGAATCTTAATACCAAAAGTGATGAAAGAGGCAAACATACAGTATACTTCAGAAAAGGCATTAAGCATGATTGCTCAGGCTGAAGAAAGTAAGCAGAAGAATGAACAGATGCTGAAGAACTACATCAACACTGTAATGAGCCTCAGCTTCTATGACATGCTAGAGAACAGGAACAAGGTTGAGAAGGCATTGGTCATCGGAAAAGAGCTGAACAAAAGGTTCTTAAAGATATATGAAGACCTCTACGACATAGGAGAAAAATATTATGAAGAGGAAGGCTATTCTAGCGCTAATTATAAGAGAGCTAGCGAACTAGCGAGTGAGTACGACACCTATCAAGAGATAGCTGATAGTGTAGCTGATCTCGTAGATAGCGTAGAACTGAACCTAAACCAACTATACAGTAATAAAGAATTTATGTCAATCATCAATAGTTGAACAGGCAAATATTCTTAAACGAAGATTAAATATACTAAGCTCTGGTTGCGGGACACAGTCGGAGGATAAACAAAAACGAGGTGAGGCGTTACCAATAGGTGAGTCTATGAAACTCGAAACTCCGTACCCTTCAAGGTCAGAGTAGTTCACGGCCCTCATAAAATAAAAAAATAAAAAATGACAACACAAGAATTTTATCAGAAGGTACTTAAGCAAGAGGCAACAAAAGAAGCATTCCTTTGGGAAGTACGTAGAGACCAGAGGTTCTCACACGTAGTAACCAATACTATGAGCTATGAGGACATCGTATCAACATTAAAAGGGAAGGGATTCATTAGTGAGACTAATGATAACACTGCTGTAAAGCCCATGGACTTCTTAGGAAACTTCAAAAGGCTTCAAGAGGGCAAGACTCAGAAATTAAAAGGTGGCAAGGGCGATAAACTTACTCCTGACCAGGTAAATTACCATGAGTTCACCAAAGGGTGGAAGCATGAGATGGAGCACACTGATGATATTGATAAAGCGAAGGAGATTGCCTTAGACCATTTGGCTGAAGACCCAATGTATTATACTCGCCTAGAGATGATCGAGTACAAAGCTGATAAAAAGAATCGTACAGATCTGCCTATAGACATCAGCAAGAAGAAGGCTGATATGAAGGATCCTAACAATCAGATGAAGCCTCACACTAAAAAAAAAGAGGCACCTAACGTAAAGGAGACTCTAGGCAAGCAAGAAAAGGCTACTAGCAAAACTGCCGGACTCAAGAAGATGAAGGGAGAGGGTCTTCCTATGAAATCTATTAAAGAGGCTGAAGAGGCTGGTGCGGCATCTAAGTATATGGGAGGTACTATACCTACGGAATATAATCCTAATGTTGAATACTTATGGAAAAACATAAGCTATAAGTATGATGATAAAGGCGGTAAACCTGAATTAAGAAGGGACGATAAAAATGTTAACACTGGCTCTCTTACTAAAAAAGAGTTTGAGGATTATAAAAAAATAGCCGAGAATAAAAACATAACGGCTATAGATGACCTTGGTAAATTGCTGAGATCAGATAGAGTCCTCTTAATGAGGAAATCAGATTTTGATATCTATCAAGACAAAAAACTTAAAACGCCTACTAAAGTAGCACCTACCGTAAAGGGCCCCGGAGGAGAAACAAAATCCTACGAGGTAGAAATCGGCAATAACAAGTCAACATATTTCTTCACCGACAAGCAGGCTGAAGATAGAATGGCCAACCCATCTAAATACGGCATAAAAAGCATTACACCGCTATCTAAACCAGGAGAAGGTGGAATTAAGAAGGCCTCTACAGGTGAAATCAAACCTAAATATAGTACGAGAAGCTCAAGCGAGACATTGCCAGACAAGAAGTTCTATTCAAAATATCCTGGATCCCCTGGTGGAACAGTAGTTAGGACTGGGGGATTACAACTGACTCCAATAAAAGACTACGAGAACAATAGATGGTTCGTAGTAGATAACAACAATAATCGCGTAGATGATAAATCTTATCCAACAAGGGAGAAGGCGAAGGAAGTAGCCAAACCAGGAGAAAAGACTATCATAGGAATGCAGCTGAAGGCTATCGAGCAGAAGAGGTTAGCAGAAGCAGGAATGGCATCCAAATTTCAAAGTGTGATTGACACAGTGAGAGACATGTTTTCTAGTCAATCATCAGAGGTTAATTCATTGAAAGGCAAGGGGATATCTCTCACACTATCTCCAAAAGGGGTAGCCGATAACCCAAATAATCAATGGGACATAGTTGGTACTATAAGCAGTGTAAAGTATAACGAATCTAAAAACGACCTTATAGTAGGATTTAAAGGTCCGGATAACATTAAAATGGGAGATCCTGGAAAGAAGGGCTCTCTGCACATTTACTTGAAGAAGGATGGACAGCCTGACATGACCTATTTTGAACAAACCATTGATAACCAGAGAGGAACTCCTTATAAAGTATTAGACTTATCATCCAAAGAGCTACAAGACATCCTGAACGCCAAATACCCTGCTAAAGAGCAAAACAGCGACAGTGTATTAGAAGCCTATATCCGTAAAAGAATCGTAAAGGCGATACGTGAAGGTGAAGAAGGTCAATACATAGGAGTAGTAGGCCCTGATGTTAAGAAGAAGAAGCTAGAGGACTACATGAAGAGGTACAATTGGGGATACCAAAATAGTAGCGACCCTGCTGTAAAGAGCATAGGTGGTGAGTACAACGGTATCGTATCCAAGCTGATATTTGAGTTAGGACCTGATGGACTGAAAGTGTACAACACCTACGCACCAGACGAGTACAAGATATCAGATGTAAGCCAGTTAGGAGGCTATACTGCTAATGCAAATAGCGGACTGCCTAACGACGGCATATACAACCCTGAGAAGCTGATGGGAAGAGGCGGAAGGATGGCAGAAGGAGAGTTCAGTGACATAAACATGAAGAGCTCAATGTCAAGAATAGAAGATCTGAGTAAGCAAAGTTACATAAAAGACTACCTGGATATAAAGCTTATTCAAGACGCTATGAAATATTTTGATAAGCAGATGAGGAAAGGTAAGATTACCAAAATCCCTGATAGCGTAATAAAGGCGAACATGAAAATTAAAAAGCCCTAACAAAAATGGCAGACTTACTATTAGAATACTACCAGCTCGTTCTAGACAAACAGCAACTGAACGAAGCAGTGAATACTGCTTCAGGAAGTCCTATGATTATAAGAGGAGCTGTTATACAAAGAGCCAATGCTAAGAATCGTAACGGTAGGGTGTATCCCATGGATATACTGAGAAGAGAGATCGATAGATATACAGACGACCTGGTAAACCATAACAGAGCGCTAGGAGAATTAGACCACGCATCAGATAATGTGGTCAATCTCAAAAACGTATCTCACAACATAAAAAAAATCTACTGGGATGGGGATGATGTGAAAGCCGATATAGAAATATTGGACGGACCAGAGTTCCCATCCGGAAGGATAGCTGCAGGACTGCTTAGAAGGAAAATCCCACTAGGCATAAGCTCAAGGGGCATGGGTAGTGTAGATGAGGCCCGTGATGGCTCAGTAACTGTCAATGACGACTTCAACCTACTGACATTTGACCTAGTGTCTTTTGAGAGCACTCAAGGGGCTAATTTCTCTCTGAATGAGGGAGTATCTACGGCACCGGTGTATAAGCAGAGCAGGCTAGATAGCATAATCAGAGACCTGATTTGTAACAATGCTGGGTATTGTCCTTGTGAATAATCTAAAAAATTTAGCCGAATGTGCTAAAAAAATTAGTTTTAGTCATAGGCTTGCATATTTATTGTAGAATTAAGCACTGAATACTCTTTAAGCTCTATAAAGAGTTGCATAATAAAATCTAATTATACCTGATAAATAGGTGTAAATCCCATAATAAAATTTAAGGAAAAAAACATGAAAACTGATTTGCTAAAAGAAGCAATCGCAGATGCGGATGCTATCAAAAAACTGGCTATCGAAAACGCCAAAGCTTCCCTAAACGAAGCCTTCGATTCTAAAATCAAATCAATGCTCGCTGCCAAGCTGCAGGAAGCTGACGATGAAGATTCTTATGACGAAGGTAAAGATTACGAAGAGACTGAAGAGCCTAAAAAGCCTAAAGAGACCGAAGAAGAGGAAGAAGAGCCTACAGACGAATCTTTCGATTTAGACGAAATCTTAGCTGAAATGGAAGGCGAAGAAGATCACGATGACGAAGACGACGAAAAAGGTGAAGAAGAAGGAGATATGGAAGAAGCAAAGAAAGAAGAAGAAACTGAAGAAGAAGGCGAAGAAGAAGGCGACGAAGATATGGACGAAGAGTTAGACTTGGAAGCCCTTCTTGCTGAAATCTCCGATTCTGAAGCAGACTATTCAAACTTAGAAGAAGAGGAAGAAGAGACAGACGAAGCATACGAAGCTAAAGAAGGTGAGCTAGACGAAGCCGGAGGCGATGCTACTGCAAAATTCATGGCCACTTTGAAAAAAGCTATGAAAGCGTTTGAAACTGCCGAAACTCCTGAAGCCCCTAAAGCTGAAGCACCTAAAAAAGAAGCCCCTAAAGCAGAATCTCAAGAACTCCAGGAAATTAAGCGTCAAGCTAAGCAACTGGCTCAGAAAGTAAATGAGACTAACTTAATCAACGCAAAGCTTCTCTATCTGAATAAGATTCTTCATAACAATAACTTAAACGAAGGCCAAAAAGTAAAGGTACTTTCTGCATTCGATAGGGCTACATCAGTAAAAGAAGCCAAAATCGTGTATGAGTCCCTGAGCGAAGCATTCAGTGTAAAAACAACAAAAACCAAAAACAACTTAAAAGAATCTTTCGGATTCGCATCTAAAGCTGCTGGTACCTCAACTAAGCGTGATATCATCACCGAAGCTGATCAGCAAGTTAACAGATGGCAAAAATTAGCTGGAATCATTAAATAATAAATACAAAACAATTAATAAATGAACGTACAATCTCTATTGGAATCTGCCAATCCATACGCTTCTATGATGACTGAGGCACAGCGCCTTGTCAAGAAGTGGGGCAAGACAGGTTTACTCGCAGGCAAAGACCTGGAGAAATCTGCATATGGTCAAGAAAGGATGGCAATCATCCTTGAAAACCAAGCTAAGCAGCTTGTAATTGAAGGATCTCAAACAGGTACCGGCGGTACTTTCGTAGCAGGTCAAGGTGAGCAGTGGGCCGGTGTTGCACTCCCATTAGTTCGTAAGATCTTCGCTGAGATTTCTTCTAAAGAATTCGTTAGCGTACAGCCTATGACTCTCCCTGCAGGACTTGTGTTCTTCTTAGAATTCAAGTATGGTAACAACCAACCTGAAGGCATGAACGGCGGTGCTCGTTTCACTACCGGTGCTAGCATGTACGGTACTACCAATGTAAAAGATACCGATCCTTTCGGTGGTCTGTATGGCGCTGGTCGTTTCGGATATAGCATCAATGAGTATAGCGGTGCTGCTGCAATGGCAATCACTACTGCATCTTATGCTGACGTTAACTTCAAAGCTAACTTTAGTGCATCTGCAGCTGCTGACAAACTGCGTAAGATTAGCCTTGTAAACGCTTCTGTAATTCTTCCTAGCCTTGACACTAACGGTGTACGTGCTTTCTTGATTACTGGTAGCGGTTTCAACGAGTCTAACGTATTCGCTGAGTTCACTACTTACAATGCTACTTCTGACATCCTTACTTTCGTTGCTAGCGGCTCTGGCGGTTTCGCAACTAGCTCTAGCCTGTCTGCTTCTGTTTACTATCAGAAACAACCTAAAGACAACGATCGTGGTGACTTCGAAGATACCAACACTCGTCCATTAACTGGATCTGCTGCTATCCCTGAAATCAACGTAGAGCTTCGCTCTGAGCCCGTTGTTGCTAAAACTCGTAAACTGAAAGCTAAATGGACTCCGGAATTCAGCCAAGACCTGAATGCTTACCAGTCTATGGATGCTGAAGCTGAGTTGACTTCAACCCTTTCTGAGTACATCTCTTTGGAGATTGATCTTGAGATTATCGACATGCTGTTGTCTAATGCAAACACTACCGATGTATGGTCTGCACAGTCTAACACATTCTACAATAAGAGCACCAACACTTGGAGCGTATTATCTGCTGGTTCTACTGGCGGTTACTACAACACACAAGGTCAGTGGTTCGCTACATTGGGTACTAAAATCCAAAGCGTAGCTCGTACCATTCATAAGAAGACCTTACGTGGCCAAGCTAACGTAATCATGGTAGGCCCTAGCGTTGCAACCATTATCGAGTCTATCCCTGGATATGCTGCTGATACCGATGGTAGCCGCGAAGAGTTTGCAATGGGCTCTCATAAAGCTGGTCAGTTAAACAGCCGTTACAAAGTGTATGTTAACCCATACATGGATGAGAACACTGTACTGTTGGCCTTCAAAGGTAGCCAGTTCCTTGAGACCGGTGCTGCTTTCTGCCCTTACATTCCCTTGATCATGACCCCTCTGTTGTATGATCCCGAAACTTTCACCCCACGTAAAGGCTTACTTAGCCGTTACGCAAAGAAGATGCTCAGAAGTGAGTTCTTCGGTAAAGTATTCGTAGCTGATTTGGACAAAATCTAGTTGATTACCAACACTTTATAAACTAGCCGGGAGAAATCCCGGCTTTTTTTGTTTGCCTTATGCGAAAAATGCATACATTTGGAACATTAAATAAACCCTAAACAGGAGTAAAAGATGGCTGAAGATAAAAAGTGCTTGGAGTGTGGTACAGAATTGTCAAAGAGGCAGAAGATGTTTTGCTCCAACAAGTGCAAACTATCCAATAAGGACAACATAGCTATCAGAACCAAGGCAAAGGATAAGCAGGATGATGGCCTCATAGCCGTTTGTAAATCTACCGGAAAGGTATACAAAGACCACAAGAATTACTCAGGAGTCTTAACCCGTCATGTACGATCTATGGGCCATGAAATGACCTCCGTAGCTGACTACTTCGATGTAATACTCAACCCAAAATCTCCCAAACCCAAATACCACTGCAAATACTGTCAGTGGAGCACTGTAGATGTAAAGAACCTATCAGGATGCATAACCTCGCACCTAAAGAAAGAGCATAGCATAGAGACCTCAGACCACGTCATAAAGTATCCTGACGAGAGCATCCTATTCTCACACAACAACAAAGACTCCAACAGACAAGCAGTATTCAATACCAGGGAGGCTTCATACACAACCTGTGAGATATGTAAAAAGAGATATGAAAAGCTGACTGAGACTCACATGAACACCCATGGTATAACCCTAATCCAGTATAGGGATAAATACCCCAACAGCAAAACCCTGTCTAAAGACCAAGTAGACATCCATAGAAAGCAGTATGAGCTTAACAGAGTCGCTATAAACAAGATAAAGAAGGTAAGCAACAAGGAGAATGAGCTGAGAGACTTCTTAAAGTCCTTAGGAGTGTCCTATAAGCAATCAGATAGAACCGTTATAAACCCAATGGAGCTAGACTTCTATATTGCAGACCATAAACTAGCTATAGAGTATAACGGGCTAGCCTGGCATTCTGAGAAATTCGGTAAAAAGGATAAATGGTATCACCTGTCTAAGCTAGAGAAGTGTGAGGAAGCCGGAGTTAGGCTCATTACTATATTCGAAGATGACTGGATAAACAAAAAAGACATCGTAAAGAACAAGATAGTCAATGCTCTAAGGCTAAACAAAGACCGGATATACGCTAGGAAGTGCGTCGTGAGCGAGATAAATCTATCTGACAAAAATAATTTCCTGGATATCCATCACATACAAGCGAAGGACACCTCTCCAATATGCCTAGGACTGCACTACAACGGCGTATTAGTATCAGTGATGACATTCGGACGTCCCAAGATAACAATGGGCGACAAGGGCAAGCTAAATGGGTCGTATGAGCTGTCTAGATTCGCATCATCTACTAATGTGGTGGGAGCGGCCTCAAAACTGCTATCGTATTTCATAAAGACCTACAGCCCGAAATCAATATTCAGCTTCGCAGATAGGAGGTACACCACGACTCTAGGGGAAACCGTGTATGATAAGATTGGGTTCAAAAAGGACAAGATAAACCCTCCTACATACTGGGTATTGAAAAACCACAGACAGCGCTATCACAGATTCACATTCAACAAAAAAAGAATCGTTAAATATCTAGGAGGAGATCCAAAGAAAACTGAGATTCAGAATCTATACGACCTAGGATACGATAGGATATGGGACTGTGGAGCCATAAAATATGTTATGACTCTTACATAATTGTCTTCATAGAGAATAGAGATGCTTGAGATATTAGGAAGGGGTAGAGTTCTATTTCTTTAGCATGTTCAATATCTGATTCATATTGCTAACAGACATGCTTAAACTAACACTGTCTTCTGGTTTTAGCCTCTTTGCAATAGACTCTATACCGTCTAACTCCATTTTTAAATCTTGTTGCAGTTTAGAAACCAGACCAGATTTTAATCCTTGAAGTTGTCTTTCATATTTATTTTCAATATATTCAAGGCGATCTTGCGCCTTTTGCAAATCAGCCCTCAACTCAGCTATCAACTTGTCCTTATCAACAGCCTGTTCTGATAGTTTAGATTCTGCATCTCCCTTCTTTGAGAACCTCTTAACATCGACTCCCATATCTTTCATCTCAGTAAGCAAAAACATTTTATCATCTTTAGAAACCTTGGGATTCTTCAAAAAAGATTTTACCTTAGATTCCAACATTATATTTAAATTCCTATTTGGACCGCCCCCTTTAATAGATTCAGATGAATTTTCGGATGTTAAATTCTTGTATGATTTCATTGCTAAATTATGTAAATATTCATGTATAAATATGGTACAGGGTCATATATAATCATATTTATATCCGAATGCCGGTAGGCATTGTAATATTGTCTATGCATAATAAAACAATCAAAACATGACGTCTAATCATCACAACGACACAGTCTACAACCAGAAAAAGGTTCCTAAGAGCCCAATTAAGTTCAATCTCCAGCTCAACGAAGAGCAGAAGATTGTAAAACAGTTAATCTATGAGAAAGATGTAAACATCATATTGGGCAGTTGGGGTACTGGAAAGACGGCCTCCGCTTGTCAAATAGCATTGGACCTGCTATTCAAGAAACATAACGGCATAGATAAGATATACATATCTAGGCCCATAGACTTCACAGCTACAGGGTACCTGAAGGGGACCATAAGTGAGAAGCTGAGCCTGCACGTTATGCCGATAGTCCAGAATATGTATGCTTGTTACAACAGAGAGAAGATAGACAAGCTATTTTCAGATAACGTTATACAGATCATACCTATAGATTACATGAAAGGTATGAACCAGGCTACTAGCGTCACTATAATAGACGAGTTTGAGGACATCAACTACCATGACTTCAAACTGATTCTAACAAGGCTGTGTAAAGGCAGTAAACTCATATTCACAGGATCCGAAGAACAGATAGATGTGAAAGACTCTTGCCTAAGCAAGGTAAGACTCCTTAAGGATTCTGGTCTAGTTGGGTATAGCACTCTAACCATCAACCATAGAAATGAGGATATTGATAAGATAATAAATTACATAGAAAGCAAAAAATAGTGGGGGATAATTTTAAAATTCGTATATTTATATCAAATGATATCATATAATGGCAGTTAAAATTACCCAAAAAGATTTTATATGTAGAGCAGTATCCGTGCATGGAGATCTTTACGACTACTCAAAATCAGTATACAAAAACTATAGAACCAAAGTATGTATACAATGCAAAGTCCATGGGGAGTTTTACCAGACCCCTCATGACCATATTTCAGGTAAGTATGGGTGTAGATTTTGTGGTAAGGAGAGCGCATCTTCGAAGAGAATGAAAAGCAAGGAGGAATTTAAAAAGGAAATAGAGAATTTATATCCTGGAATTTTTAATATTGATAGCCTTGTATACTCTGGGATGAATAGTCCTGTGAGGATAACACATATTAATTTCGGAGAGTTTGAAATATGTCCCAAAAAACTATTGTATCAAAACCCAAAGAGAGGCGACATGTTTCACACAGTAGACTTTCTTAAAAAAGAGAAGCAGGTAAAGATAGAAAACTTCCTAAAAAGAGCTGAAGAAGTGCACGGAGATAAGTTTACATACGACATGGTCAATTATAATGGTCATGAATCTAGTATATCAATATATTGCAAGGAACATAAAAAACACTTTACTCAAAAAACAAAGCATCATCTAAAAAGTAATGGAGGATGTCCTGATTGTAAGTCAGATAGCATATCCAGAGCCGCATCACAGGACTTACCATCATTTATTAAAAAAGCCGTAGAAATTTGGGGAGATTCCTTAGATTTTTCCAAAACAGTATATAAAAACAATAAAACTAAAAGTGTATTTGTTTGCAGAAAGCATGGAGAATTTACAAAAACTCCCAACGATATTATAGGAGGGCATGGATGTAAACTTTGTGGGACTTCTAAGTTGGGTAAGTACAATGTGAAAAATTCAAAGAACAGAGAATCTTTGTATAAGGAGCAAACGGCTATTTTATATCTCATGAAAATTCACAACAGTGAAGAGACTTTCTATAAAGTGGGAATATCTATCAGCCTGTTTGATCGGATATCTAACATAAAAAGTTTATCAAAGTGTGAAGTAGAAGTAATACATTCTGTGAATATGACATTATTCGAAGCAGTTAACAGAGAGCATACTATTTTAGACCAGTTAAGCAAGTATTCATACCTACCTAAAAAAAGGTTTTCTGGGTATAGAGAGTGTTTATCTGTTGACTGCTTAGAAGAAGTCAATAAAGCCTTCACACAGATATACGACAATTACAAGGACTGATGATATTTATATCAGTAAACACATATAAATGGCAGGTCAAATAGAGATACAATATTACGATGCATCAGTACCGTTAGTGGCTGTTAGTGGGTCGACACCTTTCGGCTACTACGATACTGATGCAATGTTCGTAAGCGATGCTCCCAAGTTCGTAAAATTCGCAGCACAGAGACTCGGATATCCTATCATGGAAGTCGAGCTACAGGATATAAACTTCTATGCATCTTTAGAAGATGCTGTTACCGTGTACGGCAAAGAGCTGTATGAGTATAAGATCCGTGAGAACTACATGTCCATGGAAGGCAATACTACCGGAAGCCAACTGAACAACACCCTAATCCAACCTAACTTCGGCAACATGCTGAGGATAGCTACTGACTACGGTTCTGAAGTGGGTAGTGGCGGTAACGTTCATCTATATACCGGGTCTATACCAATGGTAGCCAACCAACAGTATTATGATTTGGATGCCTGGGCGAGTTCATCCATAAGCCTGGCTCCTGGAGATAGAATAGAAATCAAAAAGGTGTTTTATGAGGCTCCTCCGGCCATTGTTAGATACTTTGACCCATATGCAGGAACAGGTACCGGATTGCAGTCTCTTATGGAAACCTTCGGCTTTGGTCAATTCTCACCCGGTATAAACTTTATGCTGATGCCGGTGTACTTCGACGTGCTTAAGATACAGGCCATTGAGTTCAATGACCAGATAAGAAAATCCGCATACACCTTTGAATTGATTGACAACAAGCTGAGGATATTCCCAATACCAACATTCGATAGAAACCTGTTCTTCAACTACATAAAGAAGTCTGAGAGGAACAGTGTAATCCGGGATAGCAGATCCAATCTGATAACCAATGTCAGCAATGTGCCATATGGAACTACCACATACTCACAAGTAAACTCCGTGTACAAGAAGTGGATATTCGATTACGCATTAGCGCTCTGTAAAGAGACTCTAGGCAACATTAGAGGAGTGTACCAATCAATACCCATTCCAGGCGCTGAAACAACCTTAAATGGCCAAATGCTGATAGATCAGGCTAACAATGAGAAGACTGCTTTGATAGAACAGCTCAGAGCTACCTTAGATGACACATCTAGGCAGAAGCAATTAGAGAAGAAAGCTGATGAATCTGCGAAGATGAGAGACACATTTGTTAACTTTCCAATGCCTATTTACATATTATGATAAAGCTAGTAGACATATTAATGAATGAGGATCAGTATGATTATGATAGAAAGGAGACGATAAAGCATACTTTCCATACATACTCATGCTATTACCTCGTCAAATTCAAAAAATCCATTAATAGAACGGAGGCTGTAGAGAGAATACGAGGTATAAAAAGTGTCACTATTGTGGATTTGAGAGGAGATGAGAAACTGAATAAGATAAACAGGAGCCTGGCAGACTTTGAATACAGCACTGTCGAGTTAAAATTCGTAACGAATGAGGAACCTTCTAAGCAAGTGGAGTACATTCGTAAGGCCATGGTAGGCTCAGACAAGGCCAAAGGCATAGATTTCATACCGGGGATAGTCGCTGCTAAGGCAAAAGAGGACACCTTAATAAAACTAGATTAAAAATGGCCCTTTTTGGAAGCGTTAGAGCTAGATCTCTATTCAGACATCACAGTAGACAGTTGCTAGCTAGGATAGTAGCTGAGGAAGTGCTATACTATAAGCTGTCACTCAAGGAAACCTCGTACAATCTGTACGGTGAGTCCAAGAGTAAGGTGTATTTTCAGCCTGTACTGATGACATGCCTGTATCAAGTTACCGATCAGGCGTCTGAAGACGCAGAATACGGAAAGAGCCGGTCTCAGCAGGTAGACTTCAAGTTCCTTAGGGACGATTTAGTAATCGCAGGACTGCTTCCGGAGGCTGGAGACATCATATCTTGGCAAGAATCCTACTACGAGGTGGATCTAATCATTGAGAATCAGAGAGTGATGGGTAAGAACCCTGAATATGCCTTAGAAACTGGATTAGCTAAGTACGGAGAGTCCTGGTCCATGATATGCAAGAGCCATTTGACAAACGTTAATAAACTGAATATCGCAAAATCGAAATAAATTGCCTACTCAAAAAAGAACCATAAAGAATCGTCCCAAAAATGAAGCTGAAAAGCTGAATGATGCGCTCAACGTCTTTACAGAAGGGGTTGCCAAACCGTCTATACATACGTATAAGAGGGGCGATGATACGAGCGTGAGAGGGGATGATATAAAAAGCGTATCAGTAGGGATTGAAGACATTGATGAGGCCGTTATATACTATTTTAAAGAGGTGATACGGCCCTACGTAGTCAGCGAGGGGTCTACTGTGAGCATACCAGTGATGTACGCAGACCCTGAGAAGTGGAAATCTGCTCAGAAGGATGGATACTACAGGGATAAAGAGGGGAGAGCACTATTTCCCGTTATAACGGTGAGACGTGATAACATGGAGAAGCGTAGAGACTTGACAAATAAGCTCGACGGTAATAAAGCTAACGTCTACCAGGTGTATGAGAAGAAGTACACTCAGAAGAACCAATACGACAACTTCGGAATACTCACCAATAGGGTTCCGGTGAAGGAGTTCTACAATGTGGTGGTACCGGATTACTATACTGTGACGTACTCATGCGCCATCTACGTATCCTACCAACAGGATCTGAACAAGCTGATAGAGTCAATAGGCTTCCGGTCTGATTCCTATTGGGGAGTGCCGAATAAGTTCCAATTCAAAGCCACCATAGATAGCTTCCCGGTAACCACGGCAGTGTCTGACGGTGAGGACAGGAAGATTAGCTGCATATTCACCCTGACATTGAACGGGTATCTGACCCCTAACAACATAGACAAGCAGTTAGCTGCCAACTCTTTAAAAAGCCGGAGCAAGACTCAAGTAATATTCACCATGGAAGCGATTAGTGGTGACCTAAACAAAACAGCATTACCTATGAGAAAGAACGTGTCGCTAGCGGCAACATCATTTATACCAGAAGGAGTAACGGTGTACAACACATTCCAGTACCCGGCATTGAATACCGATATTCTGTCATATATCAATACCAATACGCCTAAGAAAGCTGACGTGATGACTGTAGATACTGCGACATTCAACAACACATCGTTTAAGGTACCACCCACTTCTGCAGGATTGCCTCCAACTTCGGTAACGGATTTCAGCTTCTTCGCAAATGGGGTATTTGTACCTGGTCAGCATATAATATCTTTCGCAGAATCCGGAAGCAGTACCGTACTTACAATAAACCCAACAACGCTTGGGTATGGATTTGACAGCATTGATGAAATAATAGGAGTAGGAAAATTCGCATAAGATGGCACTAATAAGATTTAAGCAAATAGAGAAAAACTGGTCTGGGGATGTTAGCATCACAGGCTCACTGTCAGTATATGGAAGTGGTACATTCGTACAATCATCCTCCATACCTGCCTTGATAGTGTCAGGATCACAGTCTGTAGTAGCTACAAGTACTCGCAGTGGCTCAGTATACATACAAGGTCTTGGAACGCTGGCAGATACTGGTAGCAACCAGACTGTAGACTTAGGAGATAATTCATATTAAAAAGTTATATAAATGGCGCAATGGAAAAAGATACCTAGAGAAGGTGGGGATGTAACGTTTAACACCGTTATAGTGTATGGAGACTTCTCAGGCTCCGCAACCGGGGCATTCGGTATAACATCATCAAACATAGTAGGGGACTTCTCAAGGATCGCCACCGGGAGCGTGATTGCTACGGTTAGCGTAAACGATAATGCCTTCGTGTTAGAGAGAAGTGGGAGCAGTCTTATAAACGTAAGCAGTAGTGGTAACGTCGGTATAAACACAGCACCAACCGGGTATAAGCTAGATGTGTTAGGCACTCAAAGAGTACAAGGCAAGCTGACTGTGAGCCAGACAGGAGCTGATATAACAGGCAGCCTGGCAGTAAGCGGATCATCCACACTATCAGGCAGCCTGCAGTCTAGCGGATCAAACACCTTTATAGGATTAAACAACCTAGCAGGGGTATCATCCCTGACAGGCATTACAACTCTCTCAGGAAGTGTATATTTATCAGGGTCTAGAAATACGAACCCCACTATAAAAATAAACGGAGATATCGAGCATACAGGGATTACTAAAATGATTCCGATAAGCGCTAGCATAGATAGCTCAATATCAGCATCATACGTATATGTAGACCAGTCTACAAATGACCTGTACTTTGAACAGAATGGTAACGGGTATGCTAACAGGACTAGGCTGAGATGGCTAGAGGGCAACATGTACACCGGCCTACTTCATGGAGGGCTATTATCAGTAACACCTGGAGCTACAACCTACAACATGAGCTCTGGAAGCGGTATAGTAGTGACCTTGAACGCATCTATAGCAGATGATCCATACCCAACGGTAAGATATGTAAAGTGGGATAATTATGTGAGCCAGTCACTGACCTTCCTCACTGCATCCATCCAAACCTTTGTAGGAATAGACCCAACAGGAAGCATAATACAAAGCAACACTCCATGGACTGATGGCCAATACAACACTAGCATATCAATAGGAACGGTCCTACACCAAAACAAAGCTACGGTAAATTCGGCTATATCTTACCCAAATGTGGCATATGGATATAAGCAACGTACCTACGATTTCATAAAAGCCTTCGGACCTCTAAAGCTGTCAGGATTCACTCTATACCCATCTAGCTCACTAGGGCTGACTGTGGGCGGTGGAACAGCGTTCTCCGATGGACGTAACTACCAAAACGATCCCAACAACCCTAGCTATATTACAGACTTAGGTACTACAGTATCTAAGATATTCCGGTATTATCAATCAGGATCAGAGTTTGTATTGGATACTAGCGGTAGCCTAGGATATACCGTGATAGACCCCGTAAACTACAATAACAACGGAACGCTTACTCCGGTACCAGGCACGGGTGCTAACAGACAGTGGTCCATTCAAAGGGTATTCTGGTATCCAAATAGTGCCACTAAAGGGATAGTGGTGTACTACGGAAACGCTACATATGAGACGAGAACCGATGCTATCGCTAACATAGAATTTGAAACCTTCAATGAGGTAGCGAATACTCAACAGAATGCTATATATCTAGCAGCCGTAGTCATAAGGAATGACGGAATCTTCACAGACGCAGAGACCTATTCAATAAGACCAGGAGGCATATTCAGAAGTGTCGGTGGATCGGGAGGCGGTGGCTCAGCAGCTACCACTAGGCTGATAGACCTGACCGATACTGCTATACTTACCCCAACTAGCGGTCAGGCATTGGTGTACAATTCAACCCTGTTGAAGTGGGTGAATTCATCATACATGTCAGCTTCCATATCTGGAAATGCTGATACCGCTACCTCATCATCGTATGCTCTGACGGCTTCGTATGCTGCTAATGCTGTTTCTAGCTCCTATTCGTCTAACAGTTGGACTCTGACAGGTAATAGTGGAACTAACCCTTCAACCAACTATGTAGGAACCTCAGACTCTAGCAGCCTAAGTATCAGGACTAATGGAGTGGAGAGGATGAGTATATCATCATCAGGAAGGATAATGATGTTCCCTAATGGGAGACAACCCCTTAGCCTATTCCATATGAACGATAGTACCGGTGGAGTATTCACCACTGTCAACTATAATGGGACCGCATCAGCAGGATATGGCTATATTAGAAGTGGGTATTATGATGGAAATACAAACACCTGGAATATATCTACGGGGTATGTGGGAGGGTCAAATCAAACCACAAGTGGTCTTAGGCTAGTGGGAACAGATGATGCCGGGGGACAACATTCAATAACTCTAGGCCTGTCATCAGACTTAGGAACAAACAGGAGTGTAACTTTCAAAGGGAGTAACACATTCTCAGGGGGAAACACGACCGAGTTTAGATTTGTAGGAAGCATTACTAACCAGCTAGGGGCAACCGGAACAGGACTAGGATTATACCAAACTTTCGGAAGCAGTATAACAGACGGTAAGCATGAGGCGTTGAGAATAAGCCCCTATATCTCAAACACAGGAGCCACGCTACTAATTAACATGGGAACCAACTCTGCAGCTGAGAACACCGGAACGCATACGGCAAGGTTCACAGTAGACAGCCTAGGAAATACTTCCATAGGTAGCGGTACTATAGATAGCAGCTCCATTCTAACTATGAACAGCACTTCTAGCGGCTTCCTAATCCCTCGTCTCACATCAACACAAAAGAATGCTATTTCTAGCCCCGCTACGGGGCTCATGGTCTATGACACTACAGACAGTAGATTCTACGCATATAGCTCATCCTGGAGAGGCCTAGCCTACATGAATGACATATCATCATCAGGACTGATATACACAGGAGACACTACTAGGAACTACCTATCATACGGAGCAGGCAGCGGAAGCATGTTAGGAACAGCTAGCAATGGTAGAAACATCGCTATTGGAGAGTCTTCAATGGCTAGCATCACTAGCGGAATTGCCAATATAGGCCTAGGCTATGCTACGTTAAGAGATGTTACGGTAGGTAGTTATAACACCTCTATCGGCTATCAAGCACTCATCGCAAACGGTAATTACACTACTGCAATAGGTTACAATGCGGGAACTTTAGGTGGTCAGAATAGTGTAATGGTGGGGGCTGGTGCCGGTTATTATGGCGGTACGGAAAACACTGCAGTAGGGCAAGCGGCTTTAGGGGCTTCCCAAAATAGTGGATATAATACAGCTGTTGGTTACGGGAGCTTATACTATATGCAAACAGGCGGAAGTTATAATACAGCAATAGGCCATTCAGCAGGGTATACGAGCCAAACAGGAAGCTATAATGTAGTAATAGGTGCTGGTACAAGATTGCCATCAATAACAGGCAGTAATCAACTTCAAATCGGTTCAAGCACCGTTAACTGGATTTCAAAATTTACCGGCAACAACTTTCTGATAAACGCAGGTGGCGCTACAATATCAACAGCTACTCCATCAGCAGCTCTAGAAATCTACAGTGTGTCAGGAGGTCTGTTGATACCAAGACTTACCACTACACAGAAGAATGCTATAAGCAGCCCCGCTACAGGTCTGATACTGTACGATACTACTGACAGTAGGTTCTATGCGTATAGCGGTAGTTGGAGGGGAGTAGCGTATGTTGATGACATAGCAGCTAGTAGCTCTATAGCCACATCAGGAACAACTTTGTATTCGACCAAACCTGGGACAGCGAATTTTAGCACATCGAACGGTATATTTTTTGGGGAATCAGCAGGAACAAGCGCGACCAATGCAAACAATTCAAACTTCTTTGGGAACAATGCGGGACAGTTTGCAACCAATGCGGCCTACTCAAATTTCTTTGGTTTAAATTCGGGATTCCTTGCCGGTAGTGCAGCCTACTCAAATTTTTTCGGAGCAAGGGCTGGGCAATATGCAGGAGGAGCGACCTACTCAAATTTATTAGGCCCATATTCAGGATACAATGCAACATCAGCTTCCTACTCAAATCTGTTTGGCTACAACGTAGGGTATACAAGTAATACAACAGCCAGTATAGGAACCAACAACATAATCATAGGTACAAACATAAGCCTACCTGCAGCTACCACAAATAGTATAAACTTAGGCGGAGTGTTGTTTGGAGTAAATACCTATTCAACATCATCTGGTAATCCGAGCATAACGGCTCAGGAAAGCGGAAGGATAGGAATAAGAACGGTAGTACCAGACGCAAGTTCGGCTCTAGAGATAGGAGGGACTACTGGAGGGTTGTTAATGCCTAGACTGACTACCATACAAAAGAATGCTATTTCTAGCCCCGCTACGGGGCTCATGGTATTTGATAGTACTGATAGTAGATTCTACGCTTATAGCAGCAGTTGGAAAGGTCTAGCATATGTTAGTGAGCTAGGAGCTAGTAGCTCAATAGCAACCTTCGGCACCGCCTTATACTCAACAAACCCCTCTACATCTAACTTCGGATCTAGCGGCATATTTCTAGGACCTAATGCAGGTAG
>Ga0247723_1000341_pt1 | contig 32056 bp, 51 predicted proteins | sample MSEWelMarce5H_FC_FD_189079 | JGI IMG/M metagenome (GOLD analysis project Ga0247723, IMG submission 189079) | Subsurface sediment microbial communities from gas well in West Virginia, United States - MSEEL Well Study Marcellus 5H_FC | ecosystem: Environmental > Terrestrial > Deep subsurface >... | reverse complement strand
CCTTTTCCCTTATTCATCCATGCAGACCATTCACCGCTTGAAAGCCTGTAGCGGATTTCAAGGGAATAGTCTAGTGGTGATTTGGGTAGCATTCTAGGCATTCTATTTTGTTTTTGTAGTCATGACAATATTATTTCAATCTGCACCTATATCTTTTTACCATCATATTTTGAATGGCCTTACATTCATTACATCTACATCCTCTATTGTAGGCTCCCTTACTAGGATGTTTTTTAAGTTTACTAGTATCTATTCCTCCTAATAATTTTATTCTACCTTTATCAAATCCATCTTGCCAATTATCTTTTGGACTACCCAAAAACAAGTGATTTGGATTTACACAATTTCTAATATCACAAGAATGGCAAACAAAAACACCTTCTGGTATTTCTCCTTTATGAATTTGATATGAAAACCTATGAGCACTAATAGTTTTTTTATCTATTTTAAAAATCCCATACCCTTGACTTAATGCTCCTTTCCATAACCAACAACTGTCGGTCATATCTATTTTATCAAAGAACCTATTCATATATATTCCGTTTTGTAGTCATGAATATACGAACTTTTATTTAATTCAGCAATGAAGAACATGGTATTTCTACCATGCTCAACAATTGCCTTGTAGTCATGGCAGGCTCTGATCCTGCACGCACAAATATAGGGTATCTCAATGTGCCATCACTTTTAACAAGCAGTTCCGATGTGCGTCTACATTCCGCCACATGACTATATTTTTTCTTTGATTACTACCTCCAGACCTATAGCCTCACAGATCATTCTAAGATTAAACAGGCTTATTGACTCCCATCCGTTCTCCACCTGATTGATGGGTGCATGAGATAAGCCTAGCTTCTTGCATAGTTCTAGCTGAGTGTATCCGCTTTTCTTTCTTGATTTTCTGATTAGTAGTCCTTCTTGTACGCTCATTTGTTTTTTATTTATTCAAATATAGGATTAAAATTAATATCCTATTTTTATAGGTGAATTTTGTCTAAAAAGGTAGCATTTTAAATATCCCCATGCTGATAAATTCGTCCCCCTTTTTAACTAAGCACTTTCTGACATTCAATTCAAAAACCATTTTATCGTTAAAGCCATACTTTTTCTGTGCCAAATCTAAGGTAGCTTTGATCGGGTTATCAATATCCGCTGATTTGGTAGAAAAGCCAAAAAACAGTTCAACCCTCAACATCTGCTCAGGATCTATTTTGCCCTTTGGCATTTTTAAAAGCATACATCTTTCAAATTCTATGTAGGCCTTGGTTCGAAATCTTCTACCCCGGTAGGCTTCATTTACTGAAAGGGGTTTCTGGTTTATATTAAATTGAATCATTTGCAGGCCTTATAAACAAAGTCCATACCTATCGTAACCGCAGCTACGATAAATATAAACCACAGTCCACAATCAAATTCAAAGTGCAAAAGGGTAAAGATAGTTAGCAGTGTGGTTTGCATGCTGAATAGATCCTGCTTTCTAGGGGTTAGATTTTCGATTAACTTTTTCATATCAATTTGTCTAGGTTTCTATTCTCTTTGATTGATTCCAGAATGAATAGCTTCCAGATCTTATTCTTTGACTTCGCCCCTACGGTAACTTCATCTATGTACCGGGTGCTGATCCTTAACTCCCTGCGGACATCCTTTTCAATATCTTCTACTGGGTATTCCCAAGGCTTCAGGATTCCTTTTTCCTGAAACTTATTAAACCAATTGCCTCCCCACTCAGCTAGATCCTTGCAGAATCCGCTTTCCTTTGCGCTTTGGTAGTTGTCCCTAAATATCTGCTTTCCTATTTCTATCCATTGCGCTATTTCTTCCTCTGTAGGTTCCCGATCTACCCGGTTCATTGCCTGTACCTCCTGCACTATTTGGCTTTGGTGGTGTGCATAGTATTGATTGATCCATACGCTTACATTCTTCTCGTTTACGTGATAAAAATCCCCATACTGCCCTCGCATTCCTGCATGAAGTATATAATCTACACGGCTTTCATTCATCCATCCGTAGCTACTAAAAAGCTTATTTAAGCAATTTAATAATTCGACCCCGTCTTCTTGGCTGTATTCTTTAAATTGCTTTAGTCCGCAAACAAATTCCATTTTTTGCAGGTGCTTCAAAATGATTCCTTTCATTGGTTAGATTGTTTTTTTAGTTCTTCCTCTCTTAATAGATCCTGATACATATCAGCAAATATGTTTTTGCTTTTAGGCTTTTCTTCTTTGTGCCTATAGTTATTGACTTTTGTCTGCTTAAATCTGTTTGCATTATTTTTTACAAACAAGATAAAACTATTTTTTAAATGCTTTTCACTTTCAAAGTTTTGGCCTTCATGTGTTAGATCCCATTCCTGATATAGCTTTTGTATTTGATCATCATTTAGATCATAGATGTGAGACATATCTTCAAATAGATTTTTTCCTCCTAGCCTCCTAGTAGAAAAAATAGTAAAAAAAGAATTATCATTTGCATTAGCATTTACATTAGCATTACCATTTACATTTACAGCTAGTTTTGCTACACTACTTATAGCATCGCTAGTATTTGCTAAATCATTTCTAGCATTGCTAGCTTTTGCTAGACCTCCTTTCTTTCCTGCCTCAGCCCTTTGCTCTTTCTTTTCATCCCAGATTCTAAGATCTCTTTTAAGCTGAGTCTTAATAGGGAGAAAAGCAATTTTGATAAGCTTATCCTCTGTGATAGGATCTTCATCATTCACGTAAGAAAAAATGTGCTTAATCAACTTACCGGCATCTTCATCTGAAAGTTCATCAAAAACTTCCCTTTGATCCGTGTACAAAACAAATGATTTTTTCCCTTGCATTTTTGTAAATAAAAAAGCCCAACAGGTAGGAGTCTGCCGGGCTAGGTTTAGTAAACCTTTGTGAAATCATTTTTGGCTCCTACCTCAAAAATGATTTGATATTCAAATATAAAACTTTTTTCCATTATCCAACTAGATTCCTTCTTTTTAGTTGGTTATAAATGCACATATAGCTTACTCCAAATTCTATGGCTATGACTTTTGTAGGTATCCGATCCTGCCATCTTTCAAAGATCAATTCTTTTTCGTATTCGGTTAGGTTTCGCCTTCTCATTTGGATAGGCGATAATTTGCTACCCTCTTATCGTTTACGATGATCATGTCCGTAACTATGTCTAGGCCTTCCTCCCTGATGTTAGCTATCCTAGCAGCAAGCCTAAAGCAGCCAAACATATTCAAGGCATCTAGCTGCGTAATAGATCTGCCATTTAGGAGCCATCCCTTGATCAAAGCGGTTTGTGAGTCGGTGGATTTCATAGGGACAAAATGAATTTTTTAGCCTCGTTTAAATGCTTATTGAATTCTTCTTCTGTGATCTCCAGATAGTTCTCAGGCTTGACCACATACTGCACATAGCGTAAATTCTCCAAGCGGATGCTAGGGAATAACTCCAGAGCCAAAATACTTTCCTTACTGCTAGGGTAGAAGGTTACAGCTAGGCTAGTATTTTTGTCTATCAGCTTGTAGTGAGTGTACTGATTAATAGTGAAGCAGGTAGATAGGGTAAATTCAGATTCCACATCTACTGTTCTGAGGGTTTTGATTTTTAGATTTTCCATTTTGGATTTTGGTTTTTGGTTTACAATAATTTAAGACCTAGCATGTAGCCAAGGGCGAAGATGGGTGATAAGGCAAGGATCGTGTAAAGGATTTTGCCAATGATCTGAAGTGCTTTTTTCATTTTGTTATTTGGTTAGAGTTAAATGATATGTCAAATATCTTAGAAATAAATTAGAATCCAAAATATTTCACAATAATTTTTGAATCAATTTTTTATCTGTAGCCTCCTTTACTAGATCCGCTACTAGCTTAAATTTGATTTCTAGATCTTCTGCGATTTCTTTCTTGGAGTACCCCCAAGAGGATAGTGTCACTACCCGGTTCACTAGTTCCCTTGGCATCTCGTTTACTAGGTTCGCCCTAGGGTTATAGCTTGATACTTCAAGAATGTTGTACAGAATGTAGTTAACCGTAGTTATCCTGATCCCCATCATCTCAGCGATCTGGTGCTTTGTATTCCCTTGGGTATATAGTTCCCGTACCAATGGCACTAGGCTTTCGTGTTTACAATTTGCCATATTCTTTCAAAGGTTTCGTTAAAAGGTAGCTTTTCAGTTTGGTAGGTAGACCTAACCCCCTTGGGGGCTAGATCACCGGGTCTCTGAATAAATTTTCCTAGGTATAGGTATGGCTTCATATTTCTCCGTAGGTTTCTTTGTAGTACTGTTCAGCTGCCCATATTCTTTGTAATGGATAATCGTTTGCCATCCATGCTTTAATTATCTGCTGCTTCTCCATCTCTTTGGCTTTTTCAAAAAGCCATTCTTTTGACCTTAAATTAATTTCAGGATATTGCATATCAATTTCATTGAATAGCAATTCTACTGCTGTCTGTTTCATTTGATTATTTAGTTTTCGTATTTTTCAAAATAATATTGTTCAGCTTCTAATTCATAACCTTCATAAAAAGCACCCGCCTTGAAAGCATCGATTATTTCTTTTTTATGTTTTTTTTTGGCTTCTTTCAAAATCATTTGCCAAGTGAATTTATCCTTATGGATTCCCCAAAGTTTTTCAAATAGGTAATCAACTGCCGTCTTTTTCATTTGATTTGCAGGTTAAAATTTTCTACTAGCCTTGCACCGGTTATTGAATAGCCTTCCTTGATTGCTTTCTTGATCGCTACTTTGTCTGCTGTGATCATTACCTTCTTGACCTGCCAATCTACGGGCAAAGCTTCGGGTATATCTACTTCCACCGCCTCAGATCTTCTCAATGATATCTTGAATAGGGGGCTTTCTATCTTCTCGATTCCGCTTATTAGCATGGCTTTCTTGAGGCTTTCTGTTAACCATGTGACCTTATTATCCCGGCTTTCTTTCATCGCCTTGAGTCGCTTAATTTCAGCGTCTATCTGGTCGCTTTCCCCTTGGTAATTGCTGATCACCTTAGCATAGTTGATGCCTTTGATCTGTAGCTGCTCCTGATTGATTAAAAGTTCTGCTTCTAATTCTGGAGTGAGTTCTTCGGTTTCAAGAAGCGCAGCTAAATACTGCGCCTCCTGTGTGATTTCATATAGGTTCATTTTTTTCTTTGTTTAGAGTATTTGTATTCTGCTGCTTCAATCAAATCAATAATCTGGTAAAGGTTATCTATTGATAAGGTAATGTATGCCATTTCGTTTGTATCAATTTGGATACAGTCACCGCCTATAAATTCTACATTAAAAGGATCTATTTCTTCATCTACAATTACAGATATAAAAGTACCATCCTTTCTTTTTTTCAATTTGTACGCATTTGGTACAAGTACATTTACAATATTCATAGTAGCCCGTCAAGTATTTCTGTTTGATCTTTGGTTAAGGTATATTTTTTTAGTGCCTCCTTGGCTGTTTTTTGCTGCTCTGGAGTTCCGTTCAAGTATTGAATTATGCCTGCAAATTGCGCTTCTGTAGGTGCCATCTTGCTAGGTGTTGGTGCCTGCCTTACCGGGCGCATAGCTGCCTCCGCATCATCATCTGATATGGCTAGGTTTAGAACGCTTGTAATTGCGTACCTTCTTGCGTAGCTGATCGCAGACCCCTGAGCCTGTGGATCGTTTTGTCTAACCACCTGAAGGGTGTAGGTAGCTGAAATAAACTCCCCACTATCTGCGTGAATTAGCATGGTTGTTAGCCCATCCCCGTTTGGGAATTGGCTAAGAATCAAGCCTGCCTTTTCTAGTGGTTCTGAAACTTCCGTAATGATATGCGGAAGGCTTGCGTAATTGCTTTTGAAGAACGGGTTCTTTGCGTCCTTCGAGATTCGCCCTACCATAGCGTGAAACTTGGCTAGGCCTTGGGTAAGGTTCTGGATACTTGGTGATCTTTCCATTTGTTTATTTGGTTTTGGTTAATAGTTTCTTTCAATTTCTAGTTCTAGTTCCATAAGCATAGACCGGGTAGGGATGACCTCATACCCATGCTCATATGATGACAGGCTTCTAGTATACTCAATGGTGATTTCCATCTCCCCGTAGGCAGGAGCGAATTCGCTTTCATCTTCCCCGGTGTGTTCGATTGTGTAGTCACCTATCCAAAGGTAGTCTTCTCCTTCATAGGTGAATGTGATCTCTTGATCGTGGAAATTTTCTGTTTCGTAGTTCATTTGGTTTTTATTTTAGTATGCCCACTTTGCTTTTTTATGCATGTCTTTACAGAGTTTGTCATCAAACCAAGAATTTAATTGAATATCCTTGCATTCTATTCCTCCATTAAATTTTACAGCAAGGTCAATTTCTACTATTTGGCTCTTAGGTATCCATTCACCATCTACCTTTATTGCTTTTTCTGTAACAAATTCTACTAGGTAACCTGCTCCTTTAAAAGAATCGGAAGTACTGAAAGCTAGCAAATCGCCTTCTTTAATTTCTTGAATTTTTTGATCTAAATTTTTCATTTTGTTTTTGGTTAAGGGTTAATTATGAATCAAATATCGAATAAATAAATTAGAATAAAAAACATTTTAGAAAATATTTTCAACAAAAAATGAGATTTTTTTCAAAGCTGATTTTTAAACCCTATAACTTGCAAGAAAAAACGATGGAAGAATCAGAGATTTTGAACCCATTTGGATACGGTAAAGCCTCCAGAGTAATAGATGAAAACCGCAAGCCACAGGAATGGTGGATAGAATACACTTCTATTAATCAAGTAACGGCAGAAAATGAGTTCTACATTCTGTTTGAAGATGGCTGCTTGGTTAAGAAGGGCAGGTCAAAGTTTAAATCAAGTCAATACCTAAAAGGGGATAGATTTAAATCCTTCCGACAGCATCATGAATCAGCAGGCTAAATCATTATACAATGAATGATTTTTCACATCTAGTATCCATCTATCTTCTGAGCATTCGTGAAATGCTTATCAACAAAAATCTGAAGTACGGCAATTCTGCCCTTGAACCCTTGGGTGTGTTCAGTCAGTTGTCCGCAAAAGAAGGACTACTGGTCAGGATAGATGACAAACTTAAAAGAATAAAGAATGGCAGCCTTGAAAAGGATGATGAAGATGTCATTAATGATCTTATAGGCTACCTAGTCCTGCTGAAGATTCAGGATAAAGTTAAATAGAGTTTACAAAAAGGGAGTAGAATGTAAGATATCCTACGCATTAAACAGAAAAAATAAACTAATGAATGAATAATCATGCCTGATATCACGATGTGCATGGGGACAAATTGTCCCTACAAAGAAGGATGCTATAGGTTTACCGCTAAGCCGGGAATCTATCAATCCTACTTCATTACCCCACCCTTCAAAGATGGAAAGTGTGATATGTATTGGGGTGATGCGCAGTCACAGATCTGGACTCAGCTTCAGGATATAGTCAAAAAAAATGAATAGAACTGTCGACAAATTGTCTACGCTTATTCGGATTTTTTTCGAATTAGTCTAGCTGCCCTTCCTGATCTAGGTGTAGGAGTTCATCCCGGATCTCAGTATAGGTACCCCGAAGTAGGCAGGAAGTTTTGTCATAGAAGTAGATCACCTGAATATCGTGTACCAACTCCTGTACATAGGCGATATCATCCACCCTCACCATGCGCCTAACAAATTCATGTTTGACATCTAGGCCTAGTTCTTTCCAGTCCATCGTGCTACCTGCTAACATTACATCTATTTCTATCCACATACTAGAAAAGCTTTTTAGAGATTCCCAAAGTGTGAATTTTTGTCACAGGTTGATATCCGTATTGAAACAAATATTTATTGTCCAGATAGGAAACTTTTGCGCCAGGATCAGAAAGGGAATTGATGCTTGCGCCTACATATATCCCCTTGGGTTTCTTGATAATTGTCTCTGTTTTTGTTTCCGTGATCGTGTTGGTCACCACGGGAATCTTGAAATCATTTGTAGCAGTCATTTTTAGGACTTCTCCAAGGACTTCACCGCTCACATGGGTACTTCCATACTCTGAAGGAATGGAGGCCTTAAAAAGGCTTATTCGAGGCTTAAAATCAATTAGGACTGTATCCCTTAAAACTTCCGTTTTGATCTTGGTTTTTGGCACATAAATAGTATCCACTACTCGAGTGTAAATTGTGTCACTTTCTACCTTCGTTTCAAACTTGTAGACTGTCTCCTGCTCAGGTCTAGGAAAAACTATAAAAGCTAAAATCACCCCTGCAATAAAAGCTAAAATAGCAATTCTGATTTTTTGGTTATCTGTTGAAAATTCCATCACTGCTCTATAAATAAATTATCCTGCTCTAGTATTTTTCTTAATTCCTTCCTGCAATATTCATAAGCCTTGTAGGTATCGTTACTTAGTTCTTTGTATTTCATCTCTGATCTTAGCAATTGATCAAATTCCCAGATTGCGCTTTTATAATTGTGGCCATTTATTGCTGCTTGAAAGTCTGCGTTATCTTCAGGCAAATCAAATTCAAGGTTTGCTTTCATAGTGGAAACTTTGTTGAGTCGATTAATAAATCATAATTTTCTGCTCCATCCTTAACAACCCTTCTGCCATTCAGGACTAGAATTCTGCCACCTACAGGTTTAACCGGTGCGCCTCTTTCAATATGCCATCCATGAGATCCATCTCCATATTCTTCTTTGTATGTACCGGTGATAGCTAGGTGAATCTGCCTTTGCTCAAGTTCATAGACTCGCTTACCTTGATTGTAATGCAAAGAATCCCGGACATCATTACGGCATGAATTTTCATGGATGTGCCCCATTACAAAGATATCCATGTTCTCATAAATTTCTAGTGCCCTAGTCAAGTTGATTGCCCCACGAGTAACAATGCCACCTCCTGCGCTCCCATGAAAATATTTCATAGTCTTGCTCATAGAAGTGCTATGCCTTATTTCATATTTAAAAACAATCCACCCACCATATCCACCCACATAAACTTGGCTTTTGTTTTTGTAATTTAGTAAATCTACAAATCGCTGAAGGATGTCTGTCTCCTGATATTTGATAATTGAGGTTTCGTGATTACCGTACCCAATCACAGTCAAGATAGAGGCATAAGGGCTGAACCAATCTACGGCAGTTTCCACAATTGAGTCAAGATACTTGGCATTGTTATGCTCAGGCAAAATGTCGCTTTTGTTTCCCCTTTTGTCTCCCTTGCCTTGCATTAAACAGAAAAGGTCTCCATTGATGAAGACCGGGATATTCTGTTCCAGACAATAATCTAAATGACGCTTCAGCATTACCCGGTCGCACTTAGGATTATCCCAGTGTAGATCCGAAAGCAAGGCTACTCTGTTTTCTTCTTTGCTTAAAGAAATGCTGTGAACATTTCTAGCAATTTTGGTTAGTTCCATTAAATGGGTATATAGGTTGTTTTGCCTCCCGACCGAACGGCCTTTAGCTTTTGCTTTCTGTTTCCTGATTTTACAAATGAAACATGAACCCAATCAGGATTGAAGTCTGTACCAAACTCCCAAATCAATTGATCAAAGTCTAGCTTATTTTTAATGAAATCAAATACCATTCTGTTAGTCACTTCTCCATTCCCTCCATCCATATCGATGTCAATGGCTTGACCCTTACAATGCTGAGACGATGCGCTACCTTTTATAAAAGCATTTAAAGCCTTAGATCTGTACCCGCTCGAAATAAAAATAGGTACCCCGAAGTGTTCCCGGATAGGCTCAAATACTTTATCTGCAAGAAGCTTGAAGTTCTCTAAGTGTTCTGCCGTTGGGGTATTGTCTATTCCGTGCCTCTTAGCTGTGTCACTTCTGGTGATCTCCGCTAAATTAAGATGGGGGCTGATTTTCATTTTTGTCTGTAGGTTTTTTAAATATCTTTTCGGCAGCCGTGATCCCCAAAGCAGCAGCAGATAATGCAGCTACTGAATAGACTAAAGGTTCGTTTTGATTTCTGATAAGAGTATAGGATAAAGCAATTGCACTAATTACACCTACTAGCCTTTTGCTAGAAGCTTCACCACTTTCAGATAGAAATCCTTTTGCCCATTTAAAGAAGTTTTTCATCTGCCTTGTCCCCTGTATTTTTTAGGCTTGTTTAAACTTTTTGAATAGGACTTTTTTGCCTTTCCATTTCTCCTTTTACCGAAGCTAATTTTGATCTGCGCTACTGCCTTAGCCTTTGCCATTGCTTTTCTTTATTTCTGCCCGTAACTTATAACCCAAATAAATAATTGAAAGAATAGAAATAATGGATGTAAAAACTACGTTTACAAATTGAAGCCCAGCCATAGCCGTGACATTGGCAAACATTGCCAAGAAGGTGGAGGGTACTCCTAGTTCATCGCTTTTCAATATATTCATCTCTTTAATTAGTTGGAACTTGACAAAGGTTCAAAGGAATAGGAGCAGTTATTTCTATGTCGATACTTACCCCGGCTGCAAAGTCATCAAAGCGTTCCTGAAAGAATTCTACAGATGCCTGTGGAGGTGTATTAAATGAGTAGGTATTATCTAGTTTTAATTTTGCCAAAACATCCAAGGCCACAAGAAGCTGATCGCTTTGAACCTGAAGCCTGTTGCTTTTATCTTCAGTCAAGAGATCCGCAAACAAAAGAACCAAGCGATAGCGCATAGTGGTATTTGCATACTGCGAAGGCCTTACAACTGTCCAGAAAACAGGGTAAATAATCTCACCCCCGTTGTCCGTGTAGTCATAAATATCACCCTCTCCGAATGTCCGAATCATCGGATGCGCTTCTTGGATTGCTTTTAGTTTTGCTACTAGATTTGCTAGGGTCATCTTGTTTGGATAAGAATTCTTTTAGTTTCTTTTCGTTCTTTGAATAAGCCATTTTTAGAATGGTTTTTTGTAGCGGTTGCCTTGGTATCTTTCGCTGTACGGCCTGTAATCTTCGTAATCACCACGGCCTAGATTGATAGCTACCTTGTATTGATTGCTTACAGGCTGGATCGTAGTCACATCGCTGCCCGGATTCAAGTACTCAGGGTACAGAGTATTGTTTGCAGTTAGGTAGTTTATAGATCTTTCCGCATACCATTCTGCATATCCCTTGTAGTATTGGCTGATGCTCTGAAGTTCTGCAAAAGTAGGTTCAGTGATGTTCTCTGATTTGCGCTTCACCACTCCCTTATTTACAAATTTGTACTGCATAGCCATAGGCAGTTCACCCAGAACGTAATTGAACAGGGTGTCTGTTAGGTAGTCATCTAGCAAAGTTTTATAAACCGCATTCCCTCCGCTTGTAATGGTACCCGCTACGATCAAAGAAAGGATCTTATCATATAGCGCAGTTCCACAGATGGGATGGATGTACCTATCCTGAGTCATCTTGATCACCTGAGTCACATTCTTCAGGTCAATATTTGCGGAAGCTACGGTGAAATCCTTAAAGGACTGCTCCGAAATCATTAATACATTTGCGCTCATCGTGATGTCTTTTCTACTACTACATTGCGTCTCCACTCATGACGGCAGAACGGTGTCCTTACCCCTGTATTTGGGTTCGTGTACCATCCACCGCAAAGCTGAAAAACGGAATAGCCTAGTTGGTTTGAGATGTTTTGGATTTCTTCACGGGTAAATAAAAGGCTGTCTCCATCCTTGTAAAGTTTCTCACAAAGGGGACGGCTTCCGCTTGCTGCTGCTGGTACGTTTGGCCTTTCTTCATAGCTGTATAACACCTTAAATGAAGTCACAGGTTGAAGCCTTTTGATAGCTGCTTCCCCTATACGGGTCACAGATCTTGTGATTAATCCTTCACGGCTGATTTTTTCTACTAGTACCTGATCATCTATCAAAGTATTGATTCTAGATATCACAGAAGCTTCATCTATACCTACCGCCTTGGCGATTTGTGGCACGGTCACATTCTCATTTTTTTGGATCTGAGTTATGATTTTTTTCTGCACCTCATTCAAAAGGTATTCAGCGAATAGATCCTGCTTTACAAATTCATCCATGCTGTTAAAAACTAACCTGTCATTCTGGATGATTTTAAACTTGCTTTTGCTTACCCCTTTACCTTCAAAGTAGCTTAGGATTTCATCATCCTTTTCTGTATGGCTGCATGATAAATGCAAAGTTTCTACCGTAGTAGGAGCAGGTGCTTCACCTATGTTTGCAGGAGTTACAATTTCAGAACGTACAGGCAATCCAATCAAGCTTCGGAGTTCGTTTACATCCATGCTCTCGACTACCTTGGTAGCGATCAAAGGTGATAGGCTGTTCAATGAATTGATAATGTCCTGCGCTCCTGCTGTTTCTTTCTTTTCGATAGGTGCAAGTCCTAGCTTCTCTCGGATTTCATCCTGAGTCATATTTGCTGAAATGATTGCCTCTGAGAATTCAAAAGAGATAGGTTCAGTAGGTTTTAATTCTAGCTTAACCATTAAATCGTTAAACTTGAAAAGGTAGTTAACCACTTCTTCAAGTGCCCGCTGCTTTGAGTTCACATAGGTGTTCTGGAATAGCTGATAGGCTTCTCTCATTTCAGATCTTCCCCCTAGTTGGCCTTCTGTTTTAATTCCAAAAAGCATTGGGCTTGTGATCTTGTGACCACTAAAAATCTCCTGCTGAACAGTCAAGTTCAAAAGGTCGAAATGCTTATCAAGTTCCGTACCTGATAGGTCAATTATAGAAGGCTCATTCTCTTTGCTATCGTTAAACGCTAGCATGAATTTACCTGCGTTTTTAGATCCGCTGAATTTATTCTGGAATTGTCGCTCGATTCTATCTTCTTCCTCTTGGCTTACCTTCCCGCCATTCAAGTTGATAAGCTTGCTAGAGAACATGCCGTTGTTTATGGTGTTCAGGTGGTACTCACCTATCGAGATATCTAGTTCGATATAGCTGATTGCACCCCGGTAGTCAGGAAGGGAATAAGTATTCACCCCTGCACGATATTCTTTAAAGTAAAGTATTTGAGATCCTGTTGGATTGTTGGGATCAAAAGCCGGGTAGGTTTCGTAGTCAGGCCTAGGGTTTACGTTATCGTTCTTGATCCAGTTATCAGAGACATAGAATTCGCTATTGTCTGAGTTCGTTCTAACCTTATAGTAATCCACATGGTAAAGTTCTGCTATCTCGCCTGTGGCCTTTGTCCATATCACCTGAAGGTAATATCCCCCGAAGATAGTTAAGTCCGTGACAAGCTTATTTGTTACTTCATTTAGGCTTTCTTCTTTTCTGTTTACCTTGTCAATAATTCCAAAGGCTTTTGCCTTCTCCATTTCATCCTCAGCCTTCACAGTCCACCCGTTACCGCAGATGTAGTCCACCTTCCCGGTCACAATTGCGTTATGCTTTGCGCTGTTATTGTAGATCCTTAGCAGGTAGTTAGGGTAGTCATTCCGCTCACCATAAAAAATGTAATCTTTCCCTTTTACTTCCTTGTAAATAGGCAAAGGCACTTCATCAAATTTTAGGAATTTTATCATGTTGTGGTATAGGTTTTATAGTCACCATTATAACCGTTATATCTTATCACCCCGGCTGTGCTTAAGTTAGGTGCCGTCAATTGCATTTTTCCTGTGGCGATAATTTCAGAACCGCTTCCAGATTGCGTTACGTTGTACCTCCAGAATCCGATGGTTCTATTATTGAAGTTTGCGCTCGTAATTGCAAATTTTGAAACACGATCTTTAAATGTGCTTGTATCCGTTAAAGTCAAAATCACTTCCTCATTTGTCACCTCATGATTAAAGCGGAAGATGTAGACATTGCTACTTGTTTCCCTCTTATCTGTAAGGGTTATATAAATAGAAGTATTTGTCCCCTGTGGTATTGCGATCATATCATTAAATACAAAAACCCTGTAGTATGTACACAAAAAAAACACCCCCAGAATCGAGGGTGCTTTCACATCTAACCTATAAACCAAATATATTAGGTAATCGGGATGACTGCTGTCACTTTTGGACAAAGTTCTTTCTCGTTACCTGTGAAGGTCAAAGTGTATCCTGATCTATCACCGAAGGCAGTACCTGAAGCACTTCCTCCACCGGTGAGATCCAAACCATTTCCAACACCTAAGAACCAATTCTCACCGTTATTATCTGTAGCAATTACTGCAAGTCTGTTTTTTCCCAAAAGAACGATTTCGTTTCTGGTGTTTACCTGCAATTTGTTAAGGATAATTTCGAGAGTTTGAGCGTAGAAAATAGTACCATTCTGCACGTTAGTATTTACAGCCTCTGCGAAGTTGGAAGATTCTTTTACAAGATCGTACTTGTAGAATCTCTTGGTAGCATCCATAGTCAAAGTAGTCACTACTCCTGCTGCTATGGTTACTGTTGCCAAATCTTCATAAGGTGCAAAATATACGGCTGTTAAACCGCCTACGCTATCTTTGCAATCAAGCGTATAACTTTGAGTTAAGGCACAAGGCATATTTTTATTTATTTAATAAGTGAAGGGGAAGACGCCACCATCTTCCCCGATTTTATTTAGGCTGCTGCTTTCTTCCAGAACACTACTTCGTCAGGGAATGCAACCTGTACACCGAATTTGAACTCAACTACAAATCTCATTTCGTCCGCCTCGACGGCATAAAACAGCTCGAAACGGTCTTGCTCATTCAAAAGGTCAGTACCAATGTAAAGGTTTGACATTGAGCAAGCGAAAAGATAGTCAGTTCCGTTCAAACCATTTACACCAATCAACTTGATGTTTGTGCCCGGTACAACTAGTTCCATGTTAGCTGCATCTACAGGGTAGTGGAACAAATTAGAATCTCTCAAGGCGATCACATACTCTCTGAAAGTATCATTACCGCAGAAGATTACTAGATCTTGCTTATCCAAAAGAGCAGCAGGAATAGCAGCGAAAATTTCGTCTACAGCCTGCTCAACATTTGCAGTAGTCAAGGTAGTCAAGTTGGAAGTGTTTCCTTTTACAGGATCACCTGCGCCACCGAAGCCTAGATCATTGATCATGCTAGCAAGTCCATTGAACTTGTTTAGGTTAGCGTTTCCACTTCCCGGATCACCCTGCCAGATAGCAGTCTCCAAAGCAGCACCAATACGCTCTACTTTCTGAGCAGAATATTCTTGTGCGTAAGCCATGTAGTCATAGCTAGATCCTTCTCTCAAAGCCTTCTGAGTGTACTTAGCTTCGAAAGTCTTAGGGCAGATAGATTCTTGAATCTTGATCTTACCTACGGTCAAAGTTCTTTGAGTGATAGTAGTAGTTCCTGAGGAGTTAAATCCGCAAGTACCACCTGTCTGGAATACCGCATCAGTAGTCATGATGTTGATAGTCTCTGCTGATTTGATACCTACTTGTACGTTACCGAATTGTTCGATAAGTCTAGCAGTTTTTGCTGAGAAGATAGCAGCAGAAGTAAGCTGCAATTCATTCTCTTTCACATAGTTCGTTAATGCTGAAAGGTCTAATGCCATTGTCGTTTATTTTTTAAGTGTTGAAAATGCTTTTTGAAGGTTGTTGAAACGCTCGTTTTTTTCTGTTTTTAATTGCTTAGCAAATTGGTTTGGCGAAGTGATTGCTTTGTCGCTTGGCTCTTTTGCAAATGATTCAAGAACTTCAGCAGATAATTTCACCGCCTCTTTCATATCTTCATTTTTCTTTGCCATTTCTTCTACCTTTTTGCTTAGTTCTTCTACCTTTTTTTCTAGGTATCCCATGGCCTCTTCTACTTTAGCCATTGCTTCGTCCTTCTTAGGTTCTTCAGGAGTTACTTCGGCTGCTTCAATTTCGATTTCTACTTTCTTTTCTTCGCCTTTTTTAACTTCAGCAATTTTACCTGCTTCAGTTACGATTACGATCTCACCGCTTTCAAGCTGATGCTCTCCAACAGGTGCAGGGATTTGTACCCCATCTTCACCAATAACGTAGATCTCTGAAGTCTCAAGATCGTATGCCACCATAGTGCCATCTACTAGCTTACCTTCTACCAAAGCGAAGGCTGCTTTCTTTTCTGCTTCTGTGAAAAGCAAGTTTTTAATTTGCACAAGTGCTTCTTTTGCGTTCATAATTGTAAATATTTAGTTAGTAATTATTGTTCAATTTGTTCCAAAATTTTAAAAATCTGTGCCATGATCTGTTCTTCTTTTTGCACGATCATTCCCGCCTTTTCGTAACGGAATAAACCCTCCACAGAAAAGCCTTTGAATGTCCCTGCTTTTACTTCGCCCCAGAGTTTGTCATTTTCAACCTTAAAGCTACCAAACCAAGAACCATCTGCTACATCTTCGAAACCTGTAGGAGGGTTAACCCCTCTTTCCCTGTCAATGATATAGCTTTCAAACATGTATACCCCATCGGCTTTTTTGCCATGTTCAATGTTGACCTTTGCTTGATATCCTTTTTTAAAGAAACGCTGCACGATCTTCTTGATCTGCTCCCCGGTGAACATCACATAGTATTCCCCATCTTCGTCCCTTCTGTAGATCGGTAGATCTGCGATCATTAACGGCCCGGATACTATGCGCTGATCTTCATCCTGAACGGCGAAGGATAGGTGCGCACTAAATTCTTCTTGCTTCATTTTGCTTTCTGCCCATCTAAGCATAGGCTCACCACCCCAGAGAAGGTAGCTGATAGTTCCACAGGCTTCTGTGTCATCAGGGTTATAATATTCGGCAGCCCTGCTTAGGTAGGAGTAAGTTCTTTTTATGGTCTCCCTAGAAAGGTTCTCACCATTCATGATTTGAGTAGCACGAACTTTTCCTACCTGAGTAGCGCATCTATTACCTATTGCCTCATTCAAACGGATTCCCCGTTCTGCATTATCCTTTGCGCTCTGTGGGTAGTCATTATAGGAATCTTCTTGGAATCTACCTTCCCATTGACTTGAGCAGATAGCTACCGCTTGATCGGATTCCTTCCCTTCATTGATCATGTACTCAATGCATCTAGGAAGAAAGTCTTCTTTGCTTTCCCCTTGGCTAGGCTCTACAAACTGCTCAGAAAATGCTAGAAAGTTTCTCTGGATTGCAGGGCTTTCCACCAAGGCTACAAAATCTACTTCTTCTTCGCCATCGATGTCATCAGCGATAAACATTTTATATAGTGGTAATTTATCCATATCCTTAAGTATTAAAATCCTGCTCTGCGTTCAATATCGGCTACTCGCTTTTGCGTTCCTGTCACTTCGCTTTCTACCACATAGGCTTTGAGTGGAGGCTGATTCTGCATCATAGTTCCCAAGGCAGTTACCGGGCTAGATCCAATTGTAGGTACGGAAGGAGCAACATCCGGGGCTGAAGCTGAAACAGAAGGAGCAGATGCCCCTCCACCGCCTCCCGGAATTGGTGTTCTTGCAATTGCCCTAACATTCTTGATACCGCCTGCCACCGCAATAGCAGCAGCAATAGCAGCACGAATAGGGGAAGATGGATCACCGGGAATCAATTGAGATGCATAGGCCTTTTGCGCACCTAGGTAAGTATCGATAGTGGTAGCAGCTATAGCCGTAGCCTTTCCTGCTGCCGTGTTTTTACCGACTAAATCCGAAATAGTGCCCAATAATTGGGAAGATAATTCAGCATTTTGCACCTTGGCTTGCTGCTCTAATTTGTCTATCTCTATTCTTGCTTTTGAATTAGCTTCTATCCCTGCGGTGTATTGATCATCTGAAATTGTACCCGCCTGATAATATTGTTCTAGTAGATTCTGCTTTTCTTCTAATAGACTTCTTTCTGTATTAAAATCGGCTTCATTTTTAGCCATTTGTTCATCTAGCCTATCTAGTTCTCTTATGGCATCTGCTTCTGCAAAGGATAATTCAAGTGCATCAAGTTCTTCTTTGTTTCTAATTTTAAGTTGCGTTTCAAGTGCCAACTTTTGGTCTTCCCTTAGATTAGTATCAGCCGCCAAATCTGCAAGCTCCTGCTTTTGATTTGCAAGTAACTCTTGGCGAGCTCTATCGTTTTCATCTTTGATCGCTGCAAGCCTTGATTCAAGCAGGATCTCATTCAGTCTCTTTTGAAATTCCTTATCTTCCGCTGCCGTTTTTTCATCCGCAGCTTTTTTGTCATCTTTTAGCTTCTGATCCGCTTCTTTTTTCTCGGCATCAATTTTCTCCTGTTCAGCCTTTGCTTTTTCTGCTCTGGTCTTTGCTTCGGCTGCCTGCTTTTCCGCTGCTGCCTTTGCTTCGTCCGCTTCTTTTTTATTGTATGCAGCGGTTTCAAAGGTTAGGTTGTTAAGCAGTTCTGTTCTTCTTTTCTGCCGTTCTTCTGTGGTCTTCCCATCTAGCCTGTCGGAGGCTATCAAGTCTTGAAGTTCTTGGGTAGTTTGTTTTTTCTTTAGTTCAAAAATCTCTTTCTCCTTACCCCCTTGTGCGGTTAATAATTTGATTTGAGTATCTATCGTTTGATTTCTTGCTGCCGTGCTTTTTGTAAGCGCATCTAGTTCACGATTTGCTTTGCTTGTGATCCCTACAAAGTCGGTCACATTCTGAACTAAACCCCCGATCGTGGAGGCAATTTTACCAAGCCCCGGAATGGCATTTAGTACCGCATCTTTGATAGCCCCAAAGTTCTGAACTACGGCAACCAAGCCGATAATCAAAGCAGGGATACCCAGAGAAATCATAGCACCCCTCAAAACTTTTAAGGATACTGCTGCTGCCTTACTTGCTAGGGAAGATGCATTTGTTGCTGCTGCCTGCGCTGTGTTTGCTACTGTGTTAGCTGTTACGGTTGCCGTGTCTGTTGCGGTCGCTGCTGTTTTCTGAGCAGTAGTTCCAATCAATCCCTTGAAGGATGACTTGAGTTGATCTGTGACCTTGCCTAGATCCGCAAGCTGAGATAAGCCCTGAGACAAAGCCATCGCAGACTGTACTTTCAAAAGTGCTTTCTGGACATCTTCAGATTCTGCACCGAATAAACCCATTGCACCCTGAACGGCACCTACTGCCCCGGCTGCTAAACTTGCTGCACTGGTTAAGGCTTGGAATCTCTTACCCGGATCGAATAGACTAGCCTGTTCGTTTGCATCTTCTATACTATCCCTGATTCCTGCTACTTTCTTCGCTGCTTCAACGGCTTCCGTACTTAGATCCCCAAACTTCTGCCGTGCTGCTTGGAGTTCAAGCGTTGCTTCCCTTAGTTGTTTCTTCAGGGGTTTGACATCTGCATCAAGTATGATCTTATTTTCTTCAGCCATTGGTGTGGGTTTTTAAAGGTTAGGGGAATCGATTTGATTCCCCATTTGTTATTCTGTTTCTTCCTTCGGGTTCTGCTCCTGCACTTGTTGGGCTAGGAATTGGATGAAGGACATCCCGTACTTAGTAGGCAGTTCTTGTGCCCATGCTTCTAGCATTTTGATTTGGTCTTCGTTAAGTGTTACTTTCATTTGATTTGGTTTTTAAGTGAATTGATTTCTGTTTTAAGTTCTTCTATTTGTGCCTGCTGTTCCTGTATTGCTTTCAATAACATGAAAGGCAGAACACTAGTTTTAATACTTCTTGAAACCCCATCTTCAAATTCTTCTTCAATGATAGTTCCATCTTCTTGTTCTACTTCTCTTTTTGCTATTACAGGATCAATCTGAATTAGATTAGGGAATACCTCTTCTACTTCTTGTGCAATTAATCCTAGTTCTTTTGGAGCATCATCTTCATGATTATACCAATTATATTTTACTACTCTAAGTTTGCATAAATCATCAATATAGCCGTTTCGAGTAGTCTCAATATTTTTCTTCCATCGTGCATCTGATCTAGCTGATACAGTTCCATTAGAGAAAATTCTATAAATCCACACAAAACCTCCTGAAGTCTTGTATGCACCAAACATATAATTGGTAGCATTATTTGGATCATGTCCTGTAAAATTAACTTCTAACCCATAAGGGTCTGATGTTCCTCCATGTGTTAAAATTGCTGATGAAGCACCATTTAGATTTTGGGTTAATTCGTGAAATGTTCCTGTAGCATTATTATAACCTCCATTATTAGCAGCCTTCAAATATCCCCCCGAAGTGATTCGCATTCTTTCTGTTCCTGCTGTGTAAAATTCTGTTCTATCAGCAGATGATATTCTTATTGGGTCATTACTTGATGTAAGTTGTACTGCGAGATTGTCAGTAAAGAATGATCCATATCGTGTATTATCTGAACGATATGCTCGTAGTTCATTTCCCGACATTACTTGAACTATGCCACTCGAAGTGATGCGCATTCGTTCGGTCATTGCGCTACTATTAAGTCTAGTATAAAAGTTTATGTCTCCACTAACATTACCATCAGTAGTATTTGATTTCATACCACCAATAGCAGACCATTCTGTATACCCCCCCGATGAATTAAATGTACCTCCAAAGCCAAGAGTTCCCCCATGATCTGAAGCGTTATATACTTGTGAATCATAAACTGCTGCACCTGCAAATGCAGCAGACTTATCAAACTGAACCGAAAATTTACTAGGAGGATTATCCGTGCCGATGCCTACTTTACCTGCCGAAGTTATACGCATTCTTTCAGCTGCAAAAATAGTGTTATCCGAACAAGTTCTAAATATTAACCTACCTGGCATATCACTAGTTAATCCTGGAACTCCATCAACTTCAGCAGAAATTGATGCAGCAGGAACCATACCTTCGCCACAATCTCCTTCAAACTGAATAGTACCTAATAAATCTCCATTTTGTACTATTACACTACTCCCAATTGTTGAACCCCTAGATTTTCCTAGATAAAGCCTTGCACCATCATTATCATTTGAAAATCTTGAAATATCAAATAAGTTATAGCTTGTAGTAGCAACACTTAATTTGTTTGAAAGTCCACCATAATTTATACCTGAAGTAGAGCCAATAAAAATACTATCATTTGTAGTGACATTTCCATCTCCGTGCGCATTCAAAACAATATTTCCATTGCCTGCTGCTGTAGCTAGGGTAAGGTTACCTGTTGAGGTTTGAATAGTCTGCGCTCCTGTAAGGGTAATCCCCCCTCCAATAGTTAGTAAATTAGTACTTGAATTATAAGTGAAATCAGAATCTGAATTGATTGAATTAGTTCCATTCCAAAGGGCTACCCTTTCATTTACTCCTGTACCTGTAACAGGATTTGTTAAAGCATTTTGCTTCCCGTTAAATGTAGTCCAATCTGTACTTGATAATAAGCCGTTTTGTGAACCGCTAGCTGTTGCTATTGCAAGGGTAATAGTTCCGCTTGTGGTGATTGGAGTTGATCCAATGGTGACCCCGCTAGTAGCTGAAGATAGACCTACACTTGTAACTGTTCCAAGGTTAGAAGTTTTGTTATTGAAAGTAGTCCAATCAGCACTACTCAAAACACCTCTATTCGTAGCACTTGCAGTAGGTAGATTGAAGGTGTGGGTAGAAGATGAACTTGAGATAGCAAAGTCTGTTCCACTAGTCCCTGTAGCAAAATTCTGCACCTGAGCAGTCAATCCATTCAAAGCAGTTAAGCCTGTGGTGAATGTGGTGATGATTTGGCAAAGGTGACTATTCTCCGTATGCATGGTGATAGTCCTTCCTGATCTTGCTACATAGTACCTGAGTGCTAGTCTATCTGTCAAGGCTAGTGTTGTAGTAGGTACTGCAAGAGTAGAAAAATAGGGATTAATTGTAGTACCAAATGCTATGAGTTCAGGAGTGCCTGAATTTGAAGCTATCAAAGTAGCCGTTCCTCCTGAATCTACCTTGTAAAGTTCTACATAGAAAGTAGGAGTACCACCTCCTGAAGATGCACTGAAGTAGGTTTCAAAATTCCAATTCCCTCCTGGGATTTGTAGTAGACTAGGATCTCCCGCATCAGTAATGAATGAAGCTAGATACCCGTCTGCAATAGCCACAAAATCTGTACCTGTTCCCAAAATAGGAACTTTATTCATCTCATAGTAGGCAATCCCTCCGATAGTACCCTGAGATACTGATCCATTTAGGTAGTAGTTAACAGAAGCACCGCCACCGCCTCCACCTTGAGGAAAGTCTGCTAGGCTACCATCACCCCTGATGTATTGGGATACTGTTCCTGCACCTACTACAGATATATTCCCGCTTGAAGTAACCGGGCTTCCTGTTACCGTAAAAGCTGAAGGCATGGATAAACCTACAGAAGTCACCCCCAGATCAAGGTTACCCTGCATGAAAGTTTGAATGCTTGAGATCGTAGCCTTGTTGGTTGTACTCGCACCGCTTACCACGATAGGCACCACATCGCTATTCGCAACCGTGCCCCTATCTACTAATTGACTTATTCGCTTATCTGCCATAATTCTTAAATATAAAACTTATTAACCCCGTTTTCTTGTAACATGTAGAAGTCATTCTCCAGAAGGATGTAGTCATAATCCTGTGGCTCAAGTTCACCTAGGATCTTAAACAAAGAAACATAGCTTAGCCCGTTTGCAATTGGATTGTATTTATCTACCTTCTGCAACTGAAAGAAGTGATTGCCTACTTTTATGATCGTCCTAAAATCTAGGTTCGAAATATCTGTAGGGGTCAAATAAAAATAACCCTCAAGAAGCCTGCTGTTCCTGTCACCTATCGAAGTGATAAGCTGATCGTAGTATTCGGTGTACAAATTTGAATTCTCTGGATAGGCACCTATAGAAAAATAGACTTCCCTAGGGTAGCTGAATAGCTGATCAAAAGCAGGATCTGTCAAGCTGTTGACGTGACCCGCATAAGGGTAGGAGTTATAAGTCACAGCCCCGGATGCGTACTGAATCTGCCAAGTTGTAGGGCATGGGGTTTGAGGCGCAAAGAATACTATTCTCGGCTTGAAGTTGTCCGGGATCTTTACGTTATTCTCAACTTTGTATAGGTGAACCATCACCCTACCTGCTACTTCCTCTCTCAAAACAGGAGGTGCAAAAACTACCTTTACCGATTTGGTTTCTGTTACAAAATCATTCGGAATAACTTCCCGTTTCTCCCCATATCCTTCATTGAATTTAGTCTTATAGCTTTGACTCCAATAGTCGGAATCATCGTCAAACATAAGCCTGTACTCCTTCGCACTCAATTCACTCAAGGGTGTGATAACTACCTCTTGAGATACATCTAGTTTGTCGCTCCAATCTATGGATTCATCCTTGAATGTTTTAAAGAACTCATTATAGGGGATGATCTCTAGGATATTTGTTTGCAGCTTGTCCTGAGTTATGTACAAGTTGTACATCGAGATAATAGACTTCAGGAAGTCACGCTGCTTCATAGATTTCGGCATCGTGTAATTGATCTTCATCGTGTCACCCTCCACCACATCGACTGCCACAGGGATCGTGCTACCAATCTTTAGAACCCCACCCGGTGCTACTGTCAATGTGTTCTGGATGTTGGCATTATAGCCTGCACCCCCTACAGCTTGACCGGTTAATCTTACTTCGAAATAGTCATTTAGTGCAAGAGTAACTCCCCCTGAAATTGCAATGTTGTAGGTGTAAGTTCCCCCTAGTGGTACTATGGTCACGGTCTCACTTTCAGATAAAATTTGCGACCCATTTTTTAAAATTGAAACAGTCCAAAGGTTCTTTGTAAAAGTTGCTAAGGAAGTAAAACTTAAACTTACAGTAAAGTTTAGCCCTGTATTTAAAGCCTGAGTTTTATTGTAAGTGAATCTAGTTCCTCCGTTACTAATCGTAAAGCTAGGAGCAGATACGCTGTTAAAAACTAGAAGTTGTGAGAAGCTAGGTACTGAGGTTACATTCTGAGTAAGTAGGTTTGTTCTCTGATCTAGCAAATTCAGCACTTCCCTAGTGATGTTCTTCTCGGCAGTCAACAAAATCAACTTCTTAAAAAAGAAAGATTCAAAAAATTTTGGCTCCTGAATCTCAAATTCTGCTTCCTCAAATATCCGCTCTAGGATCTCAGTTACAAATACCGCAGGCTTGAAGTTTTTTAATGGGTAGTTTATTCCATTAGCACTATAGCCATAATCTACCAAAGGATAGACATAGTTCTGCGCTCCAGATACCCACTCAGTCCGTGACCAACTTGCTTCTAAATTTGCTTGATTGTAGGTGTGATCATAGTCATCGAAATCTAGGTCTGCTAGGGTTAGGTCTCCCAAGGCGTCTAGGATGTCCCTAAGCCTGCCGAACATATTCACTTCGTATGTGATATCCCCTTCCCTGTTAACTATCTTAGACAGCCTTAAAACACCGTCAAAGATCTTCACGTTATCCAAGAAGATTTGGCTTTGTGCCTGCTTTGCCGGGTTGAAGTTCGACAAGATGTTAGCCCCTGCCACGATATCATTTGCTACAGAGATGTCAAAGATGTTCCCGAATAGCTGCTGATTTCTCGCAGTACTTGGCAGGGTTAAAGTCTTTGAAAAGCTGGTGTTTCTTCTTTCAATGTCACTTATATCAGCTACCGAAAAGGTAAATTCAACATCGATATCACCAAGGGTGTCTGCCTCGTATCCTTCTACAAATAGTCTTGCGCTCATATTACCTGTCGATTGTTTATAAGCTGAAATTCGAGTTCTAGTTCAATATTGAATACTTTGTCTATCGCCGTCTTTTTAACCTCGTAGGAGGTCGCTGTAGGCTTCGCAGGTATCCATGATGGGGTGATGTAATTATCATTTACCAAATTCATGTAGACCAAAGGGGATGAATACAACTCCCGAAGAATCTCTGCTTGGCTATCCGTTAAATAGTCGCTTATAATCTTCCACTTTTGAGTCTCTTTTGTGTAGTAGATCGGGTTGATATTTTTAACCCTGATCCCGTCCGATTCATAGATGCTGCCTGAGTAGTTCCGCTCGTATCCTTTCTTTTCTACATCAAAGGTAGTCTTGCTTACTAGGTCGAAGTTAAAGAAATCATAAACCCCATACTTGTTTAGGTAAGCCAAGCGCATAGGGTCATATCTTCCGCAGGACTGAATAAATATAGTTGCGAACTTTGCCCTTCTTGCTGATCCGTTATTCCAATTTGCAAAAAGCTGAATATTGTCGATGCTTCCCCCGTAGGTCAAGGGTGTGATCTGGAAGTAGGTCACGCAAGGTACAACCGCTGGAGGGTTAGGGCTTACCGCAATAGTGTAGGTTGCTGTAGTTGCGTTTGCATAGGTGACCAATAACTCCACATTTGTTAAAAGTCCTGTGTTGATAAAGCCTAAAACAGTCGCATCTGTTTCCCTTGATTTGATTGTATTCCATTCTGTTAATGGTAGGTAACTTGTGTTGCTTACCCCATTGTATTTGCTTATGTCCGCAGCAAAACTATTTTCTTCTAGCAAAGGCAAAGAAGCAGCCAAGGCATACTTGGTAGCACTCACCACCTCTGAAGCTGAGACGATCTGAAACACCCCTGCAACTTCGTAGTATTCATAGCACTTGAGATAGTATCCTTTGATTACGTTGGTATTGCTCGCCTGAGTTGCTACCTGATAGAATCCGCTTGAGTAGGTAAAGTTTACAGATACAAATTTGCTCACATCAAATTCCACAGAGTCAGCAGGGTTAGCCGGGGAATCGTAGAAAGCCTGAGTGATCAACTCGTTTGCAGTATTAAAAACTTTCACTACATACTTAAACCCTGATAGGTTTGCGTTGTCGCTGCTGATCGTGTAGTTGATACGATTGAATGCAGGCAGGATACTATTGGTAGGTTCTACTAGGGTTATCATTTGCTTATCTTTAAGGTCAAGGAATTAAATCCAATGTTTTGAATGTCGATGTTGAATTCTGGTGTTGCTTCGTCAATTGATTTCTTCACAAACATCTTACCCTCAATACCGTACTTTTTAATGTAGTATGCCAATCGCTTTGCGCTGCTAGAAATCTGAGGTAGCATCTGCCTTCCCTCGATTAAGTTAGTCGCATCTATCTCCATGTTCTTGCGCTTCATCCATCCCTCTAAACCTTGCAGGGCTTCGACAGGCATCCCGTAGGTTTTGAATTGGTAGAATCTACCCTCAGCATTTGGGAAGGTCTTCCGCCTGTTTCTAATACCCTTCACCCCTTTATCTTGGTAATCTGAATACTCAGCACCTACGCTAATTTCTAACCGGTACCCGGTCTTCGTTTCGCTTACTTTTAAAACCCTAAAAGATCCTGCAAGCTTTCCTTCATCTACAGGGGCATACTTTGCTAGATTATCCACTACAGATATACCTAGCTTCTGCATGGCATCTGTAATATTTTTAACAAGGGCACCTTCTACAGCAGCTATAAATTCGTTACCCTTCAGCCTTACGCCTCCGATGTTGACTAGTCCTTCTACCTGTTCCTTTGTTGCAACTGCCATTTCTTATATTCGAGATCCTTGTGTTTATTGTAGTCCTTTAAATATGCTAGGCAGTTTAGATATTCAACTACCCTTAAATCATAAGCTTCGTTTACCGTTATGTTGTTGAAATCTGCCACTTGTTTGGTGCTAAATACCCACCCCCACCTTTCCATAAACGGACTGCCTTCTCCGCCAGATCCTTGTTCTGAATTGAGTAGGTTATTGTACTGCTTATTAATTCGCTGAATAATTGACAAAAAAAAAGCATACAACTATATACTTCTAGAAAATTTGCCTCTAGCAAATCATCTGCGACCACTTCATGAGGCACTACCCCGTAGCCCTTATATTTGTCACCTTCCATAGGTAGAAAGAAGCAGGCGGCGATCTTATTCAACTGCATGATCTCACCACTAAATGAAAGGATATCGATGTACTGCCCGGCTGTTATCTCCTGCAATTCATAGCAGAACTTATAGCGATTATCCCCTACCTGCAAATAGTCCACAGGCTTTGACTCAGGGATGTTATTGAAGAAAGAAAGCTTTTCCCCGTACTCTTTGATCAAGTCCCGGTACTTGTAATCATCGTACTCCCGCTCATTCTTACCCTCGATCACCGCTAGCATTTTCTGCTGCTTCTCAATGATGTTTAGGTTTTGGCTTGCCTCGATATCGTACAAGGTTATGAACTGCCCAACGGTTAATTTATCCCACATGGCTTTAAATATATTTATTTGGTTTGATGTTTCTATCTGAATGAGTACCTACCCAAATGGCTCTTTGAAATCTTGTTTACTACCGAATAGCGAAGTGCGTCCAGTGCGTGATTAAAATTATCCACGGGCTTGTTAGTCATCTGCCCGTTTTTATCTTCAATATACTTGTAGTTCCTAAGTTCCTTGATCAGGTTGAAACTGCTTTCGGTTGCGATTAGCTTGTATCTACGGATTATGTCAATACCTATGTTGATAGATCCTTTGATCGTTGGCTTTACGTTCCATCCCATTCGATAGATTTCTTCTATACTTTTTGGCTCAGCTGAATCCGCATAGATTTCATTACTGCGATCTAGCCCCAGAACTTTCATCTCGTTTGCTATGTCTTGGTTAGTCATCCCTGTTCTGTATAGCAGTTCATCCACGTACATATTATCATCTAGAATATACGTGCGAACTAGGGAAGTAGGATCACTTGAGTAACCGAAGTCAAGACCATAGCTTACTAGCTTTGCTTCCTTTGGGATTTCTTTGGTAGTACTGAAGGTATATACTAGAGACTTGGCCTGACCTCTTTCCCCAAGCCCGTACACCCTCCAATAGTTTTCATCTATCCCTTTGAGCCTTTCGATTTCATCTTTGATTACATCGCCTAAAAATGGGTTATCCTTGTAGGTAGTCTGGAAGAAATCAACATCCGAACGGGTAAGCACCTGATCGTAGATCCAATGGAATTCTTCAGATGGATTGTAATCTAAAATCACTTTCTCATTTGTACGGAACAGAAGCTGAGTCCAATCTTCCTGCGTTAACTCGTTTGCTTCGTTTGCAAAAAGTAGATCTCGCTTTCTACCCCTGATTTTTTGAGGCATATCTAAACTTATGAACTCGATCGTGTTTCCGTTCAGCCTGTATTCGTTATTGCTCTTGCTGTGGTAGTCTTCAGAATAGATGTCATGATCCTTGAGGATCTGAAAAAAGTCCCGCATGACCGTACCCCTCAAAGCAGGAAAAGACTTTCGGCAAATCGTGATTATTTTACCATCGTTCCTTTGGCAGTAAGCAAAGATTATCCAAAGCAGGATATTAAAAGTTTTGCCTGATCTGGTGCCTCCTTGCTGCACTACGATTTTGGCAGCAGACTCCTCTAAGTGCCGAAATACTTTGTTTGTTTTAAGTTTAATCTGCGCCATCTATAATGGTCACTTCGAAAAGTTTCTTCCCATCTGCCCCGGTCACTTCCTGCCTTTCTACATAGCCTCTGGATTTGCCCTGAGTTTTAAGAAAGAAAATGATGGCAGTAGTATCCCCGCTATCTATCTTTTGGTCTAGCTTGCTTTCTACAAAATCTAGCCTCGTGTTGCGCCCTTCGATTACAGCCTCTTCTAGTCCCTCCTGCTCGATCCATTTGTACAGGGTTACTCTATCTACCTGCAATGATCTTGCAGCCGTAGAAAGGTTGCCAAATGCCTTCACGATGGCTTTCTCGATTACAGATGTGTCAGGCTTTTTCATAGTGTTGAGTTTTGATAATTATTTTTGTAAAAAAGGCTTAAACCATTGAAGATAAATTTGATTAGCTATCTGTGCAGTCATTACAGGAGGAACGCTCATTCCAATTAAATACTTTGGCTCTATATTTTTAAAATTGTAATCGAGTGGATATGTTCCTATCTGACAAACTTCTTTTTTTGTTGTTTTTCTTGGTATATCAAATAAAACATTATTATCTCCACCGGTTACCGTATTACATACTTTATCTTTATATAATATTTTTGTTGTAAATGAATTTTGTTTATTGCCTAATCTAACATTTATAAAACCAAAATCTTTGTCTCCTTTTATTTTGTTATCCCACAAATATTGTTCATTTTTTGTTAAATCATTATAATTAATATCTTCAAATACTTTTCCAAATAATATGGCTTCCTCATTAAACTCTAATTTTAATTTTGGAAAAGCAAACTCTTTTTTATGTCCAATGAAAAATACACGTTCTCTTTTCTGTGGTACTCCCATAGATGCAGCATTCAAGCAAAACACTTGAACAGTATATCCAGCATCATTCATTTTTTTTACTATGTTTTTTGAATACACTTTTGCATTCCCTTGAATTATGCCTTTAACATTCTCAAGCAAAAATACTTTTGGCTGAAGCTTTATTATTGTATCGCAATAAACAAAAACTAAATCATCCAGACTTTGCTTTGCTTGACCTTCTCTAAATACCTTTTCTTTTCCCCAGGCTTTTTCTCTTGATCCAGCCATTGAAAAAGTTGAACATGGAGGTGATCCATCTAATATGTCAAGTTGATATAATTCTTTTGGTAAATCAGTACGATTGTTAAATTCTCTTATATCCTGATTAAATAAAAACTTTGGATTATGATTTGTTTTGTAAACATCAGCAATAGGGGGATCTATTTCAACCCCTCCTAAATGATTAAAGCCTGCTAACTTATAACCCATTGTCGATCCTCCACCACAAATAAAAGTGCCGAATACATTTAATTGATTGCTAGGCGGGTATCCATCTGCTAAATACCATTTGTATGGGAATAAGTGTTTATTCATTTCCTAACAATTTCCAAACCGCCTGCTCTGGAGTATCTGCAATTTTACTAAGCTGATCCCTTACTTGCAAATAATCATTTTCAGTATATTCTAATTTAATAATCATTTTATCAGTATAATCATCAACATCAATTTCTTGATTTTTATCTGAATAATCTGGAGTGTCTTGCCAACTAGGTACATCAAGCCCCCAAGATTCAAGAAGTTCAGGCTCCCATTCATTCGCTAGCATATCCCAATCCCATTCACCGAATCCTACATTATCCTTAATAATGAACTGTTTCTGTTCATCTTCCGTAAGATCATCCGCAAAAATCACAGGTACTTCTTTGAGACCTGCTTCCTTACAGGCTTTCAATCTCATGTTTCCCCCTAGGACTATCATATCAGCATTCACTACCACAGGTCTGATCTCAAGCATCTTTGGAAACTCCTGAATAGATTTGACTAGCTTTCTAAACTTGTCATCCTTGATAATCCTAGGGTTGTTCGGATTACTTTTGATATCTGAAAGTTTAACGCTTCTGATCTCCATTAGTCTAATTTTTCGTTTGCTACTTGTAAAGCCTCCACAGGTGTGATATCCTTTTCTTCTAGCTTATTAGGAATACCTGCATCATCCAAAAGCTTCTTGAATAGGTAAGCTAGATCGAAGATTCCTTCTTCATTGTCAAGGGTGATGCTGATCACTTTTTTTTCGCTGTTAAAATTCAATTGAAAGTTTGACATGGTTTTTTATTTAGGTTGATTCATTTTTTCTTTGTGCTTTTCTTCTAAGTATTCCCGGTAGCTTTTCTTGTCCCCCATAGTATCGTGACAGATCCTGCACAAGGCCATAAGGTTCTCTATCCGATCCGCTGTTTTACTGCCACCCATTCCCCTAGCTTTAATGTGATGGATGTCTACTGCCTGAGATCCGCAAGACTCACAAGGAATAAAATCAGCTATCGTGTAGCCGAAATATTCCATGTAAATCTTGGTATGCTTTTTCATTAAAAGGGTAGATCGTAATCTTCAGCTTCATAGGTCACCGGTGCTGTAGGCATCTTGTTAACCTCAGGGTTTAAATTTTCTTCTTTTTTGTAATCGTTTAGGGTAATAGCTACATCCTTCCCGTACTCATTCGGTGCATCGTAGATGTTCACGTTTAGGTTAACGTACTTCTTCCCGTTGTAGGTGTATGCGTGTGCCTCAGCATCGCTAATACAGATTGCAGCTGTTAACCATGATGCACTTCTTTTCTTGCCATTGCCTAGTCTTATTTTTGGTTTGGTTTCCATGTTATGAGTTTTTAGGTTTTCTTCCTCTTTTCACCGGGGCTGATGCTTCCTCCTGCACTTCGGTACTTGCTTCTTGATCCCTATACCAAGTAGTATTTTCTTCATTTGTGTACCATCCGTATAGGTAGTTTACCAACTCCATTCGGCAACTACTACACCAATGGCTGAAGTTGTGCTTAGGGTTAACATAGGTAGTATACAGGTAGATCAATTCCGTGTAGACTTCCTTGTCATAATTACGGATAAATGCGTGCTTCTTGTAGGATTCATACAGAGGCATGTGCTTCTTGAATAGTTCTAAATCTTCAGGTGTCATAATTGAAATTTATTAGTGAAATGATCCTCCACATAAAGATAGATGAAGGGTACTATACTAGATATAAATATGGCTTCTAGCAAATCCGTTTTTAAAATTAGAAAAAAGAAGCTGATCCAGAAGGACATGCAAAAGGAACAGCTGAAAGGCTTGACCAACTTCCTACCCGTGACTTCTTTAAAAAATTTAGGAAAGTTCAGGATATAGAAATAAAGCAGAGTTAAACCTACCGACCCTAGTACACCAACTGCGATTTGATACATGATCTAATTTTTTTAATTGTTATAAATATTGAAGTATGTGGAATGCCTGTCTGCTTTGATACCTTCCTCACAGATCCAAGTTCCACATACATCTTGAGTATTTCTTGATCATACCAGTATAAGCCCTGAACTATCTTTGCTATCCCATCCGCTACTTCTTGACTGTTATCAATCTGCTGTTCTTCTTTTACAAACTTCATGATATCTTCAACCGGTACTAGGCTCCCGTATAGCCTTCCAAACTTCCCGTACTTCGAGTTAGTTTGATTGCAGCAGATCCTAACTATCCAGAACTTAAAAACCTGCTTTCCTTTGGCTTCTAGTTCTCTGAGTTTTTCCGCATCGTATTCTAGGACTATCACCGCTACCTCCTGCCTGAGATCTTCCCATAGATCCTTTCCTATATTCTGAAATACATATTTGAACTCATGATCATATAGCCATCCGATCGCTTTCATTTAAGGCTTATTACTTCGCCAGTGGGAAGCCCTGCAAAATCACAAAGCCATCCATTCCATTCAAAGCGAATCTCCTTCTGTCGGCCATAATATGAAGCAGCTAGAAGCCTGATTTGCCTTTGTACTATCTCTATGTTTTGAAAGCTTCCTTTTCCCTTATTCATCCATGCAGACCATTCACCGCTTGAAAGCCTGTAGCGGATTTCAAGGGAATAGTCTAGTGGTGATTTGGGTAGCATTCTAGGCATTCTATTTTGTTTTTGTAGTCATGACA
>Ga0247723_1000339_pt1 | contig 32113 bp, 30 predicted proteins | sample MSEWelMarce5H_FC_FD_189079 | JGI IMG/M metagenome (GOLD analysis project Ga0247723, IMG submission 189079) | Subsurface sediment microbial communities from gas well in West Virginia, United States - MSEEL Well Study Marcellus 5H_FC | ecosystem: Environmental > Terrestrial > Deep subsurface >... | reverse complement strand
CTGCACTCTGAAACTAAGAGTGAGCTTGCCGACATGACCAAGCAGCGCGATGCGTTGGCTGAGGCTATCAAATCAGCGGGGATGATTTATATTCCTAGTAGCGGTGGCGCATATCAAACTGGATGGAAAGATGCTGTAAATTGGATCAATCAGCAAGCCCTAACAGCCACGAAAGGAGGCAGTCATGAGTAATACGCCAATAACAGATCAACTAGCAAGAGAATTTGCAGACAAACGAGTGTCCAGCAGAGAAGCTGGTGCAGTTTGGAATCTTTGCAGAGATTTGGAGCGCGAGCTAGAAGAAGCGCGGAAACAGCGCGACAAATGGAAGGCTAACCATGACAATCAAGTTGCCATCAATCGCACTCTTAGAGACAGACCTGACTTGGGCGAAAGGGCTAAGTTAGTCAATGCTCTAACCAAGCAGCGCGATGCGTTGGCGGAGGCTTTGGAGCTTTTCCTAAGCAGAGTGCGTTACACTTCCGTTTTTATGAACGGAAATCCAACAGGAGGCACTTTTGATTACCGATCACATGGTTTTGATGCCGAAGTTGAACTCGCTCACAAAGCCCTAGCCGCAGTGAAAGGAGGAAACCATGCTACACTACAAGGATAAAACATTTTGCCCGTTTTACGAAACGTGCGACAAAAGAAACGAATGCGGTCGCGCATTAACTCCAGAGGTAAAAGCCGCAGCCGCTAATTGGTGGGGAAGCGACGATGCTCCGATAGCAATGTTCGGGGAAAAGCCAACATGCCATTCAGACAACCAAGAAAAATGAAAGTAGAACTACTATCTCACTTCGGAGACGACCTCATGGTCGCCAATGTAGCCCGAGTCAGCTACGATAAAGAGGTCGCAGAGTTCGGTGATAAAGATGCCAAGCTCTTGCGATACCTTGCACAGCACAAGCACACGACACCGTTCAGACACCCACAGTTGCAGTTCAGGATCGAGTGTCCCATCTACGTCGAGAGACAGTTGTTCACCCACCAGATTGGCTGGGCTCGCAACAGCATCAGCGGCAGATATGTGGACTTCTCCGATGACTATGACCCACCGACCCAGTATCGCCTTCAGTCGAAAGACTCGAAGCAAGGCAGTGCTGGCAATTTGGGCAGCGTTTTGAATGAAGTCTTCATTGAAGATGTGCAAAAGCTCATCAATGAATCCAAGAGGATTTACGATATGATGATGGATTTCGGCGTGTCTAAGGAGCAAGCTCGATGCCACCTCCCTTTGTGCCTGATGACCAAGTTCATCTGGACGGGCAGCCTTCACGCGTTCATGCACTTGTGTAACCTGCGGCTAAAGCCTGACGCGCAACAAGAAACTCGCCTCTTAGTTGCCGACATGCTCGAAGCCGTGCGGGACATCGAGGGCCAACCATTCAAATACTCACTTGCCGCTTGGGCATAACCAACCCCGATGGGGGAAACATTTTAGCCTCAATCCTAAACACAAAATGAGAAACATTAACTTACCCAAAGCTAGAGTCTACATTCGCAAAGATGCGTTTGGAGGCAGTCCATCAGAATTCCAACCTGCGTGGCTTGTGAGTGCCCGTGCGATGCGCAACAGGCCCCTGTGCTTCCAAGTATGGGTTGACGAGTTCGCCGCTTGCTTCGACAAGATCCCGCCTCATTGCCTGTATTGGCACGAGCCTGACTCGTTTAATACTGTACTGCCGCTCCACAAAGTCCAGATGTGGGAGTGCCTTACTGGTAGCATCGAACTGTGGCAAAAGTCACAGCTCGCCGATGTCCCAGTCCTAGTGAACCTTGGTCGTGGTTGTAAGCCTATCACGGGACATTACTGGTTCTCGATTGATTTCCTGCCTGAGCAACAACACCTTGGGATGGTCGACGTAGGTGACGCGGAACTCCTCGAAGAACACAAAGAAGGCAACGTGTTAAAATTAGAAAACGGACAGATCGCTATCTATCCGAACAACCGCATCAAGTGGCTTCCTGTGTCCTTGACTCCCGCTGAGGCTACCGCCAAGATACCACAGTGGGACGTCGCCACCAACGAACAATGGGACGATTGGTGGGCAGACAGTGACGAAATTCTTGGCGATGCAAAATGGGCCTACTAAACTTAAACTACTATGAACGATCCAGTAAACCACCCACCACACTACACGAAACATCCTTCAGGGATTGAGTGCATTCAGATTACGGAACACATGAACTTCTGTCTTGGTAACGCTGTGAAATACATCTGGCGAGCTGGCCTGAAGAACAACGCAATCGAAGACCTTGAAAAAGCTAAATGGTATATTGAAAAAGAAATCCTAAAACGAAAATCAGAAAATGAAAATACTCTACCCTGCACAGGAACAAGCGGTCACGTTTCACATTAACCGGATCTTTAATCCCGATCAGGGATCGTCCCTAGACACCTCACGCACAGGCACTGGCAAGACTGTTGTTGCCTGTCGCGTGGCACGCAACATCAACAAGGTTGCTGTGATCTGTCCAAAGATCTGCATCCCGCAATGGGAGCGTGAGTTGAAAGATCAGGGCATCGAGCCTATCTTTGTTTTGAACTACGAGAAAATCAGAACAGGCAATACTCAGTTTCTTTCCAAAAAGAATAAGCAATATACGTGGAACCTACCATCAGACACATTGATCATCTGGGACGAGGTTCACCGTTGCAAGTCTCCAATATCGCTCAACGCTAACATGCTGATCGCGGCCAAGAAACAGAGTCTACGTAACCTTATGCTGTCCGCCACTGCGGCAAAAGACCCCACAGAGATGAGAGCTCTTGGTTATGTTCTTGGACTCCACAGTCTGAACAAAGACGCTGGTAATTTGAAATGCTGGATCAGATGGATGCGTGATCATGGCTGTCGCATGGACCCGTTCCGCAACTGGGTATCCGGAGCCCTGAAACACTTGATCCGGTTGAATGAGACAATGTATGGCAGGAATGGATGTGCTTACCAGATTACTGAAGCTGATCTACCTAATGCGTTCAAAGAAAACCAAATCATCACTGAACCTCTTCAGTTCAAGACAAGTAACGACATTGCTTCAACTTACTCAGACATTGTCTCTCAAGTTTTGTTAGACATGGTGAACGGTGATCACGAGCCTGAGCCTTCGGTTCTCGTGCAGATTCTACGCGCTCGCCAACTGGTCGAAGCTCTCAAGGTATCTGACACTTCTGCCCTGATAAAAGATGCGCTAGCAGAAGGATTCAGCGCAGTAGTGTTTGTGTCGTTCACGGATACTGTTAGACTCTTCCAAGCTGAGTTCCCAGATGCTGCGGTAATCGTTGGTGGACAGAGTGCAGCAGAACGCGAAGAAGGAATCATGGCTTTTCAGAACAACGAAAAACGAGTGATGCTATGCAACATTGCCGCTGGTGGAGCTGGTGTTAGCCTCCACGACATCCACGGAGGACACCCCAGAATGTCGTTCATTAACCCTACGTACAACCCAGTTGACCACATTCAAACCCTTGGTAGAATCCACAGAAACGGGTCACAATCAAACGCTGTTCAGCGGGTGCTTGTTGCTGCCGGAACTATCGAGGAAGAAATAATTTCAATTATTGAAAGAAAATGTTTGCAATATAACACACTTCATACTACAACTTCTCCAGACACCAAATCATGAGCAACGAACCGAATCACCAAGAAAGAGCCCACGCCGAGTTTAGCCCTAGCCAACTCAAGTATTTGAAGCAATGCGCAGGATACCACGGCAAGGATGGAAACAGCGACGCAAGCCAGATGGGCACGCGTATTCACGAAGCTCTCGAAATCCGAGATCCTTCAAAACTCCAATCTGACAAGGAGCATCAAATCTACGAAGTCGCTCTACGTGAAGAGGACGAACTCTACGTAACCGCATTTGGTTCTATCGAGGAAGTCACTATCATCAAAGAAGAGCGGATGGTTATTCAGATTGATGCCAAATCGGAAATGTTTGGGACTGCGGACATCGTAGCGTACCGCGACGACATCGCCCTCTGTGCTGACTATAAGACAGGCATCAGTATAATTGATGAGCCTCGTGACAACTGGCAAGCTAAAGCCTACGCTCTTGGTATCTTCCAAAAATACGAAGCAGTCAACACTGTTCACTTTGCTTTCATTATCCCACAGCGCAACGAAGTTCTTGTTGGCAGCTTCACACGCAATGAGGACATCGAGTGGTTACGATCCAGTATCTCCGAAGTTGTGCGCAACGCTGAGACAACACGACCCAAATGGGCTACGGGTGCTATTGACATGGATGAGCTATCTCCAAACGTCAACTGCCGTTTCTGCCGCTATGAAGATAAGTGCCCTGCCTTAGTAGGTGTGTGCATCGAAGTAGCGAAGCGTTACAAGCCGGAGCTTATCCCCGAGGGAACGATGCACGTGTCGGAAACCAATGATCCCGACCACATCGCTAAGCTGTTCATCGTCGCCAAGATTATCGAAGAGTGGGCCAGTCACGTGAAGCATAAAGCTGTCTCCATGGCGAAAGAAGGTATCGAACTCAAGGGATTGAAACTTCGCTCTCTCGGTTCACGGGTTAATGTGAAAGACCCAGTTGGTTTACTCGAAGATGCTATGAGCCGTGGGTTGCAACTCTACGACGTTCTTGAATGCAGCACCATTAGTGTTAGTAAGCTCTCCGACAGACTGACCGCTGACGCAGCACGTGGAACGAAATCAAAGATTGAGCAAGAGTATTACTCGACGCTTGAGTCTTCCGGTCTGATTGAAAAATCAGAAGTCAACTACACGTTGACGGTTGCTAAATAATTTTTGCAGGGACGCCTGTAGCCTGCTGGTGATCGGATAACCAGATAGTCAATGGCTAAAGACGAACGACGCTCTCGCAGAGTGCAGCCAGTCTCACCGACTAATCGGTGCGCCTTGCCGACGTAATCGGCTACCTATCACACTCCAGCCTCCGCAATGAGGGGATAGAACTTTTACCTGCGGTGGTGCAACACTGCTAACAGCCTTGTCTGGCAGAGTTCTATTAGCGACCTGATCGGGGGTTGGAGTGTGGTGGGGTAGCTCCCAGATTTGTCCATCTAACTGCCACCTACGCTTGACGGGTGCACACTAGACAGCGTAGTCAACAGAACGATGACATCACACGCCTTGCCGACGTAATCGGCTACCAAACAGATTTCGCTCCCATTGTGGGGGCAAACGCACGACACCACGATACGGGTCACAAATCGTAAATATAAATCAGACACCATGAGTGCAAAACAAAATGAAGTAGTAGCTACGGCTACTGTAGTGGCAACAGAAGTTGTCGTAGAGAACACCGCAGTATCCGCTGCACCGAACACAGCATTGGCCGCTCCAACGAGCACATTTGCTTGTTCTGTAAACAGTGACATTGAAATCCCACGACTGAACGTCATCCAAAAGATGTCGGAAGTTGAAGGTGACGTAGGTAGCGTTGTCCTCGACAAGCAGGAGCAAATCATTGATGCCAAGGAGAGCATCAGCGTCATTATCGTGGGTGCTCACAAACGGTTTAAGGAAGACATTCCCTTTGACGAGGAGAAAGTTCCGCAGATCGTGGACACCCAAGAAGAGGCTGACATGCTCGCCAAGACCAGTGACTATCCAGTACTGGAGTTCGCAGACATCACGATGCTCATTCCACAACCCGAAGGAGTCAGCGACGAGTTGTTCCCCTACGAGATCGACGGAGTGAACTACCAGCTTGGCAAAATTACCGTGCAGAAGGATGCTTACCGTATGACGTTCAAGCGTCTCTTCACGTTCCACGTGATGAACCGCGCTGTGCCGTTGGCCACACGTTATTGGAAGTTCGGAACGGATCTAATTTCCAAGGGTAAGTACTCATGGTACGTTCCAACCCTCACTGCAACTAAGGATGACGTCCCAGCCGAAGTGTTGGAGTTTGTCAAAGCCTTGACAGAGGGAGGTGCAGCGTGAGCACAATATCACCACGGCTAGTAGAAGTCCTCAAGGACATCCATGCGGACGCTGTAGACCACGTAGGAACACTCCAGAAGAAGCAGGTTGACGTAAATATAATGCTGCAAGCGCACCACGTAACGGAAGCTGCGTTGAATGCCTACAAAAACTCTCCCGCCAACGATAGCGAAGTTCGCGTCATTGATGCCCTCTTGGATAAATCCAAGGCTATGGGGGAGAAGCTGGAGGAACACGCAAAAGAAATTGGAGAGCAGCTCGTTGAGATGTACAAAGGACTTGAAGAACTTACGGAAGACCTGAGAACGGTTGACCCAGACTTCGGAAAAGACCTTGGTCCTGAACTGCCGTTGTTCGGCTAAGCCACAAGCAGGGGCCCCGAATCGGGGCTCCTGTAACTTTCATCTGATACAAAGTATATGAGCACTGTCATCACAATCAACGACCCAGAAATTCCACTTGAGATCACACAGGACGTGGTCGGCAGCTTCGGCGACCTAGCCTCACGATTTTCCACTATCATGGATGATGCAGCTAGCGTCCTCCGCAAGAATCCCGACAGCGACGAAGTTGCTGCGGAAGCGCGTGCGTGCCGTCTTCAGATGGTTCGCGTACGCACCGACACTGAGCGCAAACGGAAAGAGTTACTCAAGCCAATCGACTTGCGTCGAAAAGCTATCAACGGAGCTGCTGCGATTTTTCAAGATCGAGCTGCGATAGTTGAGGGGCAACTCCGCCCTATTGAAGACGCTGCTGAGGCACGCAAAGAGGCGAAGCGCAAAGAACTCCATGAGTCTCGTCTTGCCAAAATCTCCGAGCTTTTAAGCGATGAGTCTCTCATACCATACACTCTTATGGATCTTGGAGACAAATCAAATAAAGAGTTCGAAGACATCCTAACGTCAGCTAAGGAGCTGCACTCGTTCCTCGCCGCTAAGCGCGAAGAGGAAGAGCGTGCTGCTGCTGAAGCTCAACGTCTATTAGAAGAAGCTGAGGCTCAACGTCAAGCCGAAGAAGCTGAAGCCGCACGTATCCGTGCTGAGCAAGAAGCTCAACGTCAAGCCGAAGAAGCTGAAGCCGCACGTGTCCGTGCTGAGCAAGAGGCTCAACGCCAAGCAGAACTTGAAGAAGCCAAGCGTGTAGCCGCAGAACGTGAAGCTGAGAATGCTAAGCTGCGCGAGCAGTTAGAGGCATCACAGCGCAAAGACCGCGAAGAGCGCGAAGCTCGTGAAGCTGAAGCCGCACGTGTTCGTGCTGAGCAGGAAGCTAATCGTCTCCGTGAATTGGAGCGTCAAGCCCAAGAGGTCGCTGCCGCGAAAGAAGCAGCCCTCGCACCTGACCGTGAAAAACTTCTTGTGTTCTTGAATGGACTCAAAAGTGCAGTAACCGCTCCGGACACCATGACGACACCATCAGGAAAATCAATGGCCTTAACTGTTCAGAAAGTTCTGGACAAAGCTATTCAAGGCTCGATTGACTTTGTCAAAGCTATGCGCTGAGACTAACAGAGCACGGGTTGATCTACATGGTCTTCCCGTGCCAAATTTTCAAATCTAACATATTAAATCAGAAAACATAATGAACACTTACGCTTGCGACTTTGAGACGTACTATGACAAAGAATGCTCCATCAAGACCCTTGGGGCTCAGGGATATTTTAACCATCCAAACTTCGATGCCTACATGATTACCGTGTGGGGTTCTGACGGCACGCGCTACGTTGGCGATCCAAAACTTTTTGACTGGTCTCTATTGTCTGGTAATCGAGCACTCTCCCACAACGCTTCGTTCGATGAGGGCGTTTATTTCCACGGAGTCACTAAAGGATGGTGGCCAGAAATCGACATCGCTGAGTGGTTATGTACTGCGGATATGACCGCATTCCTTGGACTTCCTCGCAACTTGAAGGGTGCAGCCAAAACTGCGTTTGGCATCGAAGTCAATAAGGATACCCGAGACAATATGAAGGGCAAGGAGTGGGACTCGATGACTCCTGAGTTCCAGAAAGAAGTATCCGACTACGCCCTACGGGACGCTGAGTATTGCTTTCGTTTGTGGGAGGAGCTTGGAGATAAGTGGCCTGATCGGGAAAAAAGAATCAGCCAGATCAATCGTCGCATCTCACAGCGCGGTATCCCTATTGACTGGGACGCGCTTCAGAAAAACCTAGGTGTCATCAATACTGCCCTATTCGACGCTGAGTCTAAGATTCCTTGGATCGAGGAGTTCACTCCACTATCTCGGAAGGCGTTCAACGCACAGTGCCGGAAGCAAGGCATTGAGCCTCCCAAGTCTCTCGCCCAAGACAGCCCCGAAGCGGCCAAGTGGTTTGACAAGAATGGTCGTGAGTGTGAGTGGGCGCGAGCTGTCTCGGACTACCGACGTATCAATAGCTTCAAAAAGAAACTGGAGTCCTTCCAGAATGGCACGCTCGGTGATGGTCGTTACTACGGAGGCTTCCTCTACTTCGGAGCGTCCACTGGTCGCTTCTCTGGGTCTGGTGGAAACCTGAACCTGCAAAACTTACCCCGAGGTGAGATGTTTGGTGTTGACTTCCGCAAGATGATCAAGACTCCCGAAGGGCGTGCGCTCATCGTGGTTGACTTGTCACAGATCGAGGTGCGGACACTCTGTTACCTCGCGGGGGATACTAAGGCCCTACAACTGATCAAAGAGTCCGAGGACATCTACCACGCGTTTGGAGTCCTTCTCGGACTACATGATCCAGCAAACGGGCCGTTGAAGAAATATGATGCCAATCTCAGACACAAGGTGAAAAGTATAACTTTGGGTGCAGGTTACGGTGCTGGTGCATTAAAATTTGCAGAGCTTACAGGCATGTCGGAAACTGAGGCATCTGCCGCTATAAATCTCTACCGCACCCGCATGAGGTCAGTCGTCAAACTATGGGGCCACTACGATGAAGGTATCGCTTTCTCAATCGCTGCTGACCAAGAATTTAGTGTCGAGCTCCCATCTGGCAGGGTGTTGCATTACGGTCACATCAAACGAATGAAGGATAAGAAAACGGGGAAGCTGAGTCACATTGGTAAGATCATGCGTCAAGGGCGTATGATGGACGTCAGACTCTGGGGCGGTATTGTTTGCGAGAACTGTGTTTCTCAAGAAGCCGAAGTCCTAACACAAGATAGCGGGTGGGTTGCGCTTAAAGACGTTAGGCGTAACCAGCTCGTATGGGACGGGCTAGACTTCGTTTCCCACGATGGATTCCTCGATAAAGGGGAGCAGCGGGTAATAGATGTCCACGGAGTTCTAGCTACTCCTGACCATCTGTTTCTTTGTGGGGAAGAATGGGTTCCCGCAGAAATAGTTTGTAAGTTACCAATCAGTAGTGTATCCCCCCCTTGTTATGAAACACAACTACACGGGAATGAAATTTGGAACGTGCACAGTCATTCGGCAATTACCACGTCCAAAAAACAAAGAGGGCTCCTACCACGGAGTAAAGACAAAGTGGGAAATCAAATGCGAATGTGGGAGGAAGGTAACACGCGTCTCGAACGAACTAGCAAGGATAGCCACGTGTGGGAAGGGGTGCTCCATACTCAAAGGAAAAATATCTGCAAGAAAATCTATTCACGGAAAATCGTCGCACAAGCTATTTGCGGTGTGGAGGTCCATGTTAGATCGGTGCAGGTTGCCGTCGCATCAGTCATGGCACAATTACGGTGGTCGTGGGATAACTGTGTGTCCTCGGTGGGTGGAAAAGTTTCAGAATTTCTGGAACGACATGCACCCGTCTTGGCAGGAGGGTCTTTCACTAGATCGTGTAGACAACTCACAGGGTTACTTCCCCGAAAACTGTCGGTGGGCCACACCAACCGAACAAGCTCGCAACACGAGAAAATCAAAAATAACGGAAACCATGGCTCAGACAGCTATGTCCAACGGGATACGCATGGGGACACTCTACTATCGACTAGCCAGCGGGTGGGACGTAGCAATAGCTACGACGATTCCGCCGAGCTACTCAAACAAGTTGGGGACTTACTCAACTGTGGTCCGAGAAACAGGTTTGCAGTGAGAGCGGGTAACGGCTCCCCAACCCTGATAGCCCACAACTGTTCTCAAGGACTCGCTCGTGACATCTTCTCCGACATGATGGTTCGGGTAGAGGACGCTGGGTATCAGTGCATCATGCACGTGCATGACGAGCTGATCGTGGAGGTTGATGCTGACAAAGCAGAACTTGCGTTGGAGGAAATTGTGGGCATTATGTCCACGCCTCCAGAGTGGATTCCTGACATTCCACTTGCCGCCGAAGGAAAAATCATGACTGAATACGCAAAATGAAATACCGCTACATCAAGAACCACAGAGCTACAGCTACGGCTGAATTCGACGACCCGACGACTGTACCATATAATGTTCCGACCTTTGCCAACAAGGGAAAGTTCCGTGAGTGGTGTGCCGATCCGAGTACGAATCACTGTTTCTATACCCTTAATGAGGGTGACAACAAATTTGAAAGGATCAGTGAAGACAACCCAGTGAACCGAGTATACGGCTTCACTGCGGACTACGACGCTCCCGTAGACTGGGACAACGTCACCAACATTATCAAAATACGGGGCGAGGACGACAAGCTACCGACATGGGTATCCAAAACAAACTCAGGGTATATCCGTCTGGTGTGGGAATTCACAGAACCACTCCCCATTGCCCCTGAAATTGCTGAGTCATTTCTGAAACGACTTGCCGCAGAGCTTCGCGCTGCTATGCTGTTTGGAGGGTATGACCGATCTTCAGAGAAGGTTGCCCAGACGTTTGAGCTTGGGACAAACTGGACAAAGATAGCTCCACCACTTGACGTGATCATAGCAAAAACTGTCCTTCTCAAAGCGGCAAACGATTCCCCGATTAGGACTTCCGACACGAACATCCCAATCGACGAAATCGCTGCCGAGGTTGAGAAGAGATTTCCAAACCGATGGAAGAAAGACTTCGTCGTTGGGGCTCGTGGGCCACTGTTTTGGATTAACGACGGCATCGAGCGTGATGGGTGTCAAGTTCGCGAGGACGGTGTCATCTGTTACTCGGACAGGGCAGAGCGCGGGTTTATGTCGTGGCGTGACGTCTTCGGCAAGAAGTTCGTCGAGGCATTTGAGACAGCCAAGGTGCAGAATCTTGTGGATCAGTTCTGGTTCAACGGCAAGAGTTACTACAAGCTCCTCAACAACAATCCTGTAGCAATACCCAAAGAGCAACTTCTGCTAGAGCTTCGCAAGATGGGGTTCTCTCACAAGACCAAGAAAGGGCAGACACTTTCTGAAGTTGAAAGTGCACTCCTGACTGTGTCTAACGAGAGCCGCGTGGACGAAGTAGCCCCTGTGGTGTTTGCTAAAGATCGTGTCGTGACGTTCAACGGACGGAGAATTCTCAACTCAAGCAAGGCTTCTCCGATAGCAGCGGCGTCGTCCGGTGACCCAGCTATGTGGCCATGGCTGCACGCGTTCCTCACTCCCTTCTTCGTCACGGATGATGAGGGTCGCGAAACGCTTCCATACTTCTTGGCTTGGTTCAAACGACTCTATCTAGCGGCCGTTGAACATCGTCTTGATCAGGGTCAACTACTCATTCTTCTCGGGCCTACGGGACGGGGCAAGACTCTTCTGACGAACCAGATTATCGGTCGGGCTGTCGGTGGGTTTTCGGATGCGAGCGACTACCTGTCGGGCAACACGTCGTTCAACCGTGATCTCTGCGGAGCTGCAATGTGGGTAGTTGACGACCAAGTCGCAGCGTCTACATACGCTGATCAACGGAAGTTCGTGGAGCTTACCAAACGATGCGTGGCGAACCCACGTCTTGAATACCATGCCAAGTATGCTGACGCTGTCACGCTGCCGTGGTCGGGGCGTGTGGCGATGTCCTTGAACCTTGACGCTAACTCTCTCGCTGCGCTGCCAACACTCGACTCGTCAAACAGAGACAAAGTCTTGGCACTGCGTTTGAACTCCAAGCACAAGGTGACGTTCCGGTCAAACGAAGACACGGAGGCTACGATTGTCGAGGAGCTTCCGTTCTTCCTGAAGTGGCTCGTAGATTACACCCCACCTGAGCATGTGGTAGCGACTAATCGGTTTGGCGTCAAAACGTATATCGACCCATTCATCGAGGCCGCTGCCTACGACAACAGTAGCCGATCGGAAATTGCAGAGCTTGTTGAGTTCTTCGCTAGAAAGTATCGTGAAGGTGCTGAGGCTTGCGGAGGCCCCGTGCCTAAGTTCTGGCGTGGGACACTCACAGAGTTCCAAGTTGTTATGCATGAGCTCAATGGTGGGCGCAGCGTAGGTGCCTCGAATAACTTGGGGTTTGTGCGCAGGGGCATGACTGTTCTCGAAGAAGTCGGGTTGAACAACTCCAAGATCCGACCCGTTCGCAGTCGCGGCGAGGGAGGTGGTAAGTTGTGGGAGATCAACATCAGTTCTGACTACGACATCGACAAAGGAGACTTCGACGAAACTTGATCAGGGATAAACATCCAGCGGTCTGTTCGCGCACGCCGCTGGAAACCTTCAGGTTGCCATCCTTGCAAGACAAGGGTGGCATTTTCTTTTAGCTTGACAGGATCGACCCATGTTACTTCGGTTCCGTGATCTTTCACAGAATAAACGACGTGAGCTACAGCGTCGTATTTGTCCAAAGATTCAAAATCTTCCGGCATGAAAAAGTAACCCTGCGGTGTATAGTAATATGATACAACCCTAATGAGTTTGTTTTCAAATTTAATAGTCCACATAGGTTCGGTAGGGACGAGACAATCATCGTCTGAACCGAGAAGTCGACTGACTCGGAAGTAGGCAAGGAACTGGTGAAACTGAACCTTCGATCCTTTTTTCTTAGCCCGACGGGTCATCGTTCGAGCCTTGGCCATATCAATCTGTAACGGGGTAGGTGTCACATCATTGCGTGGATGGTCGAGTGCGAGCCAATACCCATGATGTCGAATTGAATGTTGGGTATCGCGCTGCCTCGTGCAGACTCCATTTCCATCTCCATGTTCTTCTGTGCTTCGACCCAGTGGTATTTGGCTCGCTCAAGGTCAGCGTTGTCCTCGGCAATAAGTCCGAGAAGACCATGCTTGATGGCAGCAAGATTGGAGATGTAGATCAGGTCGTCATCGTTGACCAGCGGCTCAAACGCACGCTTGACGAGGACGTGGGCAGTCGTGTCCTCTGTTGCTGATGGGATACGGTAACGACGGTAGCGCGTGACTGTGGCATCGGGACCTACAGTCGCGATTGTAGTGTCTGGGTCATCTGGGTTAGTGCGAATGTCAATGATAGAATTACCGTTGGACTGAGAGAATTTGATGGACACAATACTGGATACCGGAGTCGAGAATACGTAGACTGTTGGGCCACTATTAACATCTACGGTACCCGTCTCAGTGTCATCAGGACTCCAACTGCTAGGGTGAGACGGAGGTTGAGTTGATGACGATTGATCTGCGATCCATAAACCGTAATCACCCATACCATCTGGGCCGTTGATAGACCATATGTGGTGTGGGTGAGGCGAACAGCTTATTGTTTGAATATCAAGGTTTAGGGTGGCGGGAGGCTCAGGTTCAATATAAGGGACACCGTTCAACGTATATAGGTCACGCCCGTTAAGCAACGCCACAGGTGCGTACACCCCATTGAAATCAGGAACAAGGGTTCCGGAGACCGTCATCGCTGTAGCCGTAGATGCGAGGAACATTTCTTCGCCATCGGTTCCAACGATCGACAGAGTAATGTAGTCGAAGATGAGTGGTGACTTATCAGTAGACATAGCAGACGGCACGGCAAAAAGAGTCTTGACATCCTCTGTGAGTAACCGACTCGTGGCGTGGTATCCTGCATCAATGAGTCCCCACAATGAGGGGTCAACTGATCCGTTCATTCCGGCTGCTTTGAAATCGTGCCACAAAGAACGAACAGGGGCAGCGTATCCGTTGAGCTGAAACAACAGCACGGATTCAGCGTCCCTTGGTAGCGTGATGCACCCATCAACGATCGGAAGCTGATACTGGATCGTTAAATCTCTGTAGATTCCGGTTGAGTATAGGCGTGGGATTACCTGATTCAACACAGCGCGGAAGTTCGCACTGGGGTCTTTGTAAGACCCAAGAGAAGTTTCAACCTGAGAGTAGGTGAGTGCTGGCATGGCGGGAGTGTAGTTCTTATCTGGTTTGATGTCAATTTGTAAAATTAACTATAGTATCTCCCAACGAGATTTGCGCGGAAACTTGGTGGTTAGTTCGTTAAGTAATTGGGGTGTGGCAAACTGGTCACTCCAGTTTAGAATGAGCGGCCAGCCTTGAGGCTCGTTTGGACGTGCTTTGCGTTGGCCGACTGGCTCAGGGGATCTCTCAGCCATTGTGAAATATACTTGTTCAAACGCTAACTTGTAGCAAATTCCCGACATCTCCAGTATCTTTCTTGCCACATCTCGATCATAAAGATAGGGCGTGTGCGTGCTGAAATTAAGAGCCTCACCTCCTTTAGCATGTGCCGCGATCAACGCCGCACGAGCTCGTTTAGACGACCATGGAGATTTGCTCAACAAGTGGTCCCCTATATCCAAAGGTCCCATGTGCCATGGACGCACAAAGTCAGAAGTATCACTTGGTCTTAGGAAGAGTATGTCATCGTTCATCCATAGTACTTGGCGAGCACATGAAAGACCCCTTAACAATGCTGTCTCATACTCAGGCGCATGGATGAACACAGAAGGGTCGAGCCATGGTGGACACACATCGCCGACGACCCGCACTGACCACGCTGGCGTCCAATGCTCGTCAATCGACCGCAATACCAAACGCAAGCTCTCGCCATGCCAAGGGTCTGCGCTAAGTTTCAGAGGGACCACAACCGCCGCGTCCAGATCGCCCTCGACCCAGTGACTCCAGTCTGGCTCAGGAAACCGATTAGGTAAAAACCCACGATCTCGCAGAGCTTGGATAGCCGACAATTTTCTACCTCCAGCTACATGGTATAGCCACGCCCCATCCATAATTGGTTGGCTTCTTACATTCGCAAAACCATTCCATGACGAGCCGAGGTCGTGCACAGGTCCCGTAAAATCGTGCACCCACAAGTTCCAATGATGCTGCTCCATCTGTCCTGCCACAAAAGGTAGCTGGCATACTTCAAGGAAGTCTCTTGCTGTGTGGTGATCTATAGTCCACACTCCTGCGTTTCGATAGCGGTAATCTTCTCGTGGCGTCCGCTGAAAATTATTCTCTACCCAACGGGGCCATCGCTCACAGACATTCACACCATGTACATCCTCTCTCATGTAGAGCCCAACGCCTTGGTCAACTAACGCGAAAGGATGTGGCGCACGCTCATGTGCGATCACATCGGCATCCACATACATCATCCAGTCCGCATCACTCGCTAGGAAGTGCCGCAACATGTCCACCTCTACAAATTTAGGTGATGGGTAGTCAGCAGGGATGTCACTCCACTCGATCAGCTCCATCTGGTGACGACCGCACCAAGCTCGCAGAGTCGGCATTGTCTCAGGAAGCCAATCAGGGTTGCCATACGAAAGGGTGTAGATCACCATCTTTCCAAGATCCGGCACGTTCACTGGATCAGGCGGAAAGAACGATCGTGCCGCTGGCAAAGATTTTTCCTCCTGCTTCACCCGAGAAATGGGGCGAGCCCCCGACGTCCCACAAGTAGCACATGGTTTAATCAATGCTGCACCAGCGTAAACTGGTCCATCAGTCTGGCCTTTTAGCTTCCAACGGACAGTAGCAGCTTTAGTCGGAGATTGGGCTCGTGGAGGGACTACCCCAACCACGGCAAATGGGTCAATGTTGCTCATTTTGGTAGAAGATAAAATAGGTTAAGACGACACTGGTTCTCTGCTGTCGAGGATGCCGTCTTGATCCACGTCAGTCGTAAGATACACTCCCATTGATACAGGTTGGCTCACAGCTCCATAGGGGTTTCTATAGCACTGCACACGTACGTTCCGTAGTTCAATCTGCCCTTCCGCGATCGGCCTCACTGTTAAACTCCATGGACTTCTTCGAGTGGTATCATTGTAGCGGAGATAGTAGTCACTCGCGATTGGGTCATAGCTATCGGAGTAGTTGCTATCTATATCGACGCATGGCCCCAGTGCTTCACCAGTCCACTCCCATGATTTTGGTGTCAGGGTAGGTAGTGTAGGTGGAGGATTCGCGTTTGGGTCAAAGGGTTCTATACCCGCTGGAACGCGATCGCTCTCGCTTGTGCTTTCTGTATTTGGGTCATACGCTTCCGCTGCTTCTAGCCAGTCAAGATATGCTTTAGGAAAGAACACCTCGTCCCAGTCAATGCGGTAGTAACTTCCAGCATGACATAGCGGGATTGTCCACCTATACCTAAAAACACTGCTACTGGACGCGCCCACATCGCCATTTAGTCCACAAAAATAAAGTGCCTCGCACGCTGTTCCTGTAATATCTTCGGCTGAGTCGCTATCACTTTCATTATCCGTTGGCCACACAGGGTCCACTTCGGCGAGTGCTTCGAGTAGGGAAGCACACGTTACCTCCTCCGAGTAGTCGTTGTAGCTTGTGAACCACGACTCTAAATCTGGAGCACTATCACTATCAGAACCATCTGGAACATACGCGGAATATCCGGGACCTGCATCTGGATCGTACACGTAGTAATCGTCTACATTTGAAACATGACTACCTGTCCAAATCCCGTCAGAATCTACGTCTATCTCGTAATCTGTAGTCGTGTAATGCCACATAGGGTAGCACGGCTCGGGTAGTGTTGGTTGAGGATCACTACTCTCAGGGTCCCAGCGTGGGTCAAGTTGACCAGCGAAGTTTGAAAGGGTTGCTGTGACTGTCTGCGTAACTATGCTAGGACCCCAATTTAGATCTGAGTCAGAGCTAGCGAGAAGCTGCCTCGTGTTGCTTTGAAAACTATACGACCCAGTTGCCGTACAAGTCGTCTCAAGTTCACAGGGGGCTCCACCAATGGGGTTCGCGTTAAGTGCTGGTTGTAGTAAGTTCTTGTATCTCTCCACTGTGAAATTATCCCAATCAGCCGACATGGTCTGGTAGGCAAACCCATAGCTATCCCTCCACGTCTTTGATCCTTGAGCCGAAGCCCCATTTTTGAAGGTCCGATAGAATCGCGTGCGGTATGTAGGACTTGAGCCGCTATCACTATCGTCAGAAATTTCCACTACGTCACCAAGAAAGGCACACATCCGTAGGTTCTGAGATTGACAAGATAACTGAGGCTCTAAGCACGGTTCCATAGGGCAACACCCGCATTGAGTCAGTAATGCGTTCCACTCATCTAGTGTTGTGATCGGAGGTATGCTACTCATTGTCTGGTATATCCTACGTTGCTTGGGCAATGTTGAATACTAAAGTTCCCACACCCACTTGGGTGAAACACACCACTTGTATAATTGCCCAGTGGAATATAGACAACTCCGGCAGGAGCTGCGGCTGTAGGTATGGTGTTATTAGGGATACTCGTGCCAGACCCACTGGTAACCGTAGTAATTGACTCTACACCAGAAAGGAGAACACCGTCCACGCTATTTGCAATGAGGTCTACTTTCAGCCATAGCCAAGTACCAGTTGCTGCGCTACTAGACAGATTGATGTCAGCTACTATTTTGTTGCTTATCCCACCACTTACCGTTCCGCCCTGAAGTTTTTTTGGTGAACCATTGATGACGTAACCAAACGGACATTCTTCATTGATGGTCGCTTCAGAACGCCTTTCTCTGATACTAATAGGCACGTAGTTACGGAAACTTTCCGCAGGTAGCGAGTACGTAGAACGCACAAGAGGAACATTATCCCAAGTAGCGGGTGGTACCGGTATCGGGCTATACTCGATCATACTGCCGTGTTGTTTGGTTTGTTAATTGTTACAGTTGTGCGAAGGTAACCACCACGATAGGGATCTTGATCATCTGCTGCAATAATAGAATCAGGCCACACAAGATAATTGGTGCGCGGTGTTGTACGCGCTGAACCAGTATTTTGAGTATACACGGGGTCAGCGTTACCAATATCACACTCACACGTAACCTCATCATGCAAACAGGCAGGGATGTTGAGGCTGAAGTAGGGCGAAGAATAGTAGATTGGCGTCGGCAGCATCTGCTTTGGGGCAGTTACTGTTTGCGGCGTCTTTGACCATGATCGAGTAATCGTGGCTTCGCATGGGCCGTTGTAGCCATCTTGCGCGAAAGTAAACCGTGGGTAAATATCTACTCCCCCATCAAGACGAGTCCAGTCCATAAAATCCACATAGAAAAAATTGGGAGATGTCCCAAGTTTTTGGAGAACAGGAGGCCAGTAGTAGTTTTTAGTGGTGTTGAAAGTCGAGACACTAATCACGCCGCTAGTTAGAGTTCCTGCTACTTGTTGCTCTGAAGTAATCTGATACCACTCACAAGATAGTTGGCGTCCCGTTCTTAAATACCCGTCAGACTGCAAACCCCAATAGGCATTTGTTGGAGCTGCAAATAGTGCGGCTGCTGTAGTTGCCCCAGTGACTACTTCGGTGGCATAATAAAGAGTCTCGACGGATTGCAATGGCAGCCCATTCATACTGTCGACACCAATGGATCTGATCGAGCACCGTTTGACATATGTGCGCTGATCCACCACGTAGAGAGAATCAAGTTCTCTGTCACCAATGCGCTGCTGCTTGCGTCGCGCTAAGACGTAGCTGCCTGAGAATTTGGATGCGGGAATGTTAGGCATCGCAGCCCCCATGACTGGAGCTGCTGAATCAAACGCAGTTCGTAGAGTCACGTAGGTACGTGTCACGGCATCAAAAGTAACCCCACCGATGTCAGCTTTGTCAAACTCCCAGTTGTACGTGTCTTGATCAGCGCGGTCAGCAACGTAGAAAAACTCGTGGATTCCATCGCGTTCGTTATCAACTGAACGAATGTAACACAGCTTATGGTTTGGCCACTTAACGGTATCCGGATGCGCTGTGCCGTATGCGGGAAAGTTGCGTCGGGTACAGTCCTCGATCTGCGAGAACAGAACGTCACCAACAAGAGGCGTTGGGAACGATTTATTGTCTTGCCTTTTTGGTGCTTGCGGTAGTGGCATAGGGGCACCCTATTGAGTTTGTAGATAAAGTCAACTAGATTGTGTGGATGATCAACCCCTAATGCGAATGCGTGCGCTCACTTGGGATACAGATCGTGTCTTCTTAGCGACCATGTTGCCCTCACGAGAACCAGCGGCATTCGTGTTCCCATCAATAGTTTGAATCTTGCCATCCTTAGCGTCGGCCAGTGCAATGCCAATGTGAGAGAATTTGAATATCACAAGGTCGCCACGTTTGATGTCGTCCATTGGATTTCGTTTCGTGTTGGTCGACGAGTCCTGAGCAAGAGACCAGTCAATGAACCCGAAGGCACTTGGTGTCGTTGGTCGTTTGAATGTCACCGATCGTCCTGCAAGAACTACTTGGAAGCACCAGCAGACAAAACTCGCGCACCATGCGTAGCCATCATCGGACGCGTTTGGTTTGTAGTTGTCTGCGGCAAAGAACGGTTGAAGCTCTTTGCCCTTGTTGTTTCCTCCACTCTCCTTTGTTCCAAGTTTTGTTAGAGCGGTTACTACCAGTGATTCTGCAATTTTCATCATATCGTTATAGCGATTTTGAATGCACAGTCTTGTCCTTCTTCCAGAAGCTCATGCCGAAACTCATGACTGCTCGATAATACATTTCGGAGAGAACAAATTTATCCTTGCGCATGAGTGAGCGGAAAAGTCCGTTGACTTGCTCAAAGGTTAGTTTGAAATGCTTCGTGGCGGAGAACTGGAAAAGCACGTCATGGACTAGCGATGCGTGAAGATTACTCGCGTGGTCTGGAGTTCCGAGCCAAACGCCTAGCACTTTTCTTTTAGGACTGCATCCATTCCAAGCGTAGCCCTGTGAGATATACAGGATGCTTTCTTCGATCGTCGCCCAGACTCGCCCAGAGCCATCGCAAAATACCGCATTGCGGTGGAAGAACGGCAAGGGAGTAGGTACGATTCGACGGGTAACAAAGCGGTAAACTTTGCTATCCGTGGTTTCCACATAGTCTGTGCCTAGCTTGATCATTTTTCAGGTGGTTGGATTGTGCGCCAAAAACACCCATGTGCGCCACAGCCTCGGCTCAATCGAGCTACTTCTTTTTCGAGAGCCTGTATGCGGTACATCAAGAGCGAATAGATGAGTTTACCCAGCACCCCGACAACGGTACATAGTGATAGGAACCCAGTTAATGCCCACGCGATTGGTATTGTGAAATTTGTCTCATTCATCGAGGTAGTTGGTTCAAATAGTTAGGCCCACCAAATGTTGGGAACGTCATCTGAAATTGGTCTTGGAACAGGAACAGGGTTGCCTTCTTCGTCGTCCACTGTGAAGTCGGATGCCCAGAAGATAAACTGCTCTGCTTCAGCAGGAACAGGAATGTCTGCTAGATCACGGAAGAGAACCCACCAATCTGAGCCATTATGCTCACCCGCGATACACAAAGCATGTTCGTGGCTTGCAAGGGACGATTGTGGCTCTCCATTCTCATCAATAGATGTAAAGCCATTAGCCATGCCAAATTGAACGGCTGCTTCTTTGCTTGGGAATTTTAGAGTGTAGTCAATCATAACGTAAGTGATTGGAGTTTTGCGTCTGATAGGCGTTTCTTAAAGTAGCGGATAGCGGCTATGTGGCCGTTAAGAACAAAACTACCAGCAGAGATGCTGCCTACCCTCAAGGTGTTTAACCCTACTGGAAAAGTTCGCGTTGCTGTGGTGACGGAACTTCCATTTGTCGCAGATGCAAAATTTGTTCCTTGGTAAGCGGTTGCTCTTTTTTGAACTGTTGAGGAGGCTCCAGCGGTTACCAATAAAGTAGTGGGTGTATCAACATTTGCTCTTAATAGAGTGTTGAAACCACCAATCGACGATGAGTATTGATGACGAATAACATTATCAGATGTCCCAGAGTCTATTTGAACTATACCGCGATTGTCTCCGATTAAGTTTGCAATTATTGATTCGCTAATAAGTGTTCCAGCGGCGTTATTATACATCCCAGTAAAATCACTTCCTGAAATGCTACAAACATCTGGGCTGCGAGGCACTGTCCCTGCGGCAGTCGGGATGTAGGATGTTGGGAAAGACCCTGCTTCTAGTTGTGCGCCCCAAGCAAAAATGGTTTGGGCTGGCTGGGATGATTGCGATGTGTCACGAAGATCAACACCAAGCTGAATAAAGTTATTACCAGCCGTAGATGTGTATGTGAAATCAAACCGCTGCCAAGATGTTGTTAATACGCACTCTTTTCGAGCATAAGTTGATCCGTTTGGAGTCCATGACCACCAAACTTTTTCTCCGCCATTCAGGCCTCTTAGATAAATACTAGCAGTGTGAACCACTCCAGCAGATTGACTAAAAGTCTGAACGACTAGGCTGAATGCGTTAGCCCCACTTACGACAGGAAATACAATTCTGTCTGCCGACAAGACTCCACTTGGGGAATTTGTTTGGTTAGCTGTAACCACTGGAGCAGTAACAAGTGTAGAGCTTTTAGCCCAAGTTATGCTTTCAAATTCTTCGCTCCTCAAGCATAAATTCGTCCGCTGCTCCTCAATCAACAATCCCTTGCAAGCAAGCGTTACTGGATCATGGTCAAAGCGTGGGCTATGCGATGGGGAACCAACTGTTGAAAGGTAATCGCGAGATGAGCTATAGCGTTCAAGTTGTGCTCCCCATAAGTAAATTCCAGAAACGCCATCTCCTGTGTAGCTATTGATAGCGGAGGTGGAATTATTTAAGTAAGTCACGACATCCAGTCTTGTGCTGGTATCGCTAGTTACTGTGACTGATGCTCGATACCACCCATTACCAACAGATGTTACTGTGGAAGCTGTCATAGTAAAACCAACACCACTTCCTACATTTATATTGCTTGCTGAAACTGTCCCAGATGTTGTAAAAATCGCAGCCTTGCCACTTGATGTTCCATTTGTTATTGCAACTACTAATGTCCTGCTTCCGCTGGCGTTTTTGTAATAAACGCTAAAAGAAAATTGTATTGATCCTGCTTGTTTTGTCGTTTGTTGGTGCATGTAACGTATTGCACTTGCAGTATTTTCAATCAAAGTATCAGCAGTAAGCGATCCCGTTGGCGAAGTTGCAGTGTTTGTGCTGACGCTTACCTGAGTTTTCACCCAAGAAACATTTCCGTAATCCTCGCTTTGCACAAGAAGGTTCTCTGGAGCGTATTCAATGAGTCCTGCTGCATTTACTTGAGTTGCTCCAGTCGCACGAGTAAATGCAGGAGTTGGGCCTTTACGGGCAGTAAGCGTCTTGTCAGTAGCAAACTGAAGGTCAAGGGAGAGCTTGTCGGGGTTTAAAAACCCCGACCCATAAGGAACCCCGATGCCTAGTCCAAGTTTCATAGAGAAGATCTGTACAACACGACTTCAGTTGTTTCTCCCACGGCTACCTCAGTAAACGGCACATACAAGACAAACCCCGCAGGAAACAGATAATCTGCTATTTCGGATGCCGGAAGAGTCAGACTGCTGGAAGTGATACTTGCAATTCGGCCTTCAGTAATAAACTGAATAGCACAAAATGTACCACTAGCTGTTCCGTCAGATGAGAGTATAACACAACCATTCGTTCCAAAACTTTGTTTTTCTACAGGACTCATATTGTTTTATTGTGCGAGGTTTCGTTCGATAGACGCCAAGAAGTCTCCTCCTTCATCTTCCATTTCGGGTTCTTCCATATCGTCCTCAAAGGCGACGCCATCGAGAGCCATAAGCACAAGCTGACCGTCGATCATCTCGACGGTAGCTGTCACTTCGGAAGGACCTTCGGGTAGTTCAAGGCCAGCAGGTAGTGGGATAGGGATCATAGTGATTAGTATTTCAAGGTAACGAGTGTTTCGTGATGTCGATTATTTTTTCTTGCTGGCATACCATGCAAGGGCAACCTTAGTGTCGCTCTTGTCGGCAAGATCAGCTCGACTGGAGATCAAGCCTTGGAGTTCGGCCATGCGAGCGCGGTCAACTCTACTCTTAGGATCAAATGACGTTCCGGTAGCTTTCTTGAACAAGGCATCAAAGTCCCGAGAAGGGACCTCCGCAGCTTTTGGGCTAGGAGCTTTCATCATTTCCGGAATAGGCGCACGAGCCATATCGCTCAGGCTGCCCGATTTAGGAAAGATTGTAGGCTCCATCTTCAGTCCTTCTTGAACTTTGTCGAGCGGATTGACCATTTTTGTGGCTTTCTTTTCAGAGGCCTTAGGTCGTTCTGCTGCGGCCGCGTTCATGGATTTGTTGGACTCGTCAGCCATGCGGCGATTAGCTCGCTGCATTTCTAACGCGTCTTTTTCCCCAGCAATTCTTTGTTCAACAGCCTCTAGGAGGGATTTCTCCTGCTCCCTCTTCTGTTTGTTTTTCAGATAGGCTGCGTTTAGCTGCTCGTCAGAAGGAGCTGCCGCAGTGGCCTCGGCAGCATCGCGTTCTGCTTGCGCTGTATCTCCTATAAGTTGGCCTATACCATAAGCTGTGTTGACTGGGTCAAGTAGTCCTGTAACAAAGCGGGAACCTGCACCACTTTTCTCAGCCATTTGAATGACTCGGTCGGCCTCCTCTTCGCGAGCTTTCTTACTTAGAGCAAGACGACCTACATCGTAGACGGTTTGACCTACAACAGCTACTTTAGCAGCTCTTGCAAGATTACCAGCCCCCTTTCCAGCAGCTCTAGTCACGTTGCGCATTGGTCGTGCCGCGCCACCAGCAGACCGAATGACACCCGTATTAGGCGACTTGAGCGAGTACTTTGGGACAGAGAGACTTGAATTAGGGATGATAATTTCAGCCATAAGAATTACGCGTCGTTAGAGATGTGGTACCAGCGAGTTCCATCCGAAAGAAGAATAGCCGACTTACCAGTGGCGACTGTAATATCATTCGCGTTAGCTGTTCCTGTGAGAATTTGCTCAGAACCAGCACCGTCTACAGTAGCACTACCAGAAGCGGTATTCATTACGATCACCTGACGCAAGTTACCTGCAACGGCAGGGAGAGTTACAGTAGGTGTAGTCCCTGTCACAACAGAAAGTCGAGTCGCAATCGTGGAACCAGTAGCGTTACTAGCTACATCAGAGGCTTGAAGGCCCATGATACCGAATACAGGAAGGGCACCGACTTTGGTGGAACCAGTAGAATCAAGGTCGTATACGGGTACGAGGTCGCCACCGTTTACAGTAGTGGTCGTGCGGAGAGTAGGAAGATCATCAAGAGTGGGCATAGTAGTAGAGAGTGAATGGTTACAAAGAAAAAAGGGGTGACCCAGAATTTACTAGGCCACCCCTGTTAGATTAAGCAGCAGGGGTTTGGACTCCCGATCGCTTGTAGAGGATAACGAATCCGAACTCGGTGCGGATAGGCTTACTTGCGCTGGCAAGAACTCCACGGAAGAATCCGATTGTGCCATCAGGGTTAAGGTCAACCGATGGGATGTTCTTCCATGCGAACTTACCGCGATAGTTGACGGGGTCAAACTTCAGACCATTGTTGCCGGAGATCGGCTCAGGGATCTGGGACTCCATCACGTCTTGGTGCAGGATGTAGGCTGCTTCGTAGTCAGCAGTCTCATAGGCTGGGTTGGTGCTGATTACTCCGCTAGTAGCGGTATAAGGATGCACGCGGTTAAGAGTACCGTCTGCGGTATCTGCACCACCACCATCGGTGTCAGTATCCAAAGCGTAACGAGGAGCGAGATCGTCAACCAAGTGGTAGAAACCACGGAAGGACTTCTCAACACCAAGAGGAGCGATAAGATCGCTGACCTTCGAGCCGTTGTAGCGAACGTCATCGCGGAAACCAGCTTCAGTTTGGAGGAAGTAACTTGCCTCAGACGAGCAGACCAAAGAAAACACTGGGCGACCATTCTCACGGCCGTAAGCGTTAGTACCAGCACCGCCACGGACCAAACGGAAATAAACCATGTCCAAGACTTTGTTACTGATCATGGCTGTTGGGGTGTAATTAACAACAGAACCACTTGTGACGAGGTCATTGTTGAGGTTGACGTCAACAGTTGATACTCCTTCAAATCTAGTGCCAGCAGAAACGTCAGCAAATGTTACGACTGGAGTGCCAGAGGTCAAGCAGGGAACGAGGTTAGCGCAAACGCGGTCATACTCGTCACGATAACGCTCTTCCCAAGAGTATTTGGTGCTCTCGGTCATAGCATCCATCACAGCGCGGAGCTGCTCGGTGCGGTAGGCGGCGAAGCGAAGGTCTTCGACGTTGATTTTCGGGGACTCAACAACGGCACGCTTGAGCGAGTATTGTTTGAGCTGACGAGCGAACTGGATGTAGGACTTACCGGATTGAGGTCCAAGGTTGGTATCACGCGCACCGACCAGAATCTGGTCAAGGGTGTTGCCAGTCTCTTGGGACGTAGCGACGTTTTGTCCAACTTCAGTCCACGACAGACCGAGATCCGAGCCGTTAGCTGATGTAGTTGGCAAAGCACGATCGTAGATCAAAGTGCCAAGGGTGTAGCCCATGCCGTCAGGGAAAGCGGTTTGTTTGATAAGGTCCATCCACGGAGAGGTGTGAACGGTGCGACGATGAATATCCTGACCGATGCGGTTAGCCTCTTGAGTGAGGATCGTGTCGATTGCAGAAGTTCCAGTTTGTGGTGTAGAACCATCACTAAGATAGGTCCCGTTAAATAGTTGTCCAGCGACGATTGCCATAATTTTAAGTAGTTAGAAGTTGTTAGGTTAATGAAGACAAGGGGTTCGACGCTGGAGCGGGGCATCGGGTAATTGTTCTGACTCAACAGAGTGACTCAAAAGATTGCTCCTAACGACGCGAATATATCCTCACTTATTCAGTTTGGTCAACAATTCATTATGAAAGAAAAAAGCCACCCAATCAGGTGGCTTTTTGAGGGCTTGTTTCGGGGTGTTTATCCACCAAAAGCTCGCGATACAGCGTCGACAAACGAAGCATTCTCAGCTACTCCAGATCGTGAACCCATGCTGTTACCGACACGCGGCGTAGAGTTGGCGTACGATGCTAGCTTAGCAACAAGAGATTCGTTTTCCTTCATCATCTTCACGTATTCCCGAGCAATTTTCGGGAACATAGTGGCGGCCATCTGATTGTAGGCGGCGTTCACTGGGGACAACGTAGATGGATCGGAGGCTTCCGCTTCACGAACCACTTGGCTCATGTCAAGTCCCTCGATCTTCGGTAGGAACGTGAGTTTCTCAGTCAAGCGATTTGCAACTTGCTGCACAGCAAGTTTACGAGACTCAGCCCGAGTGCGTAGTTGCTCTTGTTGGCGGAGTTGATCGAGTTCTTGAGCTTCTTGTAACGCCTCTGCCGAGTTCTCACGAAGAGCCTCTTGCTGTTGTTTGACTGGTTTGAGTAGCTCAATCAACTGGTATGCCTTGAAACGGTCACGCTCGGAGGCAGAGGCCAGCAGTTCAGAAATTTTCTCTTCCTGCTCAGTCTCGTCCTGAGAAGCGATAGCGTCAAACAACTCGTCGGCGTCAACACCATACTTCTCAGCAATGGCATCAGACTCTGTGAGAATGGATTTCAAAGGAGCCTCGACCAAGTCTTTGTACGCTTGAGTGTCTTCCAACTTGGTGACCAATAGCTTCGACTCATACTCCTCAAGTTTTTGACGGAGAGTGTCAAGCTCTGGGCTCTGGTTCAAGGCCTCAAGTTCTGCAATGCGGGACTCTCGTTGCTCAAGAGTTTCACGCAGTTCTCGCGAAGCCTGACGCTCAGACTTGAGGTCATTGCGAACTTCCTTAAACGCACGTGCGGCTTCTGGTGTCCAGTCTCGTACTTCTACATCGTCATCGCCATCGAGGAGATCGAAGTCATCACCGTCTTGAGTAGGTTGGGGCGGCGAGTCGTCACCATCTACTTCTGGAATGTCAACATCTACAGTATCAGGGGAATCTAATCCTGCAAATGCGGCGTCGATCGAAGAGATGAATCCCTCTGCTCCGACGTCAATGGATGGGTCTGCTGTTGCTTGGCTATCTGCTATATCGCTCATATTGTTGTTGGTTTAATGTGTCCCCATGGGACGAGTTCTGCATGTTCGGCGCGGGACTTAGTAAGCTGCACCAAATCTCTGGCAAAATCAGTATAGCCAGCAAGCCACGCCATTCGTTCTGCGGGGCTGCCTAGTGCTACGTTGGTTGGTAATCCTGTCGGCTGGTTAGATTGAACCAGTGTGGCTACCGCTACTTTGAAAATCTCACTTGAGATCAAAGTGCGTAGTGAATCAGCGTTTGCTGGATTCTTGTGCCATAGTTCTAGGGACAGGGGAAGCGGAATCGTTGATGTTTTTCGTCTCGGTGCGCGTGGCATGTGGTGACTCTATTCAGTTTTCTTTCAACGTCAACAAGAAAGATTTCTCACTTGCGATACTTCGCATCGGTCTTTGCTTTTTGGTCTCATATTATGCTTGTCTGTTTAGTCTTCGCTCAACGGCGTCGGCAAATGATACATCATCCATCATGGCTTTTTTCTTCGTCATGGCCTTTTTCTTTTTTGCAATATAGGACGAACTGGGTTCAGTAGCCTCGATGATCTCTTTGTTCATCATGTCGTTTGTCTCATTAGCCATATTAACCATGCCGGAGGCTGTGGTGATAGGGCTGAGGTAACCCTTGACCATTCGTTTAACGGGACCTGCGTTCGCAGCGTCATCCTCGACTTCACGGAATACTGATGCTCTTGTGTCAGGGTGAGATAGCAGAGCCATGTCGATAGCAGTGCCAGCCAGAGGAGCCCTTTTAGCGGCTGCCTTTGTTGTTTTAAGCGCAACTCTAGGTAAGTTGCTAAGCCGACTGGCCATTCTTTTTGCGTCTAAAGCCCTTTTAGCTGCCTTGATATTCTTGACAGCATTTTTAGCATCCAAGGCATACCCGATTCCTGACGCCGCACTATTGACGAAATCGGCTTCTTCTTCAGTTAGTTGGTTCTTTTTAGGCATACGTTACTGTCGGTTGGTTGTCATGCCACTCAGTTTGATGGCTCGCTCTGCGTCTTTAATCGCGAGATCCTGCTCAGCTTTGGACTGTCGAATCTGCATTTCAAGATCGGCTTTGTCCCGTGCGATCTGCATACGGAGTTGGTGCTCCGCCATCTTGATGTCAACAGGAGATGGTCCTTGAGGCTGTCCTTCTGGCTGTCCTTCTGGCTGACCTTCCATGGCCTCGCCTTGTTGTGCGGCGTCGCGCTGCATACGTTGGTAGCGGCGTCCAAAGTTTGTGATGACCTCGTCACCCATTTGCAGAAGCTGACGAATCTGAGCTACATCTCCTGCGGCATTAGGGTCCATAGAGAGGAACTGAGCATGGTCGGTCACATGACCGAACATTACGGTCGCCATAGGAAGCAGCGAAGCAAGGTCTCCTTCTCCAGTCTGAATAGCCTCCAAAAGCTGCTGAAGCATCGGGATGTGCGTTGTCAAGTGCTCCAAGTGAGGCTCGCTCGATACCACAGGGATTTGCTCGCCATTCTTCATCGCCATGTTCTCAAGCAACGCAATCTTGCCCTGAGTAGTTTGACGTGGTTCTTGTTGAAGTGGAATGTAGCGGTCGGCGATGTCGTGACCGACACGAGATGCAACGATGTCACGCATCAGTTGCTTACGACCTACTTCGTCAAAGGCACCAGCGTACTGGTTGATTTCACGTAAAGCCATGAGGCGGTTCGTCATGCTACCTGAGCCGATGGCGCGAACAGCAAGAGTGCGATTGTGGTCAATGTTTTTGATGTCCTGCTTGGTCACTCCACGCTCGGCGCAACGACTAAAGAACCGTTTAGTCCATTGATCCGAGTCGCCCTCACAGACGCGGCGAACAACTTCGCGCAAGAGGCGACTCCATGAGGCGTAGAAAAGGTTAAGCGTAGAGCCAGACAGACGGCTCGCAACGCTGATGTCGTGTTCAGTTTGGAGTTCATTTCGATAAGGAGAGTTGACGTTTGGCCCGTAAGTGGACATGAGATCGACGTTCAGCGAAAGCTGGTTGCCAATGTCCGCGAGGGCAGGTTGCATGGTCTGCGATAAATTGTTAGGCTGCTTCTCGACGAGGTCAAGTCCAGACGACAGAACAGAATAAGGCCCATAGACCGTAAAGGAAAGTTTCTCAAGGTCGCGCTCGGACGTAGGCTGGAGCATCACACTGCCAGCAAGAATGGCTGAATCAACCATCTGGCAACGCAGACGGTTCGACACCTGAACGTGTTGGAAGATCCGGTTCCCTAGCCCACGAACGGAGTGATACGTGCCGTTGGTTCCAACGCCGTAGGAGAACAAAACGTAAGCCTGTTCCGGACTCTTGTATCGGGAAGCCTCACGGAACATAAAGTTCTGGGCTCCGTTTTCGGCGAACATGTAAAAGCTCACCGTGCCATCGAACTCACGAACCCACATGTGGACTACCGACACCGAAGTATTGCGATAACCCGTGTAAAGGTCGTTGTTCTTCATCTCACGCTGAACATCCTCCCAAGCATTGACTTTGTGCTCAGTGCCAGAGGTAGTTGCGTTCTTGACAATGACTCGTTTGGTTTCCTCGCAGTCCCATCCAAGACTCGTAGCAATCTCCTCGTCGCGGATGAAGTTAAAGATTTCGTGCAGCAGGTAGTCACGACGGGCTACAGCAATCTCGATGCCCTCCTCGGACGCAATGGACTGACGCGGGATCTGGAACTCACTGAGCCCACAGACGCGGAAACGCCAGTTGGTTGTGTTGTCAAAGTAGGCAACGGAAACACCGTGCTTGGTGAACTCAGCGCAGAGACGCAAATAGTTGGTGTGGAACTCAGGCAGGCTGCGCATCATAGCGGTCAACTCCTCGGAGATGATGTCCTCGATTTCCGATCGGTTTTCTGGGGATGCTTTACCTCCAAGTCGAACGGATACCAAACGCTCAAGCGAGCTGTAGAGGTCAACGTAGCTTGACATGGCAACGTCGAGATAGCGTTGAGCTTCACCAAAGTTCAGGTTCGTCCGGCTTCCTTGACCCGTAGACTTGAGAACGGCAGGGTCGTAGGGAGGAGCTCCGTCGAACAGAGCGTCAATCTTTGCACGGTTGAGTGAGCTAGTCTCGTCAGCCTTGAGCAAATTGGCGTAGATGCTGCTCGCGGCAGACACCTTGGTAAGCCTCTCTTGAGGGGCCTCGCCCGTATCTTGATCAAGATTGAGCAGTTCGATTTCAGCTAGGCCCATTGGTTCGGCGATTGGCATACGCGGGAAATTGCTGCTTATTTGGGTTGTTGTCAAGCTGATTTTTTATGGTCAGTCACAAGTTGGCACAACTCAATAAATCTATCAATGGTAAAACTACCCCTCAGCATGTTGATGTCTTTGTGAACCCATTGGATGTTGTTGACCACGTAACCAACTGAATTGTCAATCCTGTCTAGCGAAGCTGTAATGTCGTTAAGGGCGCATCCAGAAGCCCCAGCATCAAGGATAAGTCCAGTTAAGGCACACCGTCCTCTTTGTAATTCAAAGATTATTGCTGCGTCTTCTGCCGTGATGTCCCACTCTTTGTTTCTCTGGAGGGCACTCGACTCATATTTGTTAAAGAAAGAAAGCCTAACCCCCCTAACGAGCCCGATCGGATTATTGTTTTTATTCGAGCAACGCTTACACCTTTTGCCGTTCAGGGCTATTGCGTGCTGTCTCCGTTTCACAACGCGACTAACTCCACACCACGGACACGGAACTAAAAAAGCGTACTCAAGTTTGCCACTTTTTGTGTGATGTTTTCCAAGAGGTTGAACTTGGTCAGGAAGTTTTCTGGGCTTAGCCATGTCGGCATATTACCATTTAAGACCACTAAGTCAAATGGTAAGAAGGCCCACTTCACGCGGTTGGCCCAATAGCTTCCTGACATCTTGCCCTTGGCAATGCCCCGAGCGTGCCTAGCTTTGAAAGATGCTCGTTTCTTCTTCATCCGCTCAGACTCGCCAGCCTTGGGAGCCCCTGCGGTCTCGGCACCCTGTTCCCCGAATCTGATCAGCTTTGTCTGACTCCCTTCCTTGGCGAGAACAACGTGCGACTTTTTTGGATGCGAAGGAGTGCGCTTCGGGCTGTTGTAGCCCGAAAGCCCTAGCTTACGCATGAGAGATTTCCTGTCCATGGCTCAGGATAGAGGATACCCATTCCGGAGTCAAGGAATTTTCTGAGGTCTCCTCAGCAATCCACCCGTAGTCGGAAAGCGAATGAGGATTCCTTATGAACCCAAACCGAAGCCATCGGTCTCCAGCTAGTCCTCCAAATGCCAAAAGTGGGGTGCGGAACCGTAATTTTGGACCCAGAGAACCAAAGCTGTCCAGCATAGGTCGTCCCTGAGACTGATCCGCTTGCAGCGTATACCCTTTGCGTAGTGTGAGTGCAGCCAACGAGGGGTTAATCACAAAAGAGAGCCGTGCAAGACTTACTGTTTCGGGGGGTATTCGCATCATCGAATACTCCGGCTGACCCTGAAGCAACATAAAATCACCAAACTCGCTTGGCTCCTCACCCAGCATCAGGGCATGGAACAGTTCGTCCCCGCGAAAGAACGGAGGAATGTTCAGGATGTTCACAAAACACCCCCTTTCATGGCAATGTCGCGCAGCTTGTCTGCCCGAATCGCTACTCGGATTCCGGAATCCGATACGGGGTACACGTAGCTGGTTCTCGATCTAGGTGGGCTGGTCGCCCGAATGCGGTGGGGTTGGTATGGTTTGCGTCTGATGTTACCCACACGCACCAAAACGTCCTCAGCGGGGCTGTAGCGGTAATTTGCGAACCCATTCAGCTCGACGAGGTCAGTGGGCAACGGAGCGTCTGTCGATCCGTAGGCCAAAAACGCAAGTTTGCTCACGGCAACAGACCGAACTTGGTCGTGCTCGTCGCGCAAGCTGACGTAGGAGGCGTAAACGCAATTCGTCCCACGGAACGGACGCAAGACATGGGGCTTGCCAGTGGGCTTGTAGGGAACAACACAACGGACGGTGAACTTGTCGTCGCCCATCTCGTATCTCGGGTAGTTTGGTATCGGTCTGAATTTCATGCGGGGCGAACTTACCAGACCACCGCCACCCCG
>Ga0247723_1000338_pt1 | contig 32126 bp, 34 predicted proteins | sample MSEWelMarce5H_FC_FD_189079 | JGI IMG/M metagenome (GOLD analysis project Ga0247723, IMG submission 189079) | Subsurface sediment microbial communities from gas well in West Virginia, United States - MSEEL Well Study Marcellus 5H_FC | ecosystem: Environmental > Terrestrial > Deep subsurface >... | reverse complement strand
GGGTGTGATGTAACAACGTAGCGTTCGTTCATCACTTTCATTGGGTTGTGTAAAGTGAACATAGTGTTCCTTTCGTTTGTAGGTATGCTCATAGCATAGCATAGGGGTCTGACAATTTTCTGGTGATTCTCGTGATTTCTTAGTAATACCTTAATTAATTTTTGGCAACGACACGCCCGAGCACCTTTCGGTGGCTCTGTCAAGCTGCACTGCCCCTGTAGATAATCCAGATCAGGGCTTGCATAACTCTAGGTGTCATTTTCATTTCGCTTGCAATAATTCTAACAGCCTCAGATAATTCTCGGTATTGTGTTTTGTTAGGTGCGTTAGTGTCTAGCCCTGCTGCATAACACATCCACACATCAATTGTTACGGCATCATCATCACCTGCGATTGCTCTTGCGAATGCATTTGTCTTTTGACCTTTAAGTGCATCAAAACCAATTTCTTGTGATTGTTGTGCCATGCGTAGATTATTCTTTAAACCTTTTGGTTCACCTCCATGAGCAAACTCTAACGCTTGCACCATGTTGCGATTCCAACGTTGACGTGGTGAGAATGATGAAATAACACTAGCGGTATTTTCTAATGTAACGCTAATACCTCGTGATTGGTAAATTCTGATTAGATCACTAGCCAACAATTCTGCATCTGCATACCATTGCGTTGCTTGTTCAATTTGTGCAGGTGTTGCGGTCTTAGCAATGTTGCGGTATAGAGTTGTGTATGTCATGTCGTTCTCATTTCTTAGTAGGTATCTCTGATACTAGCACAAGGGTGTGACAATTTTGGTGATATTTCCAGTGTTATTTTAATCGTGTCGTAATTGACTTCTAGGCTAAAATGGGCTCGGGCAAAAAAATCTGGAATGTCAAGCGACACCCCAGCTTTTTTATTTTAATTTTCAATCGGTGTAATTAGAAACTAAACCAATTACAACAAGGCTAAGAATTATCATCAAAAGTATTTCCAATTTATTTTTCCTGTCCGATTAAAAAAATAAAACTTGCAAGGGATAAAATTAAAATCCAAGAATAAAAACTATTCATCACACACCTACCGCATCTAAAAACTTTTGCTCATCAAAGTTTGGATTATCGCTTGCAAATAAATCTGCAAAATCTTCTGCGATACTTTTTACAAGTGATGAAATTAAAATGTTGTCTTGTCCTGCTTCTGCATAAGAATTAAAAATCTTTGCAGTTGCTATGTAGTCTTTGCGTGTCATCATTTATTTTCCTGCCTTTGCATTTTGAAAGAATTGTAGTTCAAGTTTTTGTTCTTGAGTTTTCTTGTCTAGTAATTTCTGAACGTCATCAACTGACTTTTCCCATTCAATTGAAACACTTAGAATGGCTGAAAGCACAACGTGTTCATTTGTGTTTAGCATTGGATACTTTGCACTTTGCAAAGCCTTGTAAGACTCTAGAAAGTCTTTGGTGTTTAGTGTAGTCATTGTGACCACCTTTCGTTTTTGTTAGTTTGTTAAGTTGATACTATCAGAGAGGTCTGACAGTTTTTAGTGACCTAATCTGTCGCAACTGGTTAGGTCTTGCTCTACATAGTAGACACAATAGCCACAGATAGATTCATCACAGGCAGGGCAGGATTTCCACTCTGACCACTCATCACAGTTTTCGCATCTATTCATTAGTAGCAACTCCCTGCGGTACAGTGTGCAAGTGAATGACCGATACTACGCTTACCCTTGTAAAGGCAGTTATCGTGAGAGATGAAAGGCATCTCACCTTTAGCCATAGCAGATTGGCAAATCTCACATTCGTCATAGTAGCGAATGGTGTTTAGGAATGTGTTACCCATTGGGGTAGTCACTTCCTCTATTATCTCTAAGTAAGTCATAGTGACCTCTTTCTTTTTGTTTAGTAGTTTTACTTTAGCATAAGGGTCTGACAGTTTTACCCGTAGACACGCTTAGTCAATTCTTTAATTTTGATTTCCCAATACTCAACCATAATTTGGTGGGCAGGGAATTGCAGGGCAGTTTCTTTAGCAATTTCTAATTCCTTGTAAGCATCTACTAGCAGGAATGAATTTTTTAATTTAGTGTAAGCCATTTTGGTCTACCTTTCGTTTTGTTCTATGCTTTCAGCATACACTAGAGGTCTGACAATTTTGCTCATTTAGGGGTGTGTCTTAGGTTAACATTAGGTTAACAATAATCCACAGGTTATCCACAGCTTATGCTGTCAAGTAGACACGCCGTAGTTTATAAAATTGTTATAATATTCTCGTGATTTCCAGTGAGATTTTTAATGCATCTTAATTGCGACACGCCCGAAACAGTCGGGCACGTTTTCCACAGGTTATACACATGTGTATAACGTTATCCACAGGTCTGTGTATAAGTTGTGGATAAGTAGTGTGGTGTACATCACAAAAAATAATTAGAGAAACACGCCCCAAATGGCAGAAATTGTCAGTGGGGTATGCTAACTTTAGAGTATTAGATAAAAGAAAGGGTAGTTAAATGTTAACTATTACTAAGCAAGAAATTTGCGAATGGTGCGAAATGGCATCAGCCCTACAGACTGTAAAAGTTGTAGGTTTTGAAGAATACACACACAATGTGTGTGTAGATTGCCTACAGGCAACCGATTGCCTAATCGTGGAATTCTGCGAGGATTGCGGTTGGTATGAACACGAGGGCGTGGATTGCGAATACGCCCTATGCGATACCTGCGGTGAGAGTGCTGACTGTTTCTGCTGAAACTGTCAGACCTCCCTGCTAGATTAAAACTACCTACTAAAAGAAAGGCTAATCAAATGAATGAATTAGCATTAGAACAAATCACTAAGGCAACCTGCCTTGTGTGCGGTGATAAGTTAGCACCGTTTGAAATTGAATCCGCTATCTGCATTATGTGTGAGGACTAATTATGTTTCTATTCAACCTGCAAGCCCCATTGGTATTCATTGCGGTATTCTCATTACCTGCACTATTGCTTGAATTGCAATTACTAGTTATCGGAATTAGTTTCGTCACCCCTGCCTTGATGTTAGCAACGCTTATCCTAGGAATTGTTTCAGGAATCGGTGCTTGGCTTTGCGAAGTGTTTGGATAGGAATTATTTTGGAAACCTTGCTAGGAATTATTTTGTTACTAGTTGTTCTAGGAATCATCTCAAGATAAAAAGCTTCAAAAGTTAGTGAGTCTTATGGGCTCACTACTTTTTTTTGCAATTCTTTCAAAAAACGTGTACCATACAAAATAAAATATCATTAACATTTTCTCAAAATAAGACCTGCAAATACTTTGCAATAAGATTTTGGGGGTTAGATCTGAAATTAGCATAAGCTACACCTTATGTAAAATATAAAATTACATTTACATTTGATAGATTATATATATGTGACCTACATCACATAATTATGTAACAGGAATGTAACAAATAGGTAACAAAATGGTAACTTTAATAAAAATCGGGGTAAAATATATATACACATTGCCTTATGGGATGTGAATCTAACTCGCTTAAAAGGAGCAAAAAATGAAATATACAACAACATGGGCAAATGACCCATACATGATCGGATGGGAAAGCTTTTTCCCAAAGCTAGAAACTTTAGCAAAGACAAATGCAACTAGCTTTCCTCCATATAACGTCAGAAAAATAGATGATAGTAACTTTGTTATTGAATTGGCGGTAGCTGGATATAACAAGTCAAATCTAACCATTACAGAAGAAGATTGCTGTGTGACAGTAGAAGGAGAGCTTCCTGATACAGATGGTGAATACTTACATAAAGGAATCGCTGGTAGAAAGTTCACAAGAACATTTTCTCTAGCAGAATACATGGTTACAAAAGAATGTCATCTTGTTGATGGAATGCTATTTATTTCAATTGAAAAGGTTATTCCAGAAGAAAAGAAACCTAAGTCTATTGCTATTAATGATTTCAAAAATCCTAAAAAGGGATAGCAAGAGGTCCTAAGCATGACCATAAACTGCTTATTTTTATTTTTAAAAAATCGGGGTAGACAGAAAAACTTCTGTTTGCCTATATAAAGCAATAGCTTTAATTGGCTACATCATCCTGATTATCTATATCTCCTACTAGAGATGGCAATGGAGACATTAAATGTCCTTGACGATGTAATTCCATGATTTTCAAAGCATCTTCACCTTTACCTTGAGCATCACATAATAGGATTAATAGATCATATATTCGCCCAAGCATAATGTAATTTATAAGCCCTGGATTTTCATTCATATCGTTACTCATGTTATCAATTATACCTCCTATAGCCATCGTGTGGCTTTATACCGAGTTTTAATGATATATGTGAGTATGTGGGTTCTCTTTTCGCCACGACCGCCGAGCTGCATATATCTATTTTATTAAAAGCCAAAAACAATTTATTTTTTATCAGCCAACAAAGCCAATTATAAAATTATTTTTTATCAGTAGTAAAAGCCGATTATAAATTTTTTATAACAATATAAAAATTTTTTAAAATTTATCTTTTATTTTTGAAAAAGCCGTGTATAATGTAATATATATATTATTAAAGAATATCTCTTTATACTTATATTAAATATTAAATATATTTAATATATAATATATATAACGTATATATAGATAAATTATACAAACAGAAAAGGAATAAGTCAATGACTTTATCAAAAGAAAACCTAGCAATTATCCAGTCTTATGGACGCTCATTTTTGGGTGCAGCAATTGCTCTATATTTAGCTGGCGTTACTGATCCATACTTGTATCTTAATGCTCTTGTAGCTGCTATTGCACCAGTTGCTATTCGTTACTTCAATAAGAACGATATTGCATTTGGTAAGATCTCAGGAAAATCAACTCCTGATGAAGTTGCTGCTGAAGTAACTAAGGCAGTTAAAGCTGCTACAAAGAAAGCACCAACAAAGGCACCAGCCAAAAAATCCACAGCAAAGAAGACTACCTCAAAGTAGTCTTTTTGGAAGTGTATAATTAAATATGGTCGCCAACGAAATACTAATGATGTTAGCTGCTACAATTACAGCAATTGGAGTAATTACTGTTGGTCTATATAAAGCTACTAAACTAGTTAAAAGATTTATACACTTCCTTGATGATTATTTTGGAGAAGAAGAAAGACCAGGATTTGATGGTCGTCCTGGACTGCAAGAAAGATTAAAGTTTATGGAAGAAGAAATTGCTTGCATATCCTTTGAAATGAGACCTAATCATGGCACATCAATTAAAGATGCTATTGGTCGTATTGAATACCGCTTAGACAAACTAGAAAATAAGTAGGAAATTTGAAAATCTCAATTAATAATTGTGACTCTAAAGTTCACACTGGATTTGGACATGCTACATTAAAGTTACTATCTAATATTCCTAAGACTGGTCATAGCGTTCTTATGGATCGTCCCTCCCAATTTGAAATGACATTTGCTCACCCACAATTTTATAATTTTAAAAATCCTGATGCATATAAAATTGGATATACCGCTTGGGAATCAACTGAGCTAAAAGAGGGATGGCTAGACCACCTTGATTTAATTGACGAATTATGGGTACCAAATGAATTTGCTAAATCTGTATTTGAGCCTAAGATAGACAAACCAGTGTATGTATTCCATCACGGTGTTGATGAAAAATTTTCTCCTAAAAAAAGAGAAGACGATGGAATATTAAAGTTTTTACATATGGGATACCCAGCTTTTAGGAAAAACCTTCATGAAACTATTGAGGCATTTCTAGATTTATATCAAGGTCGCAGAGATGTTACATTAACTATAAAATCTTATGGTGGGTATAGTGTTCCAGAAATTAATGAGCCAAATATTAAAGTAATTGAAAAAACAACAAACTATGATGACCTGGTTAAGATTATGCACGAGCATGATGTTTTGCTATATCCTTCTTGGGGTGAGGGATTTGGCTTAATTCCTTTACAAGCTCTTGCCACAGGTATGCCAGTTATTCTTACAAGTGGATGGGCAGACTATGATTACTATATGCCAGATCTTGTTGTTAATTCAAAACTAACATATAATCCTTGGCAACAAACCCATCCTGGAAAAATGTTTAAGCCTGACTTTGAACACTTTAAAGAATTAATAAAGTATGCAGAAAATAATATAAATATGTTAAGAGATAGACATTATGACACTGCGTTTAATATTCATAAAAACTGGAGCTGGGAAAAGGTCGTAAAGGATCATTTTGATTCTGTTGAATCCCGTTTAGTGGTATAATCTAAATATGCCTACGTTAGATTCAGTAACCATTGAGGTGTTAAATACACTAGATCAAATATCTATAGATCCTGTTGAATCCACCTCCATTATCCAACTTGAAGAAAACTCTCCAAATCTTGTGGTTGAACTTTCAACAGTTGATCCAGCAAGCCTTGTTAAATCAGTAAATGGTAGAACTGGTAACGTAGTCATAAACTATTCAGATATTGCTGGTGCACCAGATTGGGCAACCACGAATGGTTCTTCAAATGCTGCCCCAGTAAATCAAGTACGTTTTGTTTATACGCAAAACGCTCCAGCAAATCAATGGACAATTAACCATAACCTTGGTTTTTTCCCCAATATTACCGTCCTAGACAATCAAAACAGATTACTAGAAGTACACATAGAGTATTTGAATACAAACACTGCTAGAATAGTTATGAACAGTGCATGTAGTGGTGTAGCTTACCTCACTTAATGTCTGAATTTTAAAAAATAGGGAATGAATAAAAATGGCAGAAAAACTGTTTACAGTAGATCTTAACCTTGGTAATAACAAGGCAAAGAATTTTAGACTTGAGGATTTTTCAAATAATCCTTCATCAGACTTACAATCAGCTAGAGTAATATACTTTACTGGTACAGGTAGTGATCAAAACCACCTTAGAGTATACAATGGCTCTGCTTGGAAAACACTTGCCTACACCGATGACGTTCCTACAATCTCTATCTCACTTGATGCCCCAGATCTATTTACAGTATCTGGTTCCCCTGCTAACGCATCAGGTACGCTGGCATTTGAATGGAATACATCAGCAGTTAACACTGTTCTTGCTGGTCCATCAACTGGATCAACAGCAGCTATCCCAACATTTAGATCTCTTGTTGCTGCAGACATTCCAAATATCACATCAGGTAAGATTTCAGACTTTAGTGAAGCAGTAGCAGACACTATTGGTGCAATGGTTACAAGCAATACCGAAAATGGAATCTCTGTAACCTACCAAGATGATGACAACACACTGGACTTTGACGTAGCAGATTTCTCAATCACACTTTCTGGTGATGTTTCAGGTTCTGGAACAGTAACAAATCTTGGTAACGTAGAAATTACAACAGCAGTTGCAGATAATTCACACGATCATACAACGGGTAACATAACTGGAATCCAAGAATATGTAGAAGACACCGCTTCCTCAATGATCACTTCAGCTACACACGATGGAGTATCCGTATCATATACAGATGGTGCTGGTGCTGGAACCCTAGCCTTTACCAATACTGATAAAGGTTCTTCCCAAAATATCTTTAAGACAATTGCCGTTTCTGGTCAAACAGACGTAGTTGCAGATTCCAATACTGATACATTAACTTTTGCAGGAAGTACTGGATTAGATATAACAACAAATGCAACATCAGACACAGTTACATTTACTAACTCTGGTGTAACAAGCATTACTGGAACTGCAAATGAAATTCAATTAAACGCTACTGGAGTTGGTCCATACACTGGAGCAGTTACAGTTGGTCTTCCTGATAACGTAACAATTACTGGAAAACTTACAGTAAGTGGCGACTTACAGGTTGACGGAACAACAACAACACTCAATACAGAAACATTACTAGTTGAAGATAATATTGTTACTCTTAACAGCAATGTTACAGGTAGCCCAACAACCAACTCAGGTATTGAAGTTGAGCGTGGAACTTCAGATAATGCAACACTTATCTGGAACGAATCAACTGACAAGTGGACAGCAGGTATTGCTGGTGCTGAAGTTGCAATTGCTCGTAAGTATGTTACAACAACAACTGGAACAACTCACACCATTACACATAATCTTGCAACTCAAGATGTAACAGTTAATTGCTGGTTAGCAGGTGCTCAGGTAGAGGCTGCAATTGTAGTAACTGATGCAAACACCGTAACAGTAACAACAAATAGTTCAATTACAGACCTTAAGACGGTAGTGGTTGGCTAATGCTTCCAGGTTTTAAGCCATTAAAGCTTTACAGGGGAGATACTTTTTCATTTAGATTAACTCTAAATGCTGGTAATACAGCATATGACATTACAGGTCATACTTTTATTTGTCAAATCAAAGAAAAAGGAAAGTCTACTGTTGTAGCAACACTTAACTCTACAATAGAAGATGCTAATGATGGAATTTTACTTTTAACATTACCAGCATCAGAATCATCTAAGCTTGTTGGCGGTAGAAAATATGTTTATGATATTGAAATGAATAATGCTGGTAACAAGCAAACTATTGTTAATGGTCCAATAATTGTAGTTTCAGACGTTAGCTCATAAATTTTTTATTTACAAGCTTTATGTATTTAGACATTTTTTCTCCTGGTCTAATTTTATATGAACAAGCTAGACACATAAATACTACATCTTCATTTTCATCAACCCAAGATACAAGATTTAAATGATCCTTATCATTTAAACATACAATGGGTTTAGCAAATCCGTATCCTACTATTTTAATATATCTGTGTGCTTCTTGAATTGTTAACATTGAATAATTCTATCACACTTGACCACTAACGCTAGTTGATGTACAATAGTTACACCCCACATTTTGGGGTAATAATATTTTAACGGAGAGATGAAAAAATGACAGTTTTACCAACAGCCTACCAGCAGGTTATCCACAAGACACGATATGCAAGATGGATGGAGTCTGAAAATCGTAGAGAAAACTGGAGTGAAACTGTAGACAGATACATTGACTATATTTTTGAGGCAGTAGCTAAGCATAATAGTTTTAATCTTGATGATAAAACTAAGTCAAGCATCAGACAGGCAATTCTAGAAACAAAAGTAATGCCATCCATGCGAGGTCTTATGACTGCAGGTCCTGCACTAGATCGTGACAGCACATGCCTTTATAACTGCTCCTATCTTCCAGTAGATTCTCTCCGATCTTTTGATGAAGCTATGTATATTCTTATGTGTGGAACAGGCGTAGGCTACTCTGTTGAGTCTAGATATGTAAATCAGTTACCAGAAGTATCAGAACATTTTGAGACAACAGATACAACAATTGTTGTAGAAGACTCAAAAGCAGGTTGGGCTCGCTCCCTAAAAGAATTACTTGCATTGTTATGGCAAGGTCAGGTTCCATCTTGGGATATGTCTGGAGTTCGTCCAGCAGGTGCACGTCTAAAAACATTTGGTGGTCGTGCATCAGGTCCAGATCCACTAGATCGTTTATTTAAATTTTCTGTATCGCTTATTAAGGGAGCAGCAGGTCGTAAACTTACACCACTAGAGGCTCACGACTTAATGTGCAAGATTGCAGAAGTAGTTGTTGTTGGCGGTGTTCGCCGTTCAGCGATGATCTCGCTATCAGACTTAGAAGACCGAAACATGGCAGCAGCTAAGTCAGGTTCCTGGTGGGAATATAGCGGTCAAAGAGCACTTGCCAACAACTCTGCAGTATATAATACAAAGCCAACTATGGAAGTTTTCATGGATGAATGGAAAGCACTATATGATTCAAAGTCTGGAGAGCGTGGTATCTTTAGTCGTGAAGCAGCACAAAAAGTTGCATCAAAGAATGGTCGTAGAGATCATGCCGTAGACTTTGGAACAAATCCATGTTCTGAAATCATTCTTCGTCCTTATCAGTTTTGCAACCTAACAGAGGTAATTGTTAGAGATACTGACACACTAGAAGAACTAAAAGAAAAAGTTGAACTTGCAACAATTCTTGGAACCTTCCAGTCTTCATTTACTAGGTTTAAGTATCTAAGAAAAATCTGGCAGAAGAACTCAGAGGAAGAAAGATTACTTGGTGTATCTTTGACAGGTCAGCTATCACACCCCGTTCTAAATGGCTCACAGGGCGTAGAAAAGCTATCTCAGTGGCTAGATGAGCTTAGAGAATATTCTGTAGTAGTAAATGAAAAATGGGCTAAGAAAATTGGAATTAATCCAGCAGCAGCAATTACATGTGTTAAGCCTTCTGGAACAGTATCACAACTTGTTAACGCTTCTTCAGGTATGCATCCTTGGCATTCACAGTATTATGCTCGCACTATTCGTGGAGATATGAAAGATCCAATTACAGCATTCCTTGTTGATATGGGAATTAAGCACGAGCCAGATGTAATGAAGCCAAATGATACAATGGTCTTTACTTTTCCAATTGCAGCACCAGAAGGTGCAAGACTTAGACAGGATTTAACTGCAGTTCAGCATTTAGATATTTGGCTTACATATCAACGTCACTGGGCAGAGCATAAGCCTTCAATTACAGTATCTGTAAAAGAAAATGAATGGATGGCGGTAGGTGCTTGGGTATTTGAACATATTGATGAAATGTCAGGCGTATCATTTTTGCCTTATTCAGAGCACACTTATCAGCAAGCCCCATATCAAGAAGTTACTAAGTCAGAGTATGAAGCACTACTTTCAGAGACTCCAAAAGATCTTGACTGGAAATGGTTAGAGATTTATGAGACATTTGATGGAACTACTAGTGTTCAAGACTTAGCTTGCGTTGCAGGAGCTTGTGATATCACGGATATCTCTCAGCCTGTATAATGTATAAGAGGTTATAATGTCTTATTCTGCTTTTATTTTTGTTGATTCACCAGAGTGTATTTGGTCTTTAGAGGAACAAAGCGGTACAGACGTATTACCAGATAATTTTGTTACAGATCCTTTATACAACGGAGTATATAATACCTCTAAAATATCTAGATCTAGTGTTCCAATTACTATAGATGGCAAAGCATCAATTTATAACTCTCCAACAGCAACTCCTGGAGATACGCTATTTACAATACCGTCAATAGATATATTTGGCTCCGCAAAAACTACAACCCCATATACATTAGAGTTTTGGATGAATTTAGGAATAGATGAGACTACCATACCAGATACAATATCTGGAAGAATGGGAGAATCAAAAATTGTTGGATTTACTGGTTCAACTGAGACTGGCTTATATATAAGAGATTTAGACTATTTGGTATTCAAGTTTGGAGATACTGGAAAAACCATATATGAGTCGTCAGTTCATGTTCCAGACTTTAATACACCACTTCATATTGCAATGATTTATTATACAGATTCAATTCAAATAATTGTTAATGGTACAGAGGGTAATAGGCAAATATTTTTTGATAATCCTTTAGGTTCATATGAACAAAGAAATATTGAGTTTAAATTTCCATCAAAAATATCAGCAGATGCAGTAAATTTTTCAAGAATAAATTATGACACTATTGCTATTTATAGGCATTCACTAGATTCTTCAGTATTAAAAAGACACTATGTTTATGGGTTAGGAAAGGATGTTCCAGGAGTTCTTATAAAAAGTTTAGCTGGAACCCAATACGGAGTAAATCTTCAAAAAACTTTACCACAAAAACAAATAAGATATTTTAATAGAGCCTCATGGACAAATAACGTAATATTTAATAATCTATCAATAAACGATTATACTGTTTCTACAAAAAAATTTAATGCCCCAAATTTTTCTATATTTAGATCAGGATACACCCCAACTGAAAAAGATATGATAAATTCTTCAAACGAAATTTTCTTTCCTGAAAACTATTTTTCTTATGTTGAAATTCCAAATTATGAAGGTATTACTGGGGGCTCTACAAAAAAGGTTGAGGCAAAACTTTCAATTGGAGCATCACATAATAACACCTCCGTAGAACAGACGTTGATGCACGTTTCTTCAAGAACAAATCCATCTAAATATATATCATTTAGAATGGTTAACAGGGTTATTTCTTTTTATACTTCTAATGCTCCAACAACAGCATTATTTACATACACAGTGCCAGGTACTGGGGCAGCATCTTTCATTCTCTCCTACTATGTTGACGGTGGAACTATATACGCAAAAATATTAGGATCTTCAACAAGTGCTTCTGGGTCTATTTCAGCAAATCAATTATTTCCTATGCAAGATGCGTATATTAGATTTGGTAGCGAACCAGCATTTTTTGGAACACAGGTTCCAGCAAACATACTGCCATCAGATATTAAAAGATTTGATGGGTCATTACTACAGGTAGATATCTATAACTCAAACCAGGCAACAGCTAATTTTTCAAGCTATCCGACAAGACAACAGTCATCTATGTATCAAATGTATGTAGATAGTAAAACTAAAAAACACTGTATTGCAACATCTGGAACATTTAGCTTTAACATATCATTGCTTGATCTGGCAACCTACTCAAATTTAGGAATATTATGTAATAACATAGATTTAGCTATTAAATCAATAGTTGGGTCAGCAGCAACAAAAATAAAGTATAGTTTAGTCAGGGTTTCTAATGGCGTTGAGACAGTAATTGAATCTAATAAAGATTTAAGAAATATACACCTTCCAAAAGTTAATTCTGCCTATAAGGTAGAAGAGCTTATATATAAGGTTACTGGAACCCTATATTCAAGTGATACAAATAATTATCCAGGAGTGCTGGACTATATCTTAATTCAGTCTTACCCAACTAAACTAGATGGAACAAAGTCTTATTTAGAGGTTTCATCTGATAATGCAGGTGAAAACATTAGATATTACTCTGGTCAAACATCAAGCGTTAACAATCCATTTAAATATATGCCAGAGATTGATCAAACAACCGATATGCATAGATCTTTTTATACTGGATTTCCTGTTGGAACAATTGAGTCTGGAATATCTCCATATGCAATGATTCCTTTTAGTGTAAAAGATATTTCAACTACCAACCCAACAAATAAAATTTATTGTGTAATGTTTACTGGAATACCGTATACTGGAACTGTTTCAAACATAAAAGTATTAAAGATTGGAAGCGTAGAAATTTCTTTAGGATCACCTGAGCCATCGGGTGTAGAATTTTATATTAATGGTTTAAGGTATGATTCTGGAACTACCTATGATTTTTCAACTGCCACTCATTTTATTGTTAAGTTTACAGCAGGTGTTTCAACCCCTGCAGATATATATTTTGGATTTAACTCAACGGCATCTTTTTTCTTAGACAATATTTCGGTTTTTACAAAAAACCTTTCAACAAATGAAATAGCTGAATTATATGCAAAATTCTTTAGTTCTTTTCCAACAAAAGTTATAGCAGGTTATCCTTCATTTATTGTTGGAAGCATAAATAAAAGTATTCCATATCTTGGGGCAATAAATTTAAATGATAGGGAAGTGTCAGATGGTGTTAAGAAGTATCAGCCATTGTTTTCACAAACTGGATTCCATCCGCTTTCTTCTTGTCCAAATTTAGCCTCTACTGCAAATTTAGGAATTGTATCAGTTAGTGGATCAACATTTTCATTCACTTTTGGTATAAATAGAGATTTAATTAAAATGGATAACACTGAAATATTATTAAATGATTTAATTTTACTTAAGAATCAGTCTACGGCATCACAGAATGGAATATACTTAATTACGGCTAAAACTTCAACAGCCCTCACCCTAGTTAAACAAGCTGATCCAACTAATGGAAATTTAGTTTTTGTAAGGGGTGGAAATTCAAATAAAAACTACTATTTTCAAAAGAATTCAAACACTTATACAAAACAGGTAATACAGCCTAAAATAGTTTCTTATGATAAGGGAAGACCAAACATTACTCAGCCAATAACTTTTTAATACTACTTACCAATTATTGTTAAATATGGTATTATAGTGGTATGTCACAAAGAAAACAAAAGGTTGTTCCTGTAGAGAGCAACGCAGAATATGGTATTTATGTATGGAAGTTGCCCAACGGAAGGCTATTTCAAGACGATGATGGTAATACCCTGAACGTTCCGTCTGTAAAGTTTGATATCTCAAAGATGAAGTCGTTGTCAGAGGCTGCTGCCTATTATGGTCAACCAGATGGAACACCAGAGTTTATGGCAGGTGTTGGTAGGTCAACAGATGATCAGGCTAGAGAAGATATTCAAAGAATGGCAGAAGGTCTGACCCCTTATGGAGATACAGACAACTGGAGAGAGGTATTCCAAAAAAATGGAAGAAGTTAATATCAGTGGGGTGTCTATGGACACAACAAAATCGGAATCTATTTCTGGAAACTCCTCAGATGAGTTCAACTTTGATTCAGAGGAATTGCTAAAAAGCCTTGGTGGACTACATACAAATTTTAAAAGAAGTGCCAAAAGAAAGCTAGAAAAAGCAGATCAAAACTCCATTTCTGGAGACAACTCAGATTCTAAGCAGATTATTCCAGATAAGTATGGGTATGGTCTATTTGACGTAGTAGAACCAAACTATAACCTTTCTTCACTAGCAAAACTTTATGAAGTTTCTGCAGCTAATTTTGCTGCAATTAACGCAAAGGTTGCAAACATTGTTGGTCTTGGTTATAGCCTTGAGCCAACCTTAAAAGTTTTACAGATGATTGAAGATGTTGAAGATCCAACTCTTTTGTCAAAAAGACGCAGAAGAATTGATATAGTAAAGCAAGAAGTTCAAGAATGGTTGGAGTCAAGAAATGACGAAGACACCTTTACATCAACCCTTATTAAAGCTTATATTGACAAAGAAGCAACTGGAAATGGATACCTTGAAATTGGTCGTAAGGTAACTGGAGAGATTGGCTATATTGGTCACATACCTGCAGCAACAATTCGTATTCGCCGTCTTCGTGATGGATTTGTTCAGATTGTTCAAGGTAAAGCAGTATTCTTTAGAAACTTTCAGGACACATCACAGCCAAACCCATTTGGTGTAGATGCACGACCAAATGAAATTATTCACCTAAAAAGCTATACGCCAATGAATACATACTATGGAATTCCTGCAATTGTTGCAGCAAAAAATGCCATGGCAGGTACAGAGTTTGCATCAAGATTTAATCTTGAATACTTTGAGAATAAAGCAACTCCAAGATACATTTTCTGGGTTAAAGGTGCAAAGCTTTCTAAGGACGCAGAAACAAAGTTGTTTGAATTTTTCCAAAATAACCTTCGTGGTCAATCACATAGAACTCTTGTTGTTCCAATTCCTGGTGACGAAAATGGTCAAAAGATTGACGTAAAAATGGAAGCAGTAGAAGCAGGTGTGCAGGAAGGATCGTTTGATAAATATCGCAGATCAAACCTTAGCGAAGTTTTGATGGCACATCGTGTTCCTATTTCAAAGGTCGGTGCTGCTGAAAATATCTCACTTGCAAATGCTCGTGAAGCAGATAGAACCTTTAAAGATCAAGTATGTCGTCCAGAACAAGACGCACTTGAAAAGAGCATGAATAGAATTATTGCTGAAAAAACAGACATGTTTAAGCTTAAGTTTAATGAATTAACTCTTACAGATGAAGACACTCAGTCAAAAATTGACGAAAGATATCTTCGTATGCAGGTTATTTTACCCAATGAAGTTAGGTCTAGAAAAGGTATGACAGCCCTTCCAAATGGAGATGTTCCTGTTCAGTTAACAGCACAAGGTCGTGCAGAACAAGCAACTCAGGCTTCAGGAAATAGAAATAGAGATCAGCAAAGAGAAGCAAACACTGCAGATACTGGAACTGGTGCTAGAGTTCCTCAAGGCGAAGGCAGACAGCAAGCATAACACTATAATAACGAAAGTGTTATATAATTAAAATGTTATGGTAGATTTACAAAAGGCATCTCTTACTACCAACGGTCAACAGGTAACTTTGACCATGCCCATCTCTAAGGTGGACGTAGAAAAGAGAATCGTATCTGGTTTTGCGACCCTTGATAATGTTGATCGTCAGGGTGACAGAGTAACTGCTGAGGCATCCCAAAAAGCATTTGAAAACTTTAGAGGCAATGTTCGCCTCATGCATCAGCCAATTCCTGCAGGTAAAGTTGTTAACTTTAGAACAGAGTCGTTTTTTGACGCAGGAACAAACAAGCAATACAATGGCGTATACGTTGATGCCTATATTTCAAAGGGTGCTACCGATATCTGGGAAATGGTATTAGATGGCACTCTAACTGGTTTTTCAATTGGCGGTAACGTAAAAGACTCAGAACCAGTTCTTGATGCAGAATCACAATCTACCGTTAGAATTATTAAAGACTATGACTTAGTAGAGCTATCCCTTGTTGACTCACCTGCAAATCAACTTGCTAATATTTTTTCAATTCAAAAAGATCTACAAGGTGCATCAATTGCAGATGGTATTTTTAACAAGTCCAATATCCAGAATGTGTTCTGGTGCGAGACAGATGAGCTTGCATACACAGATGAAAATGAAGCACATGCGTGTGCAAATTGTGGAGATGACCTAAAATCAATCGGTTGGATTGATGAAGTTACACAAGAAAATGTTGCTAAAGCAGTATTTGCTATGATTAAGGCACAAAATGTTGTAACAAATGAAGAAACTCCAAACAAGTATGCAGATCAAAAAAAGAAATTTAAGTCAGATTTAGAGCAGGACAAGAAAAAGAAAAAAGAAGATAATGAGATGCATAAAGGCTCATATTCTGTTGGAGATTTTGTTCAATGGAACTCTTCAGGTGGAACTGCTCGTGGAAAGATAACAAGAGTAGTAAGCAATGGTAAAATTAATGTACCTAACTCTTCTGTAAGTGTTACTGGTACACCAGATGATCCTGCAGTAGTTATAACAGTTTATAGAAAAGAAGGAAACTCATGGAAACCAACAGATACAAAGGTTGGACATAAAATGAACACGCTAAGATCCTGGGCAGCAAAAGTTGCTAAATCCATTGGCGTAAACATAGGCTTACTACCAAATGAGGTAGTAAAAAAGGCAATTGAAACACAGTCAGTTGCCAACCAAATTATCAAAGGAGGTGTTGAAGTGGCTGAAAACACAGAAGACACAACAGTAGAAACTGTAGAAGAAGAAGTAACCGTTGATGAAGTAGTTGTTGAAGATGCTGAAGTATCAGAAGATACAGTAGTAGAAGAAGAACTTGCTAAGTCTGACGAAGTTTCTGAAGATGCAGAGGTTGCAGAAGCAGCCGAAGAAGTTACAGAAGAAGTAACTGAAGAACCTTCCACCGAAGATGGTGAGGCAACTGATATTGAAAAGGCTTTAAATGAAATTAAAGATTTTGTTGCAAGTACATTAGAAGGATCGGTAGCAAAGAACAATGAAACAATGATTGCTGTAACAAATACAGTAGCAGAAGTTACAAAGGCTTTGACTGACAAGATCTCAACAATTGAATCAAACAACGATGACCTAAATAAGGCACTAGCAGATATCACAAATGCAATCTCTTCTATCAACGGAAGAATGGAAGCTGTAGAAGAGGATACAGCAGTAAAGAAGTCTGGTGAATTGGAAAATTCTCCAGAGAAGACTACCACGATGAAAAAATCAGCGTGGGGTGGACGCTTCCTCGGCTCCGCAGAATACCTAAATTAAAAAATGAAAAGGCAGGTGAAATAAAAAAATGAGTGATAATATTATTGAAAAGGCTGCAGCAAGTGGTACAGTACTATCCCCACTAGAATCCCCAGGTGCTATGACAGCACAGGGTAACTCTAATGATAATGGTGGTGTACTAAACCCAGAGCAGTCACGACAGTTCATTGATTACATCTTTGATGAAATGGTTCTCGCTAATGATGGTCGCAAGGTCGTTATGAGAGCTAACACAATGGAATTGGATAAGGTTCGTGTTGGTTCACGTTTGGTTGCTAAGGCAACTCAGGCTGAGCAGACAGGTACTAATGCAGCTCCAGCGTTCACAAAGATTGAACTTACAACAACAAAGTTCCGTCTAGATTACGAACTTTCAACAGAATCCCTAGAGGATAACATTGAAGGCGAGCAGCTAGAAGATCACATTGTACGCTTGATGGCAACTCAGTTCGGAAACGACCTTGAGGATATTGCTATCAACGGTGCAGCAGGTGCAACATCTGGTTACTACCAGAGCACACTTAATGGATTCATTAAGCAGATTCGTGACACATCCTACTTGGGTGCACACGAAGCAGCAGCAGCAAAGGCTACAATGACTTCTCTATGGGATAACGGTGCAGCAGGAACAACAGCTCTATCGCTAGAAGCGATTGAAGCAGTTTACAATGCTCTACCTCGTAAGTTCAAGGCTCGCCGTCAGGATCTTAAGTTCTACATGAACTCCAAGCACCTACAAGAGCTTATCTCGGCACTTCGTAATATCGGTACAGTACCAGAAGCAGTAGCAACTCGTGTTATTGATGGACAGCTTCCACAAATTGGTGGACCAGCTGGAGCTCAGTACATGATCTTCGGTCTTCCAGTACTTGAAGTACCATTGTACCCAGATAATTACATTGATCTAACACTCCCAAGCAACAGAATCTGGGGCTTCCAGCGTGATGTAACCGTACATCGTGAATTCAAGCCAAAGAAGGACACAATGGAGTACACAGTATACGTCCGTATGGGTGTAGCTGTAGAAGAGAAGTCTGCTATTGCATACGCAGAACAGGCATAACTAATTCTCTACCAAAAACAGGGGCTGCTTTTTGCAGCCCCTGTTCTATTTCTAGTGTATAATTTATGATAGGAGGATTTTGTGTTTAAAGATAAAACAGTTTATGAATTAAAAACCATCTGCATGATGTATGATGTTGAGTACCCTACTGGTGCTAAAAAAGCAGATATTCTAAAGGCTATTGAAAGCTCAGGAATCACTATTGATCAGTATGAAAATGATTTAGAGTCACAAGTGTCATCAACAGATGCGGTTGAAGAAGTAAAAGAAGAAGTTGTTGTTATAGAAAAAGAATCTGTCAAGACAACCAAACAAGACTTTACACTATTGAAAATGATCCATCCAAGAGGGGCTTTAAATGTTGGAAATGGTGTAATTTTTACAATTGACCAGCCATATAAGTCCATGCCAAAAGAAAAGGCAAATGATATCTTAGCAAGAGCAAAAGATGAAGTAAGGGAGGCTACCCCAGAAGAAGTCGCTGGATTTTATGGGGTAAAACTATAGCAAATGAAAGAATACCTAAGATCTGATGGTGACACCTTAACCATTCCATATCTTGCTCCAACTGGAACAGACTCGGTTGTGTTTAACGTATATGACCTAGACCTAGAAGATTACATACAATCTGATGAGTCTTTATTAAAAAAGGCGACAGTAACGGCAGCCTCTGGAAATGGTACAACAATTACCTATACAGCATCAAACACTTTTGCTGTTGGAGACGTAGTTACCATTACTGGATTAACCACAACAACTGGATCTAGCCTAAATAAATCAAATGTTGTAATTGCAACTAGGTCAAATTCTCAATTTACTGTGACAAACACAACAACTGGAACTTCAACTGCCACACAGTCTGGAACAGCTACACATGTAACAAACACCTTTAATTTAATTTTAAATCAAGAAGTAACTGCATACGACAGAAGATTAAAGATTGAAATACAAGCAATTGACGCAAATACATATACAGAAGATGAATTTTACGGCAACTTAATTAGACCATATGCAACTGCACAGGAGATTGCAGACTATGGTGATATAACCATTGTTTCATCAAATCCTGGTCCAGGAGAAGCAACGCTTGCCCAATTAGTAAAAGAAGAAAAAAGAGCAAGACTAGTTATTAACTCAATTATTAATGACTCATTTACATTCAAATACAAGTCTGTTGGAACAATTGGTCAGGGAACTGATTTGCTATTTTTGGGTCAAAGAATTGAGTCTTATGACAAGATTATAAAAGACGATGAAACAGTTTATGATGCTACAGAAGACCCATCAGTAAATCTTTTAGAGTATCCATTAGCAATTTCTTCAAGTAAGTATAATCTAAAGGTTACGTTATCTGGAGAAAACATTGGCGAATGGACAGATGTAAGTGTATTAAAAAATCATGGATTCTTTGAAAAAAATAGCTCATATATAATTCGTGGAGAGTATGGCTGGAAGTACATACCAGTTGACATTAATCAGGCAGCCTGTGAACTAGCATCAGATATGATTTGTTCAGACTATGGCTATAGAAAGAAAGGCGTTAAGTCAATTAAAAATGATGCCTACTCAATTGAATTTAATCCAGGATCCGCAACAGGAAACATAATTGTTGATAATTTAATTTCTCCTTATAAGAGATTTGATATCTGGGCGGTGTAATAAATGATTTGTTTAACTGGATCATCATACACCATGAAGGCAGACATTTATGTTCCAACAAAAACTCAGGATCAAAATACTGGTGCAGTAATGAAAACTTGGGTAAATAGTAGGACAATCCTATGCTCCGCAAAAGGTATAGTTAGAGATACAATCTCAGATAATTCAAGTGCGGTTGATATTAAGAACTACCTAACAGCAGTTAGTAATATTGTAAAGATTAGATCAAAAGCTGCAATAAATTCTGAAGACAGAGTGGTTGCAATTAGAAACTCATCTGGTGTTGTATGGACTGAGGGTGATACCATATCTAGTCAGGGTGGTGTAGATGGTGCAACAATCTTTGAGCCAAGAGGAAGCACACCAATTATTGATTTTGATGGTAGAGTAATTGAGTATGAAACAGTACTACAAAGACAGGAAATCCAAACCCTGGAGTCATTATAATGGCTAGAAGGATAAACACCTCATCTTTAGATACCGTAACTAAGGCTAATAAGAAAAAACATATTAGAACTGGAAATATGGTTGAAAAAATTGTTGCAACAGTAAAGTTTAATTCAGAACTTATTAATCAAATAAACAATGAGCAAAAACCAAGAATACAAGAGCAGGGCTTAAAACTCATAGCTAAATACTTTGAAGCATATGTGGACAACTTGGCAAGAATGAATAACAATAGCTTTCATCACCTTTATGAGCCAGGAAGAACTGGAAATAAAGGATCAAGACTTTTTGAAGGATCTGTAAACAATAGAACAAAGCCAGTGCTAACTTATAATTTTACCCAATCTGTTCTTCCTGGAGATAGTGGATATGTTTTTGAAAATAGAGCCTTTGTAATGGAAAACGGAATACCGCTAAATATTAAAGCACAAGATTCAGAATATCTTAAATTTGAGTATGAAGGAGAGTTCTACTCAAAGAAACAGGTATATGTGGCAAACCCTGGAGGCACAGAAGTTGAGAACTCATTTACAGAAACCTTTAATGCATTTATGACTTCAATGGCAGATGATGCTTTAAGAGACTTAGGATTCTTCCAAAAAATTGAGCGTGGAATAGCAAATGAATCAAAGATTGCACTTGCTAGGGTATCTGCTGGTAAAATAGAAGGTATGGCACAAGAAGCAGCTAAATCCGCTAGTAGCATTGTTAGGAGGCTAAAGTAATGAATTATAAAAAACTTCCAATTAAGATTATTACAGAATATCTTTGGGATGAGTTTAATAAAGATTACCTTGCAGCCAAAGCAGCAAACCCAAAAAATAGTGGAGAAACAGATGCAGCCTATGAGACTAGAATTGCTGGAATTTGCATTTGGTCTCCTCATAAATATCCAGATTTTACACCATTTTTTCCAGTATCTGAAACTCAGGCAGCTAGTACAGATGTTACCCCATTTGTAATATATGACTTTCTATATTCTCCATCATCAGATACTAAATGGTTTATTAACTGTGAAAAAGCAGTTTTAACTATAATTGGAGAAATGTCTCAGATTTACTATGTAAGAAGTTTTATACATGAGGCACTAAGTAAGTTTGATGTATCTGCTCAGGAAATTAATGATTTTGCCCAAGATTCAGAAATTAAGTTTAAGTATGTTAAATGCGATCAGGCTAATTATATACTTGATGAAAAGAGAATTGACAGTTTTAAGCCTAAATTTGTTACTTCTTTAGTCCTTACATACGACTATACTAAGGTATAATACTCGTGGTATTATTATCTAGAGGAAGCAAGCCACGAAAGTCAAATCGTTTAAAATGACAGGAGGTGTAAATTTACACTATGGCAATTGGTAATGCAAATAATATTATTGTTGGTGCAGGTGCTCTCTATGTAGGCAACTCATCAGCAGTAGATACAGAACTTACAGAAGAGCACTTGGTTAACGCAACAGGCGTTAAGGGTTCTCTTCAGGCAGCAACAACCGTTAAGAGTCTTCAGAATCCAGATAATCTGGTAGCAAGCTCTAAGTGGGAGTCAGTTGGTTATACATCAGAAGGTGCTGAACTTTCTTTTGAACCAGATTACGGCGAAGTACAGGTTGATCAACTTCTTGACGTAGCTAAGATCTTCAAGCAAGGTCAAAGAGTTATGCTTAACACAACTCTTACAGAAGCTACTCTTGAGAATCTTCTTGTAGTCGTTGGAGGTGCAGCAGGTGACTTGACAGCATCAGGTGCAGACCTAGATGTTTTCAACATCAATGCAGGATCGCTAGGTGTTTCCCCAATTGAAAGAAGTCTTTGCTTGGTAGGTCCAGGACCTGAAGAAAAGGCAACCACAGGTAAGAAGGTAGAAAGAATCTACGTTGCTTATCGTGCACTTTCAATGGACACAGTAACAGTTGGTGTTCGTAGAAATGAAGCAACGGTTTTCCCTGCTTCGTTCCGTCTACTTGGCTCAACCGATAATTCTATTGGCGGAAACGCATCATATGGAAAGATCATTGACAGAGTATTCACTCCGTAAATATAACTAAATATTAATAATGGGCAGGAGAAATCCTGCCCATTATTGCTATAATAAATAAAATATAGGATATAATTAAAGGGAACAAAGGAGAATTTAATGGCAACTAAAGTATATGAAAGTGTTGAGCTAGAGCTTCTAGACGGCAAAGTAGTAAACATCAAGCCCCTAAATCTAAAAAACTTAAGAGAAGTAATGAAAGAATGGGCAAAAGCCCAAGAAGCTAAGACAGAGGACGAGTTTCTTGATACTCTAATTAGCTGTACTCAGATTGCTTTCAAGCAGTATGATGCTAGTCTTGCTGAAGATCGTGACGCATTGGAAAATGCTCTTGATATTCAAACAATGTACAAAATCTTGGAGGTGGCTGCTGAAATCAAGCTTAACGACCCAAACCTCGTAGCGATGGCTCAGGAACTGGTTGGAACGAACTAGATCTTGCGGAGCTAGAGGCAGAAGTGTTTTTGCTTGGGCATTGGAAAGACTATGATGAACTTGAAAATAGTTTATCAATGCCAGAACTAACAGCAACATTAAAAGCTATGTACAGTGCAGAATCAAGAAAAAATAAATTTATGGCATCCCTCCAAGGTGTAAATTTAGATTCTTCTGATAGCGATGACAATTCTGAAAAGCAGCCATCAACATTAAAAGATATACAGGCGAAAGCTATGGCAAGACTTTCTGGTGATAACGAAAAGGCATCATCAGCAGTACAGTACGGATTTACCCCAGACATGGGTGTTGAATACGATATTATAAGGAGTGGTGAGTAATGGCTGATGTGAATGCCACATTTGTATATGATGCAGATTTTACATCAGCTATTTCTCAAACTCGTTTACTTTCAAGAGAGCTTAGTGTTCTTAATAACTCATTTAACTCACTAGATAAAGATGCAAGAAAAGTAAGAGATCGGTTTGCCGAAGTATTTAAGGCAGATGTTGGAGATCTTGGTGCCTTCAGTGCAAGGACCGTAGACATTACTTCCAATATGGATAATTTTGGAAAAGCACTAGACAGAAACAAACTTAAACTTCGTGAATATGCCCGTGAAGCAACAAGGGCTTTTCAGGCAAATAGCAATACCAGAAAACTGGCAGAAGACCAGGTAAGAAGAACAAAGGCAGACCTAGTTGATCTAGGTATGGATGCCAATGGAAGACGTAAGGGAATTCTTGTAACCCCACTACGCCTTGACATGTCTGATATGCAGACACAAATGGAAGTAGCAAGAAAACAGTTTTCTATATTTAATAAACTTGTTAATGATGGTGCTACGCAACTTATTAACTGGGGTAAGAATACCCAATGGGCAGGTAGACAGCTCACAGTAGGTCTGACAGTCCCTATGACCATGTTTGCAACAGCAACTATAAAAGCATTCAACGATGTTGATAGAGAACTTACAAGGTTCCAAAAAGTTTATGGATCAGATTTAGTTGGTGCTACAACTCAGGCAACAAATGCTATTAGAGCACAAGTACAGGCTCTTGCAGTAGATATTGCTGGATCTTATGGTATTGCAGCAAAAGAAACAGCAGGACTAGCAGCAGACTTAGCAGCAACTGGTCTTGAAGGACAAAAACTCCTTGACTCAATTAAACAAACAACAAGGCTTTCTGTACTTGGTGAAATTGATAGACAAGACGCAATGAAGACAACGCTGTCTTTGCAAAATGCTTTTAATATGAGCACACAAGAACTTGCAGAATCAATTAACTTCCTTAACGCAGTTGAAAACCAAACCTCTTTGTCTTTGCAAGATTTAACAGAAGCAATTCCAAAAGTTGGTCCAGTTGTTCGTGCACTTGGTGGAGACGTAAAAGATCTTTCTGTACTTATGGTTGCAATGAAAGAAGGAGGAATTAATGCAGCAGAAGGTGCAAATGCATTAAAGTCTGGTTTAGCCTCTCTTATTAATCCAACAAAAGCAGGTTCTGAAGTTGCCAAACAGTATGGTATTGACCTTGAAGATATTGTAAAAAGAAATAAGGGTCAGCTCCTACCCACCGTCCTTGAATTCCAAAAAAGCATGCAAACCCTTGATGATCTTGGTAAAGCAAAAATTATTGAGCAACTGTTTGGTAAATATCAATTTGCTCGTATCTCTGCACTGTTTGATAACTTAAATACAGCAGGATCACAAACAAAACAGGTTATTGAGCTTATGTCTGCATCAAACTCTGACCTTGCAAGAGTTGCAAATGAAGAAATTAAGACTCTTACGGAATCTGCATCTATGAGATTCCAAAGATCTATGGAGTCAATTAAAGCAGCCCTATTACCAGTTGGTGAGGCTATTGTTAATTCAGTTCTTCCATTCATGGAAAAGTTTGCAGGAGTCCTTGATAGAGTAATTAATTTTGCACAAAATCTTCCAGGTCCAGTAAAAAGTTTTCTAAAAGTAGTGACTGGAATTACAGCAATTGCTGGTCCACTCATTATGATGACAGGTGTTCTTGGAAACTTCCTTGGATACATTGTTAAGGGTGCAATGGCATTTGTAAACCTTGGAAGAACAATTCGTGGACTACCAACTGAAAAGTTTGCACTTATGGATGATGCACAAATTGCAGCAGCTAAAGCAACAGACATAGTTACAATATCTATTGAGAAACAAAAAGCAGCAATGGTTGGCTTAAACAGGGTAATGATGGATTACTATGCATTACTTAATAAGCAAGCTGCAAAAACACCAAACCTATTTAATGCTCCAGTTCAGGCTGCTGCACCTGCAGCACAAAGTGGTGCCAGACCTGTTATAAGAAGAATTAAACGACAAAAGGGTGGTGCAGCATGGGTTCCAGGATCTGGTAGTGGAGATAAAATTCCAGCACTACTAGAACCTGGTGAGTTTGTAATAAATCGTAATGCTGCTAAACAATATGGTGGCGTACTAGAAGATATGAATAATGGTGTTCCAAGATTTGCTACTGGTGGTAAAATTCCTGGATATCGTCTTGGTAATACAGAACTTGCAGACCAGCAAGAAAGAGATAGAGCTTCAAGGCTTCAAGCAGAAATAGATGCTATTGAACAAATGCCTAGAGGAGAGCAAGCAAGAAGAGGACCAGCCCCGAATGCTGATGTTAAAAGATGGAATCCTAAATTTGTATTTGGTCTTTCTAAGGGAGAAAATGAGTTTATAAACGATCTTGGTTTTGGAAAACCAGATGGAAACAGAAAGACAGAATATATTAACCTTAGAAATAAAATTTTGTCAGAAATTGGATCAATGGATATTGATCCAAGACAAAGATCTTTTATAATAAAAAATCTTAATAGTGGAGTTAGCCCAGCAGATCTTCAGTCACAATTGGTTATAGCTCAGGTACTTGACAATCTTTCCGATTCACCAGAAATGAAAGCTATTACATCACCAACCATGAAAGCTAGAATAGCTGCAATGAGAGTTCTTCCAAAACTTAGATCTAGGGATGTTATGTCCTTTAAAGAAGTTGATCCAAGTCTTGAAACAAGAGTTGGGGGAAGAAAGCATCCATGGGTAGATGATAAAATTGGTGGCGTTAACGCTGGAGATAGAGCAAGATCTTCAAGCTATTCATCAGCTTTTGATCAATTTGATATTGCTTCAAGGCTTCCTACTGGTGCAATTGAAGAGGCTAGAAGGCTTGGCATCCCAGATGATTTAGCAAAAATATATTTTGGTTCATCTTTAGAAGATCCTTCAATTAGAAGAAGGGGGACTAGGAATGCCTCTCATGGATCAAGATTTGCTCAATTTGGTCGTATAAGAATGATAAGAAGACAAAGTGGTGGACCAATTAGAGCAATTCGTGGTGTCAAAATGCCAGAATCTTATGCTACAAAACTTGGCACAATCAGGCAGTCAATGGCTAATGCAAATAAAGAAGCCATGTCATCTAATGTTCCATTGGCAGAACTTGGATCAAGACAGTCAAGAATTGGTGGACATAGTTCTGCTATTCCTGGCGTAAATGGAGTTTATGAAATAAATGGTCAGCGTTATGTTGTAAAGGGTCACGATACGGAAGATTCTGCAAGAGCAGAAGCAGACATGGCAAGAATTACAAGAGAAGTATTTGGACTACAAACTCCAAATCAAGAAGTGATTAGAATTAGGCATCCAGAAACTGGAGATCTAATGTTTGCCGTTCGCTCTCCATACGATGATGCTTTTGCAAGTTCAACTGGAACATTTTCTGAAGGATCGGTATTTGGTCAAATTGTTGCAGCAGCCGTAAGAAGAGACAAGGATCTTCAGCCAGGAAACCTATGGGATAACGTAGTTGCAGATGTTGGTCAAGCTGGAATTATGAACAGGGCTTCACAGCCTAGAACTAAGACAGGCGTAACTAATAGCGTATTAGAACAGTTAGCAATTAATCTTGGAATGGTTAAAGGTGGAGCAAGAAGTCACGGTGCAGAGGGATGGAATGCAACAACTGCAAAAATGACAGACGAACAAATTGCTGCAGGAATTAAAAAGGCTGCCCAAGAAGCAAAGTCAAAACTAAGTACAGCAGATATTCCAGAGGACTTTGCATACATGGTAAGGGATTTAGATGATATACTCTCTTCTGATTTAGGTCCATTTATTGCTCATCTTAGAACAGTTACTCCAAAGGTTAAGAAGCCACCTACCGAAGCAGCAATAGCAAAGAAAGAACAGCAAAAAATATTAGACCGTGAAGAAAGACAATCTGCACTAGAAGCAGGTTATCCAGCATGGGCAATGCAAACTGGTGCTTGGGTTCCTGGAAAGGGGGAGGGAGACAGAGTACCTGCCCTACTTGAGCCAGGAGAGTTTGTTGTAAATAAGAAAGCAGCTAAACAATATGGCGGAATGCTTGAAGATATGAACTGGAATATAGCTCCAAGGTTTATGAGAGGTACACCTCCAATGGGACAAATGCAAGGAACTGGGCAAATGCCAGGAATGGCAACTGGTGCAGTTTCAGGTGGATTGATGGCAGCAAGTATGGCTACATCAATGATGCTTCCAGTAAACAATTTTACTGACGCTCTTAATAAAGCTATTATGGGGCTATCTGCATTTACTGGAATTCTTTCTGCCTTGCAAGTTTTGGGTGGAAGAATGGGTGGCGGAATTGGAGAAAGCCTTTCTGGACTAATGACTCCAAAACCAGGCTCAAGGGGATCAGAGATAATAGATTCAGCAACAAGTCTTTTAGACATAGGAAAAAAGAAAATGGGTGGCACAAAAATTGCTGCATCCAGAGGATTTGCTGCCTCACAGCTAGCTGGTGATAATAAAGCAAAGTCTTTGGCAAAGGGAGCAACAAGAGGTGCTTCTAGGCTTGGAAGTGGCGTGTCCTCCATAGGAAAGGGCATGGCTTTAAGAGGTGCTGGTGCTGCGGTTGGATTATTGTCAAACCCAGTTGGATGGGCAATACTTGCCGTAACAGCAGTAACTAGTGCAGTTGTTGCCTATAAAAAATCTTTAGATTCTGCTAAAAAAGCAGCAGAGCAAACATTTGGTGCAAGTAAAGCAGAAGCAGAAGCGTTTGGAGTAGAGCTTAAAAATATTGGTGAAACAATAAAGGCTAATCAAGAATATACAAAAACAATTGGTGCACAGGCACAACAGTCACAATCTACCTCAATGAGGCTAGATCCAGAAAAAGAAGCAGCAGTCCTTGGTGCAAATCAAGATCTTACAAAAAGATTAAGAAACCTTTCTGAAACTAGATTAGGAACAACAGTAGGTTTGGGTGGAGATAGATCTGCTCAAGGAGCATCACTATTAACTGCAAAGTATGCATCGCTATTGCAACAAGGATTCTCAGAGGACGATGCAAATGTAATGGTTAGAACTTTAGCCAAGGCATCAGGTGCTATGGATGCCTATGCACAATCTGTAAATAAGTTTGGAATGATAAAGGCAGATGATCCTGCATCAATTATTAAAGCTCAAATGGAAGGTGTTAAAACATTCCAAAACATCGGAGGTATTCTTGATCAAGGAGAAAGGGCTGGATTTGCAGCAGGAATTAAATCTGTTGTAGAACAAATTAATTTACTTCCGCCAGAAGATCAGTATACTGGACTAAAAACCTTACTAACTCAAATAGAAAATTTAGATACAAGACAGTTAAAGATTGCACAACAATCTATCATTGATATGACAAAAGAAACATATGGAGAAGGGTCTCAGTTATTTAACACTCAAAGAGCAATTCAAGAAAGAACTAATAACTCATTTAGCATTAAAAATTTATCTACATATGATGATGTTTTTACAAAGATAAAATCTGGTCAAGGTATCTTTGGTGGAATTGACAATGAGCAAGCAACAAAAGTAACAGCAGCACTAACCTCAGCACTTGAAACTGGTGCCATCACTGATCAACAGCTTAAAGCCTACCAGGTAAAAATTGAAGAAGATCCAGGCAGCATAGATGAAATTGAACAAGAACTTGACAAGGCAACAAGAGATCGCCAAGTAAAAATTGAAGCAACAATTAAGTATCAAGAAAAACTTGCAGAAGACTATGAAAAAATTAATAAAGAAATTATAATTAAGCAAAATGAATTACAAGCTGCAATAGAAGCTAAAAATGCTGCAATTGAAAAAGAAGAAGAAGCATTTAAAAAGAGTCAAAAAGCTGGTCAAAAGTACATCAAGGCTAAGCAAGAAGAAATTAAGGTTATTGATGAAACTGCAAATAAAGAAATAGATGCTATTGAAAAACAAACCGATGCTTACCTAAAGGCATTTGAAAAGCAAGATGCTGCAGAAAAGTTTAAGTCACAGCAAAGAGGAACTATGCTTGGTGGCTTGGGGGCACTTGCACAAGGAGACGTAATTGGCTTCTTAGAAGCACAGCAACAAGCAGAAGAAAATGCAAGAGAATATTCACAATCAGAAGAAATAAAAGCTATTGAAGAAAAAAGAGATGCTGCCGTAGAAGCTATTGATCTTGAAAGAGACAAGCGTATTGAAGCAATTCAGGAAGAAATTGATAAAAGACAAGAAGCACTTGAAAAGCAAGCAGAAGGTCATGAAGCACACATGCTTAGACTTCAAAAAGAACGTGATCAAATGGCTACAAATGCTTCAAAAACCATTGCTGAGATGCAACAAACATCTGATGCAATTGCAGGAATTCAAGGTAATCCTGTAATAGTTGACTGGCTCACTTCATTCAAAGACAAAGCAACAGCAGCAGCACAAGAAGCAGCAATTATAAATTATCTTATTAAAAATCCAGCATCTACTGTTAAAGAGGCATTTGAAGCAGTTCGTAATGATTTATATCAAAAAGATCCATCATACAAGGCAAAGGTTACTGGTACTGGAAAAGAAGCTCCAGCAAGTTATGCAGATGGTGGATATATATCTGGACCAGGAACTCCAACTTCTGATTCAATTCCAGCAATGCTTTCAAATGGCGAGTATGTAGTAAAAGCAAGTTCAGTAAGAAAGTTTGGAAAAGCAACCTTTGACTCGCTAAATAACGGAGAGCCAGTAGCAATGTATGCTGATGGCGGATTTGTAAATCCAACAAGATCTGGAAGAAAGGGGGGCAATCCATACGGAATTAAAAAAGACTACTACTCTCTTGGGTACCACACTGGTCAAGATTACGCTGCTGAGGTTGGAGATGACATTCTAGCAGTAGCATCTGGAAGTATAGTTGGTGCAGGTTTCTCAGGAGCCTTAGGAAACTTATTGACCATCCAACATGCTAATGGGATTAGGACATACTATGCTCATTTAAGTAAAATATTAAAAAAGAGTGGTGAAGTTAAGGGAGGAGATCATGTTGCAGAGGCAGGATTTAGTGGTAATGTTATTCCTAAGGGTCCAGAAGGAGCACACTTACACTTTGAAGCAAGAAAGTCACCTTATGGATTCAACAAAGATTCTATATTAAATCCAAATAGCTATTTATCAGGATCATCTTCTATAGGTGGTGAAGATGTTGATGCTGGAGTACAAGGTACAAGAACATTAGAAGAAGCTATTAAATTGGCATCCTCATCTGGAAGAGGAACAGTAGAAGAATTGACAGATCTTATGACTAATGGTGCAGCAGCAATATACACACCATTTACTGGAAGACAATTTGGCGGATCTATGACAATGAACAAGCCTTATCTAGTTGGTGAAAATGGACCAGAAATCGTAATGCCTTACGGATCAGGAAGTAGAGTGGAGCCTAGATTTAATGTTGCAAATGCATCTAGTTCGGTAGCTGGGGTAAGGCAACCAGTAGGTGATATAATAAATAATACAACTGGTGGAGATACATACATTAATCTTTCTGTTAATGGTGTAAATGATCCCAATAAAGCAGCACAAAGGGTTATGGAAATTATTTCTATGGAACAAAATAGAAGAGAGTTTGGTAGGGGCAATTAATGGCTAATGCATCATTAAGCAAAGTATGGTTAAGACCATCATTATTAGTATTCTCAGCCACTGAACCAATTCAACAAACCTGGAATATAGCCTCTATTGCAAGTACAGATAGTGGAACAAAGGTACAGTATACAACAACTGCAAATCATGATTTTGTAGTTGGCGATCAAGTTACTGTATCTGGTGCAACAACTGCTGGATATAATTTTTCTACTCCAAAGGCTATTACAAATGTAACAAGCAATACCTTTAAGGTTGATAGCACAGCTACTGGATCAACAAGTACTGCAGTTGTTTTGGGAAGCAAGTGGGACTTTGGTACCTCAACTCCACTTTACCTTACAGATGATGGAAGAGACCCACTACAAGTTACCCCACAAAGACTAGAGTTTAGAAGAAGAATGATTGATGGAACAATGAGGTCTCATTATGTTACAGATAAAAATCAATTTTCAACATCTTGGAAAGAAATTCCATCTAGAAAAATAAATAATGGATCCAATATAACTTCAGATGGATTTGGGGCAGGTCAAGACATAAAGGACTGGTATGAAAATACACCTGGTGACTTTTGGATGCTTGCAGTATATGATGGTGTTTCAAACAAAGAAGTTCGCTCATCAGCAGAAAAATACCACGTCTTCTTTGAATCATTTAATTTTACAATTTCTACAAGAGGACAGTATAACGATCTTTGGGATGTTTCCATCACATTGGTGGAGGCTTAAATGTTAACTACTGGTGTAGATGCCATTGACAATTCTTTTAAAAAACAAAGCTCAGTAAAATCAGAGCACAAAATTATTTGTGAGTGGAATCAAAATGCTTATACACAAATAGATTTTGTTGGATCATATCCAATATCAATTTTGGCAACAAGCTCCGACCCAACTTATGCAAAAACATTTAATACAGATTCCGATGCAGGTGGATGGGATAATGGCGGAAACTATTTAGTAACAAGCACAACTATTGATGGAACAGTAAC
>Ga0247723_1000337_pt1 | contig 32137 bp, 30 predicted proteins | sample MSEWelMarce5H_FC_FD_189079 | JGI IMG/M metagenome (GOLD analysis project Ga0247723, IMG submission 189079) | Subsurface sediment microbial communities from gas well in West Virginia, United States - MSEEL Well Study Marcellus 5H_FC | ecosystem: Environmental > Terrestrial > Deep subsurface >... | reverse complement strand
CGTTATATACAATATGTTGAAATGGGGGATTTTCTGGCTCAAGAACCCCCCAATTTCAGATCATTTTATTTCTTTTTTGAGCCAGAATCGTATTTGTTTTTATTTGTTTGAGCTATTTTTAACTTGGTGTCGATGTCTTTCTCCTTGAGTGCTAGCTCTTTCTCTTTCAAACTGAGCTCTTTATTCTTAGTTACTTTCTCAAAAGTTTGCTTAGAAATATCTTGAGCTATTTTAGTCTGTTCAATTAAAAGTCCAGTAGTATCTACGTCAGGATTATAAGAACCTTCATTGGCAATACCTTGAAGTTGTACAATCTGAAGTTTGTTCTCACGATCAAGTTGCTTATTCATGTCATCACGTTGAGCTTCTTTCTCTTTTTCAGCAGCATCCATCTGCATCTTCTGTTGGAACTGTTCTTGTTGTTGTTGCAACTCTTGTTGTTTAAGAGCCTGTTCTTGTTGACGAATAGCTTCTTTACGTTTCTGTACTTCTCCTAAAGTCTTACGAAGACTTCTTTCAGAGTTAGCAGTAAACAAGTCTACCATCTCAGAAAGCTCTGCTCCATTCTGCATAGCAGGTTGAGCCAACTGTTTCAACTGTTCCAAAGTAACTTTATCTTCTGCATAAGAAGAAACAAATACAAACAACTCATGAAGAAGTTCGTTCTTGCTTACTCTTAAGAATACGTTCTCTAGTTCAGAGTTAAGATAGTTAAGCGTAGAAGTAGGTTTCTGCAATTCAATGTACTGAGACATATCTAGAATAGTCTGATATACTCTCTGCAATACATTGTCATGCCAAGCAAACCAAGTTTCTGTTTGAGCAAAAGATTGAATCAAAGCATTGTTAGCTGCTGTGGCTGTATCTGAAGCTTGAGAGTTACCTAGACGTTGACGAGTAATACCTACCAACTCATAAGCTTCTAGACGAAGTTGCTGAGCTAATTGAATACGTGCTTGGATTTCCTGAGAACGAGTAAGGTCAATACGAGAGAATTGGTTGAACTGTACAGCTCCTCCTGTATTCTCGATTGAAGTATCAATCAAAAGAGTACCTCTGTTCTTAGCTTTCCAAAGCATTGTCTCAATAGGATCTTGAGAGTCTTTCTTAGGAACTACTTTTAAGTCACCCAAGAACACTACTCCAATTTCTTTTTCAAGAAGTTCCCATAGCTGGTTCATACAGATGTTGTAAAGAACTTGGTAAGGCTTAAGAAGATCTAGAAGAGATTTACCTTGAGTGTTACGAGAAGTATTAATGATTCCTACTAGAGGACAATCTTGAATAAATTCTAAAGGTTCTACGTTTACATAGATGTTAGCTCCAATCTTGATTCCTCTCCACCATTCGTTAATCCAAAGTTCTTCGATAGAGATATCTCCAAGAGTTTTATCTATTTTGTAGTCTTCAGATACAAACATCTCTTGTTGGTATCCTTCTTCATCTAAGTAAGTACGTTTGAAGATCTTCTTCTTAGACTGCCAGTAAGCGGTAATTACCGTATAAGCATGCTGAGAGTTAAAAGAGAATACGTTGTGATCAATACCACCGTTAGCAAAGTCACCTACGTTTTCAAATGTCAACTGCCACAAAGGATCGTTAGGATCTGGAAGAGCAGGAGCCATTGGAGAGTATTCGTTGTTTCTTAAGTTTTGAAGAGAACGAACTTTCAAGTGTTCGATTTCTTCTCCTGTTAAGTTATAACGATCTACAATCTCAGTCATTGAAAGAACTTCAATAAGTCCTAGTGCCCAACAGTCTGTAGTATACTGAGCATTACGATTACCTAAGTACCATACGTTAGAGGGGTTCTCTACTTTATAGTTAAAGCCTAAACGAGAGTTATCAGGGTAGAAGTGGTGAAACTCTTTACCTGTTACCAAGAAGTCTAGAAATGACTGTTGAGATTTATCTCTAAAGTTAAAATGATATTTAAGAGCATTAAGAGTTTTGTTACCCCACTCTTCTGCAACTGAAGTATAATCCAAGATTTTATTCTGGATGTCTTGCTCCATCTGTGCTCTTTGTTCAGGATCAATCTCCTGTCCTTCTAACTGAGCTTCAAGATTCTTTAAGAAGTGTTCCTTGATTAACTCAGTTCTGAAGTCAATAGTTTCATTGATTGCTTCGTCATCTATAGCTTTTACTTTGTACTTGTGAGGACGATTGATCAACTCTCCCTTTAACTGATTGATAGGAGGGTTAACTATTGGGTAGTGCTTTAAGTGCTGAGGAACATCTGGATCCTGATTAGGAACATCTTCCAAGTAGCTGATTAGCTCCTGATAGTCTGCAACGTTTGTATAGTCAGCAAAGTTAAATTCTCCGTTAAGTAAGCGGTAGTTTTTTCTAAAAGCTACGTTCTGTTTGTATTGTGCAAATGCAATATTTGCAAAATAGTCCATAGTAGACTTTATCCATTTCTCAGACTGCTTATACTCTAAGCTTACAAATTGCTCAGGGTAGAAGTAGGCATGATTGACGGGATCTACATGCTCTTTAAATGCTTCAATAATCATTTTAGTATATTTGTTTTAGTTTTAGTAACGGAAGGGTGAAGAGGTTGTACGGAATAAAGAGTTACCTTTTCTTTCTCTGAAGTAAGCCTGAATCCTATTATCATCATTTGAGTTAGAAATGATAACTTGTGTAGTAAGAGTTTTAGCCATAGCTAAAGTTAAACCAAATGAAATAACTCGGTCAACGTTTAACTTAGGTGTGAACTTGATTAACTCTTTAATTAAAAGAGGATCTAGTATTCTAGTTACACCTAGTCTTTCTTTTACGATAGTTCCTTCTTCGTCTCTTTCTACATCTACGACTTCTGTAATGTATTCAATGATAAGGGACATCAAATAGTTTTTAATGTCTTTAGTCATGTGAATACCATAGTCACGGTTTACTGTAGAGTTAGGGTGGATGTCATTAAGAAACTTAGGTGTCTTCTCTAGGACTTTAGGAGACTCATTCTTATCTACACAGTGCTGGATAAAACCATAGTCCATGTTCTCGCAAAGAGTCTTAGCATTATAATACTTTAGAAGCATCTTAGTTGTTTCATACCAAGTCTCAATTTTCTTAGGGCGACCTGTGTAACAAGCTACAACTATGTTCTGCCAGCCTTCTCCACTTAAATTATGAACTCTCTTATAGATGTAAGTAGAACCCAAAGAAGTTGAGTAGTGTGCCTGAGACTGTTTATAAGGATCCGTTCCTGCTGTATAAAGTCCATAGGGGGCTTCTGACAGAGGGTATTCCCAAATCTGAACACAACCCTCAATAGGATCTGAAGGTTTAACAGGGAAGTTAGAAACAGGCTTCTTGTCTGTAAACTTGTGTCTTATCTTTCCCTCAGAGTTGGTGTAGAGTTCTACGTTGTCTGCTTGAATCTCTTGAGCACTAAGTTTCTGTAGTTGTTCTTGAAGTAAGTCTACAGGGAATATGTTCTGAGATAATTCTAAGAAACACTCTTCGTGATTCAAAGGATAGTACATTACTTCTTTTAAGTAAGCTTCTAATCCGTTTGATTTCTTAGTCTGTTCTCTTGATTTTAAGATAAGTTCTTTTCCTTTCTCTTCGTCTGCTACCCAGATCTTAATCAAGTCTAGTTCAGAAGGATCCTCTTTACCTAAGTAAAGTCCTAGGGGAGTTTCTTCTTTTGGAACTTTCAAAGAACGAGTACCTGGGATAAACAGTCCATAAGACTTTCCTGTGTCATTAGATTCTACAGGAAGGAAGTTATAAGCTTCAGGATTGTTGAAGAGTTCTTCTAGATCTGCTGCTTTAGTCATATCTCCAGATGTACCGATGACAAAAGGAGAACAACGCCATCCATAAGGACTGTCAAAACAAGGAGTAGTTGCCGCTAGACAACTAAGGATCTTTCCTTTTCCTCCTTCTTCTAATAGAAAAGAAGATAGAGTAAGACCTGCCGCTGCTTCCGTATTGTTACCTTCATCAAAGTTTCGTACGTGGAACTTAGACCACTCATTACGAGCATTAGTTCTCTTGTCTTTAAATCCTAAAGTTACCTGTCTCTTCCAGTCATCCTCAATACGAGGGAACCTAAAGTAGTCAGGAAGATTTCTAATACCTAAGTCTACGTAGTCTGTAATTACTTTTAAGTCAGGTTGGTTAAGCGCAGATATCAAGTTGTCAGAACCTTTCTGTGTAATGGCTTTGTGAGCCATGTAAGAAGAAGTTAAAACTGACTTAGAGATACGTCTGGATCCTACCATAACAACTCCCTTCTTTCCATCCTCGTGATTCTCTGCTTTGTGAATGGTCTCATCTACTGCTAAATAAGTATCCCAAAGCTGAGGTTTGTCTAGTTTACGAACTTGACGTTTACCTACCATTGTATCTACGTAAATAGACCAGTAATTTAAATGCCAGTAGATAAACGGAGAAAAGTAGAATCCATTAATAGTTACACCGTCTGTAATCTTTTTATCCTCATTCTCCCAAAATTCATCATACTCCTCTGATCCAATGTCAGGGAGAGACTTTACATTAATTAAGAATTCAGGACTATCTAGATTAGGATGCATATTAATTGAATTGTTTCATCTTACCGTTAATCTCTTGAGAACCTCTAGCTTCTGCTTTCTGTTCCTCTTTCTCTCTCAACCTATCTACTACTTCTAGTAAAGCCAAGTACTCTTTCATAGTATCTCTAAGAGATTTAATCTGAGACTCTTGACTAGCAATAACCATAGGCATAGTTCCGCCCTTAGCTGTAGGCTTCCATTCAATCCTATCCTTCAAAGAATTGATAGGGTTGTTATCTATGTAAGCTCTCCATTCAGTTAAGCGTTGTTCTGCCCACTCCAGTTCTGCTGATATGTATGATAATTTCTTAACGGCCATCTGAGTATTTCTTTAAGAATTGTTCTTGAGGCATATTCATAATGTCTTCTAGCACACGTGCATAGAAGTCTTCATCTCTGCCTGTTTTACTATACGAAAACCCTGCTTTCCAAAATATCTTAAACGTCTCGAATAAGTTATCCTGTAAAGTAAAGTTTACATATGGCTGGCTGGGGGTTGGTTGGTTGTCTATCATCTTACTTTGCTTTAGAAGAAACCTTTGTTAAAGGTTTGTCGGCAGGCAAGAAGTAGATCTGAACTCCACACTTGCTACCAGGTCTTTTGTCGCAACCATTCTTAATGGTTACTGTTCTGTGCTTTTCCATTTTAATTCTATTTTATGTAAAGGGTGTTCTGCGTTCCAAGTCTCTATTCCGCAATTTGAAGATAGAGATGACGTTTTGTAGGTACAGATGCAGCCACAAAACGAACAGTGAAGTTCGTCTCTGTTAGTGCTGTAGTGCTTGCCTGTGAGTTGTACATATTCGGGAGAAGTGACTGCGTTTCTTGAATTGTAGGGACAATTAATACAAATGTCCATTCTGTCTGCGATAATGTTCTGTTTTTCATTGCTCAATAGTTTAAATTGATTCGCTGTCTTGGTTGCTACTCCCTCCAATACTTTGTTCAAATTCTTTAGCCCCTTCAGGCTCAGGGCCATGTACTCTTTGTAAGGATTCATATAATTTTTGGTGGTTTAATATTTGTGTTTCGTAGGTTCTATCCATGTACTCTAAAGTTTGTTGGTTGTAGAGTTTTTTAGTTTTGCCTCTTTCGTATCTATCTTTAAAAAGCTTAAGCCAATCTCCTAGCATGTAGTAGTTAGCGTAACCTCTAATTGCTGTTAAGTCTGGTCTAGGTTCAAGTGTTAAGAGATATTCTGATTTAAGTTTCTTAGCTATCAACTTGATTGCTCTAGAAGGATTAAAAACCAGAACACCTAATCCAGATAATCTAACTTTAACTGTAGGTAATTCTACAATGTCCTCAATGGTCTTCTTCAAGTACCATTCGTATACAGTACTTACCTTATCAATAGTAAGACCCATTTCTTTTGCTACGTCTGAATAAGCAGCATAGGTTTTAATTTCGATGGTTTCGTATGTATCCTTTATTGAGGTCATGCAGTAACTGCTACTTCAAGTTTAGCTGAAGGACTAGTATTAGCCAATCCTACATTAGTGGTTGAGAGAATCAAAGTGAGGGTGACACCTTGCTTGCTAGTAGGACACAGTCTTGGGTTGACTGCATTCTTTTCTAAGATGCCCATCTTTCTTAACTTAGTTATCCCGTTAGAGATAACTTGGATTGATGTGTCAAACTCACTGGCGATTCTTTCTTTCACTACTTTGTCTAAAGTACCGTAAAATGAACTATGGGCTAATATACTGGTGTACAGATCAGATAATCTATACCCCGCAAGTCTAAGTAATACATCAATATATGCCTGATGTAACTTAACTCCTTCTTCGTATTTACGTGCTACTTTCATTGGTTGGTTTTGTTTTAACGTAAACAAATATACTACCTTAGCAAAAAAAGTCAAGTTATATGTTAACTCGAAGGGTACTTTTAACTTAGAATATTAACCGTGTTAATCCAATTCTTAACACGTATGATTATTTTAGGTGAAAAACTATTGCTAGACAAAAAATAATTTACGATTATATTTGTACAAGGAGGACCTGTTATGTCTATGGATAAAATTAAAAAGCCAAATGCCGATGAGGTGTTTGATATTTTTCTACTTGCACTCGAAGATGAGAAAGTCAAACTAGCAGGAGATATAGGAGGATTTAAGATTGCTCTATACGAAGGCTTTAAACTCTTTACTTATCGTAAAAAGTATACCGAAGAAATGTTATTTGATTACATTGAAGAAGCTTTAGATGCAATTCTAGACGATGAACAGCCTATGCAACAGACTGATTATATGCATCCTCAGGGATCAGCAGGAATTTGATTTCACAAATTATCAACAGAGCAAACAGTTGACTACAAAATGTAGTTACCTTCGTAGTGACATCACATCTTTGTGTTCGCAGACGAGGATTCAAAAGTAATCTGCTAGAAGTTGGATAGTATGAGTAGCCCTCAGAGGTGAAAAGAGGTTTCTCCGATAGTGTCAAAATGTTCTTACGAAGTTTACAGTGCTCTGACCTACAACTAATAGACCGTAGGCAATAAGTGGACAGAACAGAGACTTAGCTCAGAGGAGCTATTTGGTTAAAAACTGCTGTAATATAAGTTAGAATAGAAAGTCAAAATAGACAACTTCTCATTCGAGAAGGAACCTAACCTATTTCAATTTTTCAAATCCACTCTTAAATGACTTCTCTAAAGCCTTAGAGTAAGCTTTTCTGTTATGAGGAATCCCTTCTACAGAAACAAACATTGCATTTACATAGACAATCTTTTTTGCTTCTCCTGTTACAACAGTTCCATTGACATTGATCTGTGTAATTACAATGTATTCACGCTTAAGAAACTGTAAGCCTACAATGTTTAAGAGTTGCTCAGGCATAGCAATGGATTTGATTTCTCCTGAAATAGGACTACCTTCATTACATAGTTGGTACTTTGTGCTAGCAATCTCTTCTAGAGTTGTTTGTGCTCCGAAGATAATAGGTCTTCCTCCTATCTCTGTTACAGAAGCAATTGAAGTTACAGTGTCAATCTTGTAGCATTGAGCACTCAGAGAAGCCATCATAGTGACTAAAGCGGAAAGTATAAATAGTTTTTTCATGTTAGTAAGATAATTTATATTCTGCCAAAAGTATAAAAATAAAACAGTTTTGGCAACCTATAGGTTTAGTAGGTTACTGCTCCAGAGTATCCAGGAGCTATTAGGTATAGATTTAAAGTTCCTCCACTACTTAAAGTAGAGGTTGTAAAAGTACTAACTCCAGGATAAGTTGTACGTACGTTTACTTTAGCTGCTTTGATAGCATTGTATTCTGTAGTAGTAAAGAGTCTTACGTCAGGAGCTGTTCTCCACCTAGAGAATCTCCCAGCTTTCCTTGCAGCTACGTAATACTTATCTGCTACTGAAAGTATTCCATCTTCATTTACATCAAACATATGAAAGGATAATCCGTTTCTAACAGTCTTTCCTAAGATTACATTAGATACTGCTTGAATGTCTGAGGTAGTATAGGCTTGGACTCTAGTAGGGGCATCTACCTCTATGTAGTATTCTTTAGAAGGATCATAAGTCTCAGAGATAGAATAGTACCCCGAAGAGTTAGTATAAATAGTTTTATAAAGTGCCCAAGAAGAAGTTGTAACTATGTAATCAAATTCTATAACATAAGCCAGACTACTACTATTGTTTAAGTCATTCCACTTTCCACTACCTACAAACTGAATATAGTCTTCATTACCTGAGTTATTGGGTTCTCCTGAGTTCCAGTTTGTATAAGAAAAAGTTTCTCCTGTTACCCATTTCCAAGTCCCCTCTGTTACTTCATCTGTTAGTCCTATCCAACCAGAAGGCCAAAGATTAAATAAGAAACTGTTTTCACCAGAAGTAGTAACTGTAACCAAGTGTCCTCCCATAGCAACACAGTTAGATTTAGCTGTAGTCCAGTTTGCTATTCCTGTAGAACGATAGTAAGAGTGTCCGTTATAGTTGTTCTGAGAAGTGAATCCTGTTATAGTAGAGTTTGTTCTTCTATACAGCTTTATAGCCACATTAGAAGCTGCATTTCCACTTGCACTATATAAGTATCCAGAATAAGTGAATTGTGCACTCAGTGCGTTCACAAAGAAGAATAGAACAATAACCCACCTCATATCAATAACTTTGCTCCCATTAAGATTTGAAAGTTAAGAATATCCTGACCAGCTACGTAAGTTCCTCCGCCTGTAATACCTAAACCAAATGTCTTAGTCATCTTGTAGGTAAAGTTAAAGAAAGGAATTACAATAGGCTTAGCTTCAAATATAGACTCTGTATAATACTTAGAGTAGGGAGAATAGATACCTGCCATAATAATTGTAGCATCCATGTGTTTAGTAAGTTTTCCCTTGTACATAAAGCCACCTATTGCAATAGTAGAGATCATCTCTTCTCCAAATAACTTACCGTAGGTTCCAGCTGCCCCATAAAGTGCTGTAAAGTTTTTAACTGAGTTTACTCTTACAAACAAGAGTGTATTAGATATTGACTTAGGCATTAGACTTAGACCATCTGAAACAACACTAATGTGTTTGTTGCCTTTTTTGTTTGCTCCTATCCATGAACGGACACAGGAGATATTACCGATCTTAGCATTAAGCATATAATCGGCTGAGAACCCAAGAGAAGAAGTACCATCTCCTTTTACTCTTGTAAAGGAAGCAGTACCTCTTGCATCTTGTGCTCCATCAGACTTAGTCTGAATACCAACTAAATCACCAGTTACTAAGATCGCAGGCTTAGCAACTTCGGCTTTAGCTTTATTGGCTGCTTTCGCAGTACCACTAGACTGAGTCTTTTGTTGCTCAGTCTTAGTTTCCTCTACTTTTTGTTCTGAGGGTTTCTCGGTTTGTACTTCCGTTTTTTCTTCGGTTTTACCACTGGAGGAACCACTTCCGCTACCACTGGAGCTTCCGCTACTACTTCCACTACTGGAACCACTACTGTTTCCACCACTGGAATTGTCGCCACTGCTTCCTCCATTACCTTCTCCGCTGCTTCCATTACTGGAGTTGGATGTTGACCCACTTTGATTTTCTGATGAATTTCCTCCATTGTTGCTGCTTCCAGTTTCTCCTGACGAGCTGCTAGAAGAATTAGAATTACTAGAGCTACTACTAGTACGATTCCGAGAATTAGTTCTACTGTCATTATTGTTTGTTTTATTGGTTGTTCCTACGTTAGTTCCTGAAGAAGTGCTAGATCCTACATCTACGTTAACACTTCCTACATTTGAGATGGCCCCTAAATTCATAACATTACTTACAATGTTTAAGGTCGCATTTGTAGTCGTTGTTGTTGTAGTTGTTACTCCAACTCCTTGACAGGGTGATGTATTTTTATACTTCAAATATACACTATTTATCCAATTATCAAAAGTACCATCTTGTAATTCTGTGTAAGAGAAAGTTTGCACCTGTCCATAGTAAGCAATTACTATAGGACTAGACATATTTGCGTTAATGAATTTTAACTCCTGAGTACAGGGATCTGTATAGGAATACATAAAGCTCTGGCCTTTGAGGGACAGAGCTATCATGAATAAAATTAATATCTTAGTTTTTAAATACACCTGCCTTAATGAGATTTTGAATCACATTAGTACAAGCAGTTTCTAGAGACTTTCTGGTAGCTTTACCTACAGTACTTTGAGAAAACTTCATATCGTCTAGAGACTTTAAGAAAGATTCTCCTACCTTTTGTGATTCTCCTTCTCCAGAGCCAATATAAATTTGACCTGTTTTGGCATCAACAAAACGAACTTGTAGACGTATAAAAGTAGTGACAGCAACTTTTGACTTAAGGCCATCAACTTGCTCGTCTTCATCAACAGCAAAATCAGCCACAGTAACGTAAACAAAGTAGTGAGCAGGTTTAATCTTACCTTTTCCATCAATGGGTTCATCAAATACACCTTTCTTTGAAGCTTTAAACTGAGTTACCATCCTCTCCTTGATCTCACTCTTCTCCTCAGTAAATATAAAACGATTTGTTTCATCTAAATAATCTAGTACGGATTCAGCAAAACCTAAGCCTACGTTCTTCTCCTGTAAAGCAGGATACAAACTTAAGACTTTTGTCATGTCTACACTAACTACTTGAACTGTTTTTTTAATAGAATCTGTATAACCAGATACACTAGAGATGTCCTTAGATACTACAGGCTCATCATCTGTGGTTGTTTTCATACTACCACAAGCAAACAATACAACAGTCAACAATAGACTACCAAGGATCTTCTTCATCTGGTTGAGGTTTAGTAGCAGGAGCAGGAGTAGCAGCAGGCTTTGAAACCTCTTTCTCTCTGATGATGGTAGTAGTACCTCCACCTGATTGCTTTTGCTGGTTAGTGTTGTTGTTCTCTAAGTTAACGTTAATAACAGGCTGAGCAGATTGTTCTGTCTTAGCTTCCTCTTTTGGTTCTTCGCCTCCTCCTAGGTGAGTAGCAAACCAAGCACCTCCTGCAGTAATTGCAGTGGTGATGGCACCAATGATTGTTTTTTTGATAGCGGACATACCGCTTTCTTCTTTTTCTTCTGACATAATATTAATTTTTATTTATAAGTTCTTCTACATATTTATCTCTTTGTTCCGTTAAGTACTGATTACGCTCAATCATTCTAGCTCTCTCGTCCTCAGTAAGCTTAAGAATTAAAGTTTCTTTATCCTGTATCATCTTTTTATACTCTTCCAACTGATTTTTAAAGTTCATGTTCTGGTAGTACAAGATGCCTACTAATAATATAATAGTGAAGGATTGCTCTTTCAGCTTCTCAAAAAATGTTTCACCTATAGATCCTTCTTTCATATTACTTTGTTTCTCCTAGTGTTTGTATATAAGAGTCAATGATTCTAGACACAGCTTCAGGCTTTTCATCGGCTTTGAATTTAACTTTAATCTTAGCCATCCCTGAAGCAGTAGGGTTAACTCCTGAGTCTACTTCAATTCCTTTTATATTGTGTTCGTACCCCTTCTTCTTAAATAATCCCAGTAGAGACTTCTTAAGACTGGATACTTCCTTCTCCTCATCCCCAAAAATTAATCTAGCTTCAAACTCTATATCTAACTCATCTAGTCCAATAGAAGAGTGATCTGCTAGAATGTAAAGAGGCACTAGTAACTCCTTGTCTCCAATCATAAAGTTTGTAACCTTTGGAGTACCATCCTCATTAAAGTAATTTCGTAGAGCATTAATGTGTTGTCTTTCACTAATACTCTGAGAAACCATGGCGGCCTCTAATAGACCGCCTACAAGTTCCTCAATGTTTAATCTTGCCATACAGCAAAGTTACTCAAATTTTCTAATTAAGATTCTTTACTCAATGGAACTAAAGAAGGCTCCAACATTGCTGTAAGGAAGTCAGACAATTTAAGCATGCCTTCTGTTGGAGGCAACTGTTCTGCGTGTACTTTTACTTCATACTTAGCTGAGTTATCTGTTTGTCTAGTGTTCTCACGATGAGAACTTACACTACCAGATACTTTAGCATTAAAACTCATACCCCACCATTTGCCACCTGCAGATACTTCATAAGCTGACTGAGAATCGTTAGACTCTTTAGACATGTCTGAAGTTTTTACTTCCATAGTAAAGTTAATATCAGCAGAGGTAATTGCCAAAGAAGGCAATGGAACCAAAGGAAGCATAGGAACTTTACTGTAAACAGTTTTAAGTTCTTGGATTCCTGTATCTCCATCTGTGAATACACGTTGCATTTCTACGTCAAGTGAGCGTGCAACATTAGCATCACCTTTTTTCTCAAAAGCTACCTCAGAGATGTATCTCCAAGTTACTTCGTTTAATTTAGCCTGTCCTTTTGCCATTCCGACAATAGGGCTTACAATAAGGTCTTCGATAGGAAGTCCTCTGAATTGATCTGCAATTGAATCTGCCATAATTTATATATTAGTTTGTTTTATTTATTTAAATTTAACTGTACCCTGGTACGATTTCTTGACACTCTCTATCTCCTTAATTGCAGAGTAGAAGGATGTTTTTATTTCTTCGTTTATTGTGAAGTTAAAGATAGTACTGCAGTGTGGACACCCAGACTTAGGATTCTTTAAGATAAACTTTAAGTCTAAGCCTAGGGGTTCTTTACACATCGGACAGGGTATAGCCATAATTAAGGATTACTTGTGTTAGATAAAGACTCTCCGTCTTCTTCGTCTACTTTTTGAATTAACATTTTATCTCTATCTTCAGAATTAAACCAGTAATCTACTACTTTGTTTAAGTTACCTACAAAGGCACCCAACAAAATAAGTAACATTTCTTTCCAATCTTCTCCAATAGATGCTCCTAAAAATACTGCTGCATTAATTCCAACAATAATTAAAGTAAACAAACCTAATACAATTGCTGTGATTCTCCAACGATTAGCTTGCATTTGTTGTAGCATATAGTAGAACCTGTTCTTAGGATCTACTGCTACTGGTTCTGCTTGGCTGAAACCAAGTGTTTTTTTAATGTTCATTTTTGTACGATTATTTTTGAATGTAATACTTCTGTCTCAGTTGTTACAGAAAGAATATAAATGCCGTCAGAGAGACGATCTAGGTTTGCACTATACTTGTACTTACCTGCAGGCATACGTTGCTTTAAAATAGTCTCTATGCGTCTTCCTACCTCATCAGAGATAGCCATGTCTACGTTAGAATCTTCCTTAATCTTAAATTGAACTTGGATGTTTCCTTCTGTAGGATTAGGGAATACTATAATAGAGTTTAAGTCATTAAGCGAAACAGTTCCTTTGTTAACTCTACGTACTTCTACAATACCCATAGCAGGAGTAATGTTCATATCCTTAGAGTCTTTGTCTCCTACATATTTAGCACCTGTCCACAAAGCTGCACTTGCCCAACTATCTTGAGGCTTCTTAGCAATAAACTGAACATTGAAAGCCTGTTCTCCATCATTAAGCATGTTCTCGTTAGTTAAGTCAGCACCTCCCCAAGATACTATACCATTAGAAGGGTTCATATAAGTAGTCCACTTCATCATTTTCTCAGAGTTCTCAATACCTTTAAACTCTAAGTAAGCTGTGTCATACTTAAGATATAACTGTAGTGCACCTAGGTTCTTTCCGTTAGTCAAAACTTTAACAGGAATGTTAACTAGGTTACCTTCGTCTACACTTACTTTGGGCATGTTTACCTCAATAGTTTCTGCAGGGAAATCATAACTTACAGTTTCGTCAATAATGTAACGCTTTGCGTTAGCAGAGTTAACAATCTTAATAGGAGTTAAACGAGCCATCTTAAATCCTGTAGAGTTTGCATCTCCTTTAACAGCTACATAGTAAGTGATAGAATCTCTTCCATCTACAGAGTAAGTAAAGTTATTTACAGTAGAGTAAGTAGAAGTTAAGTTAGTAGCAGATCCGTTGATTGCATTGTATTCAGCAACTGTAAAGAACATTACATCTTTCTTAGAGTTAGGCCAAGCAGAGAATCTACCTGCCAAACGTCCATACACAGAGTATACATCAGCAATAGAAATGTCACCAGTAGTTCCGTTTACATCCATTGTGTAGTAATCAAATCCTGCAGGAGTGTATTGACCTAAGATAGATTGATTGATCTTCTGTGCATCTGCAGTAGAGAATACGTTACCAGGAGTCATTGTGTCTCCCTTAACTACAATACGTACATCCCAATAAGTAGTATCTAAGAACTTACGGAATACAGTTACCCCATTAGAGTTAGTTTTCTGTGCAGCAACTTCAGTCCAAGTAGAAGAACCTTTAGCTCTCTTCTCTAAACTAACTGTTAAGTTCTTGGCATCTGTACCTGTTACGTTCTTAAACTTAGTAGCAAATCTCAATACCTTTTGGTTAAAACGTCCACCATAAGAGTAAACTACCAAAGTAGTATCGTTACCCCAGTTAGTAGCAGCTCTGTTAGAGAATGACTTAACACCTGTAACTTTTAAAGTCTTGATAGAATCTAAAGTATTCCATATAGACTCAGCAGCGTGAGTGAAAGTCAAATCAAATGTAGCTCCGTTAGAATAGTTGTAAGTAGAGTTAGTACCTGTGTAAGCCAAGGTAACTGTTAAGAATCCTTGTGTGTTACTATCTACGTACTGAAGATATTGATCTGTAGTAGAAATCTTAAGAGAAGGAACAACTGCAGTAAAAGCAGTTTTGTCGTAGAACACACGGAATTGCATACCTGTGATCTTCTCTGAAGTAGAAGTGTTATAGAAATGTAGAGGAGCAACTGTCTGACCTACAGTGTTAGTAGCTACTTGATAGCCTGAGTCAATTACTACCCAATGACCTGTACCTGGAGAGGTAGCAGAACTTTGTGCTGATACATTGCCAACCAACAATGTAAGCACTCCAATGAGGACTTTAATTAATTTGTTCATTTTGTTTTTATTTTACTTAGTTTATGTATTTGTTCTACAGCGTTTGCCTGTAACCAAGGCTCTGGGGTTGGTAGTTTATTTATAAAACTTAGTTCGTATATGTAACACTTAAGTTCTTCTTCATCTAGACTCTGTGCTATTGGATGTAGCAAGTAGCTTAGGTGAAGACTCTCATGTACAAGAACACAAGCTAAGTTAGCAATTGAGTTCATCTTTGCATCTCCTACGGCTATGTAAATAGTGTTTCCGTCTTGAGAGATGTTGTTAGAAGAATAGGGACTAATCCAAAAGTCTACTATGTCGCAGACATCTATTAATCTAGTGTATGTGTTGACATCTGTTTGAGCAATTAATGCTAAGGCTGAGTCTACCCTTAAATCCCAACCATCCCCTGCCTTCATCACTTTAATCTGAGAAGAACAGGGGATAGAGAGAATCAGAAAAAGACTTACTAGAAGTCCTTTCATTTACTTAATGTCTTTAGACTCGATAAGAGTGTACGTAAAAGAATTACCACCCAATGTTGCAGCCTTCTTACAGATAGCCAAGAACGCATCAAAGTCGGCAGACTTCTTAAACACTTGGCAACCTTCTGACCAGTTCTCAACGTAGGTAGAGTCTGCACCAGCTTTATGAATGTTAATACCGAAGATCCCTTCTTGTATCTTGGACTCATCATAGTTCATGTCTTTGTTAACATCACGGTAAACTTTAACGTTAGCCTTTTGTTTCAAAGCTTCGTACTTACCTTGGTGTAATGCAATGTGGTGTGAACCTGAGTATTGACCAGGTACTAAACGTGCAACACCTGCAGCGTTATGGAATTCTTTAACTCCCTTAGTTCCTGGATCTGTAGTAGCAGGCCAGATTTTAAATTTCCACTCTCCACCTTCTTTGTAAGAAAGAGTCAAGTGATCGTCAAATACGTTAGTTACTTTAGTACCAGTAGCAGAGTTTCTAACACCAATAATGTTGATGTTAAAGTCTCCGTTTTCAAAGTACTTGTAACCTTTAGCTTTCATAGCCGCTTCGATTTGTTCTCTTGTGTAGCTCATAGTTTATAGTTTATAGTTTATAGTAAATTAGTCTTCGCTAGGTGCTTCTGGCTTCTTCATGATTTTCTCAACAGAAGTCAAACCTAAACAGCCAAAAGCCAACAAAGCAACTGCATCCACCAAAGGAACAGAAGGAGCAAAGTGAGCTTCGGTAAAAGAGTTAGCGTACAATGTAGCGCATAGTGTAACTGTGCATGCTAATCCGCACAATCGTTTCATGGAGACAACACCCTTCTCATCTTTGAAGAGTCCGCCAATAAAGTTTAATAGTTTCATATGTTACCTTTTTTATTCTTTAAGAATTTAATAATGTCTTCTATAGCCCACTTAGAAAGTAGGACAGTGAGAAAAACAGTTAAACTCACCAGCACAGTGATATCTGAAAGGATGTTCAAAGTAACTTCGGACTTTCATAAACGGTACTTAGGTGAGAAAAGGTTGGTTATGGGCAAAGATAAAACTTTAAAAAAATAAGTCAACTACTTAACTGTTAAACAAAAAACCCCCAGATTTCTCTGAGGGTTTCTTTTGCGTAATAAATAATATTACAATACTTCTGCCTGAGTAAAGGGAACTACAGGAGTTTCATCAGCAGGTGCTTCAGCAGGGATGAATTCAAATGAATCCAAATTGATTTGACCTTTACCGTAGCTAGCTTCGATAGATTGGAAGAACTCATTCTGTTCTTTCACTACTTCTGCCATTGCTTCTTTTACTTTCTCTTTTACAGAAAGCAAGTCATTCATCTGGAGTTCAATCTTACCCAAATCCATAATTACGTTTTGAGTCTTTTGCTGGAAGCCTTTGATTGCTTCAATTTCTTGTTCGTTTAATTTAGTTGCCATGATTTATATGTTTAGTTGGTTTATGCAAATATAATGCTTTTTTATAAATACTTATAAATCCTGCCAAATTAGCAGTCTTCTACCTTTGCAGCAGAGAATAAGCTGACAAGTTTTACTTTCAAGTGGCTGTAGCCAAATGCAAAAATGTCAACACCTTCAGCTGAAGATAAATCAGGAACAGTGTTAGTTACTGTGTATTCCTCGGTAACTTCTTCAGTTACGTACTCTTTTACAGTGTACTCTTCTGATACCTCTTCACCTTCTGCATTAGTGATAGTACGAGTCTTAACTACGTCCTTCTCTACTGGTTGCATCATAGTGCGAGTTTTTACTTCTTCTACTTGCTTAGTCAAAGGAACAGACAAGTACTCACCAATTGCTTGGTTACGTGCTTGATCTCCACCCATAGGGCCCATAGAAGCATTGCTAGGAGTAGCATCTGATTCATTTAAGAAAAGCTGGATACGGAAGTTAGCGTTACCAGATTTAGAAATTTGATAGTCGGCAATACGTACGTATGCCTCATTGGTAATACCTTTATCGGTACCAATGCTTTTTGTGATTTTAAGTGCCATTGTTGTAAAATTATAATTTTAGATTTGTATACATTACAAATATAATGCTATTAGTTAAATTGTCAAGATATTAGGTAAGATCCATTCTTCTGTAGATAGGACTTCTAATATCTCTTCGTGAAGATATTCTTTCATACCTTCTTTATAAATAGAAGGTCTACCATAAGTTCCAGCAGAAACAGTATTTATAATAGGGTCTCCTGTCTCTGGATTAGTAGTGTTATGTATGATATCCTCCTCTACTGTATAGATATCATACTTGATAAAGGTTTTACTCTGGTCTTTAGAAAGTCTTAAGGTCTCAGGAGAAATCTGTAATACCTCATCAAAGTTAATCTTGTCTATGTCTATCGTTGGGATTATAAGCCAACGTCTATTTGGAAAATTGCTCATAAGTTATATCTTAATTTATAATGTTTATAGTTTTGAGAAATCTCAGCTTGTATTAAAACCCTATTGTAGATTTTTAAAATTGGTAATTTCATATTAGGAAAATATCCACCACCTTCTCCGCCAATTTGAAGAATCCCTGTATTACTCCAAGTTCCTATACTAGTCGCTGTTAGAGATGCATATAGTTCTCCATTTACATATAATCTCCATGAGTTACCTTCTTTAATGGCAACTAAATGATAATACTTATTATTTTGTATAGAGTAGGCCGCATTTGATGTTGAATAATATGTGCCATCTCCATTTCTTCCAGCTAATGCAAATGTATTAGAAGTTGTACAAAATAATTCCCATCCTGTGCTATGATACTTATTTGCAATAACATCTAAAATAGGATCTGTTGAGAGTCGCATATAAACATACTCAATCGAAACATTATCCACTAGTTCAATAGCGGGGTATGAGTTTACTGATATTGTATCGTCTGTACCATCAAATACAAGTTCTCCTGTAATATCAAATGATACATTGGAAAGATTTATTGTTGCATTATCAGTTAAGTCATAAAGAGACTGTGTTACAGATCTAGTAGTGTTAGGGGTAATAAGTTGTCTAGGAGGAAGTACGCTAAGTCCCTCTTGTAAACTAATTTTAGCAACAGATACTTTGTCTTTAGTATTGTAGTTATAGTACCATAATCCAAAAGATCCATCTGCTGTAGTAGGTTGAGTTGTAAATGATCCCCAAGCATGATACCACCCATCTCCTAATTCAGTTCTTCTACTATTATCATGTACTCCAAACTCTGTGTTGTAAGTACCGTCTGATCTATACTCGTAGTGATACATATAGTTAGGATGTGTGTATCCTGAATCACACTTGTATACAATTTCGTAAGTGTAGTTTGTGTTGCCCTGTAGTATAATGGATCTCCAACTATTATGATACCTAAATAAACTTGGACAACAGTTAAAATTTCCATCATCTCCATATCCAGAATATACATTATAAATCTCAACGGACTCTACCGTCATAGTGCCTAAAGTAGGAATGTTTACTACCTCTGTATATCCGTTAGTTTCAAATAACTTTCCATTACTGTAGGTACTTAGACTATACCCATCGTAAATTCTAAAGACACCATTTAATACATTACTACCTGGTTTACCTTTAAAAGAGTTAATTATATCAGCTGCATCAAAAGCAAATACTAATCCGTTACTTGATGTCTTTCCGTATCCTTGTGCTACTGCCATATTAAGCTAGATTAAATCTTGTTTTATAACTTTTATAATTTGGTATAATTTCACTTGCAGTTAGAGCTCTTGTATAAACTCTTAAAGCGTTCACTTCTCCTATTAATTTATAAGTACCATAACCACCGTGATTACTTTGTCCTATCCAAGAAGCATATATAGGATAAGAACCCATCTTTAATCCTTCAGCCATTCCTCCATACTGTCCGTTTATATAAAAAGAAATTCTACTGTTAGAACCTCCTATAGTTTCGTATATCATAACTACGTGGTTATAACTTCCTTTTGAACTACAAGCAATAGTAGAAGACTTATCATTGGCATATTGGTAACCTGCAGTTTCAGGAGGGCCTGTTCTTACAGCTCCATATACAGTATCATTTGAGTAGTTGTACCAGAAGTTAAATCTGTAGTTCTCAAATATAGGTCCCATACTCCCACTTGCTCCTGGTGTAATCTTAAACACAGCTTCTACTGTAATAGCTTTAGTTGAAGGAGTAAAGTAATCGCTTACGTTACCTAAATCAATCCTGTCATCTGTACCATCTAAGGTAGGATGTCCTGTAGCAGTAAATGAACACGTATTTAAGTCTATAGTATGGTTTCCTGTTAAGTCTAAAAGAGAGTTAGTATTATTTCTAGTTACTATAGTAAAAGGAGTGACATGTGACTTTTGTTCTATCTGAATGTTGGCTATATCTATTTTCATGTTTCCACTACTTGGAAACCAATATGAAATTAAGTTAGCATGAGTAGGAGTAAAAGTAAAACTACGTCTTACCCATACTCCAGATGCACCTGTAAATGCATTTAAAAAAAATCCATTAGATCCACCAATACCTCCATAATTGTAGTGCTGAAATGCAATATACTGACCTACAGCACTAGCAGAAGCTGCTCTTACATAAAATGAAGTTGTAACTGGCTGTCCAATAGTTACAGCAGCATCTACTCCATAAGACATACCATCAGTTACTCCATCAGGTCTACTCCAATGTAATCTTATACAATTTGTTGGAGTAGGAAATAAATCAAATCCATTAGGTATAATTTCTTTAACTATTCCTGAGTTAGGTAAGTGAGGAGCCCCCCACCATTTTGTAGGAAAACTACTTGCGTTTACTGATACTCTTTCGTCTAACCAATAACTATCGTGTACTTTATGTCCTCCTGTAACTGGATTAATATATCCTTGACTTCCGTCTTGAGAACTATTATAAGCGTGTAAGGAAAATTGAGTAGCTGATATTCTCTTTGCTACGTAGTCTACGTTAGCAGTTACTCCTCCACCTGTTGTCTCAGGTCTAATGACATCAAAAGATCTTATTGGGTGAGAACTTACTGTAGTTACTATATTACTTGACACACTAGCAATTGCTGGAATATCCCAAAATACAGCACATCCATTATTACCACAGTACTGATTTGTGTTATAACTAGCCCAACCATTTCCGTAAGTAGGGTAAGAATTATATTCAGGAGAAGGAATAAGATTAGTAGTAGGTTCTCCTTTATAAGAGTTATACATATCTGCTGTGTCAAAAGCAAATACCAATCCTAGTTCCTTATTATTTTGTCCAATTGAGGTAGGCATATTACCAGATTCTTATATTTCTAACTATTGTTGTTCCATTACAGTTACATGCTCTACCAAAACTAATTGCAGCTAATGAACCATTTACATTTCTACGTCTCTTCATACAAAACACACGTGGACCATTCTCGTTATATCTCATAAAGTTATTAGCGTCATTGTCACAAGCAACTGTTTTGTTATGAGAAATAAACTGTAGATTCTCCCAAGAATTGACATTTTCAAAGACTCTGTCCCCAGAAGGCTCATCGTATGCTAATAAGTTCCCTGTATTACTGTAATCACCGTGGTTGAATCCCCAACATGCAGATGCTCCTGTTGTATCCATCTCAAAAGTAATATACCTCCAGTTAATATTATCTTTAAGCTCAATATCTACTTGAGTTAAGTTACAACCACAGTTATTATGATTAATCTTTATTTGATATGAACCATCTGTTCCATTGTTCCCTGTAAAGGTTGTATCAATAGTAGCATTAGTTAGGGAAATAGCATTAATATCTCCTGAAGTAACTTTATTTGTAATAGATCCGTATACCAATCCCATATCTTACCATTTATCTAGTGGACACTTAGCTGTTGCTAGATTCATTAAAGATTCTAACAAACAACCACAACTCTTACAGTTATCTTCTCCTTTAAACTCGCATCCGCTACAGACAGAAAGCCAACTTTCTTTTTGTAAGTCTGTAGCGTAATCAGAATCCTCAAAGGTATTAGTAGTTACAGGAATACCGTCTATAATTTCTACTGTAGTCTTCATGTTATTTACTTTTTAAAAGTTCTATTTCAGCTCTTAAAGCCTCAATCATTGCTTGCTGTTCTTTCATTGCTTCTACCAATAGAGGGATAACTTTAGTGTAAGCCAAGTTCTTGTATCCATCTTCTTGAGTAATAACTGCTTCTGGAAGAACTGCCTCAACGTCTTGAGCAATCAGACCTACATCATGTGTGCCTACTTGCTCACCTGAGTTCCAATCAAACTCTACACCACGTAGAGATTTAATCTTTTCTACAGGAGTACTGATAGAAGTGATGTTATCCTTAAGTCTAGAATCTGAAGGCTGAACAATTGGATAGTCAAAGTTAACAGTGTTTCCGCCTCTTGGAATATACCACATTCTTGAGTCTGTACCATTCTCTGCTATACGTCTGAATTCAATATCCTGTCCTCCTGCATCTCCAGTTAAGCGTATTTTAAGTGCTTTCCAACTAGTGTCTGCTTGACCTCTTATCAAGAAGTAAGTCAAAGGATCTTGGTTGTAACCTACGTTACCATGAACCTCTAGACCTGTTCCATTACCCCCAACAATAGTACACGTATTTCCTTCTTGCTCTACTAATGTTTTCCAAGTACTCCAGTTACCATTCCAACCAGTTCTATAAGTACCTTTTCTAAAAATAGTACCAATGTTACCTGAGTTTTCTGGGAAGTACATTTGCAATAATGGACCACCAGTTTCTCCGTAAGATAAAGCTACACCGTAATCGTAGGTAAGGTTAGGTCTGTTAGCTCCACTGTGTCCTAGTGCGTTAGCAACGATTAACTTACCACTTACGTAGTAACTATTCCAGTCTTGTCCATAGATGTCACCAGACTTACTAAGTTGTTGTGCCATTGTTGCACTTCCTGCAGTAGTAGCACTACCTGAGGTAGAAGCATAACTTACTGATTGACTACCTATATTTCCATTATGTACAAGTGTTCTCCAAGGTCCTACATCTCCAGGACTAATACTTCTAACATAAAAGTTTGATTTGTCCCAGAAAGCAGTTGCTAATTGAAACTCGTACTGGTTGGTTGTTGCACTATTGTGGTGAGAGTTTACAATCAAATGATACCAGTCACTTGTCGGCATATTTGACATACCACTTCCATCATAGAATCCAGAAGATAATCCTCCAGCAGAGTTACCACCACTATTATTAGTTGTGGTACGTCCAAGTGCATTTGTTCCATTACCTTTAACAAAGTATATCGAATCAGTTCCATCAAATAATTCTGAGTCTGCAGCCTTACCTCCTGTAGTTAACCAACCACCATAGTTACCCAAATCATTACTGAATTGAGATAATGCTGTAGGTCTTCCAGTTACTCCTGTCCATGCTACGTTAGTTGCAGTAGCAGCGTTACCTGAAGAAGTAATCCAACCACCATAATTTCCTAGATCATTAGAGAATTGAGAAAGTGCTGTTGGTCTGCTAGATACGTTAGTCCAAGCAACTGCATTTGCTGTGCCTGCTGTTGTAGCGTAGCTAACAGAACCAGAACTTGTTACATATCCTGCACCATTAGTAAGTTGATTATTATTTGTAGGAATAGTAGCTGAACTGTATGCCAAAGATCCTAATCCTAAGAAGTTTTTTATAGCAGTATCTCCAAATTTTACAACTTGATTTGTTGTAGGAAATATACCAACTATAGAAGAAGGTGTTGTAGTATGAATAGTAGATGCTGTTAAAACAAATTCTCTTGCTGATATATCTCCACTACCGTCTCTATATGCTATTGTATTAGCAGTAGATGCTGTTGTAGGGTTATTAAACCCTGATATAGATCCTGCTGTACCACTAATACTTCCTGATGATGTAATATAACCTGCACTTGCATGATTACCCCATGAGTATGCTGTATTCCATTGTGTGGAATCTCCATAACCAGAAGAGTAAATAACTGCTGCTATAAAGTTTTCATACGATCCCCCTGGATTATTTCTAATAGCCATTCTACCACTAGATTCCATCATGATGCTAGAAGCAACAACTCCTCCCCAATGGAATGCTAATTGAGGTGCATAAATTTCATTTGTGCTACCACTACCTCCAGCATTTTCTCTTACTTGGTAGTTAGCAGTATAAGAGGTTCCTGTTGAAGTAGACTGAATAGACGAGCCTCCTGTACCAGAAAGGTTAGTAGAAGTAGTAGCACTACCAGCAGATCCAGCAGATCCAGTTACGTTAATACCCCAAGTACCTGAAGCACCTGATCCTGTAAGAGAAGGAGAGTATGATGTGTAGTTACCGCTATCAAGAACAGTAAATTCAGTACCACCACCAGTTGTGCCTCTACTAATGTACATTGTACCTTGATACCATCTATACTTCCACCCTATCCCGTTTTGATAATGACCAACTTCATTATTGTTAGCCATTAAATAATTACTACTATCGTTAAAGTAAATAGCAGCCCAACTACCCTTTGAACCAATCATCTCCCACGCTCCATAAGCACCTGTATTAGGTCTTATGTGAGCATTATTTGTACTTGAAAATATACCAGCACTTCCTACATTAATCCAAGATGGAACATACAAGTATCCGTTACTTGCATAGTAAGCAAGCCCACTTGCAGCATTTGTAGCGTGATATCCATCTACTGTGTCAGCATTGCCAGCAGAGGTAGCATAGTTAACAGAACCTGAACTTGTAACATACCCAGGACCATTTGAAAGCTGATTTAAATTAGTAAGGTTACCAGAATGCCACATAGTAACCCAACTTCCCCAAGAACCTGCAATAGCTGATCTTAAATACAATCTAGTACCGCTTGAATCAAAAAATAATTGTGTATGATAATTTCCTGGGTGTGTATCTATCTGTAAAAGAGCTCCTGAATTATCAGTTATAGTTGGTCTATTAGTCCAACTGCCTGTTGAACCTCTGTATAATCCCGTACTATTAAAAGCGTTTACATCTATCGTACCACCTGAAGTCTGATACAGTCTTGCACTTATCTGAGAATCTATTTCTGATTCGGTGTAGTATCTGTCATCGTGATTATGTGAAGGGAGAGATGTAAGGTATCCTGCACTAGCGTGGTTACCCCAACCAAATGCGGTATTCCAGTTTGCAGATGTTCCATAAGAAGTTGTAGTAATAAGTCCTGAAGTCCAAATACCTGTACCAATAGCTGTTTGAGTAATACCATTAGTTACAAACAATGCTTGATGATCTAAACCTGTTTTAGATTGCCCACCTACGTTTGTATGTGTCCATGCAATACCATAAAGATTTCCCGTACCTGTTCCATCAGCAAGTAACTTGTAATCGTTACTCATTGCAAATACACCCTGATATCTAACAGAAGAATAAAGACCTACTAGACCGTATCCATAGTCAGCATTTGTATAAACGTTACCTTGAACTCCAACACCTCCAGAACGTGTATCTAATCTTAAACTTCCTGCATAAGATAATTCAGTTCCAACATTTCCAGGATTAAGACGAATACCCCAGTTTCCTGAAGAGTTTAAAAGACCAAATCCACTACCATCAAAGTATGCACTATAACCTCTTATGCTAGAATTTCCATCTCTAACAAGAATTCCTCCTACAGAAGTAGAGTCTGGTTGAAAATATAAGTAGTTACTATTATAAGTAACAAAACGGGTACCTCCATTAAAATGTAATTGTGCTGTATAATTAATCTCACGATTCTGCATATGGAAGTTACGCCTCCAATTTATGTATGTAGTATCGTTTGTTACATAGTCAAATAAAGCAGTATCTGTACCATTGTTTCTTGTATTCCAAGTAAAGGTGTAACCTGAGTCCCAATACCAGTGCGAACCATAATCAGAACCTGCTGATCCACCCTCACCAAAGTAAAAGTGTGCATCACCTGAATCAGTTGCTCCTACTCTAAGAATGTCATTAATGTGAACTTCATCTCCGTTACCGTCTCCCAAATAAGTGTTTCCATAAACACTTAACTGATTGATATTCAATGTACCTAGTCTAGAGGTACCATTCATGTCTAAATAATAGCCAGTATCATTACGATCATAAAGAGTGTAAGTGTATAATGCATCATTAAGATACATAGAACCACCAACAACAAAGTTAGTACCGTTCCACATAATTCTTCCTCCACTATCTTGGCCAGAAGAAGTTACAAAATCAATGTAAGATCCGTTTCCTCCGTAAAGTTGTAATTGAGCATAGTTATCAGCTAGGTTAAAGCCCATACCCTTGTTAGTCAAAGAGTATCTAGAGCCTGCTACACTTCTGTCTCCTACAAAAAATGGGAAGTTCGCATCTACTGTATCACTATTGATTGCTATTTTACTACCTGAAATAGTAATAGAGTTAGATCCGTATTTACCTATTTTAACTGTGTTGTCAGCAAAAGCTTCTATCACAGGAAGACCTGCTATCGTATTAACTGAGAACAAAGAATCACTTAAGTCATCTGTTACTGTAAATAAACGTCCATAGACGCCATCTACGGCAACAACATCTGTTCCTGCAGTGGAACTTATCACTTGAAGTTTTGCTGTCGGTGTAAAGTAAGTATCACTGGTTCCTCCAATCTTAATACTTCCGTCTACGTTTAAGTAGCTTCCTGTTTGTGTACTGTGAGAGAACCATCTACCTAATCTATAAACTGATCCACCATTAGTAGATGCTGTAAATGTAATACCTCTAGTATTACCTCCACCGCTCTGCATAGTGTTGATAAGCAAATCATGGTGACCACTTGCAACACTAGTATACCACTTAGTATTACCTGCACCTATCCAAAAGTCTACGTGACCTTGAAAGTGTACGTTAGTTATATTATTATTTACTCCGTTTAAACTTCCATCATCCCAGTTAGAGCTAGAACCAAAGTAATGGTATTTATCATTTGCATAAAGTCTCTTAATATTTGTTATTCCATTAGGATCTACATAATAAGTAGAGTCACTTCCACTATAGTAAATAGGAGAATACATTGATGTAAATGACTGAATGTATCCTGTAGAAAACCAGTTAGCACTATCATCAGCATAAGCACCCCAACTCCCACCTTGGGTCAAGAATCCAATTCTATTAGAGTTACAATGAATCTCCCTCATCCCTTCATCTGAATCAGACATAAAGATTGAAGAAGCTGCTGTATCTTGTCCTACTGTAAGATTGCCATATAAAATAGTATTTCTAGAAGTAGTAGTTCTTAAAGACCAGCTACCAGCATTATTTAAGAAACCAATGTTGTTACTTGTATCAGCATAAACATAACCTCTTAACGCACTCTTATGTCCCCCTGTATAGAATCTAATAGAAGACTCAGTATTGGTAGAAGAAACATCCCAAAAACCATTCTCATTAGATGACCAGTGCATTGTAGTACTCTCATTATAGAGACCTGTATTAGAGTTATCATTTCTAAACCATGCGGTAGTATAAGTATTTGAAAACCTTACAGTACTTGAGGTAGATACTCTTTGATTCTCTAAGGGTTGAAATCTTCCATCAGACTCAGTCTCAGTAAAATATCTATCATCATGATTATGAGAGGGAAGACTAGTTAGTGCATAACTCCCTATGTTACCTGTGTGTATAGACTGGTAACCGCCTATTGTGGTATTGGATAATAAATTAGCCATTTATCTTTTTGTTTAATTCTTGAACTTGATTTGTTAATTCTTTAACTGCACCAATAAGAGCAGCAGTTAAGCGTGAGTAGTTAACCCCTATAGGTTCTCCGTTCTCATCATATTGTACAAACTCTGGGTAGACCTCAGCAACTTCTTCTGCAATAAGTCCTAATTCTGTAGTCTGAGACCCAATCTTATTGTAAGTTACTGGTCTCAAATTTACTACCTTTTCTAAATTTCCCTCGCTTGTTTCTACATTTTCTTTTAGTTTAATAGAAGAAGATTCTGTAAGTGCTCCACCAATAGTTAAATTACCTAAATAATCTAAAGTAAGCCTTTGGATATGGGCCCCACTGCCTGCTTGACGCAAAGCAATTCCAAATACACCTTCAAGAGTACCAGGCCCTTTGTATGCTCTAATTGATGCTCTATGGTGATTTCCATCAGAGTCAACAGTTGCAAAACCTATTTGAGCTCTTTGACCACTTGTTGTTGATCTTACTAAGAGAGCATCAACAAAGTCACCAAGAGCAGGGGTGTGATCAATTACTAATCCGTAATTATTACTAGTAGTAATAATATCACCAGCTTTAGATACCTTACCTGCAATACTATTAGTTACTGTAGTAGCAAAGTTTGAATCATCTCCTAATGCAGCAGCCAATTCATCTAGTGTATCTAATGCTCCTGGTGCTCCTGCGATTAAGTTATTGATTTGGGTTGTTACATAAGATGTAGTAGCGTAACCACTTAAGGAACCAGAGGTAAGATAACCAGCAGAAGCATGATTGCCCCAAGAATAGGCTGTACTCCAGTTACTTATATTAGTAGAAGTAAAATCTCTAGTATCCCAAATTTGATATTTATTAGCTCCCTCTGACCAACCACCTGTGTGTAATCTATTTGAGGAATCATCTAAACCAAAATAAACTGCATAGTCACCAGAAATATGAAATGCTATAAAGGCATCATTGTTAGTATCCGAGAAAATCTGTAAAGAGTGGTTCCCTGCACCAACATACGATATATCTCCTGAAGATTTAAACTTAGTTGCATTAGTCCAAGATCCTGTGTCAGATATAGTTGAGCCAGATGCAATGTACCCAGGCCCATTAGTAAGTTGATTTAAATTAGTTAAATTTCCTTGATGCCATACTAGATTACTATTAACATATGTACTACCAGAAATATAAGTATTACCAGACGTGTTACCGTAGTTAAGATGGAGAGTTCCTCCTGTACCAATAACTAGATGGGATGCATCACCTCTAAAGTAGTTAGATGAGTGTGTTCCATTTACTCTAGAGATAGAAAAATCTAATCCTGGGAAGTAAGAGTAGTCTTGGTAGAATTGTGCTACTGTTGTTCCATTAGGTTGAACATTGACCGCATAATTACCAGCCTGTGTATTAAGAGCTAAAGCCTGTCCGTAAGTTTGTAGTGCACCGTATGATCTTAGTGCAACACCCCAGTTAACATCTGCACCACCCATTCTTACTTGATCGTCAGTAAGGGCAAGACTTGCACCAGAACCAGTGTAAACAGTAAAGTCTGATTTGTCTGAGTTGGTATCTGTAGTTCCTATAGATACTTTACCTGCTCTATTTATACGTATTCTTTCAGAATTTTCAGTGTAGAATCTTAATTGATCATATCCTGAAACTGTAAGTCCTGCATCACTTCTACCACTGAATACTCCTCCAGCAATACCAAACATAGCAGAAGTAATTCCATCTGTACTAAATGTATGTATTGCTGAAGAGTATCTATAGAACCCAAAATATCCTGCATATTCTACACCTATATTACCATTTACTGATAATTTATCACTTGGACCATTTGTACCTATACCTACGTTAGCACCTACTAAATTAAGCAAGTTACCGCCTCCTGCTGTATAGTGGTAAACTGCATCTGCACCATTAACGTAAGTAATTGCTGCTCTTTCAGTTCCAGAAGTATTTAAAAATCTAAGTTGGGAGTTACCAGATGCATTTGTATTTTGTATAGTAATACCGTCATTTGATGCACCTGTTCCAACTATGTGAAGTTTTTGAGTAGGACTAGTACTTCCAATACCAACATTACCGCTAGTTGTAATACGAACAGCTTCTGAGTCACCTGGGCTTAAAGCGATAAATCCTGGAGTGTTAAGGGCTAAGTGATTATAGTAACCTATTAACTCACCTGTTCTTGAACCATTGTTCTGAAAAGCTAATGTAGGATATCCAGCTGCGTTTATAGTTACAGAAGTAACACCAGTACCTGCATATGGAGTAGTTGTATTAATTCCAATATTACCTGCAGAAGTAATACGCATATACTCTGATCCACCATATCCCTCATTGTTAAATATAAATGTAGAAGCATTGAACTTATGGGTAGATCCACTTGCATACATTCTAGTAGTCCAACTTCCTATTCCAGAAGTTGACTGACCAAAATACAATTCATTTCCCCCACGAATACTTACCCTACCATCTACTTCAAGAGGACTATCTGGAGCGATAGTACCAATACCTATATTTCCATTACTACTGTTAATGTGCATATAAACAGTAGATTGTCTACCAAACTGGATATTAGGAATTGCTCCTCCTACATTGCCGTCATAATCACCAGAGATTAAAAAGTTATTGTAAGTAGGATATCTGAATATCATGTATCCAGATTGTCCTGACGCAAATGCGTTGTTGAATTCTACCCTAGAAGGCAACTCTGTACAACTAGCATTGTCTACTTTATTAGACGGTCTGTTAATCCAAGCATTACCAATGACGTCTAGTTTAGTAGATGGATTAGATGTACCAATACCAATATTACCATTATTTAAAATAGACATTGCTAGAGTACCAGCAAATATATCATTGTTACTAGCATTAACCCAGAATCGCATAGCACTACTGTAGTCATATGCCATTCCACCCCACTTAGTACCATTACTATTAAAAATAAGTCCAGGATACGTAGCAGATAAAGTTGCTGTTCTATTCCACCCACCTGTTCCTGCACTACCTCCCTGTACAACCAAAGGTGTATCTGGTGAAGTAGTTCCTATTCCAAAGTTACCTGCACTAATATAACTTGTAGTAGGATTAAATTGTACTAATGTAGTTCCAGTTGAAGCAAAGTTACCATTATAAACATTGTTATACTTAAATCTATAAGTAGCATCAGATACTTGGTTTCCAAAACTCATTACACTAGCAGCAACTGCAATACCTGCTGTTACTTGATAATCTTCAAATGTGATTTGAGCTACGCCTGATTTAGCAATATGAAGTACGGAGTTTGTATTATAAAATCCAGAAGTTTGAGCACCTAAATTTACAGTACCTACTACAGATAAATTGGCTACTGGACTAGTGGTACCTATACCCACATTGCCACTACCAGTAATACGCATTCTTTCTGCTCCTTCACTAAATATTCCCACTCCAAAGTAACCTGAAAGTACTAATGGATTTGAGGTCCATCCCCAAGATATACCATAATGTGCTGTTGATGAACCATATGCAATAAATGAATCTGAAGTACCAAAACCTATCTTGGTTCCTCCCGAATTTAATACGTTTATATTTCCTACAACAGTAAGTTTTTCGTTTGGACTATTAGTGTTAATTCCGACATTGCCACTAGAAGCAACACGCATTTTTTCGGAGTTGGCAGAATTAAAAACTAAAGTCCCATCACTGTAAGGGAAGAAACCTGTACCTGGGCTACTAGCATTTGTTAATCCATATCCATCATTAACCCAAGCAGAAGCCCCAATAATGTACGTTGTTCCTGCAATGTTAGCTGCAAACCCAGCATAAGTTGTTCCTATAGAAAGTCTGTTAGCAACAAAAATATTGTCTGTGCTAAACTTAGAAACATAGTAGACTCTAGGAGTTCCTGTAGGAGTTCCTGCAGTTTGAGAAGTTGTGTATGTAGTCCAACCTAAAGTTTGTAAGTTCCAACTACCTGTATCCCAAGTTTCTCTGTAGTATTGTAGTTCATATTTTCTGTAATTAGAAGAAGATGAAGTAAGAACAACTCTTACATTATTACTAAAATAAGTTTCATTAGTACTACTTCCGTATATGTTTACATTAATAGCATGACTTTCGTTGTTAGTTGGAAAGTCACACTCTGCTCTTGCAGTAATATGTATTCTATAGTGAGAGTTATCAAAGTAACCTGTGTCTCTATATTCTCCCCAAAGATTAAAAGATTGGCATGATGAGGTTAAAACAATCTCTGCAATTTTATACCAACCATTACTTGAAGGATACCCATAAGTATGATCTCCTTCTATATTTCCAAAATTAGAAATTAAGTAGGTAGTGTTGTCATAACTTACACTTGTTCCTGACATTCTTACTAAGCCAGTTCCGTTAAGTTGTGATTGCTTAGAAGCTATACTGTTTGTTATTGTTGTAGAGAAGTTAGCATCGTCTCCAAGTGCTGCTGCAAGTTCATTAAGCGTATCTAACGCTCCAGGAGCTGCATCTATCAAAGCAGATATAGCACTAGTCACATAAGACTGTGTAGCATATCCGCTTAAACTAGCAGAAGTTAAATAAGCTTGAGATGTAACCCAAGATTGTGTAGCTGCAAGAGCTCCATTAATAGTAATAGTTCCCGAGGTAACCACATTACCCCCTACTATAAGTCCGTTCTTTACGATAAATTCATTAGACATGTCTTAGTATTTATATTTCCAAACAAATCCGTATGCTAACTTCTTAGTTCCACGAATACACTTTCCTATATGACTATCATCATAATTTAAAGTAGAAGCTATGTTTTTTATGGTAGTTGCCCACTCTTTTATTACAGAATTATCTACTGGGTTAATTTGCAATATACCACCATGATTTTCTAATAGATTCTTTTCTCTAGTGTTTAAACATGCTAATTTATAACTATCAGGTTTAATTTTATTTTTATTAGCTATTGATATTTTTTTCTTGGCTTCTTCAGAGCAAGCATAATTAGACTTTTTTGGAGCCCTTCCTTTCTTTGCTAAACTCATAAGTTGTTTTGTTTCTTCTGATCTTTTCTGCCCTAAGTGATGACTACTTCTTTTTAATTTAGTTTCTTCTGTATCTACTCTACCAAAAGTACCATCTCCACCTGCAGTCATGTTC
>Ga0247723_1000336_pt1 | contig 32142 bp, 52 predicted proteins | sample MSEWelMarce5H_FC_FD_189079 | JGI IMG/M metagenome (GOLD analysis project Ga0247723, IMG submission 189079) | Subsurface sediment microbial communities from gas well in West Virginia, United States - MSEEL Well Study Marcellus 5H_FC | ecosystem: Environmental > Terrestrial > Deep subsurface >... | reverse complement strand
TATAATATTAATATTGTAGTTGGATTAGGTTCTGGTTCTAAAGAACAACAATTAGTTATTTTAAACAGTATTCTTGAAAAACAAATGCAAGCATTTACTTTGCAAGGCAATAAAGAATATCCAATGGTAACTTTAAAAAATATTTATAATACGTTATCTAAGATGATTGAAAATGCTGGTCTTAAAAATACAGAGAATTACTTTGTTAACCCAGATGTTGGTATGCAGTATGTTCAACCACCGCAACCACCTGCTTTAACGCCTATTGAAAAAATTGAATTCACTAGAATAGATAGTGAAAACAAACGAAAACAAGCTGATTTGGAATTACAATTTAGACAATTACAAATGGACAATTCAAAAATGCAGCTTGACTTTCAATCAAAAATGAAAGAATTAGAGTTAAAGTATAATACACAGATTGACGTTGCAAAATTACAAGGAGAAGTAGATCTAACTAAAGCTAGATTAAATAATGCTTCTAAGAATTTAACAGCGGCACAAAAAGCTACGCAAGAATTTGGACAACAAGTACAGGAATTAAATGCAGGAAATGGATCAAACGAAACTCCAATCGGAATTAAGTAGATCAGAGAAAGCAAGACTTGGTTTATCAAATCCAATCTTTGTGGAAGCGATAGAGAATTTAAAAAAATTGTACTCTCAAAGTCTGTTAAACACAGGCGTTAACGAACAAGATGCTAGAGAAAAATTATGGCTAGCATTTCAAATCGTTCAAAAAGTGGAACAACACTTTATTGAGATAATGGAAACTGGAAAACTTGCTAAGAAGCAATTAGAAGATTTCAGAAAATCCATTGATGGTCAAAAATTCTAATAATAAAAATTAGGATAGGTCAACCGCTTTATAGCGGAACTTCAACTAAAAGGAGACAATATGTCAGAGTACCAAGCTAACCCAACAAAGGGAGCTGCGTCTGATGTGCAGATAGCTGCAAAATCAATTTCTGGATTGCTTAATCCGCAAACAGGAAAAATTGCTGAGGTTAAAAAACCAGAAGCAAAAACTGAAGTTGAGCAAGAAGCTCAAGTTCAAACAGAACAACAAGACGTTGCTGAAGAACCAATAAATCAGGAATCTGAAACAGATCAACCTGAGGTTACAGAGGAAACGCAAACAGAAACAGAACAAGAGACTAGTGATGTTTCTGAAACTGAAGTATCTCAAGAACAAACAGATAACATTCAGAAAGAACCTGATTCCACCTTTACTGTAAAAGTAGCAGGTCAAGAATTAAAGGTTACCTTAGATGAATTAAAAAAAGGTTATTCCAGAGATGCTGATTACCGTAGAAAGACAGAAGAATTATCTTTTGAAAAAAAGCAATTCCAGTCTGAAACGGATCAACAAAGGCAAGACTATTCTAAACGTTTGTCTGAATTAAATCAGATACTTGCTTTTACACAACAACAATTAAATTCAGAAATCAACAATGTTGATCTGAATAAATTGTATGAAGAAGATCCAGTTGAAGCTACAAAAGTAGAACGTCAAATTAGACTTAAAAAGGATAAGATGATGGAAGCTGCTCAGAAGTTACAACAGGAACAACAAAGACAACTGAACTCATACGTACAAGAGCAACAAAGAATCTTGGCACAAAAAATGCCAGAATTTACTGATGCTCAAAAAGCTAGTTCAATTAAAAACAATTTAAGAAATTTTTTAAATTCTTACGGATTTAATGATTCTGAAGTTGGACAAATCTATGACCATAGAATTGTTATGCTAGTGAATGATGCTTTAAAGTACAGAAATATGAAGAACGTTAAACCTCTCTCAGCTGCGCAAGCATCTAAGCCAGGTAAGTTTTTATCTTCTGGTGTGAAAAAAGATAGCTCTGATATTAATTTTCAGAAGCGTAAAGAAAAGTTGGGTCGTCTCAAAAAATCAGGCAATGTCAACGATGCCGCAAGCATCTTCTATGACATTATAACCAACAAAAAAAAATAAGGAAAAATAAACATGGCACAAGTATCAGGCACATATAGTAAGTATGATGCAGTTGGACTTAGAGAAGATCTTACAGATATTATCTATAATATATCTCCAACTGATACGCCTTTCATGTCAAGCATTGCAAAGTCAAAAGCGACTGCGGTGAATCATGAATGGCAACTAGACACATTAGCATCTGCTGCTGCAGACAATGCTAAGATTGAAGGAGATGAAGTATCTTTTTCTGCACCGTCTAGCACAACAAGAAGAGGAAACGTTACTCAGATTTCTACAAAATCTGTTATCATTTCCGGAACGTTAGAAGTGGTTAACAAAGCTGGAAGAAATTCTGAGCTTGCTTACCAAATTTCTAAAGCTTCAAAAGAGCTTAAAAGAGATATGGAAACATCACTTTGCGACAATAATGCTCAAGTTGCTGGGGATGACTCAACAGCTAGAGAACTTTCAGGACTAGGATCTTGGTTAAAAACTAACCAAAGTGCTGGATCTGGCGGATCTGCTCCAGGAACTTCTGGAACAAATGCTAGAACTGATGGAACTCAAAGAGCGTTCACAGAAGATCAACTAAAAACTGTTATCAAATCAGTATGGGATAACGGTGGAGACCCTTCAATGGTTATGGTTGGTTCTTTCAACAAACAAAAACTTTCTGGTTTTACAGGTGGATCTACAAGATTTGACCCAGCTGAAAACAAAAGATTAGTTGCTGCTGTTGATGTGTACGAATCTGATTTCGGTGCTTTACAAGTAACACCAAACAGATTCCAAAGAGCTAGAGATGCTTTCGTATTAACTCCAGAGCTTTTCGCTGTAGCTTTCTTAAGAGATTTCTCTTTAGAAGATTTAGCAAAAACTGGTGATGCTATGAAACAATTCTTGTTAGTGGAATATACTCTTGAATCTAGACAAGAATCTGGTTCAGGAATTATTGCTGACTTAACAACGTCATAATAACCCAAAAATATAGGGGGGATTATTCTCCCCTATATCTAACTTAACTTAGTTTGGTCTTTGAAGTCTAAAGACGGAACGAAGCAAACAAGGAAAAAAAAATGAGAACACTTAATGACTACTTTTTAACTGCTAGATTAGCTGATGTATCAGCTGCTAGTTCAGTTAACATTGCTGTACCTGATGATGGAAAAATTATTAAAATTATTTCTGTATTAGGTGGAGCAATAACAACAGCTAATTCTGCTGTAACAACTTCTATAAATGGAACTGCTGTAACAGGCGGTGGATTTACAGTTGCTTTTTCAGAATCTGCTGCTGGAGACATTGATACTGCTGAACCAACAGCTGCTAACAATGTTACAGAGGGTCAATATATAACTATTACATCTGACGGTGCGTCATCTACGACTCAACCATTAGATATAACTGTTATCATTAGACGATAATTATAGTGGGGATAGCAATATCCCCATTTAACTACGGAGAAAAAAATGGTTAAAAAGAAAAAACAATTAAATTTAGATGATAGAATTGATAGTATCATTGATCTCTTAGAAGATTTAAGATACGAACAATCAAACAAGGTGTGTGAAAATTGTCAAGACGATGATGATATTGACACAAATATTAACGATGAAGATGAGGAGAACGAATAATGTCAGGTAATAGCACAGATCCAGCTTTTGCAGTTGTATCAAATGAAAACGTTGCTTACACAGGAACAGCTGCGGCTAGCGCTGCGTTTGCTTCTGGAATACATCACATAAGAATTGCTGCAACTACAGCTGCTTATTATAAAATAGCAGGAACACCGGTTGCAACATCTAGTGATACATATTTACCAGCTAACGTAATTGAGATTATCAGAGTAAATCCAGGTCAGAAAATTAGCTTTATACAAGTATCTTCTGGCGGAACTGCTTCTGTTAGTCAAATGTCTAAGTAATAAAATACATTTAGATAAGTTAGACTATGAGTAAGATAGTTGAGAAAGATGGTTTAATGACAACTACTTATCACTCAGATAGTGATAAAGTTGTTATTGAAAGAAATATAGATTACAAACCTATTGTTGAGCATAATAAAAAATTATACTCTCATAACAATGGTTACTCTAAGTCTAAAGATTTAAAAAGAGTTGCTTCTATTCCAACGTTAGTTTTAGAAATTTGGTCAAAAGAATACAATGGTAATTCAAATTGGTTTGCTTTGCCTTCTGATGTTCAAAAGAAAATACTAAAAAAAAAATTAAACAGTTCTGAATTTCAAATGTTTAGAACAGCACCAGGTAGATTATAATGGCTTTAAGTACATATACAGAATTAAAAACAACAATTGCCAATTGGTTAAATAGATCAGATTTAACTTCTGAAATATCAGATGATTTTATTGTTCTTACTGAAGCAGACTTAAATGCTAAATTAAGAATACGTCAGATGCATGCGCAAACTACAATTACAATTGACGCTGAAACAGAAACCGTTCCAACAGGATTTTTACAAGTAAGAGATTTTTATATTTTAAGTAATGGGGCAAAGTTCCCAATGACTTTTATTTCCCCTGCACAAATGGATGCGGTTAAAGCATCTTCAACAACAGGCGTTCCAAGTTCATACACAATATTAGGTTCAACATTTAGATTTGCTCCAAGACCAGATTCAACTTATTCAGGAATATTAAATTATTATAAAAAATTTGATCCATTAACTTCAAGTAATACTTCTAATTATATTTTAGCAGATCACCCTGCTGTTTATTTATACGGTAGTTTATTTCATGCCGCTAATTTTTTAGGTGGATTTGATCCTAATCAAGTTCAGCAATGGTCGCAAATGTATCAAACAGCTTTAGAAAGAATTGAATTAAATGATAGAGAAGATGCTTATTCTGGATCACCATTACAAATTAGATCAGATGTTACAGTCGCTTCTCCATTTACAAGAAGATACGTTACAACAATAACAGAATAATCAATATGCAAGTACCTTTTGGTGAATGGTTACCAGATCAACCAGAACACTTGAATCCAGGTGCAAACGTTGCTAAGAATGTTTATTATGCTTTACAAGGTTACAAGCCATTTAAAAGTTTGGTTGCTTACAGCTCTAATACAATTTCAGCAAATGCTAGGGGTGCTGGGTCATTCAGAGATAATACTAATACTGTTTATAACTTTGTTGCAACTAACACTAATATTTATCAATTAGATTCAGGAACGTTCACATCAAGAAAAGGTTCTTTAACTGGTGGCAATACAGATTTCTGGACATTCACACAATTTGGAAATTACATTATAGCAAGTAATGGAATAGATGCTCCTCAATATTATTTAATGGGAACATCAACAAACTTTGCAAATTTATCAGCAATAGCCACAGATGGAACTCCACCATTATTTAGAGTATCAGGAGTTATTAGAGATTTTTTAGTTACAGGAAACATATCTGGAGCAACAAATAGAATTCAATGGTCTGGAATAAATGATATTTCAACTTGGACAGAAGGTTCAAAGTCTGCAGATTTTCAAGATTTACCAGGATCAGGCGGAAGAGTTGTAGGAATTACATCAGGAGAAATTGGTTATGTATTTAGACAAAACCAAATTATTCGTATGGACTATGTAGGTGGTGCAACTGTATTTAGATTATCAGTTATATCTCCAAACAGAGGTGCAGTTTATGGAAAAACTATTTGTCAAGATAATAGAAGAGTATTCTTTTATGCTGATGACGGATTTTTTCAAATAGATGGTGATAGTGTAATTGCTATTGGTGCTGAAAAAGTTAATAGATTTTTTGATAGTAATTTAAACAAAGCATACACAGATAGAATTGTTGCAACAGTAGATCCATTTAATCAATTAGCGATGTGGTTATATCCATCATCTAACAATACAAATAATACAACTGGTATTTGTGATAGGATTTTAATTTATAATTATGCAACTCAAAAATGGTCTTTAGCAGAAGTTAGTGCTAGCCAAATATTTTCTCAGTTTGTTGGCGCTTATACAGTTGAATTAATGGATATTATATCTCAAGATTTAGATGATATTAACATTGCATTAGACACAGATTTCTGGTCTGGTGGACAGTTGTATTTAGGTGCAATTGATAGTAACTATAAAGCTGCTATCTTTTCTGGAAATCAATTAGAAGCAGAAATAGAAACATCAGAGTTTGAAATATTTCCAGGAGCAAGAGCAAATATAACCGGTGTAAGACCAGTAGTAGATGCTACAGCAACAGTTACTCTTAAAACAAGAGAGCGTCTTGCAGATGATATTACACAATCTAGTGTATCTACTATGACAAATAGTGGTATTAATCCTGTAAGAAAATCAGGAAGATATGTTAGAGCTAATATTAAAGTTGCTTCAGGTACAAATTGGCATAATGCACAAGGTGTAGATTTTGTTGCAAGTAAAGCAGGATATAGATAATGGTAGATGTTATTGAAAAAGATATAGATAATGTTAGGTATTCATTTGAGACACAAGAATATTTTCAAAGACAGATTGAAGAAGCGGTAAATACATATATAAATAAATTTAATACAGAAAACGATAAAGTTTTCTCATGGTTCTTAGGAGATTAATATGGCAGGAATAAAAGATTATAGTTCAACAGCAGGTAGTAATACATCAATAGGTGGAATTAGTATTGCTGAAGGAATGTTACCTTCAAATATCAATAACGCATTTAGAGGTTTAACAGCTGATATTAGAGAATGGTATAATGATTCTCAATGGGTTATTTATGGAGACGGAGATAGTACATTTACTATTGCTTATGCTTCATCAACTTCATTCACAGTATCTGGTGTAGATGTTACAAGTTTTTATCATGTTGGTCGTAGAGTAAAAGCAATCGGTTCTTCTACAGGAACTATCTACGGAACAATTAGTGCAACTACATTTTCAACTAACACAACTGTAACAGTAACTTGGGATAGTGGTTCATTATCTAATGAAACTATTACAATTTATCTTGGTGCTTTATCTAAAACAAATGATTCAATACCAGAACTAGTAATTACTAATGCTAAAATTTCTGCATCAGCAGCAATTGACGCAGCTAAAATCGGTGGCGGTGCAGTTTCTAATTTAGAATTTTCATATCTTGATGGAGTTACATCTGCAATACAAACACAAATAGATTCCAAACAAGCTACAATAACAGGAGCTGCTACAACTGTAGTAACATCTGACTTAACTGCTAATAGAGCTGCTATATCCAATTCATCTGGAAAGATTGCTGTATCAACAGTAACAGATACTGAACTTGGTTATGTATCTGGAGTAACAAGTGCTATTCAAACTCAATTAGATAACAAACAAGCAACGATTACTGGATCAGCAACTACAATTGATACAGAATCTTTAACAGCTTCAAGAGCAGTTATATCTAATTCATCTTCAAAGATTGCAGTATCTGCAACTACTGATACAGAACTAGGATATTTAAGTGGAGTAACTTCTGCAGTTCAAACTCAATTAGGAACTAAACTAACAAATTCAAATAATTTATCAGACGTATCTTCTACATCTACTGCAAGAACTAATTTAGGATTAGGAACTATTTCAACTCAAAATGCAAATAACGTTGCAGTAACTGGTGGAACAATTACAGGATTAGGTGATCCTTCATCTACATCTGAAGCAGCTACTAAAAACTATGTTGATAATTTAGTTGCTGGACTTAGAACAAGAGCTGTTGCAAGAGTTGCTTCTACTACTAACGTAGCTATATCTTCTGGATTAGAAAACGGTGATACCTTAGATGGTATTACATTAGCAACAGGAAATAGAGTTTTATTAAAAGATCAATCTACTCCATCTCAAAATGGTTTATATACTGTTGTGGCTTCAGGTGCTGCTTCAAGAGATACAGAGTATGATACAATATCAGAATTAGCTGGACAATTAATTTTAGTATCAGAAGGTTCTACTCATGCTGACGATTTATTTTTATGTACTACAGACACAAGTGCTACACTTGGTTCTAGTTCAATTTCATATACACAAGTATTTCCAAGCTCAGGCGGAACAGTAACTTCCGTAGGTTTAGCTGATGCAGGATCTTCAGAATTTACAGTAACTAACTCACCAGTAACAAGTTCTGGTACAATTAACATTGCAGTTAATTCAATAGCTGCTACTAAAATTGGAACAGGTACAGTAGATAATACAGAATTTGGTTATTTGGATGGTGTAACTTCAGCTATTCAAACTCAAATAGATAGTAAAGCAAGTAATGGTTTTGCGATTGCTATGTCAATTGCTTTATAGTAACAAATAATATAATAGGAAATAAAATATGGCACAAAATTTTAGAAGATACACAAACAATAACGTAGGCACATCTGCTGTTACATCTTTCACAGCTAACTCATACGATACAGTAGTTGGAATATCTATTGCTAATATAACTGGTTCTGCAGTTAATGCAGATGTTTATATTAACGATGGAACAAATGATATTTATTTAGTAAAATCTGCACCAATCCCTTCAGGTTCAGCATTACAAGTTTTAGATGGTGGAGCTAAGTTTGTTTTACAATCTGGCGATGCTTTAAAAATACAATCTGATACTGCTGCATCACTTGATGTATGGGTTTCTGCAGTTGACGACATAAGTTCATAGGAAATTAATTATGCCTTTCATAGGAAATAAACCTTCTGCAGTACCTTTAACTTCTGCGGATATAGCTGATAGTATTATAACATCTGCAAAGATTGTAGATGGTACTATTGTTAATGCAGACATTAATGCATCTTCAGCAATCACATTAAATAAATTATCTGGCAATCCAAGTTTTAGAAATATAGTTATTAATGGTGATATGCAAATTGCACAAAGAAGTACAAGTGTAGCTTCTATAACTGCAAGTGGTTATTATACTTTAGATAGAATGGCTATTGCAGTTGATTCACTTGGAACTTGGACTATGTCGCAATCAACAGATGTTCCTTCAGGATATGGTTTTTCTAAATCTTTAAAATTAGATTGTACTACTGCTGATGCTTCACCTTCTGCTAGTGATTTTCTTGCTTTAAGAACAATATTTGAGGGACAAAATTTACAATATTTAAAAAAAGGAACTGCAAGTGCAGTATCTTTAACTGCATCATTTTGGGTAAAATCTACAAAAACTGGAACTTTTATTCTTGAACTAACTGATACAGATAATTCAAGAAGCATATCTAAATCTTACACTGTAAGTGTTACTAACACTTGGGAATTTAAAACTATTACTTTTGAAGGAGATACAACTGGTGCATTTACAAATGATAATGGTGAGTCATTAAGATTAAATTTTTGGTTAGGTGCTGGTTCAAATTTAACATCAGGAACTTTAGGAACTACTTGGGCATCAACAACAAGTGCTAACAGAGCAGTTGGTCAAGTCAATATAGCAGACAGCACATCAAATGATTTTTTAATTACTGGAATACAATTAGAAGCTGGAACAAGTGCTACTGATTTTGAGTTCTTACCTATTGATGTTAGCTTGAATCGTTGCCACCGATATTATCAAAATGTGCAAACTGGTACTGGACTAGGTGCTAATTCCATTAGTGTATTTATTATTCCACAATTTTTTACAAAAATGCGTTCTACTCCAACTGTTGGTCAGACAGGAGTATTTAATATAAATGATGGTGCAAATAATTTAACCCAAAGTTCTACTGATATTACCCTTTTACATGGAAATGATTCTGGTTGTTTTACACAATTAGGAAATTTTACTAGTATAGTAACTAGTAGAGTATGTATAGCTAGATTTCAGAATGATAACAAAATTACATTAAGTGCTGAATTATGATTAATACAATAACTAAAAATTATTTTAATGGTGAGTTTGTAAGTTACCAAGTAACTTATGTTAATTCTAGTAATTTTATATCAGTACCTCTAGACCCAGCAAACACAGACTACCAAGCTATTCAAAAGTGGATTGCTGAAGGTGGTGAAGTAATTGATAGTGGGGGAATATAGTATGCTGCATTTATGCTTCATGTTTAAATTCCTTGTAAAGACTGTTAATAAAACTATAAGAGGAATTTAGACATGCCACTAACAAGAATACAATCACTAGGAATAACTGATGGCACAATAGTTAATGCCGATATTAATGCTAGTGCTGCTATAGCTTCTACTAAGTTATCTGGTGTTACTTCTGGAATTTTACAAGTTAAACAAACTTTAAAATCAGATACATTCGTTACTACAAATATTCCAAATAGTGATACTGATATAACTGGTTTTTCTGTTTCAATTACTCCAGCTTCCGCAAGTAATAAAATATTGATAACGGTAAGTATGAGTATGACAACATCTGGTAATGTAAATGCTTTCAATTTTAAATTGCAGAGAGGTAGCACAGATATTTTTATTGGCGATTCAAATGGAAGCAGAACTAGAGGTAGTGGTTCTGGTTACAATGCTGTACAACAATCAAACGCACCTGTGTGGCAAACTTTTACATTTTTAGATTCACCAAGTTCAACAAGTTCAGTTACTTATAAAATGGTTGTTAGAGATCAAAATGCTGATAATTGTAGTTTCTATTTAAATAGAGGTAACTCAGATGGAGATAATAATACTTTTGTAGTAACAGCTTCTTCTATTCAAGCTATTGAAGTTGCAAGTTCAATTTTAACATAAAAAATTATGACTGATATATCAAAAGCAATTTTAGCAATTAATCCCAAAGCATCAGTAAGTGTTAATGCAGAAGATATAAACCAGATTACTTGGCACAACGGAACTACACCAATTCCTGCAAATGAAATACTTGCTAAGCAACAAGAACTAATTACAGAATACAATTCTAAACAATACCAAAGAGATAGAGTTGTTGATTACCCATCTCTTACAGATCAACTTGATATGCAGTATTGGGATAAGATTAATGGCACTAATAAATGGCAACAAGCCATCAACGCAGTTAAACAGAAATATCCAAAATAGATGGCTTATATCGGCAAACAACCAGTTGTAGGAAACTTTGTAAAGCTAGATGCTATTACAACATCCGCTACAGCTACATACAATTTATTAAATGGTGGAGTTGCATACTTTCCACAAACTGCAAACAACTGTATCGTATCTTTAAATGGTGTTATTCAATCGCCAACTTCAGCTTATACAATATCAGGTTCAACAATAGTATTCTCAGATGCTTTAACTGCTTCTGACTCAATAGATTTTATTTTAGTATTAGGTGATGTTCTTTCAATAGGTACTCCTAGCGATGCAACAGTTACAAATGCTAAATTAGCTTTAACTGCAGGTTCTGCTGGAACTCCAACTATTTCAACAGCTGCTGATACTAACACAGGAATATTTTTTCCAGCTGCAGATACAATAGGATTTGCAGAAGGTGGTACAGAAGTTATGAGGATAGATAGTAGTGGAGATGTAGGAATTGGTACTACTGCAGGTTTTACTAGTGGAAATGGTTTAGAAATACAAAGAGCAGGTGTAGCTACATTAAGATGTGATAACAGCACATCAACTGCTGCTGGTGAATTTAGAGCAGATGCAACAGGTACAGCAATAGATTGTAGAGGATTGGAAGTATTTAGAACTCTTACAGGTGGTACAGAACGTATGCGTATTATTAGTGGTGGCAATCTACTGATTGGAAAAACTACTAATTCTTTTTCAACTGCTGGATCAGATTTTCCACAAAACGGAAAAGGTATATTTGTAGTTGATGGTGATGAATGTATTATTTGTAATAGACTTACAAATGATGGTAACTTAATTAGATTTTACCAAGCTGGTACAGAAGAGGCACAAATCTCAGTATCAGGTACAACTGTTACTTATTCTGCTTTTACAGGTTCTCACTGGTCAAGATTTGCAGGTAATTCAAAACCAAATGTACTAAGAGGAACAGTTATGGAATCCTTAGATGAAATGATTGACTGGTATCATGTAGAATTTACAGATAGCGAAAATAATACACAAAAAAAACCTTACGCATTAAAAGCTAATGAACAAGAAGGTGATGTAATTACTTACAATTTTGAAGGAACAGATTATCAAGCAACAATCGTAAAAGAAAAAGATGTTAAACACATGATGTCTAAAATATCTGACACAAGTGAAGCTAAGAATGTCTATGGTGTATTTCATGCTTGGGATAATGACGATTTAATTAATAATGATTTCTATGTTGCTTCAGTTGGTTCTTATGTTGTGCGAATTAAAGCTGGACAAACTGTATCTAAAGGCGACTTACTACAATCTAATGGAGATGGTACTGCTAAAGTTCAAGCTGATGATTTAGTAAGAGCAAGTTCTTTTGCTAAGGTATTATCTAATACTGTAATAGACACTTATGAAGATGGTTCATTTATTGTACCATGTTCGTTGATGTGTTAAATACTAAGGAATAGATGACAATAAGTATTCTTGGAACGAACAAACTTTATCTTGGGATTTAGTAGAATGATAATATTTATAATAGGAACATTAGTTGGAGTTTATTTAGGTTGGAAACACAACCCAGAAGTAACTAAAATTATTGAATTTATAAAAAGTAAATTAAAAAAATAATCTATTGTAATTTGTTGCAACGCAACATACATATATTTTCTAACTAACTAAGGAGAATACTATGTTCAACTTTAATCCTTTTAAAGTTCCTTCTTATTCTGAATATAAAGAATCAGCAGAAAAGTTCTGTAATGATTACTTTAAATTCTTTAAAGATTGGTATAAAGATGTTGAAGAAACTTTTAACAAAAAATAAAAATGGAAAAAAAACAAGGTTTGTACGCTAATATAAATAGACGTAAAAGACTTGGCATATCAAGACCAAAATCTAAATCTACTATCTCTTCAAAAGCATATAGATTTATGAAAATGGGATTTAAAAAAAATAAATAAATTAAACCATGAGCTGTTGTTCTAATGTAAATGTTACTCCAATTGTTATTGGGGGTGGTACTGGTTCAACAGCTTATGATGCTTTCGGCAGACTAAGGGTATCAAATCCTTTAACAATATTTGACAGTAAAAACGTTCTTTCTAAAAATAGTTTTTTTGATGAATCTACCGTTAATGGTGGAACAGTTACTTATACTTCTAATTCTTCTACAGTTAACTTAAATATTACAGAAGCAGCTGGTTCTAAAACTATAAGACAATCTAAAAGAGTGATGTCTTATCAACCAGGAAAATCATTATTAATATTAAATACGTTTGTAATGAATACTGCAACTGCAAACCTTAAACAAAAGATTGGTGCATTTGATGCAAATAACGGAATATTTTTTACAGCAGATGGAACAACATTAAAGATAGTAAGAAGAACTTACACATCTGGAACTTCTGCTGACAATGAAGTTTCTCAATCATCTTGGAGTGGTGATAAATTAGATGGTACTGGAGCAAGCGGTTATACTTTAGACATTACAAAATCTAATATTTTATTTATGGATTTTGAGTGGTTAGGTGTTGGATCTGTAAGAGTTGGTTTTGTTATTGATGGTAAATTTATAACAGCTCATACTTTTAATAATGCGAATAGTTTAACAACAGTTTATATGCAAACTGCAAATTTACCAATTCGTTATGAGATAGAAAGAGTTGGAACATTATCAGCTGGCACTTATACATTAAAACAAATTTGTTCAACCTGTATGTCTGAAGGTGGTTATTCACCTGAAGGAATTCAAAAAATGATTGGCACAGGAAACGTAAATGCCGGTGTTAATCTTGGAACAGCTAATACTTATTACAATATTGCAACTATAAGAATTAAATCATCAAGACCCTATGCTGTAATTATTCCTGCAGGCGCAGATATATTAAACGTTTCTAATGGTGATTTTGAATGGGGTTTATTTGTTAACTCTACTCCATCATCTGCATTTTCTTACACAAGTTTTGATGACAATACAGAATATGATTTAACAACAGTTGATTTAACTACAACTGGCACTAGAGTTGCTGGTGGTTATTTAGGTGGAAAGACTGCACCATTTAGTATTGGTGGAGAAGGTTTTGCATTTTCATATCAATTGGGTCAAACAATTTCTGGAACATCAGATACATTAACTTTAGCTGTAAGACCAGGCGCTGCTAATGGAGATGTTTCTGGTTTAATTAAGTGGTACGATTTAACATAATATTAAAATGGCTAATCTTTATAAAAACGCTTTCTATGATCCTGCAGTTACAACTCCTGTGACTGTTTATACAACGCCTGTAGAAAAAACTGCATTAATAAAAAATATTCAATTAACAAATGAGTCTGGCAGCAAAATAGTAAAAGTATATGTAAGAGATAGTTCAGCTTCAACTGATTATCAAATTGCTTATGCTAGTTTCTCTGGATCTTCTATTTGTAATTTAATACAAGCACCGATTGTTTTAGAACAAGGTGATTTATTAAAGATTGAATCATCTTCTACAGCAGGTATAAGCGGAATAGTTAGTTTATTAGAAGTATATTATTAATGGATGTAGTAAGAATACCTAAAGAAGAAATAAATAAGGTTTGGATTTTAGTAAGAGAATATATTAGAAATGCTTTAATATATTCTGGTAGTCATCACCATGCTGACCATTACAAAGACTTAATAAAAGACGGTAAATTACAGCTTTGGATTATTTGGGATGAGAAAAAGAATACAGTTGAAGAACAATTTAATGGACTTGTTCTCTCACAAATCATACAAAGAAGCATAAAAAAAGTCTTACATTTACCTATGGTTACAGGTAAGAATAGACAACAATGGCAAGATTTAATTGTAAAGATAGAGAATTTTGCTATAGATCAAGGATGCGATTGCATAGAATTAATTGCAAGACCAGGTTGGCAAAAGATTCTTGATAAACACAAATACTACAGAACTCATGTAGTGTTAGAAAAAAATTTAAAAAAAGAGGAAAAATAATATGTCATTTTTAGGCGGCGGTGGCGGATCAGGAACTACAGTAAGTACAGTAACTCCTTATGCTCCAGCTCAACCAGCATTAAATCAAATTTTAGCAAACGCAGGATATTTATATCAACAAGGCGGAGCATCACCATACGTTGCTCCAAGTGAACAAACATTAACTGGTTTAGGAATTCAAGAATCATTAGGAACATCAGCTGCACAACAATTAGCAGGAACATTAGCTGGTCAATATACTAATCCATTTTTATCTCCAATTATTCAAAGAGCTGGACAAGAAGCGTATGGTACAGTTGCTCAACAATTTTCAGGAGCAGGAAGAACTCCAGGTTCTCCTATGTCTCAACAACAAGTTGCAGATATTGTAGCTCAAAGAGCTTTACCTTTTGCGTTCCAAGAATATGGACAAGAGAGACAAAGACAATTAGATATTGCTCAAAGAACTCCAAGTTTATTTACAACTGGACAGCAATTAGAAGAATTACAAAGACAATATCAACAAGCACCTTTTCAAGCATTACAACAATATGCTGGTCTTGTTACTCCAATCGCTTCAGGATTACCTACTCAAACTAGAGATGTTCAATCTCAATCTAATCCATTAACATTAGGATTAGGCGGAGCATTAGTTGGTTCACAAGTTTTACCAAGTATATTTAGTGGACTATCAGCTGGACAAGGAGCTGCTTATGGTGGAATCGGTGGACTTGGTTTAGGATTATTAGGGTTATTATAATATGGGTGGAGTTGTTGATGCAATTGGCGATGTTGTCGGTGGCGCAGCAGACATTGTTGGTGATGTTGCCGGCGGAGCAGTAGATCTTGTTGGTGATGTTGTTGAAACTGTTGTTGATAATCCAGAGCTTGCATTAATTGGTGGAATATTTGCAGCACCTTATTTAGCACCACAATTATTTTATGGCGGCGCAGCTAGTGCAGGCGGTTTAGGTGCTGGTTTAATTGCTCCTGAAGTTGCTGGCTTAGCAAGTTCTCTTGGTGGATTAGGAACAAGCGCAGGTTTAGGTGGATTAGGAGCAGGTTTAATTGCGCCAGAAATAGCAGCGTTAGGTACTTATTTTGGAGCTAATTCATTACCATCTTTAGATTTTGTAAGTTCATTTATTCCAAAAACACCTGCTGATATTGCAAAGACTTTGGGTCAAGCAGCTTTATTAGGTGGAGCAGCAGCAGTACCACAACCACAAATTCCTGAAGTTGATATGAACATACCACCAAGTAATGTTCCACAGTATGGTACAGGAAGAAGTATTTTTAATGCCTATAATTCTGCTAAAGGAAATATAAATAATATTTTATATCCACAAGGATTATTAGGAACACAACCAAGAACAGCAGGAATATATTCTGACTATTTACAACAACAAGGATTATTATAATGGAAAATTTATTAGAGCTTTTAAGAAAATATAACATGACAAATGCAGATGTATTATCTACGTCTGGTTCTCCACTTGCCACAACAAATCTTTCAGACAATGAAATGAATATTGGTGTATCTCAAGGAATGGGATTAGATAATGAATCATTATTAGGTTCTGATAAACAAACTAACAAAACATTAAGTTTAATGGGATTACTTAGTAGTCCAGAAGCATTAACAGGATTAGGTTTAATATCAGCTGGTATGAAGGGTCAAGGTATAGGAGAAGCTGCATTGCCATCTTTTGTTCAAGGATTAAATGTATCTTCAACTGTTAGAGCAATGACTAAAGAACAAGAACAACAAAAAGCAATTGATGAATTTGCTGGTAAAGTTCCTGAACAATATAAACCATTATTCAAAGCGTTTCCAAAAGAAACAATGAAATTATTATTAACTCCTAAAACTCCAACGATTAGTGGTGAAGCATTAAAAGTTGCTCAGAAATTACAAGGTTTAGATAAAAATGAATTTAATAAAGTATTTAACAGTCTTTCAAAAGTTGAACAGGATTTATATAATAACCAAATTCTTGGCAGACAAGATGTTCTTTCTAAATTAAATATTGATTTAAGCCAACCTCAAAATGAACCTACTCAAGTAAAAAAAACAACAGGTAATATTCCTACATTAGAAGAGTATGTTTCAAAAAATAAAACAGCTAATCCTTCATTTAGTGAAGATTTTTTAATTCAAAAGTATAAAGAAAAATACAACATACAATAATGGCAGAAAATTTTATAGATGTTTTTGATGATAAAAAAAAATCATCAAACTTTGTAGATGTTTTTGAACAAGAAAAACCTTTTAAAGATGTTTTTGAAAAAACACAATTAGAACCCTCAAAAGGTTTAATAGATTCCATGTTGAATCTATATAAGAAAGCTGATGAAATTAAAGAAACTGAAGCAGCAAAGCCGGTTGATTCTGAACCAAAAACAAAACCTGTAATTGATGTAACTTATAATCCATATAAAGATTACGATAAAAATTTTATTAAACAATTAAAAAATGTTACAGTCGGTGCAGCAAGAGATACCGCACAAGGTTCAATTGATGTATTAAATTTTTTATTACCAGGCGATCCACTAAAAAATGTTAAACTTCCTCAAGTTGAAGAACCATCTAATCTTGGTTTGTCTATTGCAAGAGATTTATTAGGATTTGCTGTTCCTTATGCCGGTCTTAGTAAATTACAAGCTATTACAAAAATACCACAAGCAACAACAAAGGTTGGTAAAATTGCGCAAGTTACTCTTAAAGGTGGATTTGCAGAACAATTAGCTTTTTCTCCTTATGAAAAACGTTTATCAAATTTAGTTGACCAATATCCTTCCTTACAAAATCCAGTAATAGATTATTTAAAAGCAGATAATGAAGATGATGAATTTACTGCTAGACAAAAAATGTTTATGGAAGGTGCTATACTTGGAATACCTTTTGAATTATTGGGAGTTGCATTAGGAAGAGGTAAGGTTAATAAATTTGTAGAACCATCTAAAGAAGCAGATACTGTAACTAAATCTGTAATGAAAGCGGAAGCTGAAAATGTAAGTCCAAATACAATTTATTCTCAAAAAGAACAAATTGAAGGAATTGAAAAAATTGACGTAATACCAAAATCAAAAGAAGAACTATTAAATATTCAAGCACCAAAATTTGAAAAAACACAAGTTGACATTGAACAAGTATTAGGTGCAAAACCAAGAACTCTTGAAGGTGTAGATTTACCTCAAGCAATTACTAGACCAGCAATAAAACAAGAAGTGAATCAAAATGTTTTAAATGCTGCTGAACAATTATTATTATCAGGTAAGGTAAGAAGAAATCCTAATTTAAGATTAAATGAACAAATAGCTGATTTGATTGTTACAGGAAGAATTGACGATCAAACATTTACTAAGATTTTAAAAGATAACAAAATACAACTTGATGAATTTGCAAGATATTTTGGTGCAGACAAATCAGATGCTGGTAGAACATTACAATCTCTTTCAGTCATTCAATCAAAAATTAATAAATTAAATAAAGTTCCAAATGCAAATACAGCTTATGACCAAGCTTTATCAGCTTCTGGAGTTGATGAATTTGTTCCTACAACTGGTCGCTGGAAAAGAGCAGATAATATTAGAAGAGGATTGTTAACTGGACAAGTTGCAACGGCAGTCAGAAACTTTCAAGCCGCTATTGGAAGAGCAGGAATTGATGTTATAGAAAAAGGTTTAGATGTTGCTCTTAGATCTGCTTACAGATCTATGAGTGGTGGTGCAATGCCAAAGAAATCATTATCAAATCCAGTTACTGCTTTTGAAGGATTTTTAAGTATCTTCAGACAAATTGATCCCAAGAATTATAAAATAGTTAAAGAACAAACTGACAATATTCTTGCTTCATTTCCAAAAGAACAAGACAGATTATTTTTAAGATATAGTTCTGATATAGTAGAAAGATCTGGTGGAAAAGATTTATTAGGTAAGGGTGAAAAAGCAGTACACTTTGTTAATTTTTTTAACAGATTACAAGAATACATTATTAGAAGATCTGTATTTCAATCATCTTTAGATGAGTTAATAAGAAATAATCCCAAACATTATTCAAATAGAAAGTTATCACAAATTATATCTGATAATGATTATAATGTTTTTAGACAAGACGATATTGCAGCTGCAGTTGAAAAATCATTAGAAGTTACTTTCGCAAAAAACTTTAATCAAGGTAAGGGTGGTTATGAAAGTTTTGCAAATTCTTTTATTAACTTAATTAATAAACTTCCTTTTACAGCTTCTTTAGCAATACCGTTCCCAAGATTTATAATGAACTCTTTAAAGTTTCATTTTGAATATAGTCCATTAGGGTTAACAAGATTTTTTTCCAAAGCTGAAAGAGAAGCATTTGCTAAAGGCAATACAGCTGGATTAAGTAAAGCTATTATTGGAATTGGATTATTGTCAGCAGCTTATAATTTAAGACATCAACCTTATGCTGGTGAAAAATGGTATGAATTTAAAATTGGTAATAGAACAACAGACTTTAGACCATTTAACCCATTTGCTGCTTACTTGTTTGTTGCTGATGCAATTAAAAGAACAAAAGAAGGAACATTATCTAATTTAGATTTAAAAGGTTTTGTTAATGTATTTACCGGAATAAGAGGTGGAACAGGATTATATTTAATTGATAGATTTATTGATGGTGTTACAGGTGTTAATCCTAATATAGATTTTACAAAAGAAATTAATAAAATTGCAGGAGATGTTGTTGGTGGATTGTTTGTTCCATTGCAAACTTTCCAAGATGCTATTGGTCAATTTTATCCTGAGATGGCAATTGTAAAAGATGCAAGTAGCAATCCAATTAAAGATAATATACAAAAAAGATTACCATTAAATAATAATTTACCACCAGTTGTATCTTCAACTTCAGTTATATTTGATGAGAATGGAATACCAAGAGCAGCTCCAATTAAAAGAGAAGAACCTTTAGCAAGACAACTAACAGGAGTAAGCGTTATATCAGCAAAAAATTCAGCAGAAAAAGAATTAGATAGACTTGGAATACCAGCAAGAAAAATATTTCAATCTACTGGAATACCTGAATTAGATGTTGCTTATAAAAATGCTTTAGCTCCACAAATAGCTATTGCTTTATCAAAAATTGTTGAAGCGCCAGCATATCAACAACAGACCAATGCAAGAAAAATATTTATTGTAGAACAAGTTTTAAATGATTTTAGAAAAAATGCTACGCAAGCTATTCAAAATAATGAGGGGTTAGCTCCGTTTATTTTAAAATATGAAATAGAAAAAATACCATTATCACAAAGAAGAATACTAGATGAGACTTTAGGCAAAGATTATTTAAAAGAACTTATTAGGAATTATGTAAAATAACATGAGTACACAATCACAAAAAAACAACGAACAGATACTTATATTGAACGGAAAGCTAAAATTACTAGACCAAAAGATTGATTTATTAATGAATAATCATCTGAAACATATTGAAGATAAGATCAATACCATATATAAGGTGTTATGGTTAGTCTTAACACTAAGTATAGGGGCGGTAGCAGATCTAATAGTAAGACTGTTAGCCAATTAAGTAAAAGTGCTATAGGTGCTATATCAGAATATGAAGCAATTTGTTCTCTTGTCAAACAAGGATATATGGTTGCAAAGTCAATTGATCCACAATGTATCTTTGACTTGGTTGCAATCAAACCAAATGGTATAGTAAGATTAATAGATGTTAAAACAAAATCATATCGTAAAAAAAACAATCATAATATTCACAGATCTCCAAATGAAAAACAAAAACAACTTGGTGTTGAACTAATGATTATTGACACAAAACAAATATTAACAGATTTAAAACATAACCAAGAATTATCTAAAGAAAATAAACTTACAGTTGAACAAAACAAATATAAGAAAAACAGAAAAGAACAAAAATGTTACAAGTCATTCAAAGATTTAGTTGATGTTTTCAACAACAAAGAGAAGATGGATAGTATCAAGTAAGTGCATTAATTACCTATACAATGATATAGGTTGTGTCTTATTAAATAATTGTAAATGTATTATGGATTATAAAGCAGTTAAAGAAAGAATTAAAAAACATGAGGGGTTTAGAAATACTGTTTATTTAGATTCATTAGGCAAAGCCACTATCGGTTATGGACATTTGTTAACTGAAGATGATGATTTTGAAGAAGGTATTCAATACGATAAATCTTTATTAGAAGTTTTATTTGATAAAGACTTTAATAGATCAGCTTATAATGCAGAACAATTATTAGAAGGCATTGATATTTGTGATACTGCAAGAGAAATTATAGTAGAAATGGTATTCCAATTGGGTATTGGTGGGGTTTCTAAATTTAAAAAAATGTTTGAAGCGTTACGAAAAAAAGACTATAATGAAGCTGCAAATCAGATGTTAGACTCTCAATGGAGAGTTCAGACTCCTAAACGTTGCCAAGAGTTATCTGATCTTATGCGAACTTGCGCATAAGTTAAATCAACAAAAATAGAGGTTAGATAAAAATATGTTACCAGCATTAAATGCTATTGCACCACTTGCAAAAATATTATTCAGTACAATAGAAAAGTCTGTTGAAGATAAAGACTTACAAGCAAAATTAAAAGCACAGTTAAACGAACAATTATTAAAATCATCTACTGAAGAATTAAAAGCAGCAGCATCTATCGTAGAAGCTGAAGCTAAATCAGGTTGGTTTTCTGCATCATGGAGACCATTATTAATGTACGTTTTAATATTTGTTTTAGTATTCAATTATATCTTTGCACCTATTATTAAAATGATTACAGGCATTGTTGTTGGTTTTGAATTACCAGGAGATGTTTGGACATTGTTACAAATAGGGTTAGGCGGATATGTAGTTGGAAGATCTGGTGAAAGTATTGCTAGAAGTTTAGCCAACAAACAATCTAATAAAGAATAATGAATATATTTAAGAAGATAAATAACTTTTTAAAAGAATACATTACGTTCAAACATGAACCCCTAAGATACAAAAGAGTTATAAGATTTAAAAAAGTAATTAAGAAAAAAGGTTATAAAAAATAAGATGAGAAAGAACATTATACTAACAACTATAGTTTTAATACTATGCTTAATCACTAGTGCATCATCTCAAACAACTACACAGAATAATACTTCTGGTAGTAATACTTCTATTACTGGCGGATATACTTCTTCCAGTTCTTCAACATACGAATCAGGTTCTGCATCTAATTCTACTACAACAACTAATTCTACTACAAACGCCTACTCAGGAGACACAAGAGTTGCAGCAACAGCATCTGCACCTGCAATGTCTGCCTTCTCACAAGACTTATGCGTTGTCGGATATAGCGGTGGAGTGTCAACATTCGGAGTAGGTATATCTGGTGGAAGTTATACTAAAGATGAGAACTGTGAAAGAATTAAACTAGCTAAAGTTTTAAATGATCTTGGAATGAAAGTAGCTTCCGTTTCTATCCTTTGCCAAGACGCAAGAGTATTTCATGCAATGGAAAATTCAGGAACACCATGTCCATTTGAAGGTAAGATTGGAGCTGAAGCAACTGCTCAATGGTTGAAGTATGACAAGCTAAGACCAGATTATAATTTATACGTTGAGAAATTAAGAATTATTGAAGAAACAAAAAAGCAGGAGTCTTTAACTGAAAAAAAGTAGTTGAAGATATAGACGCTTGGTACGAAGCGAAAGAAAACTTATGGTCATTTTTTACACTTTTATTATTTGGCTTATTACTTCTGTAGTTTCATTCTCTCAAACAACAACAACTTCTAATTTAACTCCAAGTACATTCACAACTGCTAATGGTTGGAGTGGAACTAATCTTTATTCTACTCATGGTAGCGGAACAATAGCAGGAGTTAGTGGAAAATATATTGAGAATACAATCTCATTAACACAATCTGGTTTATCTAAAGCACAAATCAATGAAGGTTTTACTTCAACGCAAAGTGTTGATGTTTGGTTTTGGTCTGGCAATCCAAATCAAAATGTTACTATGACGCAAGTGTTAACAGATGATAATGGTGGGGTAACAACACAGAATAAAATAATACCTTATACTTCTACTTACTTTAATACTTACACTAACTTAGCTGTTATAGATAAAAACTTACAAAACAATTACAGCATTACAAGTAGATTTTCTTTTTATGAATCTACAAATTCTCCATATCATTATGCTGCTGATTTAATTAATCCTTCTTTGACTGTTACCTATGTAACAAATCCTTTGCCACTTATTACAATAACTCCCATTGAAATTTTAAGTCCAGTTATTCAGCAAGTTACAATTACAGAACCTATTGTTGCAGCAATTATTGAATCTCCGGTTATAGAATCTCCTGTTGTAGTTCAGCAATCTTCTGAACCAACAAAGATTAATGAAACAATTCAGTTGGTACAACCAGCGCCAGAACAAACAAAACAATCCACAGAACAACCTAAAGAAGTTAATAAAGAACAAACAGAGAACAAAGAAGAGTCAATCAAAGAACAAAAATCTTCAAAAGAAGAGTTACCCACAGGTAAAGATAGTACTAAAGTTTCTTCAACTGAAGAGAAACCAAGTGTAGGCAGTACGCAGGTAGATGCCAAAGCGAAACAACAATTAGATAAAGTAGAAAAAGAATTAAAAGGTGTAGATACAAAAGTGAAGTCAGTACAAGAAATAAAAATTGACGCATTAAAAAGTAATCAACCTAGTTTAAGTGTGTATGAGAATAAACCATTTTATATATCAAAGCAAATGGTAGGTGTTCCTAATCCTGATTTCTTTAATCAATTACAACTGGAACAAAAAGCCATATATGTTAATGTTAATCTAAACAATTATATAAACAAAGACCCATTGGTAGCTAGACAAAATATGTTAAAACAAATACAAGAAGAAGAGGATGATATTATTATCCAACTAGAAAAACTAAGAAAGACAAAAGGTTAATATGTTTGATAAAATAAAAAATAATTTAAAAGAGATTATAGCAACAGTTGCAATCATTGGTACTATTGGTGGTGGCTTCATCAAGTATGGAGAAATCATGTCAAAGATTGATAGTATTGATCCTGCTAAAGCTGGTCAGATTAAACAAGACTTGGCCATTGCACAAAAAGAAATTGAATTACTAAAAGTTCAAATGAAAGAACTTAGAGCAAGTTCATCTAATCCATTAGCAAGATAATGGTTGTTTATAGAGGAGAGAAATTCTCCGGATATAATAAACAGAAAAGAACTCCAGGAGAGAGAAAGAAATTTGCTGTTCTTGCTAAGAAGGGTAACCAAGTTAAGTTAGTTAGATATGGTGATCCTGAGATGAAGATTAAAAAATTTATATCATCAAGAAGAAAATCTTTTAGAGCTAGACATAATTGTGATACAGCTAAAGATAAGTTCACAGCTAGATATTGGTCTTGCAAAAATTGGTAAATGGCTAAGAAAAAATTTAGACTTCAGCATGTAGGGTTTTGTAAATCTTGCGCTGTTGAAATTATTAATACAGATTCATTTGTTATCTACGCAGATAGAAACTGTCAGCATGTAAGCTGCATGGAGAAAGAATATAAAGATGGCATTTCTAAACCACAACATCCCAGTTTGGAAAGCAAAGATCAGACTAGAGTTTCTATATAATAAAGAAAAACATATAGGAGAAGAAGAGGATTGTTTAATCCATTCTATTACTACATTAGAAGGTAGAACTCCTTTGTTTAATATCTTGTTGCCTAATGGTGCTAACTATGCAAGACTTCCAATTCATGCTTTCTTTGCAGATGGATATAAAAGAAATCAAGTTAAAGATTTACAATTAAAAGACTTGGCTTATTGGGATTGTCTATCTTATTATGCAGGCGTTGTTGAGTATAATGCTTTAGCTACTTCTCAATGTAAATTCTTAGATAGAAATAATCAATTACATAAAGCTAATTACGAATTCTCAATAGATTATTGTCAACCTGATATTAACTTATTAAACACTACTTATTCAGAAATATCACCAGAACATAAACATCATCATATATTAGAGATAGCAGAGAATGATTTATGGCAAGGCAACTATGCTTTAATGCCTAATAATAGAATTTTGTTTAATCTTCCTAACTTTACTGTTAAAGATAATATTCCAGATTATAAAACTAATATGGATTATCCAAGCGTAGAGACTGACAGCTGGAGAACAGAAAATGATGATAGTCAATTTTATAATACAAAGGAGTAACTATGCCGCTAAGTAAAAAGGGAAAAAAGATTATGAAAGAAATGCAAAAAAATTATGGTAAGAAAAGAGGAGCTTCTGTATTCTATGCATCTTTTAATAAAGGAATAATTAAAGGCGTTAAAAAATAATTTAATATAGGGAGTCTCAACGAAAAACTCCCTATACTTCTACGCTAGATAAAAACAAATATAGACACTTTCAAAATTGACATAGTCAATATTCATTTGGCAGTCTATTTCTCCAATTGAATTCATTAATAATTAAATTTTTTTATACAATACCTTTAACACTCTGCGCTTCTTCTTGCTATCATAATATCCATGATAACCTACTATCTCTCTTTTTTTAGTCATGTCTCTCTCCTTAGTTGTTTTACAACCTACAGTACGCATACCAATTATTCTTTAACTGGCTATATCTTCAAATTCTAAATCCTTCATACCAAGTTCGTATGCAGCTTTTCTTTTCTTCTCTGCAACTTTAAGCGCTTCTTCTTCTAACTTCTTTTCTTTTTCAAGTAGAGTATAATAACGCTTTTCTATCTTGACTTGTTTTTTAGGATCGTTTTCTCTATCCATTCTTTTCTTTTTCTTTTACTTGTTTAATGTTGGCAGAGATAAATTTAACATTAGTAATCTCTAAGTCTTTTATCTTGCCAGGTTTTTCTGACTTTGCGGCAACTTCCACATCATCAAAAATCTCTTTAAACTTTGCATTGAATTCGTAAAAATAAGTTTTTTCAAATTTCATTTACCGGATATATTTCGTTGACTTTCAAAGAACTTATCTTTGTTAGTTGTTGATGACTTAGTTTAATCTTTCTCTGGGGGTATCTTACATCCTTAGATAATAGATTAGCTCTAGCTAAATCATTTACGATTGCATTGGATCTACTTCTAGTAAAGCCAAAGCGATTGCCAATCTCTATTAAAGTGGGGGAGTAGTTCTTTTCTTTAACAAAGTTAGCTATGTAATTTAATACATCTGCCTTGACTTTACTTAGAAATATATAGTCTTTGCCATTCTTCTTATTCATTTTTTATCCTTTGGAAATAAACTATGAACATTAGAATGTTTATAAGAGTCATTACCTGAACTCTTAATAGTATCTAGTTCTAATAATAATTGATCCAAAAACCATTTGCATTTTCTTGTATCTTCAATGGCTTTCTCTAAAGTAAAACCATTCTTACTACCAAAACGCATAATGTATTTCATTATAGAAGCTCTAAGATAACCAACCATTTCTGCTTCAGATAACTGAGAGCAGATAGCATGGATAGTCTCTATTGATTTATTCTTATAATGACTTGGATTAATATTATCGCTCATAGATTAAAACGGCATTTTATCTTTTGTTGACTCTTTAAACGGATTTACTTTAATAGAAATATCCGGTGCTTTCTCATTCTTTTTAGCTGTATTAATCCAACCAGAGATAGACCATTTCTTTCCATCAATCATTCCGCTACCTGTATATTGTGGGTCTTGTTTCCCTTCTCTACGCTTTGCATTTTTCCATAGAGAAAGCGTATTATCATATTTATTATCTGCCATTGTTACTCCTTGTTCTTACTGTTTGCTCTGCTTTTTTTCTAGCTTGTAGTATTGTGTTGTAGAAGTCTTGATCTTCAACTTGCATAAAACCTAGCTTCTCAGAATACTGCGACCAAATTTGTTGCAAGTTCTTTTCTAATATTCCAGGTGTTGTTGAAAACTTTTCTGCATCTTGTATCTTAGTAATGATGTCGTCTCTAGCGTCATCTGTAGATTGAGACTTAGATTGAACATAAGTATTACTAAAATTCTGTACTGGATTTGATTTAACAAAATCATTCATCTCTTCAAAGGTTGCTAGCTCTGAACCTGCGAACCCTGCTATACCTAAAGCTCTTCCAATAGATACTGATTCTATCTTCTCAAATTCTTTATCTTTCTTTACTGTCTGTTTAGAATGTCCAGTTCCTATTAACTTTCCATCTAAAAATATTTCAGTTTGAAACATTGCCATACCATCTGGGTATGTTGTTGTTGTCTTAACGCATAGTCTCTCACCAAACTTTTGTCTTACAAAGTTTAGTCTATCAACTACTTTAAGATATTTTCTACCTTGAATATTAATGAAACTGTCTTTAGTATTTTCACTAAATTCTTTGATAGCATCTATCAGGTTTATACTCTCCATCTTTTCTCCTTTGTTATTGTTAATTGTTTTCATATCCCAAATAAATGTCTTATTGTTTCAACTGCAACTAATGCAAGCATAGCAATAATAAACATTTCAAATCTATCGTTTCTCATTTTTATAATAATTTAAAAATCTAGTTATATATTCTTCAGGCACATCGTTCCAAAAGAAGTCTTGTTTTTTTCTTATGTCTGAAAAATCTGGTTTAATAAGTCTTGCCAAAGCATAAGGATCTCCATTAGCCATCTTTAATTTCTGTTCCCATATTTGTTGGTACATAACCAACTCATCTAAGAAATGTTTTAAGTTCTCAGGTTTTAAATCATCACAATTGTTTTCAGTAAATACTTTATGTTCAAAATGATTAGCATAAATAAGCACAGGTTTCTTACCGCCTGTTGCGTATGAGTAAGCTGCCATTTGCATACAATCAGAATGGAATGGTTGTTGAGGTACTGCTCTCTTAGTATATGAATAACCTTTTTTAGTTTTAATTACTGAACCAAATATATTTTTTAAATCTACAATATAATCTTGCCCCTCTAAATCTATAAACATTTTAAAGTAAGTTCCTATTCCATCTATCCAAGTTGCATACTCAGTTTCAAAATTCCAATCTTGTTTTGGCAGACTTTCTATTGCTGTTTGAAATTGCTTTAATGTTAATTTAAAATTTTTAGCCATGTAATATCTTTTGGCTTTATCTTTTTCGTCTATTGGTTTTTCTGCTCTTAATGATTTGAATAATGATTTCTCTTTATCAAAGATAACATCTTTTAGTGTTTCTTTTTTGCAGAGAATTTTTTGTACTGCGTTATGAACAATGTTACCCATAGTAAAATGAGAACGCTTAGGCATGTTCATTCTTTCTTGTGGTGTAAGAACTATGTAATTAAAAAATCTTTTATCTTCAGGTAATTTATTTTGTGAGACGCTAGCATACTCTAAACCAAATGCTTTATAAGCTGGGTCAGTAATTCTTAAATCGTTCATGTAACGAATCAGTATAACTATTTACAGTTTATTGCAATACTATAATCAATTAATTTATTCATAAAAAATAACATATATAATTCAATGAGATATAATTGTTTATTTAATATTTAATTGTTTGTGTTGATAAATTATTGACAGTTAAAACAAATCAAATTAGTAAAACGAATCACAATGATTCAAATTAAATTAGACGAATACGAAATTTATACATCAGGATGTACAGCGTTGATGCGCATTACTGAAAGCATGAGACAGAATATTAATTGGGGTCATGGTTACTTTGGTAACTTTAATGACAAGGTTGCAAAGTCTTTATCAGGTACGTTAGCTGAACTTGCTGTTGCAAAATGTTTAAAGGTACATTTCAACCACCATGTAAATAATTTTAAAGGCGCTGATTTATATTTTAGAAATCAAAGAGTACAGGTTCGTTGCCAAGTTCCTAAGAGTGAAAACTTCTTAATCATAAGACAAGATAGTTCGGCGAATGAAATATACATATTAGTCATTGATCGCTGTCCAATATTTGAAGTGATAGGTTATATCAATTCAAGTGATGCTTTAGGCAAGCCAGAATACTTAACTAATTTTGGATATGAAAATAGACCAAAGGTTTATTCAGTTCCACTAACAGATTTAATTTCAATAGAGAGTATATTTAATGGATAATAAATTTAATTACCAAAGAGTAGAGATTGTTTGGATGGATATTTGTAATGCTGATGGCGCTTGGTTAACAGAAGCAGAAGTTTTAAATCACACTTTAGCTGAGTGCGTTTCTGTTGGCTTTATGTTTTCTAAGACTAGAAACACAGTAAAGATATTTAGTTCCTGGTCTTACAATAAGGATCATTCAATAGACTTTGCAGATGTTGTGGCTATTCCTGCAGGTTGTATCAAATCAATTACAGTAATATGAGCGAAACAAAAAAAATAATATTATTTGCTTTTATCATTTCTGTCTGCTTATCTATTGCAATATTCTTATAATCATGGACATAAATTATTACTATAAAATGCAGCATAAGATTATTAAGGATTTTAGTATGCAAAAAGAATTAGAAAAAAAACAATCGGCAGAAGATAAACGATTAAATAAAATTAGAGTTAAGTTTATTGGTGTTGTCTTTGTATTGGTTATTATCTTTGTACTAATATGAAATTAGTTTTAACAATTCTATTGATGAACGGTAGCATTGTTACTTTTGATTTTTACAATGAAAAATCTGCTTATCAATGCGATAGAGTGTTTAACAAATTAACTTATTCAAAAAACATTAGGAACTATAAGGGTAGAAAACAGATAGGAACATTTTTTAGAAACCAAGAAGTATTATTATATGCCTGCGAAACAAGAAAAACCGTTTAAGATGACACTTAACGAAGCATTAGACATGGCAAGGATTGATCCTGTTGCTACTAAAGCATTAAGACAGAAGCTGATTACTTTAGAAGTTTTTAAATTTAAAGTAGATGAGTTAACTTTAATACAGCGTTTAGCTGTTTATGATTTACTAGACACAGAAGAGTACAGAAAGATTATTAAACTATTATCTTCTGAAATTATTAGTGAGTATTTAAAATGATGGAAAACAAAAACAATGAGTTCCCACTTTGCTGTGATTGTGTGTTCCAGGCAGAGGTTGAATTTGATGGCAAGGATTATTGTATAAGATGTTTAAAGGAAGCTGTGATAAGAAAGCAGAAACATAAAAATCAAGATTTATACATGAAGAAAAAAATATGAAGAAAGAATCTGCATTAAGATATGTTGGCTTCAATACTAATGATGACAGGGAGAAAGATGACTTTTATCCAACTCCTTCTGCAGCAACACAAGTTCTATTAGATAGACAAAAATTTACAGGAAATGTTTTAGAACCTGCTTGCGGAGACGGTGCTATGTCTAAGGTTTTAATTGCTAATGGTTATGAAGTAATCTCATCTGATTTATTTGATAGAGGTTATGGCAAGACAGGCGTTAATTTTTTAGAGACAACAGAAATGTACGATAACATTATTACTAACCCACCTTTTAAATTAGCAACAGAATTTACAGTTCATGCGTTGCAGCTTGCAAGACACAAAGTGGTTATGCTTTCTAAGATAACTTATTTAGAGGGTATCAGAAGAAAGAAATTAATATTTGACCAGAAAAAATTACAGACAGTTTTTATCTTTACAAAAAGAGTAGCTTTTAAAAAACCTGGAAGCGATAGTTTAGCCGGTGGACTTATGGCTTTTGGGTGGTTTGTTTATGATGTTAATTTCTCCGGTCAACCAACTATAGAATGGATATAAAACAATGAGACCAAAACCACAAAACGAATGGCGTAGAGAAGTTAGAAGTTTAATTCAACCAACCATGTTTCAGAAAGTAAATGCATCTGACTCAGCTTTTTTTAAAGCCGGATTTAAAACAGGTTATCGTTTGGCATTGCAGCACATTGGCAATTACAAAGCTATGGAGTTTTCAAGAAAGCGCAATGTTAAGATAACAAAAGTTAGTCCAATCATAGATGCTATTATTTACAGAACTGCTAGTCATTTTGGGGTTGATATTAATTTAATGTTGTCAGAGAAAAGGGATAGGCATTTAGTTATTGCAAGAAGTGTTGCTATAAATTTATTAAAAGAACTAACTCCTTATTCGTTGCATAACATTGGAGAAATTTTGGCAGGCAGAGACCACACTACAATCATTCATCATATCAGTTGCAAAGCCCAAAAAAATGGACTGTGGTTTCCTTACTTTGAAATATGGAATAGTTTTAGTAAATTAAAATTAGAACTAGAAGCAGATTTTAAAGTACAGAAATGAAACCGGAAACAATTAAATTTGAAAAGATAACTAAAGATATATTAGATTCGTTTGAACTCAATTCCCATGAGAAGATTATCTACGTTATCTTAAAGTCGTTTGAGCATGCTCCAAGAGGTATTAGAGTATCGCTTAAATACCTACAAGAACGCACAGGGATCAAGTCTAGGGGTACAATCATCAAGTATTTGGATCGCTTGCAAAATTTGGGGTACGTTGCAAGATTTAAGACCCATCTAGAGCAGACATCAACTTACACATTGGATAAATCAAAACGCCAGGAGTCTATTAAGCGTAATAATGAGTTCCGTAAGTTTATAAAGGTAGGTATTAAAAAGAAATCTACTAAGAAGCACACATCTAAAACAGATAATATAATCAGTATTCTTTAGGGGGGGTATGTTCAAAATTTGAACAGGGGTAGTCCAAAATTTGGACATTATATATACCTATATATATATACCTATATATAATCTTATTAGTATATTTAAGTATATAAGCATATATAAGCATATAAGCTTATATAAGCTTAAGGCAATCAGACTAAAGCATAGCTAGCACTCCTGAGATTATTGTTTATTTATTAAAAGGGGGGATAACTGCAAGACCAATTGTATTTATATCAAGATATGGTAGGTACTATTTAGCCATGACACAAGGGAAACGTTGCGCCAAAAAATGATTGATACTCCAATAACAATAGAAGAATTTGATAATTACTTAAAGACATCATCATTTGTTGAGAAGATAATACCAGGAGTTAAGAACAATAGATCGCCTTCCATGTTTAAGATAATAGGAACAGTCCATTATGATAGTAAGGACTGGGGCTATCATGATAAGAAAAATAAGAACCTAAAAGCAACACCTAAGCAGCTGTCAATCTATGAGCTTGTGATATTCACATTGTTAAAACTAGATAAGGACAACAGAGAATTATTATCGCTGCGAAACTTTCCGGAACGTTTAAGCATTAGAGAACTTAATAGAATGTATTTAGACTTAACGTTTAATCAGCTTAAATATAAATATAGATTAGCTCTATTTGACGCTTGTAATTTAGTGAACAGAGTAGGAT
>Ga0247723_1000335_pt1 | contig 32209 bp, 24 predicted proteins | sample MSEWelMarce5H_FC_FD_189079 | JGI IMG/M metagenome (GOLD analysis project Ga0247723, IMG submission 189079) | Subsurface sediment microbial communities from gas well in West Virginia, United States - MSEEL Well Study Marcellus 5H_FC | ecosystem: Environmental > Terrestrial > Deep subsurface >... | reverse complement strand
TTAAGTTATGAGCATTTTCGTACTTCTCTAACATTTTCTCCTTAGAAACCAAAAAAGCCCCTTTGAGGGCTGATTCCTTTTCCACTGTAGTTTTTATTAGAGTTTTAGTTTCAAGAGCATTAGCGGCGTTGCTAAAAGGTGCAAACAACCCAACCAGTGCTATCAAACCTAACCAAACCCCTTTATTCTTGTCTCTCATTGTATATTACCTCCTAGAGCAAAATTGCTACCTCACGGTAGCCTTAATCTAATTGTAGCACGAATTTGCTTTAAAAAGCAAGTTTTAACAATATTTTTTTATTTTATTATAAATGTTATGCTTGGAAGTGGTATAATAATTGAATGGCTGAAACAACTATTTATGATTTACCCTACCCAACAAACACAGATCCTGTAGATGTTGCTGGGGATATTCAATCATTAGCAGAAGCAATAGATGCCGTATTACCTACAATTGGTCTTCCATTTCATACCCTTGAAATTCGTAATGTTAGCGGGGTATCAATTGCAAAAGGAGATCCAGTATACATAACAGGATATTCAACTAAACCAACAGTAGCAAAATCAGATACTGCAACAATTGGTACATTTCCAGTAGTTGGTTTGGCGCAGTCTGCAATTGGAAATAACTCAGATGGTGTTATTGTTATTTCTGGTGTTTTTACTGACATTAATACTGCTTCATATACAGCAGGAGATGTTTTATATGTAGCATCTGGTGGAGGTCTTACAGCAACTAAGCCAGCATCAAATGTTGTAACTGTTGGAGTTGTTGCAAAATCTAATTCAACAAGTGGTGTTATTATTGTTTCATCCCCACGATCAAGGGCAGCAACTTGGGGAGCACTTAAGGAAGGCTTACTATAATGGCTACATACAGAGGGCAAGGATCAGATTCTTTTTCTATTGGAGCAGCCCCACCAAATGTTCTTTGGACAGTAGTTCGTGGAGACACAGCAGCATTTAGAGTTTATGTAACAGATGAAAATCGTAATCCACTAACCATTAGCGAGTGGACTATCTCGATGGATATTGCTAGGAGAACTGTTAATAATAACGTGGTAACTTATCCAGTAATTGTTTCATTAAGTCCAGAAGCAACTTTACAAGATGATGATGGCGAGTTTACAGTTTCTCTTACTTCTGGTGAATCAGAAGATCTTGAGACTGGTGATATTTTCGATATTCAATTATCTGACGCTACCCGCACATGGACAATCTGCAAGGGTACTATAACAGTAATTGAAGATGTAACTTCTGCTGAGAGTTAATTATGCCAGTTGAAAAAATTACTACCATTGAAATTGCGAAGGTATCAGTAAAGCCAACTGAATATACAGATGTAAACATAACAAGAATAGGAACCACTCTTTCAGAGGTTCAGGGAATATACCCATTTAAGGTTAGGTTTAAAGATATTGGCTACCCTGGTTTTTCAACAAACACAACTCCAGGAATTGGCATAGCAGTCATCGGCAGTACCTTCTACATTTTATGATATAATCAATTATTATGGCTATTATCAGCATCACAGATCTAAAAGCAAAGTTTGAGGCTGGAGATTATCCACGCAGCGCCGATTACACAGACCTTATAGATACACTTGCATCAGATGTTCATGTTTCATCATTTCAGCCAAGTTCTCCATTATTAAGCCCACTTTGGTTTAATACATCAACACTAAATCTTTCAGTTTATAATGGAACAACTTGGGTAACTATTGGTGGTGGGGCTTCTGGTGCATCTGCTTATGAACTTGCAGTAACAAATGGATATTCTGGAACAGAAGCGCAATGGTTAGCATCTTTGGTTGGTGCTACTGGTGCAACAGGTCCTACTGGCGCAACAGGAGCAACAGGTCCACAAGGTATTCAAGGTTTAACAGGAGCAACTGGTGCACAAGGACCTAAAGGTGACACTGGAGATACAGGACCTACGGGAGCAACTGGCGCTACTGGTCCACAAGGTGCAACGGGTGCAACAGGAGCAAGTGCATCAGATTTAAATCCTTGGACTGCATATACACCAACATGGACTTCTGATTCAGGAACTCCAAGTATTGGCAATGGTTCAATTACTGGTCGTTATAAGCAAATAGGTAAGACTGTATTTTTTAATCTCAAGTTAACTTATGGAAGCACAACTACAGGTGGTTCTGGTGCATGGATGTTTGGACTACCAGTAACTGCATATAACGACAACTACCAATTTGCAGTTTCTATTTTAAACTCTGGTGCTGCTTGGTACGGTGCTATTGCCAATGGAAACTATAAAGGCTCAACAAGTTATTTTTCAGTAATTCATCAAAATGACACATTGTCTACAGTTTGGGGAGGAGTAAGTTCTACCGCCCCTTTTACATTTGGCACCTCAGACACCCTGACAGTTTCAGGCAGTTACGAAGCAGCCTAATCTAATTATTTAGTCTAAATATGATATAATCACATATATGGCTATAGTACCAATAACCACGCTAAAGACAAAGTTTGAGTCTGGAGATAGACCTACTGGACAAGACTTTGCAGATCTAATTGATACCACTTCATACCGTGCAGAAGCACTAGGTGGAGATGGCAACAATTCATCAACAATAACAGGTATTGAAACAGCAACAGTATTTGACACTATTGATACCAGTGTCTGGAGAACCATAAAGTATCTTATTCAGGTTTCACACCCATCTACAAGTGTATACAAAAGCACAGAGATAAACATAGTTTTTGATGGAACAAATCAAAATATAACAGAGTTTGGCACGGTATCCAATACGGCAAACGCTATTGGAAATATCACTGCTAATTTAAATTCTGGTATAATCAGTATGACGGTAACACCCGTACTATCGCCGATGACCATTCGGTACTATCGAACTGGTTTAAAGGCATGACCCAAAGGAGCACCACATGGCAACAGTAGACAAAGCCTTTAGAATTAAAAATGGCTTAGTTGTTGAGGGTAGTACCGCTACCGTCAATGGACACGATGTACTTACAAAATCAATCATAAATGCAAAAGGCGATTTAATTGTTGGTACTGCAGATAACACAACAGATATTTTAACTGCTGGAACAAACGGATATGTTTTAACAGCAGACTCAAACGAAGCAAAAGGACTAAAGTGGGCAGCAGCCCCAGCAGTAGGAGCATTTGAAACTTCAATTGTATTTGAAGGTTCCACAGCAGATTCTTACGAAACAACACTTACAGTTACAGACCCAACAGCAGACCGTACAATTACACTTCCTAACGTATCAGGTACTGTAATTACAACTGGTGATGCTGGCACAGTAACTAGCACAATGATTGAAAATGGAACCATTGTCGATGGTGACATTAGTGCATCTGCAGCAATTGGTGCTAGTAAGATTGCTGGAACAGCCGTAACTCAGGCTGACTCAGGAACAGTTACATCAACAATGATTGCTAATGACACAATTGTAGATGCAGATATTAACTCTGCTGCAGCAATTGCTCAGTCTAAGATTGCAAACCTTACAACAGATCTTGGAAATAAGGCTTCAGCATCAGACCTTACAACACACACAGGCGCTTCAATAGGAGTACACGGTGTAACTGGTTCAGTAGTTGGAACATCTGACACACAAACACTTTCAAATAAAACACTTACAAGCCCAGTAGTTACTGGTCTTACTCTTAATGACTCAAGCGTTGTATTTGAAGGTTCATCAGCAGATGCAAACGAGACAACACTTACAGTAACAAATCCTACAGGAGATCGCACTATTACTTTGCCAGATGCTACAGGTACTGTTGTTACAACTGGCAACCTTCATAACATTACTGAGTTTGGAGTACTTACTTCACCAATCGTAATGGAAGGTTCTACAGCAGATGCTCACGAACTCACAATTTCTGCAGGTGACCCTACCGCAGATCGTACAGTAACTTTTCCAGATGCTACAGGTACTGTTGCTCTCACAAATAACAAGTTAGATGCTTTTGCTGCAACAACTTCAGCAGAACTTCGTTCAGTAATCTCTGATGAGACTGGTACTGGCGGACTTGTTTTTGCTGATACCCCAACACTTATAACACCAAACATTGGTGTAGCAACTGGTACATCTTTGGTTCTTTCAGGGGACTTAACAGTTAATGGTACAACAACTACAATTAACTCAACAGAAATTACAATTGATGATAAAAATCTTGTTCTTGGTGCAGTAGCAACTCCATCAGATGCAGGCGCTGACGGTGGTGGTATTACTCTTAAGGGTGCTACAGACAAGACTATTAACTGGGTAGATGCAACTGATGCATGGACATTCTCTGAGCATGTTAACCTTGCTTCAGGAAAAGAATTTAAGGTTAATGGAACATCACTTAAAGATGCAGCAGAAACTCTTACAAATAAGTCAATTAGTGGTTCAGCAAATACACTGACAAACATTCCAAACAATGCTTTGTCAAACTCAGCAATTACAATTAACGGATCATCAATTTCTCTTGGTAATTCAGCAACATTTGGAACAGACAACATAGGTGAAGGAACTACAAACCTTTACTTCACAAACGAAAGAGCACAAGACGCTGTAGGTAATGCAGTAGGTACTGGTCTTACATATACAGATTCAACAGGAGCAATTGCAGTAGATACAACTGCAATTCAGGCTAGAGTCGCAGATGTTTCAGATACAGAAATTGGATATCTTAACGGTGTTACTTCAGGAATTCAATCACAAATTGATACAAAGGCTGCATTAATATCTCCATCATTTACAACACCAAATATTGGTGCTGCATCAGGTACAAGCCTTGCATTAACAGGATCAATTACTCTTGCTGATGCTCTTATCGGAACAGCAACACAGGCACTTACTGATGGAAATGCAACAGTAGTTGACTCATGGTCTGCTTCAACATATTCATCAGCAAAGTATGTTGTTCAGATGAAGAACGGTAATGACATTGAAGTTCTAGAAGTTCTAGTAACTGTTAATGGAGAAAACAATGTTTATCTAACTGAATATGCAGATGTTCAGAGCAATGCACAGATTGGTACAACAGATGCAGACTATTCAGGTGGAAATGTTCGCCTAAAGGTTACAGCATCAAATGGTACAACAGTAAAGGTTCACAAGACGCTTATCGAAGCGTAATGTGGGCTGAAGGGACAGTGAACTTCAGTGGCAACTAACAATAAAGACTTTGTTGTAAAGCAAGGGCTCAAGGTTGCTACTGGAGTTACGTTCCCAGATAACTCTGTACAAACTACAGCATTTACTGGAAGTTCTTTAACCGTTGGTGGATCTTTCCCAGTTAGCCCATCAAATGGTGCAATGCATTTAGATACTAATACATCTAAGATTTATTATTACTATAGTTCTCAATGGAATGCCCTTGCAAATTATGATGACACACAAACAGTTGTAGACCATACTCACTCAACAGGTCTTAATGAAGGTGGATTCTTAAAAGATATATATCCATATAATGGAAATGGTGTAACATACCCAGCCTTTGTCTGGGAAACTTTAGATGGTGGAACTCCAGGAACACTATCATTTGCCAATACTATTGATGGTGGGGCAGCGGCATGAATTCTGGTATAATGATTAATATTGTGGAGGTTTACTAATGGCAACTAGAATTCAAGTTCGTAGAGGTACTACCTCTGAGTGGAATACAGCAGATCCAATCCTTAACGAAGGTGAAATTGGATATAATAGTACCCTTGGTCAAATTAAAGTTGGTGACGGAAGTAGTCTTTGGTCTGAATTAGATTATATTGTAAGTTCATCTTCACTAGATACCAGTCTTGGTTCTTATATTCCAGATAGCGAAAAAAGTGCAGTAAATGGAGTTGCAGAACTTGATGGAAGCAAAAATATTCTTGCTCCAGCAGGTATTATTTTTGAAGGTACAGCAGATGCTTATGAAACCACTTTAGTAGTAACAGACCCAACTGCTGACAGAACCATTACATTTCCCAACTCTACAGGAACAGTAGCGTTAACAACAGATCTTTCTTCATATGCTACTTTAGCAAACCCAACATTTACTGGAACTGTTAATGCAGCAGACCTAACTTTGTCTGGAAATCTAACTGTAAATGGAACTACAACGACAGTAAATTCAACAACTGTCAATATTCAAAATGCCTTTGTTTTTGAGGGTACAACGGCAGATGCATTTGAAACTACTTTAACAGTAACTGACCCAACCGATGATAGAACTATTACTCTTCCAGATGCTACAGGAACTGTACAACTTAGAGTTACAGATGTTTCTGATACAGAGATTGGTTATCTTAACGGAGTAACATCAGCAATTCAAACACAGATTGATTCAAAGTCTCCTACAGCAGGAAATACATCACTTGTCACACTAGGTACAGTCACCACTGGTACATGGTCTGCAGATACTATTGCAATAAATAAAGGTGGAACTGGACAAACAACTGCAATGGCTGCAGCAACTGCTCTTCTTCCATCACAAACATCTAATTCAGGAAAATATCTTACAAATGATGGTGCAGGAACTTTATCTTGGGCAACTGTTTCAGGATATTTAGCACCAACGCTTGGATCAACGTCAATTGCATCTGGTGCAACAGTAACTACAATTGCTGGTCTAACACTATCAAATGCCACCCTTTCTGGTTCACTAACAGCAGGTGGTGGTACAGGAACAAGCGGTCAAGTATTACAATCAACTGGCTCTGGTGTACAATGGTCAACACCTGCAGCAGGCGCTGCATTTAGCGAATTTATGCTAATTGGTGCATAGTACTTAATAAAAACAAAAGTGCTTAACTATAAAGTTAACGTTTAGTGTATGTTTTATGCGTATTTACTTTTTATAAATCTATGATATACTAAGACTACTTCCGAATTTGTGAAGTACTCTATTAATTTTCTATGAAAGGTAAATAAATGTCAGATGTTTTCTCATTCCGTTTGTCGGAGGATTTTGTAAATAAATATAATAATGTGCCAGCACCTTTTGGCTTTTCAGACGCAGGCTCAAACTCGTTAGGAGAAATTACATTTATTCGTACATATTCTCGTGTTAAAGAAGACGGTACAAAGGAACGCTGGCATGAGGTTTGCCGTCGTGTAATCGAGGGTATGTATTCAGTACAAAAGAACCATGCTAAAGATAATCGCCTACCATGGAACGATAACAAAGCACAGAAGTCTGCACAAGAAGCCTTTCAAAGAATGTTTGAGTTAAAGTGGACACCACCAGGTCGTGGACTCTGGGCATTTGGCACACCTATGACTATGGAGAAGCGTAACTCTGCTTCCCTTCAAAACTGTGCTATGGTATCCACTCGTGATATTGATCGTAATGATCCAGGAGCCTTGTTCGCTTGGGTAATGGATGCATTGATGTTAGGTATAGGTGTAGGGTTTGATACCATTGGTCAGGATAAGCAGATGCCTATCTATGCTCCTACAGAACCAGCCTCAATCTATGAAATCCCAGACACCCGTGAAGGTTGGGTAGAATCAGTTCGTCTCTTAATTAACTCCTTCCTGCGCCAAAATCAACCTATCCAAGAGTTCAACTATGACCTTATCCGTCCTCTAGGAGCCCCTATTAAAGGCTTTGGAGGCGTTGCAAGCGGTCCAGCACCACTTATTGATCTCCATACACGGATTCGTAATGTAATTGGCTCTAGAGCGGGAGAAGTTCTTGATTCTCGTGCTATTGTCGACATTGTAAATCTTATTGGGACATGTGTAGTATCTGGCAATGTTCGTCGCTCAGCAACTCTTGCTTTGGGCTCTCCTGGAGATGAAGGTTTTATTAATCTTAAAAATCCAGAGGTATTTCCAGAACGCAACTCATATGATCCAGAAAAACCAGGTTGGGCATGGATGAGTAATAATTCTATTGCTGCAGAAGTAGGAACAAAGTATGAAGACTATGTTGACCTAATTGCAGATAATGGCGAGCCAGGTTTTATTTGGCTTGATGTTGCTAGAAACTTTGGTCGTCTTGCAGATCCTGCAGATGGAAAAGATTCTAGAATTATGGGTTTTAATCCTTGTGCAGAGCAGCCATTGGAATCATATGAACTTTGTACACTTGTAGAAGTGCACTTAAACCGTCATGAATCTAAAGAAGACTTTCTAAAGACATTGAAGTTTGCATATTTGTATGGTAAGACTGTTACTCTTATGCCAACGCATTGGCAACAGACAAACGGTATTATGCAACGTAACCGCCGTATTGGTACATCTCTTACAGGTATTGCTGCATTTGCTGATGAGCACGGTCTTCCAGTTATTCGTGAATGGATGGATGAAGGATATAATACAATTCGTAAATACGATCATTCCTATTCCGAGTGGCTATGTGTTCGTGAATCAGTTCGTGTAACAACTGTTAAGCCTTCAGGATCTGTCTCACTTCTCTCTGGTGCTACACCTGGAGTTCACTGGGGACCTGGCGGAGAATTCTATCTTCGTGCTATTCGTTTTGGAGATCAAGATCCAATGCTTCATTTATTTAAAGCAGCAGGGTATAAGATTGAAGCAGATCTTGTATCAGCAAATACACAAGTTGTATATTTTCCAGTTGCGTCAGGACATAAGCGTTCTGAGAAGCAGGTTAGCCTATTTGAAAAAATTGGTTTGGCAGCAACTGCTCAGAAGTACTGGTCAGATAATGGTGTTTCTGTAACACTATCATTTGATAAGGAAGAAGAGAAAAAGTTTGTTGCTCCAGCACTCAACATGTACGAGGGACAACTCAAGGCAGTCTCATTCCTTCCAATGGGAAATAAGACTTATCCGCAACAGCCTTATACAGAGATCACACGAGAAGAATATAATGCTTACGTAGGAACAATTGGCAAGATTGATTGGTCTGCTATTTATGATGGCAAGGATAATCTAGATGCCGAGTCTGAAAAGTATTGTTCTACAGATGCTTGTGAGATCAAACTTTATTAGTCTCTAGCCTGCTATAATAAGGGGATAGGAGAAAAATGTCTAACCCTTCCAATTTATATGCAGAAAAGATATACAGCGAACATCCGCTAGTTCTTTGGGCGTTAGATGATCAGGCTGATTACATAACCCTAATTACTGAGGCTCAACGTGATGTTGAGAATGAGTGGTCAGTAACTGGCGGTACTGCTTCAGAAGGAACAACAACAGATGAGCCATTTAAAGATAGCATAACTGTAGAACTTCAAGGAGATGTCCCAACTGGAGCCACTAATGATATTATTTGTATTAGTCCAGATTTAGTAAATTTTCAAGACTTAAACTCTGATCTTGGTACATTTTCTGTTGGTGGGTACTTTTATTCAAACAGCGCCTATTTAGATTCAGTTTCAATTGGATACGAATATACAGATACTACAACATCTCTGACAGTGCAAAAACTAGAAACTTTTGATACAAATCTTTTCCAAAAATGGGGTTTCATATCTGGAACATTTGAAGTTCCTAATGAGTTTACTAATCTTCGTGCAGTTGTAAAAATTGCCACAGTAAGTGGTGGACCAACCCCAGAAGCCTATCAATTTTATTTAAACGGAATAAGTGTTGGTCAATGGTCTGAAGAGTTTAACACAACGTCTTTAGGCATTACACCCCAGACTTTTCCATCAACTATAGCAATTACTACAACAGACAAAGTTGTTCCAGCAGCAGCATACGGTTTATCTGGAAACCAGGGCTACTACATTGTAAATAATAATGCTTTGCTTGCTAAAAATACAAGCATCCCTCTTGTTTATGGAGCATCAGGTGTTACTAGACTAATTCCAAATAATTCAGGAAGACCTTCTTTGATAGTTCCAGGAAAAGGATTTTTAAATGAGGCAGGAAGATATAAAGAGTATACTGTAGAGTTTTGGGCAAGAATTAACTCAAGTGCATCAACACCAAAAAGAATATTTGGTCCTATTGCTGGATCTAATGGTCTTTATGTTGAGGGTGGATTTTTAACTCTTGTAATAGGAGACAACTTTGCTTCACACTTTGTTGGTGAATGGGTTAGACCAATGCTTATTCAGGTTCGTTTAATTAGAAACTCAGCAACAGTATTATTAAATGGTGAAGAAGTTATATCTATGGCAATAGATACTGCAACTATTACTTTGCCAGAAGAAACACTAAATGGAGATTCACAAGACTGGCTTGGCTTTTATGCCTACTCAGATGTTACTCCAGTAGAAATTGACTGTGTTGCAATATATTCATATCAAATTCCAATTACTGTTGCAAAGCGTAGATGGGTATACGGTCAAGGTGTTTTGTCTCCAGAAGGCATTAACTCAGCCTACGGTGGAACATCTGCTTTTATAGATTATCCATTTGCCGATTATACTTCTAACTATACTTACCCAGATTTTGCACAATGGCAGCAGGGTAGTTTTGATAACTTAACTACAACTTCAACATCTTTGACAACTCCAGAATATGAACTTCCAGAAATATTTTTAGATTCAAAAACACTACAAGACCTATATGATGATTGTCAGGCAGTTCAAACAGTAGAGTCTGGACCAGTTGAACCTTATAAATTCATTACATTTAGACCTAATGTTGGATGGAATTCAGAACAATGCTATTTTAACTTCCCAAGGTTTAATATATTAAATGATCAGGTAAAGGCTATATATGGAGTATTCAGTACATCAGACATAGGACCAGAGTCGGGACCAACCGTACAGCCACAAACACTAATCAAGATATATAGCACATTAACTGGAGATTACTTTATAATTAAGCAAGAAGAAGATGTTATTAAATATGTTCTTAACTATAATGGAACAGATGAAGAGTTATACACAACAGCATCTTTAGAGTCTGATCAGTTGTTTTCTGTTGGAATTAACCTAGATGATATTTCAAATAATTTTGGAGAAAATGTTTCAGCATTTTTTGGTAATCAAAATGGGCTACAAACATACATCGGCGGAGATGAAGAACCACTAAATACTTTTACTGGTAAAATTTATTCGTTCGGTCTATGTACTGGATTTAATGCTTCTAGTATTTCTGATTACTTTTTGTCTACTGGAATAGCAATATTTGATGACCTATCAATTAGCGGAGTGCTGGAAGAAGAAAATGCTATTGCTCTAATAGCCCATACAGCAAGTTATACATTATTGCCAACAGAGGCTTATGACAAGTTCTTCTTAGATATTGGTGTTTCTGGATATTGGCAAGACTATCTTCCACTATCATATTTTGCTCAATTTGTAACTAATGATGTTGGCAACCAATTTTATGATTTAGATTTTTTACAGTTTAATATAGGATATCCATCACCAGATAAACTTTCAGAAACTGAGACGGTACTAGAAAGTTGGACCTACGGCGATCTAAAAGAAGAATATAAGAACCCATTTCAGCATACTTACGCACAGTTAGATAATATACTTCACACTGGGTGGGCTAACTATCAAGATATGCTAGAAAAGTCTGCAAAGTTTTATGAGTATGATACGTCAAGCGCTTCTATAAGAAGTTATATAACCTTCCAGTATATTGCCGAAGGTGCAAACGCTTTGCAAGATTCTTTTACTATTGTAGAGACTCCAAAGAGTGATAAGATAATTGATATAGATCAGCATCCATCTTGGGCAACAACAAAGTTTGAGGTTGTTGACAATACCCTTATTTACCCAACAAAGACTATAGACTTTAATGACTTGGCTATTGTTTTTCATTTAGAGTTTAAACTTAGAAATATTTTAACAAAGCCTATAAAACTAAGCAGGCTAGAATTTGCATCACAGGCATTGAACAATAACTCGTTTAACCCAATTGGAACCAGATTTGGTCTTAACGTATTTCCATACAAGCGCTCTGGCATTTACTATGACTATAAATCAAAGAACCCATTTAGCATTTATAAGGGAAGCACGCCATATCTATACCTAAATAGAAAAACTGGAATACAGGTTCGTGGAGAATTTGATCAGCAGGTTAATCGTGGTATTGCTGTTCCAATCAACCAAGAGCAAGCAGCAAACTATCGTGTAAGTGCTGCTCAAATTTGGATGAGATATGATGATGAGCAGTTCCCAATTATTCCAACAGAGTTGTTTGAAATTGACTATAAAGGTGACACAATTAAGTTTTATATGGTTGCCGATAGTGAAAAGGGAACAAGGGCAAAGATATATGCAAAAAGCCTAGCCTCTGGTTTACCATTTAATGGACTAGCCTATTACTGGAATGGAATATTGGTTAGAGAGCCAGTCTTAACAGTTAAAGAGTGGGGTGTACTAGGAATTGCATTTGGAACAGCCCTAAACTTTGATTCATACCTTGGCGGTATTAATCTAACAGGACCAATGCTATTTAATAATATAGCCTACTACCAGGCTAATAATCTACAGCAGGTACAGAGTACTATTACTAGACCTTGGCTTAGGGTTAAGACTGATGGAGTTACAAACTACCAGTGGCAGTACTGGCTAAATAACTTTACTTGGGAAGGTGTATTGGTAGTTGAGGCTTCAGACCTATACGGAGTTAACCCTGCAGATGTTTATAAAACCTACCTTGGAACTAATAAGATTATCATTGATGACTCTGAAGGCATGATATTTGATGCTGAAAAGTTGAGACTGTATTCCGATACAGATTGGCAGACCACGGTCAAGATTCCAGTATAGTATGCTATACTTGTGGTTATGGATGACAAAATTCTTGAAAAAGTTGGCAATGTCCGACGCAAAGTAATAGAAAAAGACTACAATTGGGGTCTATACGTGTACAAAAAGTCAGATGGCAATTGGTTTACTGACGGAAGCGGTAGTGTTTTAAACATACCTTCAGAGCGTGGAGATATCTCAAAGATTGCAGAATTAAGAAAAGCCGCTATGCACTATGGCGATGATGGTGAAGGAAAGCCCGTTTTTGTTCCTGGGCTAACAAGAATTAGCGAAGAAGAGTATTCTGAGCAAATGGATAGAATGAAGAACGGTTTGATTCCTTCTATGAATGACCACGGTGCTTGGGTAGCAGCACGACAAACCTATGATAAGTATGGTAGCGATGACTGATGATTATATAAGAGTTGGGTTAAACACCCAGCCAAAAGAAGATAGCCCATTTAAGGAACAAGATCCTTTTAATAAGTCTTGGGAAAACCTTAAAGACTATAATGGTTTAAATCAAAACTTTCGTAGAAAAACTTCACGGAATGTTGCAAAGGCAGTTATTACTCCAACAGCAGCATATCTAGATGCAGCAAATGCAACACCATCTGGTGTAGATGCATCATCAAAGGCAATCAATCCTGGAACTGTATATCGTAATGGTTATGGTCTATTTGATGTAATTACTCCACCATATAACATGTATGAGTTGGCTAACTTTTATGATACTTCATTTGCTAATCACGCTGCTATTGATGCAAAGGTAGAAAACGTTGTTGGTCTTGGATACTACTTTGAGGTAGCAGATAGAACAATGTTAAGGTTTGAAATGAATGATGATCAAGGAGCAGTTGACCGTGCTCGTCGCCGTATTGAAAGAATGAAGTTAGAATTAAAGGATTGGCTAGAAAACCTTAATGATGATGATTCTTTTACAAAGACAATGGAAAAGTTTTATACAGATGTTCAGGCTACAGGTAACGGCTTCCTAGAAATTGGTCGTACCGTAACTGGAGAGATTGGATATGTTGGTCATATTCCAGCAACAACTGTTCGTGTCCGCCGTCTTCGTGATGGATATGTTCAAATTATTGGAAATTCCGTAGTTTACTTCCGTAATTTTGGGGCTAACAATCAAAACCCAATGACTGCTGACACAAGACCAAATGAGATTATTCATTATAAGGAATACTCTCCTCTAAACACATACTATGGTATTCCAGACATTGTTGCTGCATTGCCATCTCTTATTGGTGATCAACTTGCATCACAATACAATATTGACTACTTTGAGAATAAGGCTGTTCCTAGATATGTTGTTACCTTAAAGGGTGCAAAATTATCTGCTGAGGGAGAAGACAAGATGTTTAGATTCTTGCAGACTGGACTTAAGTCTCAGTCACACAGAACTCTTTATATCCCGCTTCCTGGAGATACTGATCAAAACAAGGTTGAGTTTAAAATGGAGGCTGTTGAAAACGGCATTCAAGATGGCTCATTTAAAGAGTATCGTAAACAGAACCGTGATGACATTCTCATTGCCCATCAAGTTCCAATCTCTAAGTTAGGTGGAGCAGATTCAGGCATTGCTGCAGCACTTTCACAGGATAGAACTTTTAAGGAGCAGGTTTCACGCCCAGCCCAAAAGCACTTGGAAAAGGTTGTCAATAAGATTATTAAAGAAAAAACAGATATACTTGAACTTAAATTTAATGAACTTACCTTGACTGATGAAATTGCACAATCACAGATTATTGAAAGATATGTAAAGACACAGGTTATGACTCCAAACGAGGCTCGTGAGAAGTTGGACTTGCCACAAAGGGCAGATGGCGATGAACCATTTGTAATGTCACCACGTCAAGCAACTGACTCCAGAGCAAATCTGGCAGGGAACCGTGAAAGAGATGCTGAGAGAACTAATAACAATTCAGACTCTACCACAACGGTGGCTGGACGCAATCCACAAGGAGAAGGTAGAGCATCTCAATAATTGAGATAACGTTGAAAATGTTTGGTATAATGGTATCGATATGTTAATAAATAAGGCTCATTGGGTGACTGATGGCGACAATGTTCGTCTATCAATGCCTATTGGAAAAGTTGATATTGAGCGCCGTATGGTGTCAGGTTTTGCTACTCTTGATAATATTGACAAGCAGGGCGACATCGTAACCACAGAGTCTAGTATAAATGCATTTAAGAACTTCCGTGGAAATCTACGTGAAATGCACCAGCCTTCAGCAGTTGGTAAAATTGTTTCTTTTAAAGAAGATCGTTACTTCGATCCAAGTACAAAAAAGTTTTATAGTGGAGTATATGTTTCAGCGTATGTTTCAAAGGGTGCACAGGATGCCTGGGAGAAAGTTCTAGATGGAACTTACACAGGATTCTCTATTGGTGGAAACATCAAGACCTGGGATGATGCATTTAATGAGGAGATGGATAAGACAATTCGTGTTATTAAGGAATATGATCTTTTTGAACTCTCATTAGTTGACTCCCCTGCAAATCAGTTTGCAAGTATTGTATCAATTGAAAAACAAGATGGTCACAATGTTCTTGGTGGTTTGATTTCAAAGGTAGATACAGAAAATATTTTTTATGATCAAGAATCAGGAATGGTTATCTTATCAGATGCAGAAACAGTTTCACACCCAGTTACTGAAAAGCAAATGAAAAACATTGGTTTTGTTGAAAAGAATGATAATGAAAAAGCAGAAATGATAAAGTTCTTAGTTGATAGTGCTAAAGGCATTAGTACAATTAAGATTACAAAGGAGGTTAGTCCTATGAATGAAACAACAGAAGCAGCAGTTGATGCTGCAGTTGAAGAAGTTCAGGTCGCTCCAGAGGCACAGCCAGCAGAAGTTGTAGAAACTCCTGCAGTCGTTGACGAAGCACCAGCAGTTGAAGAACTTGCAGTTGCCAAGTCAGATGATGGTAGTGCAGATTCTTCTGTCGAAAAAACAGAAGAGGGAGAAGTTGTTGCAACAGAAACTGTTGTAGCAAAGTCTGATGAAGCAATTGTTGAGGCAGTTGCAGAAATCAAGAATTCTCTTACAAATGCCTTTGGCGATCTTGCAACAACTATTAAGTCTCTTAACGAGCAAATTGTTGCACTACACAAATCTCTTGACACCGTATCAGGTGAGGTTAAGACCGTATCTGATGAGGTAAAAAATGTCAAGGGAGTTTTTAATGAGTTTGGCAAGCGAGTAGATGCCGTAGAGCAAGATACCGCTTTCCGCAAGTCTGGCGATCTAGGCGAGGTCGTGCAGTTTGAGCCTACCAAGGTTCAAAAATCCCTATGGGGCGGTCGTTTCCTCACATCAACCGACCTATTTAACTAAGGTAAAAATCACTAGGAGGTGAACAATATGTCGGAACAAAATAACAATCTAGAAAAGAACTACCCTGGATCAGGCGGAGCAGGCAATGAGATTAACTCTCAGGGCGGTTTCGTATCTGGTGGTGTTGGTGGTGCAACTGGTCTTGATTCAGCAGCACAGTCTGTAGGATCACAACTCGGTAACACTGCAACAGCAGCATTCGGATCAACATCTGGACCAAACGCAGTAAACCCAACTGGCGCTGCAGGTGGTATTCTAGCACCAGAGCAGGCTCGTCGCTTCATCGACTACGTGTGGGATGCAACAGTTCTCGCCAAAGATGGTCGTAGAGTTACAATGCGTGCTAACACAATGGAGATCGAGAAGGTCAACGTTGGTGAGCGTGTAATTCGTGCTGCTGCTCAAGGAGCACCAGACTACACAAACGCAGGTGCTACTTTTACAAAGGTAGAATTGACAACCAAGAAGATTCGTCTTGATTGGGAAGTCTCTACTGAAGCATTGGAAGATAATATTGAAGGCGGTGCACTTGAAGATCATCTAGTTCGCTTGATGACCAACGCATTTGCTAACGATATTGAAGACCTTGCAATCAATGGTACAGGAACAGGCTCAGATGCCTTCCTTTCCATCATGCCTGGCTTTATCAAGCAGACCCGTGGAACAGTCGGAAACGATGCACACGAGTATGCTGCAACCGTTGCAGACAACAACTACACAACAACAGTAATGCAGGGCTTGCTTCTAGCAATGCCACGCAAGTACCGTGCACTTAAGTCAAACCTTAAGTTCTACGCAGGTACTGATGCTTTTGCTGGTATTGTTCGTAATAACGGTACACTAGCAGATGCTATTTCATCAGCGTTCTCAGATCGCATTGGTAGCACACAGGCAAACCGTCAAGAATTCCTTGATGGAACTGCACAAACACTTGGTAATTCACGTACAACTCGTGTACTCGGTGTAGATGTTCTTGAGGTTCCTTACTACCCTGCAGGTTATGTCGACTTGACATTCCCTCAGAACCGTGTATGGGGCTTCCAGCGTGATATCACAGTAAATCGTGAGTACGTTGCAAAGAAGGACACAATCGAATACACAGTATTCGTACGTTTTGGTATCCAATGGGAAGAACTAGATGCAGTCGCTTATGTCGACTCAGATAGTGCTGATTCCTAAGATTTAACCAATCACTTATAGGGAGGGTAGCGTAAAAACTACCCTCCTTATTCTTTTCTGGTATAATTACAAATAAGCATAGGAGATTTTATGAAGCCAACAATGGAACAATTATCAAAGCAAACCGTTATGGAACTAAAGTCCTATGCCAAAAAGAACGGCATTGATCTATATGGGTCAAATACTAAATTAGAAATCCTAGAAGTTATTGCATCATTCTTTCCACCAACAATAGATGGCGTTGAAGTGAAGCCAGAAGATCCAAAAGAGAAGGTTGCAATTTACTCAGATAAAAACCTACATATGGATAACCTTAAGCCTATAACTGTAGGCTATAACATCGTCTCAAAGGAGGCATCGGAAAAGTGGCTCACTCACAGGTTGGTGCGAATAGCATCTCCTGAAGAAGTAGCCTCATACTACGGTAAGCAAGCATGAATATTTTAAGAATTCCACCATACCCACTTTCAGTTACTTATACAGTTCCAGATGATAACGCTGACTATATTTTGGTTATTGAAGATGTTGCAGAACAAACAGAGGTAGAGGAGTTTATAACCTCTAATGCAAATTCTCAACTTACATACTCTTTAACTGGAGACTTTGTGAAGTATGATAAATCCTATGCCCTTAGCATCTATGAGGATGTTGATGGAGAGCGTGGAGATATTGTAGTTGAAGATAACTTAGATGTTGCTAGACCATATGTAAACCCAACTACATTAGCCACTTCTGGAACAGCAACAGATATTGCTGCATACACAGAATATGAAAGCCTTGCAAGAGCAATCATTGACGCAATAACTGGTGGTTTTTATTATGATAGAACATATCTAGAAGTTGTCGGTCAAGGTACAGACTATGTACCACTTTGGAAAAGAACACATAAAATTTTAAAGGCATACGAAAATGCAGAATTAGTTTATGACTTAAGTGATACAGTTAATGGACCAGCCTTAAAATCTTATAACTATATAATTACTAAAGATAAATCTGCTATTACAAAAGACCCAATTGAAACAACAGATGCTATGAATCGTGCAGAAAGAAAATACCCAAGTATTCCTGTAGCGCCTTCAGACTCAATTAGCCTTTTTGATACAGAGGATAGTGGCAATGTTCAGACTATAGTACCAGCCGTAGCATTTCCAGAAGGAACTGACTATATCTTTTTGTTAGAAACTGGATATAAGGTAGTCCCATCAGATATTACAGATGCAGTAAAAATGTTAATTGAAGATATCAAATGTGGAAAACTTGATTACTATAAGAGATATATTAAAAACTATAGTACAGACCAGTTTAAGATTGAATACGATAAAAGAATGATAGACGGCACTGGCAATATTCTGGTTGACAAGATATTAGATAAATACGTAGAAACGATTATCCGTCCAGGAGTCTTATAATGGAATGCTGTCCAGAAACAGATTTCATGTACCCGATGAAGGCTGATATCTACTACCCAATAATTAAACAAACCCAATATGGTCAGGCTACAAAAGACTGGGTATTTGACAGAACAATTGTATGTAACGCAACAAACGTTGGTGGCGCAGGAACAGAAGACATTAAGCCTGAAACATTTTTACAGTATGAAAATAAACTAATTGCCAGAACAAAAAATGATCCAAGAATATCATCTACAAATTCTGAAAACGCTATTACAAATATTTTAGTTACAAACATAAGAAGTGCCAATGATGATATTATTTACAAAGAGACTGCAGGGGCTAGAGCAGGAAGAGGAACCATTTACGAAATGGCTACAGTAGAGCCTTTCCTGGGACCTTTTGGAAGTGTCGAATATTTTAAGATGCTCTGGCGTAGGACAGAAAATCAAACAGTGAGTGACTAATGAGAATAACAACAAACTCAAAACAATTTGAATCTCAGGTTGGTAATATTATTAAATACTCTATGGGATTTTTAGATGGTGTGCAAAAAGGTAAGTCAGTATTTTTAAAAAATCTTGGTGCAGGAACAATACAAGCAATGGCTGCATATGTAGATGTTTCTGCTAAAGGTAATCCTAATGCCCTACACCATGTGTACGAATGGTACCAAACAGGAAGCCCTAGCGCAAGACTATTTGACATAGACTATACAGTTAGTAATCTTGGTTTAACATTTAACTCAAAGTTTAAACAATCTAGAACATTAAAGGAAGATTCAAATGTTCCATTTTATAATAAAGCAAGCATTATGGAAAACGGAATACCAGTAACTATAACACCCAAGAAATCTTCAGTATTGGTTTTTGAACAAGGCGGAGAAACTATCTTTACCAAGAATCCAGTAACAGTGAGAAACCCAGGCGGAGATTATGTTGCTGGATCATTTGAAAGAACAATAGATGAGTTTATTCTTAAATATTTTAAGCAATCATTTTTACGTGCTAGTGGAATTTACGACTATATAAAGAAACCAGTTCTGTATAAGAAGAACTTTAAGGCTGGATCAAAACTGGGTAAATCTAAAGGAGTCGATACTGGATTTAGGTGGATAGCAAATGCAAAGATTGGTGTAGAATAGACCTATGACTTTAAATACTTATGCTCAGACTGGCTTCCCCCCAACATTTCTTAATGCTTATATAAACAGCGAGTTAAAAGAGTTTGGTTTGATTCCAGATGGACCTAACCCATTTCAACCATTTTTTCCAGCACAAAGCCCAATTAACATAGAAGACATTTATAACGATAGCGTTTATATTAAAAATAACCCAAATGCCATAGTCGTTATGTTTGATAGGCTTATTAGATTTAGACCAAATGCATTTTATAGAAATAAAAGAGAGCAACTTGTATACTTTATTTATGCCCCAGATTTGACCAAACTTTTTGATGCGACCAGGGTAATTATTGAGTGCCTAGACCGAGAAGATTCAGCAGCCCAAGATCTAAATGCCTGGCTATCGGTTAATGACATAGAAGATGAAAATGGCAATGCTATTACTAAAAATGTAATGTTTCATAATATTAAGGTTTATCAGGCAGATGAGGCAAGAGATATAGCCGAGTTAGCCTCAGCACGAACACTATTTTTGAACAAATTAGTCATAGAGTATGACTACCATACTATAGATACCCTTGGAACCTCCCAAAGATACACATAAAAATGATGTTATAATTATGGTGAGGAAACACAAACGCCGTACAACTTAATATCTATTCTTAAGGAAGAGGTGAATATATGGCATACAGTCGTGGAACGTCGTCCAACATCATTGTTGGTGCAGCAGCACTTTTCGTTGCAGACACAACCCTAACTCCAAATACTTTGGAGCCGTTTAGCACAGAAGTATCTTTTAGAGAAACACTCTCAAACGATGCAGACTACACAAACGTAGGTTACACCATGAACGGTCTAGAAATGCAGTTCCAACCAGACTTCGGTGAAGTCCAGGTAGACCAAATTCTTGACGTTGCAAAACTTTATAAGCAAGGCATGCAGGTTAATCTTGCAACTGCTTTTGCTGAGGCAACACTAGAGAATCTTCTCTTGGCGTTGGCATTCAGTTCAGACGAACTAACTGGTTCAAAGTCAACTCACTCAGGTCAGGTCTTGAACCTATCTGCAGGTGATATTGGAGAATGTCCAGTAGAGCGTGGAATTGTTGCAGTCGGTCCTGGTACAGGTGATTGCGTAGATTCTCCATTCGTGGAGCGTGTCTACACAGCATACCGTGCTTTGTCAATCGAAAACGTAACAGTTTCAGCAAAGCGTGATGAGGCTTCAATGTTTGAAGTATCATTCCGTTTGCTACCAGAAGATACTTCAGGCTCATATGGTAAGATCGTTGATCGTACCTTCGGAGACCTATTGTCTTAATAGTTTAACTATACATCAGAGCCCATGTCTTCGGATGTGGGCTTTGTTGTTTTATGGTAGAATAGAATTTCTATGGCAACTACAGTATATAAAAGTGAAATAATACATTTATTTGATGGTACAGAATTAGAAATAATGCCATTAAAGATTAAGTATTTACGTGAATTTATGCAGGCATTTGAAAATGTCAAGGTAACTAAAAATGATGATGAAGCCATAGCAGCCCTAGTAGAGTGTGTTCGTGTATGCATGAAGCAATACTACCCACCAATATCTGGAAGCGTAGAAGATGTTGAAGATAGTATAGACATGCCAACAATTTATAAGGTTTTAGATGTATCTGCTGGAATTAGAATTAACAAAAAATCTGAAGAGCCAGTAAAAGATCAGGCTGTAGAAAGCGGTTCTAGTTGGGATGACCTAGACCTTGCTAAATTAGAGTCAGAGGTATTTTTGCTGGGTATTTGGAAAGACTATCACGAATTAGAATTATCACTATCTATGCCAGAACTCATGGCAACACTAGAGGTAAGTAGAGAATTAGATTATGCAGAAAAGAAATTTATGGCTGCTATTCAAGGAGTTGACCTAGATGCAGAGTCTGGAAAAGGCAAGGGGCAGCAGGAATGGGAAGACATGAAAGCAAGAGTATTTAGTAAAGGTCAGACCAACGATTCAAATGATATTCTATCCTTACAAGGACCTAAAGCCCAGAAATTAGGGTTTGGTATTGGAATGGGATTAGATTACGAAAACTTAACAAAATAGCCTGTTTATGCTATAATTGAGTTAACCTATATAGGAGGAAATACATGGCAACAACCGTACATGAGGGCACAGAACTTACCCTTATGGATGGCTCAAAGATTAAGGTACGTCCACTTAAGATCTCTTTGCTCCGTCCATTTATGAAGAAGTTCGAACAAGTAGCAGGGGTGGCAGAAGATAACGAGAAGTCAATGACTCTTCTTATTGAATGTGTACAAATTGCAATGGAGCAGTACAGTCCAGACCTGTCTAAAGATATCAACAAACTAGAAGAGATCCTAGATCTCCCAACAGTTTATAAGGTTATTGAAGCCGCTTCTGGAGTTAAACTAACAGACGCAAATACTCTTTTAAATACAGTACTTGCAAACAACTAATACTTAAAAGAGGTGTAAATGAATGGCTGATGTAAATGCTAATATTGGCGTACATATTGATACGTCAGCGGCACTGGCAGAACTTAAAAACTTACAGCGTCAATTAGCCAACTTCCATTCTTCTGTAGCAAAGAATAGTGCAGCCTCATCAGCAGCACAAAAGAATCTACAGACTAATCTTTTAAACGCTATTAATGCCACTGGCAAATTCTCTGCCCAGATGGGGTTGGTAAGAACTTCAACGGAGTCGTTTACTCACGCACTGGAGAAAAATAAACTCTCTATGCGTGAGTATTTCCGTTATGCAGGCGGATCTACTAAGACATTCGGAAAGTTATTTAGACAAGAGTTTGACACAATTGGCAAGGTAGCCGAAGAACGTGTCAAGAAGATGCAGACCCAATATATTAAGATGGGTCGTGATGCATCTGGTGCAATGAAGGCAATGGCAATCACACCAAGAACATTGGATATGAATGATTACGCCACAAAAACAGCCTTAGCAGCACAGAAACAAGCATTATTTAATCAGTTAGTTAAGCAAGGTTCTACCAATCTTCTAAACTTTGGTAAGAATACCCAGTGGGCTGGTCGCCAGTTGATGGTTGGATTTACAGTACCACTTGCATATTTTGGTACAGCAGCAGCCAAAACATTCATGGATCTTGAAGCACAGGCTATTAAGTTTAAGCGTGTTTATGGTGACATGTTTACCACAACAGATCAAACAACTAAGGCTCTTGCAGATATTGAGGCTCTTGCTAAAGAGTTTACCAAATATGGAGTTTCTGCAGTTAAAACTATGGAACTTGCTTCACAGGCTGCAGCAATGGGTAAGCAGGGGGCAGACCTTACTGCACAGGTAGCAGAAGCAAATAGACTTGCAGTTCTTGGCGGTGTAGAACAAACACAAGCATTAGAAACAACAATATCTCTTACTAACGCTTTTGGTATAGCATCAGAAGATTTGGCAAAAAAGATTGACTTCTTAAACTCCGTAGAAAACCAAACAGTTGTATCTATTGAAGATTTAACAATCGCAATTCCAAAGGCTGGTCCAGTTGTACAGCAACTTGGTGGAAATGTAGAAGATTTAGCATTCTTCCTAACAGCGATGAAGGAAGGTGGAATTAATGCATCAGAAGGTGCTAACGCACTTAAGTCTGGTTTGGCATCACTTATTAACCCAACCAAAAAGGCAGCAGAAATGCTTGCTGGTTATGGAATTAATATTAAGGCAATCGTTGAAGGAAATCAAGGAAACGTAAGACAAACAGTTATTGATTTTTCAAGAGCATTGGATACACTTGATCCACTTAATCGTGCTCGTGCAATTGAACAGTTGTTTGGTAAGTTTCAGTTTTCACGTCTATCAACACTATTCCAGAACGTAACTAAAGATGGTACACAGGCAAGCAGAGTACTGCAACTTGCTGGCTCATCTGTAGAACAACTTGCAATCCTATCTGAACGAGAATTAAAAACAGTAGAAGATGCTGTTGGAACACAGTTTAAGTCAGCAGTAGAAGAACTTAAGTTAGCAATTGCTCCGATTGGAAAAACATTTCTTGAAGCAGTTACCCCAATTGTTAAAACTATTGGAAATCTGCTTGATAAGTTTAATAACCTTGGAGATGGAACAAAGAAGTTTATTGTAATTGCTTCTACGCTTGTTGGCATTATTGGTCCAACATTATTGATGACATTTGGTTTGCTTGCTAACGGTGTAGCAAATATTATTAAATTATTCCTTGCTCTTCGTGGTGGATTCTTAAAACTTGGTGGTAATACAAAGATTCTTGCAGAGCAAACTGGATACATGAATGCAGAGCAACTTGAGGCTGCAACTGTTGCTGCATCTCTTAACCAAGCACACACAAGATTAACACAGTCATTTACAGCAGAAACATCTGCAGTTAGATTACTTCGCCAAGCATACATTGATGCTACAGTAGCAGCAGCAAACTTTGCTAGAGCAAACCCAGGCATGATGATGCCAGGTAAGGGTGGCGCTCCAAAGAAATTTGCTAGAGGAACAGCATCTGTTCCAGGCAGGGGAAGAAAAGATAATGTTCCTGCAGTATTGATGCCTGGAGAAGCAGTAATACCAACAGATATAGCACAAGATCCACAGTTCCAACCAATTATTGATGCAATGCTTAGTGGAAAACTACAAGCATTTGGAACTGGAACTGGAGACGCACAACCATTTGCTAATTCTCCACAGTTCCAACCAAAGATGGATCTAAGCGGACCTTCATCACAGGTTCTTAATACTAACCCAAGCCAAGTAAATAGACTTGTCTTAGGTTTATCTGGAGTAACACAAGAAAGCAATGAAGCGTTTGCAGCAAGAAGTGCAAAATTACTTGCAAGAATGCAAGGAAACAAAGCAACAGTTACTGCAGACGGCATGTTATCATTTGGTGGTAAAACATATCCTACAACAAGTCAAAAAACTGCACTTGCTCTTAAGAAAAAAATTGAACAACTTCTTGCAGATGGATATCAAACAGAAAAAATTGTAAATGCTTTAGATAGAAATGTTGAGCGTGGTCGCCCAATGACTGCTTCACAACTTGATAGAAGACTTTCTATTGGTAGAGGCTCATCAACTGGAACATCTGCACCATCATCAATTAGAAATCTTGCCAAGCAGTCTCAATCAGGATTTATGTCAGAGACTCGTGCCATTAAGGAAGTCTTAAGAAGACAGGGAATTGTTTTAACACCACAACAAGAAAAGAATTTATTTAATGTTCAAGCATCTCACATTCAAGAAGTAAGAAGTGCTGGAGTTAAAGAGTGGAAGGCTAATAACCTAGTAGCAGATTTAGGATATGTAAATAACTACTTAAATACTGTAAAGGGTAAACTTGGTCAAAATCTACTTGGAATGTCTGACGAACAACTTAAGTCAATGGGAATTGATAGAAATGAACTTAAGAAGTTACAGTCTGGAACACATCCAACAAATGCTAGAGCAGCAGAAACACTACGTGCTGTTGCTAGATATGATGCCTCAATCAATCCTAATTCATATCAGGCAAAGGCTGTGCTTGCAGGACTAGAGTATCGCTCAAAGAGTAATTTCTACTCACAACCAATGAAAACTTTGGCAGATATAACCCCTACAAAGAAATCAAGAACTAAGACTGGAGTTGTTGATGGTCAAACTGGTAGAGCAAAGCCAACATCTGTAGGTGTAGTTGGTGGAGGTATTAGCGATAGAAGGCAAGTTGCTATTGGTAAGGGCGAAACAGTTCTTAATAAAAAAACAACAAGTGCAATTCGTAGTGGAAAGCCAGCATTTATTCCAGGTCTTGGCAAGATTAGAATTGCTGGAGCCGAGCAGGGTATCCCAACAGGACAAAAAACTGGAAGCACTACAGTTGGAGCGGTATCACAATCAGCACAACTATCTCGTGCACAGTTAATAGCAGCAACAGAAAAGATAAGTTTAAAAGAAGCAAAGCGTAGAATAGCAGCAGAAAGAAAACTTACTACATCTATGGAAGAGTCTACAAAGGCTCAGATGACAACAAAAGAAAAACTAACTCAGTTCAGTTCAAAGGCAGGCGTTGGAATTGGAGCAATGAGTGGTTTGACAATTGCTGCCTCATTTGCTGGTGGTCAGGTTGGAGAAATGGCTCAAAAGATTATGCCATTTGTATTTGGTTTACAAGGAATAACAATGCTTCTTCCTATGCTTGCAAACCCTTGGGTAGCAGCAATTGCAGCCATTGCTGTTGTTGGCGGAGTATTTATAAAGATGGCTAAAGATGTTGAAAAGGCTAGAAAGGCTGGAGTTGATCTTGCTAAGTCTATGAATATGACATCTGATAAACTTCAGAGTCTTGCAGAAACTACTGGAACGGTAAGCGCTACAGAAGAAGCAAATAGAAAGCGTCAAACCACTTTAACTGGTGAAGATGCCGTACAAAGAAAATTTGGTCAAAATATTCTTGGTAGTGAATTTGGCAAAAACCTTTTGGCTGATATTGAAAAACAAGCACAGTCTGGTCAAGGTATTCAACAAATTGGTACAAACATTTCTAATAGTCTTGCCTATGCCATTGTTCAGGGTGTAATAACAACAGATCAAGCAAAAAGTATTGCATCAGCACTTGGTGAAGAATTAAAGAGTTATGAAATACCAGCAATTATTAGTGGAAAATTAACAACCCTTCTTGGACCTAATGGCGAAAATCTTGCAACAGATCCACTTAAGATTACTCTTGCAATTCAGCAAGAATCAATGAATAGACAGGCTGATTTCTTTAAGACTGCTATTGAACAATCAGTTAACACCGTAACATTTACTAACATTGGTCAAGTTATTGGTGGAGGAATTACTGCAGCAGTTGGTGGACTTATGGCAGCAGCAGGAGTTCCAGCGCTTGCTGCAGGAGGTCTTCCAGGTGCAGGACTAATTGCTGGTGGAACTGCTCTTACTGCAGTAGGAACAGCAAACGTTGCTGCTGGATTATCAGATCAAAATACACGTAGAGAAGTAAATGCTAAACTAGGCGCAGCAGCGCTTCAACTTGGTCTAGAGCAAGTAGCAATGAATAATGGTCTTGTTGATTCGCTTAATAGGCAATATGACATTAAAGTTAAAATGGCTAAAACAGATGATGAAATTAAAAAAATTGAAGAAGAAAGAAAAACAGCACTTGAGGCTTTAAATACTAAAAATGCAGAAGCCTTAAATCTTCTTATTGCACAAAAAGATGCTTTTGGTCCAGAAATATTCACAAAAGGAATAAATGCAGCAATAGACTCTCTTTATAAAGAAGGACCTATGAAGGTTTTTGCTGATGAAGCAAAGAAAGCCATGGATGGATTAAAAGACGCAGACTTTAAGGCAATGCTGCAAGTTCAATTTGCTAGTGGTTCACTTGATCCCGTAACTATAATGAAACTTGCAAAAAATGAAGACATTCAAAGTCAATTTACAGTTTTAGTTGAAACACAGGGCAGCGAAAATGCAAATCTAGTTATGCAATTGCTTATGAAGGCTGGAGTATCAGATACTAATCTTCCAATCTTTATGGATATTATAAATAAAGATAAAAAGAATTTTGATAAAAATATGAAGGCTATTGCAACTCTTGCTAACATGCAGCAAAAATATGGCATTACTATTAATGTTAATGATGATGGAGCAACACAGATAAAAGAAGTTGTTGCTATAACTGAAAGATTAGCAGGAATAACTGAAGATGAATTAACAAAAGAAGCCTTCTTAAATCTAGGCATTACTGGAGATATGACATCTGCAGAATTTGATAAGTTATGGACAACTTTGGTTGGTACTTCTAAAACTATTAATAAGAGTGTTGTTATTGACTTTGTTGCTGCAGGAGATGAAAATGTTCTAAAGGCTTACATGGCTGCACAGGGAATTACTACACCGCTGCTTATTATGAGTCCTGAATACCGTTCACAACTTGAAAAAGAAGCAGCAGCAGATCTTGTTGGAAGACAAGGAAAACTAGATAAAGGTAAAATTCCTGGAGACACAGATAAAACAGATTTAGACACAGGTGCAAGAGATACAACACTTGATGATATTTTAAATAGACTCAAAATGGTTCGTAAGGCATCAATTAATGCTACTGGAGGAATTAATGAACTGCTCAAGGTTACAAAAGGCAAAGGATTAACTCAATTTGGTGGAGTAATGCAAAACCTTATGAACCAAGCACCTGGAGCAATGAATAAAGAGTTCCTTGATTTTATTAGTCAAATGGATGATAAGACTCGTAAAACATATATGACCATTAAAAATGGTAAGGCAATTTTAACTGACCAAGGCAAGGCTCTTAAAGAAGCATTTGATGAAGCAGTAATTGGAGAATATCAACTTACACAGTCACAAACTGTAGACTCTACAAAGGCTCAATGGAATGCGTTTATGAAACTAAAGGATGCTGGAATAGATGCTGCACAAGCAATTGAAATGGTTGCAGATGCCGAACTTGCAGTAGCAATAAATGGAAAAGATATTAGTTCTGAAGAATTAAAGAGAATGGCTACTGATGCCAAGGCTGCTGCACAAGCAGTTAAAGACTTACAGCAAGACCTTAACATGCAAACAAGAGAAGGTCAGTTCCAGATATTCCAAGATTCATTTGGTGCGGCAATGGATTATTTTGATGCACAATCAGCACTTGTTGAACAAGAAAGAAACGCTGCTCCAGCATATAAAGAACTAACAAAAGAGATAGATGCTCAAACAGCAGCAATAGATGCAGCAGAAAAAGTTATTAGTGACTATCAAGATAAGATTGGCAACCTTCAGTATGACCTAGAATATAACACTGTCTACGGAGCAAGAATAATAGATAATCTTAATGCACAGATTGATACCTTAAATAGAACTGCTGATATTAATTTTGATAGACCGCTTGCAAACTTAAGTGATGAATCTAACATTCTTTCAAATACTTTAGGACTTATTGATAGAGCAGAAGAAAGCATTAATAAAAAATATGATGCCCAAGAAGAAGCCTTGTCAAAAATTTCACAACTTAACTCTGAAATTGCAGCACAAGAAAAACAAAGACTTACACTTGCTGATGCATTAAGTCAAGGAGATATTGCCGCCGCCGCTGCTGCTGCTCAAGAAATGAGGGCAACGGCTGCAGAGGCTGCATCACGTAGATCATCTGGAGTTCTTGCTGCTGCACGAGAAGCAGAAATTGGTGCGGTATCAGTTAGCGGAATGACAAGAGTTCAAATTGAAGAGCGTCAGTTCCAAATTGGTCAACAAACATTTGCACTAGAACAACAACGTCAAGTTGTTGAAGCACAGATCCTTGCTATACAAGATCAGATTTATGCTAAAGAACTTCTTCGTGAGCCAATTAATAAAAAGATTAGAGACTATCAATTTGATATAGATAAGAAGCAACGTGAATCTTTAGTACCAGCACAACAGGCTCTTGAAAAAGCAACTCTTGCTAAAGAGCAATATGAGAAACAGACTGCTGCACTTATTAAGAGTATTACTTACCAAGGTCAGACAAAAGATCAATGGGTAATTATTAATACAGAATTAACTGCTGTAGAGTCTAAGATGAAGGCTGTTGAAGCAGAAACAAGTAAATCTGCTAAAAATACAGCAGCAATCCTTGCTTCTTGGCAAGCCCTCAAGAGTAAGACCATTACCCTTACAGAAAATGTAAATAGAATTATTACAACAACAAATATAGTCAATACCGTATATACAAGTAGCGGTAGTGGTAGTAGTACACAAAAGAAAATGTATGGTGGAAAAATTATGCCAATGAACTATGGCGGAATGGTTCCTAAGTATTTTGCTGCAGGTGGTAGAGTTGGATCTGATTCAGTTCCAGCAATGCTTACCCCTGGAGAGTTTGTAATGAATAAGGCTGCAACCAAGAGATTTGGTCCAATGCTTAATCAGATGAATAATTCTAAGTTCCCTTCAATGATTGAAGATATGACTCCAGCAGTTTATTCATCTAATAATTCATCTGTAGTAATGCCAACAATAACATCTGTAGCAACAACGGTTTCAGACAGTTCTACGACCATGTATAATTATAATATTGGAATTACAGTTCCACAATCAAATGCAAGTTCTAACGATATTGCTAGAGCAGTAATGGGTCAGATTAAGTATATTGATTCACAGAGAATTAGAGGACAAAGATAATGGCTACCGCAGCATATTTAACAGGTCGTCGTAGATATCAACGCCCACAGGCTTTACTTTGGTCTGAGAACGCAGGAACCTTGGTAGATGGAGTTTATGTACCAACAGGCTATGAAATAGGCGTAGATGCCCCAGAGGGGGCTGATGAAGCCCTTCTAGACCAGTTCTTAATACTTTCTGACCATAATCGAGGGGAACTTCAATTTAAACCAGTAAGAATAGAACAACGTCAAAGAACCATCAATGGTAGGATGAGGTCTTATCATATTGCCGACAAATTAACTATGTCATTATCTTGGAATCTATTACCATCTAGAGGTTTTCATTTACCAGCAGATTTTAATCCAACAACTGGTGCTTCACCATATAAAAATGTTGCTGGTCAAGAGTACACAGCAGATGGTGGAGCAGGTGGAGTAGAGTTATTGGATTGGTATGAAAATCATAAAGGTCCATTCTGGATGTATTTAGCATATGATAAATATAATAACTTTGGTAAAGATAGTGCTGCTTATGGTCATCTAGCACAATATAATCAAATTATGCAGGTATACTTTGCTGACTTTAACTATACTGTCGTAAAACGTGGTGGTGGTAACCATGATCTTTGGAATATTTCGGTAACGCTGGAAGAGGTCTAAAGTGTTTGTAAATGAAGCGCTAAAGACACACCTAGAAACATCTGCAACAGTTAGGCTGCAGTCATTAGTTTTGGCTGAGTGGAATATGAATATGCCAGACAATATTTATAAACTTGGCAACTATAGGTATAGACCATTAGACAGTTCTTCACAATATTTTACACTACCAAATGATTTTGACCAACTAGATGCTGGAAATTATTTTACTGGAGCAACAGATGCCGATGTGGTAATTGATGGTGGTTTTACAAATTCAAATGTGCCTCAGTTATTTACATCAACTAAAGATAAGATGAAGATGATATATTCTTTAGAAGATTGCTTAAAGCCATTTAGACCTAGATCAGGTATTAATAAACCACTATATTTTAATAATAAATTTTTAGCAAACTCTGGTGCATCAATGGCACAAAGACCAAGATACTATATGCCTTCTAGGTATGATGAGTTTAAGTATTGGACATCATATAGAACAGAAAATAATATTGAAAGAGGCATTGCTAAAAATATTTCTAATGGATTGTACTATATTGATGATGCTGCTCCATTTGTTGTATATAAAGAAAACGTTCCAACCAATAGAATTATTATTAAAATGCAGACAAACATTGGTGATGTTAATTTAGGTCCATTTATTAATGGAACTTCTTCAATAGCAGATCCATTATTTGGAACTGCAAATAAAACAACTCCCACAAGGTGGAAGGTTCAGTACCTTAAAGGCAATAGTTGGGTAGATGCATATTCATTTAGAGAAAATGACACAAGAGCATCGGGAGAACCAATCATAGATACAGATGGATACGTTGAACTTGAATATGGTTTAATTATTCCAGAAGAGTATCAGTCTTCTTTTGTATTTGCAGAAACACTATCTTCAGACACATTGCTTCCAGAAACAAGCGTAGAAGGTTATGCCTACCTTGTTATTGAAAACGAAGGGGATCGTGGAACATTCTATATCTGGACTAATGGAGACTATGCAACATTTACACCACAGTATGGATGGCAATTAGGCTCAGAAGAGGTAGCCAACAATACTAATTTTGTAACTGATTTAACATCTCCAGACTCATTTGATAATGATATAGACGGAGACGTAACTTATAGAGAATTTCAATATATACGTGGAATGCGTATAGTCGTTGATGTTATGAATAAGTTTGACTCTACCTTTGATTTAATTGAAATGTCTCCAAGATTAATTGTTGATATTTCTGATAAAGTTACTGACTTTAGAATTACTAAAACACTTTCTGATATTGGGATTACATCTTTGCCAGTTGGACAGTTGCTTGCATCTAACGGAGAGATATCTTTGTTTGATGATGACCAAGCATTTAATGATCAAAATTCTTCAAGCATTGTTTCAGAATATGTAAGAAAAAACATCAAATTTAATTTTTATGAAGTAATCTTAGGTGTAGATGGGTTTGATTATTATGTTCCTATCAAAACTTTATACTCAGAGGGTTTTCCACAAGCAGATGTAACTGCGGGAACAATATCTATTCAGTTAAGAGATTTTTTCTTTTTCTTAGAATCTATGTCAGCACCAAGACTATTAACTACTCAAACATCTTTAAGTTATGCAATAACAACACTTCTTGATTATATTGGTTTTACAAACTATACCTTTAAACGTGTTGCTGGAGAGTCAGATCCAATTATTCCGTATTTTTTTGTTGCTCCAGATCAAAATGTTGCACAAGTCTTAAATCAATTAGCACTTGCTACTCAGACAGCAATGTTTTTTGATGAATACAATA
>Ga0247723_1000334_pt1 | contig 32209 bp, 50 predicted proteins | sample MSEWelMarce5H_FC_FD_189079 | JGI IMG/M metagenome (GOLD analysis project Ga0247723, IMG submission 189079) | Subsurface sediment microbial communities from gas well in West Virginia, United States - MSEEL Well Study Marcellus 5H_FC | ecosystem: Environmental > Terrestrial > Deep subsurface >... | reverse complement strand
CTGCGTGTAGAGTTTTTAACTAAACATCCTACATGTCAAGCTAAACTTCCTGGATGTACTGTAATGAGTACAGATGTACATCACCTTTATTCTGGTAAAGATAGAAGTAAATATTATCTAGAATCTAATACATGGAAAGCAGTATGCAGGATGTGCCACAATTTTATACATGATAAGCTATCATCTGAAGAAGCTATAGAATTAGGACTTAAACTAAAACAAGAATATAAAAACAATGACATTTGATGATTTAACTTTTGTACCATCTACATATAGTGATGGTATACATGCTATCGTAACTTTTAATAATGGTTACGGGGCTAGTGTAATTAAGACTGATAGAAGTTACGGGGGTAAAGATGGATTATATGAATTAGCAGTAACCTATAATGGTGATATATGCTATGATACAGATATAACCAATGATGTAATCGGTCATCTTACAGAAGGTGAGGTAACAGAGCTACTACAAAAGATAGAAGCTTTATGAAAAGATTTAAATTCTTGTGGACCATAGACACTCATGTCTATATGACCCAAGGTAAACTTTAACTTATGACAAACAATAAACAACAGACGGCAATTGACATTTACGCAGTGGAATTATTAAAAATTTTAGGTAAAACCCTTGTAATTAATTTAACTACTGAACAAACAAACAAGATGCATAGATTATTTATAGAAGCCAAAAAAATGGAGAAGGAAAAAATTGAAACTGCATACAACAAAGGAACAGTTCATGGAATTGATTATCCTGAAAGTACACTACCATTAACTGGTGAACAATACTACAACGAAACATACGGAGGTAACAAATGAAACTTTACACACAACATCAATTGCTAAACACTGCTGAGGCAATCAAAAATTACTACGAGAATAATCCAGATACTGCACAAGAAATGGTAAAAAAACATCTTATGAATTTGGCACCCATTACTAAAAAAAGAACTCTCATTATCTACAATACCAAAGAAACAACGGAAGAAGAAGCAAGACATCTATTAGAGATTCTAAATTGTGATGATTCAACTTTATGGGACAACGCAGACCATTGCGGAGTACAAGTAATTGAAGTTCCATTAACCTACGGAGGAGGTGAGCAATGATGTGGATACTTGGAATCTTAGCTGCTGTTATTATACTTGGATTAAACAAAATTGACAATGATGAACGTGATGAGCGTAGTGACTTGTTCCATTTGTTATTATTTGCACTCATGGCTGTAAGTGTAGTAGCAGGTATGTTAGGAATAAAACAAGTGGGTGTAAAATCACATAAGCCTATCAAACCTTCTATTAAAATTGAGTGTACAGACGGTAAGTGTGATACTACCTACATCTATAAAAATGTTAAGAAATGAGAACTAAATTTGAAATAAAAGACAAAAGACCTGTTAAGGAGAAAGTAACCTTTTTCTTAGCAGGCTTACTGTTTTGGAAAGGACGTAAGAAAGGCATGATTAATACTATGCATATAGGCTGGAGAGAAATTAGACCTATATTCTTCCCTAAGGGTTTCTATGATAAATACTCTTACTTAGGTACTATTCCTTACAATGAAGACGGAGATTGTTTTAAGGCTATTTACCCGTTAGTTTTAGCTATGGACTATGAAGCTAAGCCTAAATGGTGCCCTAGATGGTTTCTACGCTTCTTACATTTGTTTGGTTGTGATAACTCTATTGTAAGAGTAAGAAACAGAAGACTACATAATCTATTTAGAAATTTAACTAAGGGTATTATATTCTGGGACTACAAGACTAAGTGGACTAGTTATGACTTAAGGATTAGCATTTCAGCACCTAAACACTTACAAGACCTAGCTGATGATATAGAAAGCGGGTTTTACAGTAGGGGTAGGCAGGAAGAAATAGTAGCTGAGATTAAAAAACTAGACCCTAATGCAGGTATTATCTGGGGTAGTATTGATAGATTAGAAAAACAGTTAGAGAAACTAGAAGCCGAAAAAGAAAATCGAGATAAACAATTAGATTTCCTTATTGACCAAGCTAATTATAAACTTAGAAAATAATAAACAACCATGAAAAGAAGAAACATATCAGGTATTTTTATCTTTGACCAGTTTGAAGGTGAAGAAAAGCGTCAACCCACTTGCTTTGAAGACTGCACAGAAGAAACACAGGACAAGTGGTTAGACACATTAGAAACAGAAGCATTAAAGAACCTCAGTAAACAGTTAGCAGAAACCTTAATTGGTGTTGCTGACTTTGCTGGTATAACAAGAAACGAAGATGAAACAAACTAGCAAAGAGTGGTTAGAAGACATAGGAACAACTATTGCTCAACCAAAGCCAAAAAAGGTAGTAGGATGGTATTGCTTATCCAGTAAGATTATGGTAAATACTATTGCATTTGCTACACATAGTAAGCCTAACTTTGTTAAGAGATTCTTTATGAGAACCTTATTAGATTTTTATTGGGTTAAAGACACAAACAATGACAAACAATAAACAACAAACGGCAGTAGAGTTATTGGCAAAACTACTGTTAGAAAAATTAGAAATAAAAGGAGATGGTTATGGAATTAATCAAATAATTAATTTATCCAAAGCAATGGAAAAGCAAATGACAATAAAACTTTATAATGATTATGAAAATTATTTAGAAGAAACATTCAAAAACCAATGCGGTGGTCAAGCAGTGGTATTGTCATTTGAAGAATTTTACGAACAAACCTACGGAGATGACAAACAATAAACAACAGACGGCAGTGGACTATTACTCCAAAGAAATCGGCAGATTAACAAGCGATTTGATAACTGGTAAAATAACAGGAAAACAATTTGTTATGTTGGAAATCCAACTGCTTGAACAAGCCAAAGTAATGGAGAAGGAACAAGCCATTAAGTTGTATTATGAATACGAATTATACGTAATGATGAATGAATCAGATGTAATGACATTTGGACAGTTTTACAAACAAACATACGGAGGAGTTGAGCAATGATAGAAGATATTATTAACCCAACACCAGCTAGGCAGCTGATCAATGACTTTTATTATCAGTTGCCTAACAATGGGTCCCTTAAAGAAGGACTACTGAGCTGTGAGAAAAGGTACAATGAAGCGATTACTTGCTCTCTAATTTCTGTAGACAAGATTATAGAAGCATTAGAGCATCATAGTTGGCAAAACAGAAAGGTAATAGAGATGTACCAAGAGATAAAACAAGAACTAATACAGATACAAAATGAGTAAAATAGAACAAGTTAAAATAAACTTAAATCTAGAAGAGATTTTTAGATACAAGTTAGTCAGAGAAAGAGATGGCTTATCTAATGTAGGTCACAAAGCTGGGTGGATTGAATGGAACGAAGACGGCACCTTTAAAAAATTACATAATGAACCTGCAGTAGGTAGGTCGCTTATCCTAGATCCTCAAAGAATATCTTATACCTGGATGACAACTACTGTTACAGAGATTTTGGAACAGAAAGAAAACTATATTAAGTTTGCAACAACAAACAGTTTATACGAATTATGGCAAAACGATTAACAAGAGAACAAAAACGTGAAAAAGCAGTAATAGATATCATCAATCAGATGTTTATCATTGCAGGTCATGATGTTACATTTGATGACATCAAAGATCGTAAAGACAACTGGTACACAGAGTGGACTATGACTGTTGAACAAAGTGATGAATGGAGAGCTTGGGGAGTAAATTATCTAATGAAACTTTTTAAAGTAAACAAGAAGTTTGCTGAGACAGAGATGGCATGGATGAATCTAATGTGGGGACTTAAATACTCAAATCTTAACCCATGAACAGCATAGACACACAATACCAAGTCTTACTTCAGTCTATCTTAGATTACGGAGTAGAGAAGTCTGATAGAACAGGAACAGGTACTAAGTCAATCTTTGGCTACACTATTAGACATCGAATGAGTGATGGATTTCCTCTCTTAACTACTAAGAAGATGCCCTGGAAGACAATAGTAACTGAATTGCTGTGGTTTTTAAAAGGTGACACAAACATTAAGTATCTCTTAGATAACGGATGTAATATTTGGACAGGAGACGCTTACAAATCCTACCGTGAAGCAAGACCAGACGATAATCATGCTTACACTATAGAAGAGTTTGCAGAACAAATCAAGACTAATCCTGAGTTTGCTGCTAGATACGGTGAGTTAGGTCCTATTTATGGTGCTCAGTGGAGAAAATGGCCTTCAACAGACTTAGCAGGAGGTTCAATTGACCAGATTAAAAGTCTAATCCACAATCTTAAACACAATCCAGACTCTAGAAGACTGATGGTTAGTGCTTGGAATGTAGATGCTCTTGAAGATATGGTACTTCCTCCTTGTCATTATGGATTTCAAGTTTATACAAGAGAATTGAGTAGAGTAGAAAGAGTAGAAAATTATAACTTTAAGTTTGAAAATAAAATAGACGTACCCTTCATGAAAGTAAACTTAGGAGATGCCATAGAAAATACTATTGATACAGCTTTAACTCAAGCTAACATACCGACCAGAGCAATCTCTTTAATGTGGAATCAGCGTTCAGTAGATGCATTCTTAGGTCTTCCCTTTAATATCGCTTCTTATGCTTTATTATTAACTATGATTGCTGATGAGGTTAATATGATACCTGACCAACTAATAGGTAACCTAGGCGACACTCATCTTTATCTCAATCATATTGAACAAGCCCAAGAACAGATTACAAGAACACCTTATCCGTTACCTACTGTACAGGTTAGAGATGGAATCTTTTGCAGTTCTGTTAACGACATTATCTTAGAAAACTACGTATGTCATCCAACGATCAAAGCACCCCTCTCAAACTAGACCTAAAAGGTTTTACTCCTAGACAATATGCTGCCCTTATCTTAAGAGATGATTTAGGATACAGCTATGAAAGAGCAGGAAGACACTTAGGTATTAATAGATTTGCTTTCAGAGAGCTTTATAAAAGAGCTATCTATAAGCACGAAACTAAAACTATCTATGCTAACTCAAATTTCTTATTACAACAGAAAAGATCCTAAATATTTTCAGTTTATTTCAGATCATTTTGAAGTACAATTTACGGAAAAGTCGTTTAACGACCCTAATTTAACAGTACACGCTATCCAAGACGGACTAGATATAGTAGCTGTAATGTTAATGAGAAAGAAAAAAGAATGCTATCGTATTAACTTTATTCATGTAGCAGAGAAGTATCAAAGACAAGGTTATGCAAGTTTTCTCATAGATTATGTTATTAAATCTATCTATGAAGAGACAAAAGATTTTGTAACTGTAATTACAAGAGTTAAAGCGAATAACTTAACTTCGCTTAACTTCTTTATTAAAGCAGGTTACAAGTTTAAAACTTTTGAATGCAAACATGAAACAGTTAACGTTGATGGAAACATCACCACAACAATTAAACCCGCTTATATACTAACTTATGACTACGGAAAACAAGATCCTTTTAAACAGGATTAAAACACCAGATGGTACTATCCTTACTTCTTATAATCGTCATGATTATAACACCTATAAGGATACTATTACTAAAGAAGTTCTTATGGTAGATGGAGGAACAGACTATCTTAGAAGACATGTAGGAACTTACGAAGAGCTAAGCGTCTATGACGATGGTACACACGTAACTAGAAGATCTGCTGTACACTGGGGTACTAGAGGTATAGACGGAAGACAACCCTTAGTCTACAAACCTATTAAAGACTTAGACTCTGACCACATAGAAGCTATATTAAAGACTCAACATCAAATTTCAGACTTCTATAAAGGAATCTTTCAAGATGAGTTAAAATATAGATTTGACGAAAAAGCAGAAAAGCTTTAAATTTGTACTATGTCACCAGAGACTCAAGCCCTTGCTCTAGAGATTGAAATCAAAAGTTTAGGATTTCAAGTAGATAGATACATGTACAGAAAGATTGCTAATCTTATGATAGATAAGATTATAATAGAGTATGAAGATATGTCTAAGCATTTTAAAGGGCAAAATGCGTCTACTAACAATGCTGTGTTATACTGGAAACAAGTGAAGAAACACACAAACGATGAAAGCTAGACTAAAAAGAATTGTATTTAAATTGCAAAATACTAACTGTTTTACTACTAATGAGTTCTTCACTTACTCTATTCTTTTTGTCTCTGTTTTATCCATAGTAGTAGCATTCTTAGCTAATCTCTGCAGTATCTTTGCAGAATGGAGTACAAACTAAGCAAAGAGGGTACAGTCATTGAATTTCATCTAATTGTTAAGACAATGAACAAGAACGAGGATTACAAGTTTTATTCAGAAAAAGAACGAGACAAAGAACACAAAAAAGCCCAAGGAGAAAAGAATTTATTACTTGTTCATTGTTACACACACGACACCGAAAAGAAACCAGAAGACATTTAAACTAAACTAACTTAATTTAAACATAAAGCACCTCTAGGGGTGCTTTTTTCATTTAAAAACTAAACTAAACTAAAAATATGCCAAACCAACAAATCATTGATGATCCATTCTCTTCCGAGTTTATGGAGACTGCAAACAAAGAAATGCAAACTATTCATGTATCTGCTGCTTCTATACCTAGAAGGAGAGTAAGGCAGGATAAGTTTGTTCTACACCCTGACTTAAAGAAAAGATTAATTAAACTTATTAGTACTAATGTACCTGAGCAAGTAAAAGCAATTGCTCAGCAAATTATAGATTTAACTCATGTACCTACCCTAAACAAGTATTGTAACTATCTAGGTTTATCTCAAGCTGACTATACTAAAATCTCTTATCTAGATGAAGATCGTAAGAATCGTTTACATGGACAAGTTGGTATTCAGCATATGATTAAGCCTGGAACGGAAGCTATATTTCACTACAGAAGGAATTATGTAAGTTCAGAGCCTGATCATGGGCACTATGATGTTAAACTAGTTTTAACTGCTAGGCACCTAGGAGGAGATATTTTTCCTATTAAAGGATTTGTAACTGAAAACAGAGAGTTTACAGTAACTTCTTACTTATGGGAAGACAATCGAAGGTCACAAAAAGATCATATTTTTAACTTTGGATTTAAAAATACCTTTCTAGAGAAAGACTCAAGACCCCTAAGGATTAGAAACTCTAGGTTAGTATCTAGTGCATCTTTTCATATAGATCAAGACGGATACCAAGCTGATGGAGGATATAATATGTTAGGCGTAAGTTTTAACAAAACTGAAACTAAAGTCAAAGAAGTATGGAACTACAAACAAAGATATCATACCTCAGTAGGTAAGATAGTTCGTAGGTTATTTGGAGATACATACAGCGATAGAGACATTACTGCATTTGCAGAAGCCTATGCTACTCTGATTACTGTTTCTAATCCTCTTTATGACTTCTCAATTATTGAAGGAGATGCTATCAAAGACGCTTATTACTATGAGAACTATGTAGCTCAAACAGGTAGTTTAGGAAGCTCTTGTATGCGTCACAGACAGTGTCAACAGTATTTTGATATCTACACTAAGTTTCCAGACAAAGTAAAGATGGCTGTGCTTAAAAGGGGTAGTAAGATTGCTGCTCGTTCTATTATGTGGAACATTGATGGTAAGTTTATGTTTGACCGTATTTACTATACAACAAACGAAACACAAAACTTACTCAAGAACACATTAGAAGCTGCAGGATACTCTACTCTTTTCTGTGTAGGAGGAGTCTACTCTATGGAGATGGATTTAGAAGGAATAACTAAGTTCCCTTATCTAGACACTTTATATAATTATGACGTAACTAAAAAAGTACTTACCAATAATCTTGTAGAAGGGCCTCGTTTTGAGCTTAGAAACACTGGAGGTGATGCTTATCACTATAACAGTTATAATGTAGATGAAGATGAAGATAGTGACTATACCTGTAGTTGCTGTGATAGTACTGTACATTATGATACTACTATTTACGTTGAGAGAGGTCAATATCGTGATCTAAGAGTATGTGAGGACTGTGCTATTTATTCAGAGTCAACTGGAGAGTATCATACCACTCAAGATGACACAGTTAGCACTTATCAAGATGATTCTATCTTAACAGATGAAGGTATTAGACTACTTGATAATACATGGGCACACCAAGATGATCCTGAACTTAGGCAATTTGAGAATGACTTTGGTTATTTTATCTTAGATGAACATGACTATCTAACTGATGGCAATGTATATTATCACCCAAATGATGAGAATAAGCCAGAAGATCTCTATGATAGCGAAGAAGTAGAAAGAAGAAAGAAAGAAAGATTGTCTCAGATTATGGCAAATAACTCTCTATCAGGTACTCTTACTACTAATTCTACTAATTCTACTATTAACATCCATAGTAGTAGTAATGTTGGTATTGGAAATTTAGGTATTGGAACCTATCTACTAAATACAAATACTATTACTAGTACTACTAATTACTCGAATTTTTCTTTTGTAAACGAAAATCAACCTGAAACAGAAGAAAGAGAAACAGAAGCGATGGTAGAAGACAATAATGAAGAACCCTTAATTTAAAAAAACAAAAAAATGACTTATAAATATAAAAGCAAAGAACTAGGTGAACTAGATGATACATTAAAAGGAAATTTCCCTGTAGACTTTGATCTACTGTTTGATATTATGTATCAACAAAGCCCCACCTACCAGCCAGAGATGGAGAAACTTAAAAAAGATTGGCTTATAAGTCTTATTTCTCAGATAGACGGAGTAACAGTAGAAGAGAAAGGCGGTAATATCTATTGCACAAAAGGAGAAGCCGAGTATTATCCTACTGTAGTAGCTCACTATGACACAGCTCAAGACTATCATGTAGGCATGCGTATCTTTAAGACAGATAAGTGGATTTTCGGCTTTGATGACTTCAGAGGAGAACAATGTGGCTTAGGTCTCGATGACTCTGTAGGTGTTTGTTTTGCTATTCAGATGCTTAAGATGATGCCTGTATGTAAGGTTTTCTTGCCTTATGGTGAGGAAAGAGGTCTAGTAGGTACTAACTGTTGTGATATGTCTTTCTTTGACAATTCTCTAGTAGTTACTCAGCTAGATCGCAGATCTTATACAACAGACTTCATCCAGTATACCAACGGATATCAAGTGTGGAATCCTGAACATCTTACCCTTATTGAACCTTTGATGGACAAATATGGATACAAGCCTGCTTCAGGTACAGCTACTGACGTAGGTGGACTTCGTAGAAGGGGACTTAAAGTTTCTTCTCACAACTTATCCTGTGGTTACTTTAACGAGCATGGAGATACTGAGGTAGCTAGTGTTAATCTAATGATCAACGCTTTTAGCTTTGCTTATGAGATGCTTACAATGTTGGCTGAAAGAAACATCCCACTCGAATTCCCTCCTCTCTTCTCTGCTCCTACTAAGGTTCATTCTAAAGAATCTCATTTAGGTCTAGGAGCTAGGCAGGTAAGTATGTGGGATGACCAAGAAGATTTTTACTTTGATGCAGTCAAGGGAGACTATGTTCGTTTAGGTCAAAGAAAAGACGATCCTTTCTATTGGGAAAGTGAAACAGCTAGTTCTACTAAAGACGCTAAAGCTGTTGAAGATGACATGGATGACCTTGCAGCCTATGAAATGTACAATGAGTGGGTTATGAGTGTTTATCCTGAGATGTCTTTACCTGAACATAGGAAAGAACTTACTCACCTCTCTCAGTACTATTCTCCAGATGGAGTAGACTTTAAGATAAAAGACATTGACCCTGAAATGATAGATGAGTCTATTATGGAAGGCAACTGTCCTGTGTGTGGAGGTCACCATATAGAGATCACCAATGACCTATTACTTGAGACTGCTTGTACAGATTGTGAGAGTGTTTTTAACATACCAAAAGACGTATTAGAGTCTTATGAGTATGACTTTCAGCAAGTGTGGATAGGTAAGAAGGATTTCTTAGAGATTAAGGGGTTAGCTTAGGCTACTCCTTAATCGTAAATCTACAATCAAGCGATTAGAATCAACTAAATTTTATGGAAAATGAATGCTATGGAGATAGTCTGGAAACAACACCAGACTATCTTTTTATGAAAAAAATGTGGATAGAAGACTTGGAAAAAGTTGAAGAATCCCTTATCTTTGTAGACCCGCCTAAGTTTAATAAAGAGAAATTATTCAAAGGCATAAACGTAACCTTAACCACAACAGACAATGAAGAAAACATTCTACGAAGTCCTATGGGAACTAGCAGTAAAAGAGAAAATGATAGACAAGTGGATTTACGAAGAAAAACTTCTCAATAATGGAACCACTTTTAGTTGGACACCTAAAGCACTTGCAGAATTAGATGTAGATCAAGTGATATCTGCACTTAAAATTGCTAGACATTCTGATGCTACTTCTACTATTACCATTAAAAAACCAGTAGAGCAACCTGAAATACCAATAACATGGTTAACAGAATTTATCTCTAAGTTTAATTCTAAGAATCTAGGAGTATCAGGTAAAACCACAGATAAGGTAAGCGTAGTTAAAAGGTTAATTAAATTCTTAGGTGAATACGATTACTCTTTAGAAGACATAGCAAAAGCCACTGACCTTTATATTGATACCTTGAAGAAACAGGGATCTATTAGATATGTTAGAGAGTGTGGTTATTTTATCTTTAAAAAGATTGATGGAGTAGACCAAAGCGATCTAGCTAAATGGTGTGAAGAATTAAAGAATGGCAGTGGACCTGCTTATAATAGTCATCAAATATTGTAAAGATGAACTTTGAAAGCATAATTTCCCAAATCGAAAGGAATAAAGCAATCAAAGATGCAGGAGGAATAACTTCTATTGCTCCTCCGTTTGCAAGATTGGCTCAGTACTATGGAGGCTTTACTAAAGGTTCTATTACTTGTATTACTGCTGCTTCAGGTGTAGGTAAGTCAAAGTTTGCAAAATACATGACTATCGTAAACATCTACAAAGCAACAAGAAATACAGAAATCACTCCTAAGATATTTTACTTTGCTTTAGAAGAAAGTGCCACAGACTTTTGGTTATCTTTTATCTCTATTTACCTGCATCAAAATCACAACTTAACTATTACTGTACAGCAGTTAAAGTCTATTGGAAACTTCAGAGTAAGCTCTGAGTTAATGACAAAGATAAAAGCTGCAGAAACCTTTATTAACAATCTACAGAACATTGTAGAAGTTATAGACTATGTAAGAAATCCTACAGGTATAGCTAAGTACGTAAAAGCGTACTTCGATAATCCACAAGTAGGAGAACATATCTACAAAGAACTAGAAGAAGGTAAAAAGATTACTACAGGATATAGATACAGATCAGAGGATCATTGGGTATTCTTTGTATTAGATCACATTAGTCTTTTATCTAATGAGATAGCTCCTGATACTAAGATGAAGTTAAGTTCTTATCAGACTTTTGACTTTATGATTAAGGATTATGTACTGGACGTATTCTCTAAGCGATACAAGATGGCTAACATTATTGTCCATCAACAAACTCCTGCATCAGAAAAGCAAACCTACACTTATAAAGGACAGTTAATGGAAGAGAAACTAGAACCTTCTATGGAAGAACTCCACATTAACAAAGGTGTGCATCAAGACTATGAAGTAGTTCTAGGTTTATTTAGTCCTGCAAGATATAACATAGCAGTTCATAATGGTTATGATGTATCCTTACTTGGTAACAAATACCGCTCACTTAAATTTCTAAAAGATCGTTACTATGGCTTAGAGAATTCAAGCGTAGGGCTTTACTTTAATGGAGCTAATGGTAAGTTTGATGAGTTACCAAAGCCTGAAGAGATGAACAATCCTGTAGGCAATCATTATGAAAAGTATTTAAAAATGTAAACAATGAATGAAACAGACAAAAATGGCTTTGGCCCAGAATTAAAATTAATAATGAGTCATATGTGTGACATGATTGGAGTCAACTATGATGACGTAGATTTTAAGAAAGAAGATTGGTTTTGGGAACATACTTGGACTATGGCACAAGAAGAAGAGTTCATAACTTGGTTAGCTAACTTACTTTACACTGACACCAAAGTAAGAAAAGCAATCTTAAGCTTCCCTTCTAAGGATAAGAAGCGTTGTGAAGGAGGAGCAAGATTCTTTGCTTCTAATTACGGATGGAAATTATTAACAGAAGATTTAGATCAAATAAAAGAAACAAAATAAACTAACCAATATGTCAAGTAAATTAATCGCTATCGTAGGTCCCTCAGGTACTGGTAAATCCACATCTGTAAGGACTTTAGATCCAAAAGAAACATTTATTATTAATGTAGCAAGGAAAGAATTGCCTTTCAAAGGAGCTGAGAAGCTTTACAATCTCGAATCTAAAAATTACATGGAGGTAGATGACATCAATCAAATCACCGCATTGTTACAACAGATTAGTGAGAAAGCTCCACACATCAAAAACATCATCATGGATGATGCTATCTATTCAATGTCTTTCCTTATGATGAAGAAAGCCAATGAAATCGGTTTTGGTAAGTTTGTTACTCTTGCAAAAGATGTAACTAATATGCTTACTACTGCTCGTAAACTTCGTAATGACTTAAAAGTATTCTACATCACTCACTCAGAGAACATAGAAGATGATGGACATATCGTAGGTCAGAAGATTAAGACAATCGGTAAAGCATTGGACAATCAAATTGTATTAGAAGGATTGTTTACTATTTGTCTTTATACTCACGTAGGTGAAGATAAAGATGAGAGAGCAACTTACCACTTTGTAACCAATCGTTTTAGGAATTATCCTGCTAAAAGCCCTATGGGAATGTTTGATGATACCCTAATCCCTAATGACTTACAAGTAGTATGTAATACAATAGATAGTTATTATACAGAAGAAGTACCAGTAGTAGAAAAAGCAAACAAAAAATAAAAAACAAAAAACAAAATTAAATTATGAAATTCGATCAATTAGAAACCAGAGAGCCTTCAGCAGGCAAGAAAATGTACACAGGATTCGCTCCTATTCAAATCGTAGCTGTTAACCCTTCAGCTAAAGAACTTGCTAAGGTTCTTGGAATAGAAGAGGACAAAGTTAAAGAACCCACTTACGAAGGTGAGAACGGAATGCGTCTTGACTTTTGGTATGTTAACCATCCTGATTTTAAAACTGACCTAAGAGGTAAATTCTCTCTGTGGGTTAACAATGATACTCGTATGTCTCAAGCAGGTAAAAAACAATTCATTGACAACTTTACTAAAACTGCTTGGGCTGAGAACCTTGCTTCTTTGAGTGAAACTCAATCTTCTTTAGATCCTTCTCGTAGATTGGATATGAAGAGTGTACGTGAAGCTAAGGGTGGAGAAGAAACTGTTTATTCTTTGCTTAAAGCTTACGGTAACATCTCCCCAAAAGAAAAGCCATTTGTTCTTGACAACTGGTCTTCTATTGCAAAAGGTAAAGGCAATGAGTTGGTAGACTTCTTTGCACACTTTAACAAAGCCAACATGGGTGTTAAAGTTCTTCTAGGAATTAAGGATGGTAAGTACCAAGATGTATGCACTAAAGTATTCCTTAATGTACAAGGCAAAGTTACTGAATATGTAACTAAGCAAATTACTGGTGAGTATGGTTTCAAGAGTTTCTACGGAAGTTTTACTTTCAAAGAATACACTGAGAACGATGCTCCTGAATTAAGCGAAACTGAAACCCCTTTCAAAGACTCTATGATGAGTTGGGATAGCAGTGAAGTAGCTACAGCTCCTGTTAGCACAGATGTTAATGATATCTTTTAAAATTTAAAGTAATCTATTCTCTTTTTTAGAAAAGGGGTTACATTTGTAGCCCCTTTTTTATTGAAGAAGGATTAAACTCAACACATATGGATCTCTCAAGCATCGAAATAAGACCAAATGTAAAGACCTTATACGCTTTACTAGGGCAAGAAAACCTAATGTCTTTTTACTTCGGTGAGAAAGTAGACTTAAGAAAGAAATATAAGAATCCATTCAGATCTGATAAACATGCTACCTGTTTCTTTAAGTGGAGTCAAGGAGGTAATCTTTACTTTATAGATTATGCTACGGAGAAAGTGCACTACAACGCAATTGACATAGCTCAAATGCGTACTGCCTATGAGTATCCAGACATTCTTTATAAAATAGAATCAGATTTCCAACTTAAAAACTTTAGTTTAGAAGATAGACTTAGATTAGAAATAGAAACAGCTTCACTTAAAAGTCCTAAACCAGCAGAGGTAAAACCTGCAAGCATTAAAGTAACAGTTACAAAATTCAATCAGAAAGACTTAGAGTACTGGGCTCAATTTGGAGTAACAGAAAAAATACTCAAGTTCTATGATGTAAGGAAAGTAGACAAAGCTTGGATAGCAGACAACATCTGGTATCTCAGTAATGAATTCGATCCTTGCTATCGGTATAAGGAAAAAGATAAATTTAAATTATATCGTCCTTATGCAGAGAAGAAGGTAAAGTTCAGGACTAATTTCTTTGGAGGTATGCTTGAAGGTTACACCCAGTTACCACACAAGGGAACTATCTTGATAGTTACTAAAGGTACTAAGGATGTTATGACCTTACACTCTATTGGAGTTAACGCTGTTGCTGTTAGAAGCGAGACTACACCTATATCGGAAAATGCCTATGAGTTACTCAAAGCAAGATTTGATAATATATATGTGTGGTTTGATGCAGATAGAGCAGGTATAGAAGGTGCACAGAAGATATCAGAGATGTATAACATACCTGTGCTTTATCATCATGCAAGTCTAGGAAAGGACATTAGTGACATTTATAAAGAACACGGAAAAGACAAATTAATAAAATTATGCCAAGAATTAAAGATATTGTAGACGAAGCCTTAGAAATTGTGTTCAAAAAATTAAAGGTAGAACCTTTGATGCAGGAAAGTTTAATGAACACAATAAACCTTAAAGCAAAAAACAAAGTGTATTACGAAAGGAGGATTAACCAAGTTGATCCAGCAGAGGCTGCATTAAAAAGAAAAATAACAGCAGAAAAATCCCAACAAGTTAAAATAAACTTAGCTAGATTTACAGACTTTGAACAAACTATATTAAGGATTGTTTGCAAAGTAAATAGAATAAATATAGAAGAGTTTGTAAAACTATGTAGAAAAAGAGAATATGTAGAAGCTAGATTTCAATTTGCTGCTGTCCTATTAATCCAGTTTCATTATACCTATGTTAAAGTAGGTAATCTGTTAGTTAAAGATCACTCTACAATTATTCATGCAATTAGACAACACGTAGACTTCTATGAATTATTGACTAGTTACAAAGTAAAATATAATCAAATTCTTAATGCAGTAGATGAAGAATTTCCTGGTATGATGAATACAGAAGTAAAATCTAACGTTATTGTTGAAACCTTAGACAGTAACAGAAGAAGAAATCGTAGAAAAGAAATACATGAAAAAATTAGTGAATATTCCAGATGATTGGTATTTACATTTAAAAGACGTAATAGAGAGTCCCTATTTTATGAGCCTTGGAGGCTTCATCGCTAATGAGAGAAAGAATAAAACTATCTTTCCTCACAAAGATGAAGTCTTCAAGGCTTTTAATTTGACACCCTTTCAGAAAGTAAGAGTCGTTATTTTAGGAATGGATCCATACCCAGGTAGAAATGTAGGGGAACCTATTGCTCATGGATTAGCATTCTCTCCTAGAAACAAGACTTATATTACTCCGTCTTTAAGAATGATGTACAACCGTATCAAAGAAGACATTTACCCTGATGACTTAAGCTTCCCTACCGATATGAATATAGAATCGTGGGCTAAGCAAGGAGTTCTTATGTTAAATGCTGCTTTAACTATCGAAGAAGGTAAGTCAGGTTCTCACCTAGAGCCTTGGAGACAGTTTACAGAAGCTGTATTCAAAACACTTAATGAAAATACTTCAGGACTTATATTCTGTTTTTGGGGAAAGGACGCCTTAAAGTTCGCCCATCTAATAGATGATAAGTTTCATCACGTATTAGTAGCATCTCACCCTGTCTCTGCTGTATATAAAGGTGGAGTCTGGGAGTGTGATCACTTTAAAAGAATAAATCAAATATTAATGGCCAGCAATCCTGATGATATTAACTGGTTAGAAAACTTAAAATAAAAAAGAAATGAATTGGCAAGACTATGAATCTTTAGGACACTTAGAATTAAAAGGAAAATTAGTAGAACATATTTCTAATAGAACTAAAGTAATAAAAGAAATGGAACAAAGCAGTGAGTATGAATACTGTGAGATCCAAGGAAGAATTAAAGAATTAGACGAATTAATACACTTTATTGAAACCATTAAAAAAATCAAACTATGAATAAACAACAATTGCTAGAATCATCTAGAACAAATTGGACTGTAGCAAAGAAGCCTTTGTTTGGTCCTGATGGAGAAGCTACTCCTGCTTATGGAGTATTTCGTGAAGACAACAACTTATGCTTAGGTGTAGTAGGATCTAAATATGTTCCTACTCAGAATGAAGAAATCTTAGATATGCTTCTTGAAGCTGCTGCTAGGGTAAATATTAACGGAGAAAGAGGCGGATTTTTGGGAAATGGACAGAAAGTTTATTACCAGTTCCCTCTTACAGACGTACAAATCGGTGGATCTTATAACAAAAGGTTCTTAACAGCCCTCACATCACACGATGGTAGCTCTCCTATGGGCTTTGGAGCAACCAATGTGACAGTTGTATGTGCTAATACCTTTTACATGGCTCTAAGAGACTCTCAGCGTGTAAGACATACTAAGAATTCTCATGAGCGTTTAGGTGTTATCATCTCTCAGTTGCAGAATTCTCTTACTCAAGAAGAACAGTTCATCGAGAAATTGATAGAATTAAGTAAAGTCTACATCCCTGAAACAGTTACTGATGAGTTTATCATTAACATTATTGGAGGAGATGGGGAAGCATCTAGAGGTAAAAATCGTATTAACGACTTCAGAACAGCTTTGACTACTGAGTATGATACTCATGAGAACACAGCCTATGCTTTGTTTAATGCTACTACTCGTTTCACTAACTATATGATGGGACATAAGAGTATTGAAGCTAAGCGTGAGTCTTTAATCCACGGTACTGCTTATACTATTAACAACAGAGGTTTAGAATTAATTTCTGAAACTTACACTCCTATACACGAGGCTAGGTTAACTTTGTAATCGTCTCTTGCATGCCAAAAAAGATTAGGGGGTCTTAAGATCCCCTTTTCTTTTTATTATATTTGTGTAATATGTTAAAGAGAACAACAACAAAAAAGATCCCTGTTAAAGGAGTACCTGAACAAAAAGAAATTCAAAAGCCTTGTTCAGATTGTGGTAAGATTAAAACTATTGCAAACAAAACTAAGAGATTATGTGCTGGCTGCGTAGTCAAAGACAGAAAAGCCAAACAAAAAGTCCGTAAAGAGTTAAAACGTAAGATTGAAAAGGAGACTATCAATCAAACTAAACTAGATCAAATAACTTCTTGGCTAGTAAGAGGAGCACACATTAACAAATGCCATGCTTGTGAGATTACATTAGATCCTAAGGGCTTACAGTGTGCTCACTTTGTAGGTAGAACTAAAGTTGCTACTCGCTACCATTTAACTAATCTGTTACCCGCTTGTCCTAAGTGTAACCTATATACTCCTCATCACGTGTGGAATTTAGGTAAGTCTTTAAACAAGATATGGGGAACTGATACTACGGAAGACATGCTACAGCTTTCTAACAAAGTATTAAAATTAAGTAACTACGATAGAAAACTTATCTATGACGTGTATAGAACTTGTTTAACAGACATCGAACAAGGAAACTACTCTCAAGACGAGAAGTATCAAAAGTTGCACCAAGCATTGAAAGATTATAACAAGATAGTGGAACCTTTATTAAAATGATTTATTTAGTAACAAAACAACCCCTTTCCCTACCTGATATAACTCTCTGCACAGTACAAGAATCTTTAGATTACCTTAAAAACCTAGAATGGGTTGCCATTGATACAGAAACTTCTGGATTTGATGCGTATACCTGTAAACTTTATACTCTTCAGTTAGGAGATAATGACAATCAATACGTAGTTGACTTGACTACTATTGATATTAACGAGTATAAGCCTCTCTTAGAGTCTAAGGGAGTTATTGGTCATAACTTAAAGTTTGATTTAAAGTTCCTGTATCACCAAAGAATTATACCCACTAAGGTATACGATACCTTTTTAGGGGAAAAAACATCCCGTTTGGGTATAGAAAGTCATAGGTGTTCCTTAGCTGCTTGTGTAAGACTACATTGTGGAGTTACATTAGACAAGGAAGAGAGAAAAAATATTACAGGAAACCTTACAGAAGGATTTGTAAAATATTCTGCTTATGACGTAAAGTACCTACATGCTATTAAAGCTGCACAAGAAGCAATTCTTTTTGCTGCTGGCTCTCAAGTATCAATTGATTTAGACAATCGCTTTGTCTTAGTTTTAGCTTACATAGAATATTGTGGTATGAAGCTAGACGTAGACAAGTGGACTACTAAGATTGGTAAAGTCCAAGAGCAAGCAGAAGAGGCAACTAAACAATTAAATGAGTTTATCTTTAACAATAAGATGGATCAATTCATTGACCATCAGTTAGACTTATTCTCTAGTGGAAATAAAATAAGGATTAACTGGAACTCACCATCTCAGGTAGTAGAGTTCTTTGAATCTATAGGAGTAGATACTACTGTAGTTGAGAAGGGAGTCAAGAAGCATACAATAGAAGCAAATCATCTAGGAAAATTTGCAGACAAGTACCCTATCATTAAAACTTATCTTTCCTTTAAAGAAGCACAGAAAGACATAGGCACCTATGGTTACAACTGGATTGAACAAATTAACCCTATAAGCGGTAGAATACACACTCAGTTTAAACAGTTAATGAACACAGGTCGCTTATCTAGTGGAGGTAAGTCAGGAACAACCAAGAATTTTAACTTTCAAAACATTCCCTCTGATGAAGAAACACGTAGTTGTTTTGTAGCAGAAGAAGGAAATACACTAGTAGGCTGTGACTATACAGGTCAAGAACAGATTGTACTAGTAAATAAGTGTTTGGATGATAATTTACTTGAGTTCTATGATAAAGATTTGGGTGATATGCACTCATTCGTTGCCTCTAAGATGTATGAAGAGTTAGATGGCTTAGACTTAAACGAGATTAAAAAGAAACACAAAGAGAAAAGACAGTCAGCTAAGGTAGCAGGCTTTGCAATTAACTACGGTGGCTCAGGTATAGGTATAGCAGATCAACTAGGACTTAGTGTAGAACAAGGCAATAAGATTTATGAAGCCTATTTCTTTGCATTTCCTGGATTGAAAGCATACTTTGATGAAGCCAAGAAGTTTGGAGTTGAAAACGGTTATGTATTAATCTCCCCTATTACAGGTAAAAAATCTTATGTAGACTACTATGATGAGTTTACAAAGCTTAAAAACGAAATGGATAGGGATTTCTGGGATAAGTATAAGAAGATTAAAAACTCTAACACTCCTACAGCAACTAGCATGAAAGACAAAGTCTCTAAGTTTTTTAGAAAAAGAGGTGACATAGAAAGAATGTCATTGAACTACCCTATACAAGGTGAATCCGCAGAGATTACCAAGTTAGCTTGTGTGTATTTCTGGTCTAAGTACTTAGTGCCTAACGATCTTTTATTTAAAGTTAAAATTATTAATGTCATTCATGACGAGATTCTGGTAGAAACACCAGAAGCAATTGCGCAACAAGCTGCTGCACAATTAGAAAAAGCAATGGTAGATTCAGGTGCTAAGTTTTGTAAGAGAGTTCCTCTTAAAGCAGATCCCTGTATATCACCGTATTGGAGTAAATAAAACTAAACTAAAATTAAAAATTAAAAATTATGGGAGCAACAACATTTTACAACAGAGTAACAGCCCCTTCTATGTCAGAAGGGTACACTGCATTAGTAGAAGAAGCTATTGATGAGTGTGGCAATGATCCGTACAACGGAACAATTAGTACAACTCCAAACTTTGTAGACGCAACTAAAAAGTATCAAGCCTCAAAGAAAGAGTTGAGAGAGTTTATAGATGATTCGTATGATTACCTAGGCAAAAGAGACTGTTGGGCAATCTGTATCAAAGAACCTAAAGGAAACTCTAACAAGATTAAAAGCCAAGTAGAAGTAGATCCACAAGTAGGTAAGAGAGTTTGGGAAACTAGATACGAAGTTAGAGTACAGGATAGAGTAGTAGCTAGTCATATCTTACAAACAGAAGCAATTAAGATGGCTAGAACCTATACAGAACGTACTAAGATTGGTACTACAGTAAACATTGTTAAGCGATTGGTTGAAGGCAAGACTCAAGTTGCTAAGATTGAATACAAGAAGAGCAAGGATGAATGTGATGGGCAGTATGTATTCTTTGGTTACGCAGCAGAATAATGACAGATGATCAATTAAAGGAAGTAAGAAGAACTTATGTCCTTGCTAGAGCAATTAACACTCAGTATCAGTTTATTCGTGAGTTTGTTAATCCAGACTTAAGAAAAGCGATTAATGAAGCAAAAGCAAAAAATGCTTACTTTGTTAAGATTCTAGACGGATATTTGCAGAAGAGAAATGCAAGTGACCAAATAGAAGAAGACGAGGAGTTAGCATTTACTTTATTAGAAGAATTAGAAAAAGGAGTTAAAAATGATTAATCGTATTTACATGCCAGCTACCCTATCCCTTAACATAGATGGAACTGTCCATCTTAAAGGGGATAGGGAATTGATGCAAGCCTATTTTAGAGAATTGATGAAAGGCGATCCTTCGGTGGATGTAGAAGTTTGTTTAACAAGAATAGATTCTAAGAAAACAAACCCTCAGTTAGCTTATTTCTACAGTACCCTAGTACCTATCATCCGAGGAGGATTTGAGTCCCTTACAGGTGAAGTATACACTAAAGAAGAGATAGTTACTTATCTTAAGGATAAGTTCTTCTACGAGGAAATTATGTTTCAAGGTCAATTTATCAAAACACCCCTTTCACTTTCTAAAGGAAAAAAGGAAGAAGTCAATGAATTTATTAAGCAAGTAATTAACTTTGCAACAGATACTCTAGGAGTGCCTGTACCTGAATTAAATTAATTAAACTAAATTTATGTTATATATAATAGAACCAAGAACAGAAACAGACAAAGTGGAAGCCGTGGGCTTACCTGATGTCGACTATCACTATGGTGACAACATTGTTACCTACAATGACCATGAATCAAGCGAAAGTATTCAATTAGGTACTCTTGTTAACTGCAATGGAGTAACTTGTGTAGTTACTGAACTATCTTCAATGAAGTTTGGAAGAGTTGTCTTAACTGTAAAACCAGTAGATGTTACTCCTAAAACTACTACAGGTGCTTTAATGCGTTAATCATGACTGAACAGGCTTTACGTTATAACTCAGGAAAGAAGAAATGGTCTTTAGTAGATTTTAAATCTCTAGAGTCTATGGTAGAAGTCCTTGAGTTTGGTGCAGAAAAGTACGCTAAATGGAACTGGTGTAAAGGTATGCCAGTTTCTGAAGTAAGTGAAAGTTTGCTTAGACATATGTTTGCTTTCCTAGAAGGTGAAGACAAAGACCCTGAATCAGGAATAGATCACCTAGGACATGTTATGTGTAATGCTATGTTTCTCTCGTACATAATGAGAGAAAAGTCTCAATATGATGATAGAAGCCATGAAATTCCAACTAAGTAACTTTTTTTATGGAACCAGAGGACAACGAGGTTATCCTTATTGGTTCTTTTATTTAATACCAACAATAAGCATAAGTCGTACATCCTCGTTATATAACTTTAACATACACTTATGCTTTCTTTGGTTTGTTTTAACCATATCAATTGAGAAAAAGAAATGATTTTAAATCAAGATTACCTAAGCAATACAGCAGTAAGTCAAAGTAGACTTAAAAAGATCCTACAACATCCTAACCTATACTTTAATTACGATCCTAAGTCTGACACAGAAGAACCAGCAGACGTAACATTGATAGGAGATGGAGTAGACTTAATTATTACACAAGGAGAAGAAGTCTTCCAAGAAGAATTTCTAATCAGTACAGTAGAAAGACCAACAGCTCAGATGGGAGACTTTGTATGGAACCTATTCATCAATAGACATGATTCCAATGCAGAACAAATCGCATATGAGACTGTAGGGTTTAAAAGAGATACTCTCCCTAAAGTAAGAGAAAGATTCGAGAAAGAAGGTAAAGCTTATTATGATCACCTAATTGAAGCCGATGGAAGAAAAGTAATTTCTCCAGCACAATTAGCTACAATCTATAATCTGGTAGAATCTCTTAAGAATCATCCCTTTAGTTCTAAGTTTATCTTAGGCAATGACCAATATAAAATCTTTACACAACAGGCTCTTACTTTTGAGTACTTGGGATTTGAGTGTAAGGCTCTTTTAGACTTGGTAGTTGTAGACGTAGACAATAAGTTTTTATATCCTATCGACTTAAAGACTACTACAACTTCTTTGAACTATTGGACAGAGACTCTTATGAAGTATCGTTATGATCTTCAGGGAGCATTCTATACAGAAGCTTTAAAGCAGTCAGACTTAAGTATCTATGGAGAAGGTTTAACTGTTAAGAACTTTAGGTTCTTAGTAGAAAGCCAAAAATTTCCTGGCAGTCCCCTTATCTATGAACTATCTGACGAAGCAATGGCAGTAGGTAAAGAAGGAGGCGTATATCAAGGTAAGAGTTATGAGGGCTTTCACCAAGCCTTAGAACGCCTTCGTTGGCATATTGATAGTGATTTGTGGAACTATACTAGAGAGGACTATCAAAACAATGGAATCAGAATTGTATAGCAGTAAAATGATTGACCTGAATTTAAATAACACTACTAAGTTTCTAAGCCCCATGATATTTACAGCAAGGGGTGATGAATCTTTACGTGTATTAGTAAACTTTGGGTTAGTCAATGTTTATATAGACGACTACGGTTATAAGTCTAAGTATCAATACTGTCTATTCTATCTATTTAAACCTACAGATCCGAGTGCCTTTGAAGAATTTCAAAAAAAGATCACCAGCTTTGATTCTTTCTACGACTATTATGAGGTTGATGATAAACTAATGTTTGTCTTTAAACCTAATTCTATGTACAGAAGGGATATAGAGATGTTTAAGCAAAACAGATTCCACGAAATGTCTGAAGACTATAAATCGTTATTCCATAGAAATACAAAATTTAATGAAATAGATATGGATATAACAAAAGAAATTTATAGATTTGAAGATTATTTAACGTAATCAATGGAATTTGTTCAGAGTCAATATGATAAGTATGATCAACTAGGAAGAAAACTTTTAGTAGACTTCCTAGTTCATCATGGGTGGATAGTAGAACCTAAAGAAAAAGAGGACTACAAAATAGATATAGTAGCAACCAAAAACGGTAATACTGAACACTTTGAAGTAGAGATGAAGAACACTAGTTTTACTTCTGAAAGGGATTTTCCTTTCAGTACAGTCTCTTTCCTAGAAAGAAAGAAGAAGTTCCATAAAGACCATTACTTTTTCTACACTATTATAAGTAGTAAGACTTATGGAGCATTGATGATTAGATCCGATAAAATTTACAATACTGATTACTTTGAGGTATTAGACATTAGTACAAGAGAAAGGTCTGGAACAGATTTTTTTTACCGAGTGCCTAAAGAATCCTGTAGATTTATTACTCCCGAAGAATTCCTGATAAACAAAGACAATGCATAAAATACCAATCATTTACAACGCAATAGTAGGAGATAAAGCTACTTTGTACTTAGATTTAACTTTAAGGATTTCTCAAGAATCCTACTGTGAGAGACTCCAGGTAGGATGTTTAATTGTAAAAGCTGGTAACATTATCTCCTTTGGTTATAATGGCACACCTTCAGGGTTTCCTAATGTATGTGAAGCAAACAATGTAACCTTTGAATATGTACTACATGCAGAATCAAATGCAATAACTAAAGCATGTAAGAGTCCTATAAGTACAGATGGAGCAACTATGTACTGTACTCATGCATGCTGTGTACATTGTGCTAAGTTGATAATTCAAAGCGGAATCACTACATTTGTATACATCGAAGACTACAGAGATAGATCAGGACTAGAACTCTTGATTGCTGCAGGTCTAGATGTAGTAAAAGCAAAACCAATTTAAAAAATAGATATGAGCATCACCGTAAAAGGACACAGAGTATTACTCAATCGTCCTAAAAGAGAAGAAAGACTTATCCAACTTACACCAGAGATGGAAGAGGAATTGAACATGAAAGAACTAATAGGTTTAAAGCACTTAGAAGTTTACGCCATTGGAGAAGAAGTAACCAATGTAAAAGTAGGCGATGTAGTGTACGTAAACCTAATGTATCTTCAGTCTGCTGAACTAATTGAAGTAGATGGAGTAGAGAAAATTATGGTAAGAGATAGCGATATCGCTATTGTATGGTAATCAATTAAAACTAAAGATATGTTATTCTATTACAGCGAAAAAGAAAAAATCGAGAATGGAGAAGAGATGGAACTTATCATTAAGAAAGGTTTCTCCTTTGAACTCAGTAAGGTTTTGATGACCTACCCTACAGATGATGGCTTAGCTATTGTTTTAGACGGAAGTGCTGATAAACTTAACCCTGTAGACTATCAATACAAAATTGATCCTGCTACTAAGCAAAAAGTTCCAGTAAAAATCACTAAATTTGAAACCACCAGTGAGCCAATCGTGGTAGAGTTGAAAGTAAAAGAAGAGATTCTTGCTTTCTTCAGCTTGACAGGAGGCCCTAAAGAGATCAAATAGTTTTTGTTTATTTAGTTTTAGTTATTTTAGTTTTCCAACCAACCAAAAAGGGGCTCTTAATAGGGCCCCTTTTTATTTATAGTCTTATTAGTCTTGGATATTCTAACTCGTCTGCTAGAATGACATCCATTCCTAGTATGCTTTCTATCCTTACATCCTCTTCATCTTCTACACCCATCTCTATTAGTAGGTCTTCAAACTGTTCCTCTGTGAGTAATATGGCATTTGGTCTTACTGCTAACCCATCCTTTTCTGAGTCTAAGTAAAACTGGTTTTTCAACTTATCTATATCTGCTAGAGTAATCATCTTAATTTTATTTAAAGCGAATATAAAACGAATATATTAAATCCGTATCTTTTTCTACTAAATCAAATGAAACTCCTGGATATCCTGGACCAAAGTTGTTCATTACCCACTTAGAAGAACCGTACATAGACAATACGTTACGGTATCTAAACTTATATACCTGTTGCATACTCTCTGTATGTAAGTCTCCTTTTACTATAGAGATGTTCTTATTATCTCCTAGACCGTGGTGATCTATGTATTTGTTGAGGAAGTTTTCTGCCTTCTCGTTTAAGAAAAGGGGAAGACCATGCTTAAGATCTTCAGAATCTTTTCCATGAGTGAAGATAAACGTGTGTTTGCCATAATCAAAGTGTTCTAAGAACTTCTCCATTATCGTTACTTTGATAAATGGGTAAGCTGTATTTAAATATAAAGCTAATGCTTGGTTTGTAATATAACCAAAGGAACCTGCATGGTTATCCTCTGTTTGCATAATAGCATGAATGTTATTTGCAAGATTTTTTTCTTGCAACTCATCAAAAAATCTTTTGTGAGCATAAAGGTAAGTCATAAAAGACTCCTTATTGTTCATGTTTTGCGGTAGTTGGTGTCCTCCTCTAGTAGTATGACCACTCCAACCATCTAATGAATCCCCTAAATCACAGATAAAGATATCTTCTAGTCTACCAAAAGCCTTTACTTGTCTTTCTATCTCTTCTAGCACTCTCATCATACGTACTTCAAAGACATCTTCGTTGTACTCATTACTAAAGATAGAGTTGGGATGAGTAAGTGCTCCTACATGTTTGTCACTCATATAAACAAATAAAGCCTTCTTAGAGGCTACAGGAGTCTTTTTAGGAGTAGGGCAAGGACTTATGTTAGATTCTAAGAAAACCTCTCTTAGAACGTCTTCTATGTCTTGAGGTAAACTATCCTCAGGCTTTATAGAAGCAAATAAGGCTGACACTAGCCAGCCTGAACTCTTTTCTTTACTCCAATATTGAACTAATCTCCACTTAGTAGTATCTATTTTGTGGATCTTAATAATTTCTTCAGCAGATCTAGGTTGTTCAGAAACTAATTTAGATACTTCAAGAGTACCTTTATCTAAGTTTTCATCGTAAGTTCCTAGAGTATGGTTAGACAACACAGGAGAAGTAGGAGTTGATTCATATAAAGAATCCTCCTTAAGTAAGTGAGCCATTGCTGTTCTCTTTAAGTCACGAACTCTTTTTCCTCTTAGGAGATTGTTTGCTTCTGGCTGATAGTTGAAGCGAATAGCAACTTCAACAGCTGTCTCGGTTGTATTTGGATTGTCAATGTAGTATTGAACAATCTGTTTAGAGATTGGGATCATAGGCAGAGAGTTAAAGTATTAACCCTATGGTTAACAAAACTATAGCAAATAATCCACCTTTCAAAACATTTTTAAGTGTTTTAATCGTTTCTCCTTGTGATTTAACTTTAGTATCTAAGCGAACTATCTCTATTTTAGCGGTATCCAGGGCTTTCCTGAAGTTTGGAATAATAGAATCTTTATATAAAGTTAACTGTATACTGTCAGTCTTAACAATCTTTTTAAGACTAACTACCCTTTCACGTGCTTGAATTCCTTTTAGGAACTCATCATTCAACTCCTTTAGCGGTAAGCTGTCTAGAGATTGTGAGTAGGTACTTTGTGCCGTCAATATCAGGCATAGTGTCAATAGCAATCTGAATTGTATCATACTTAAGGGTGATTTTTTCATAGGTTCTATACTCTTCATGTTTGATATGCTCTAGAGAGTCTATCTTCTCGAAGTAAGTATCATTTGCTTTATCTATAGAATCAATAAAAGATATTACTTGGTTAGTATCTTGCTCTTGTACATATTCATACCTGTATAAAAGGTAGACAATAGCAAAGAAGAAAATAAAGTTAAGTTTAATCGAGAGGTTTTTCATTATCGTGGTTGAATTTATGTCTGTCTATCTTTTCTAAGACTTGGGATAGTACACTGTTATCTATTACTCCTACTGTGTGAGCATTCTTAAGAGCACTAATTAGTTGAAAAAGAATAAAGGGAGCACAAACAGTCTCACTTAACCAAAATGTACCATCAAATCCTTTCTCTACCAAAAGAACAACAGCTAGTATAACTACCCAACCAACTAAAGTCTTGATTACTTTTAGTGCTTTACGAGTTTGAAAGCCTTCTTTCTTAGTTCCAGCCCATACACCAAAGAAACCATCTAAGGTAACAACAGATACTATAGCCAAAAACTGCTCGAAGTTATCAGCAGTTAACTTTAAAAAATATGTACCTAGAAAAGCACATACTGTGGATGCGGCAACTAGTATTGTTGTCTTCATTCTTAAGAGTTGTATGCTACTACAGATCCTGAAGCAAGTGTAATAGAAGAAATAGTTGTATCTTGAGGTACAGTAATCTTAGTTAAAGTATTCAAACTAACAGCAGACAATCCTAAACTAGTCATCAAACTATTACCGTTCTGATCTAGGATAGCACTAACTACAGCAGTAGCGTTAACTACAAAGTATTGAAAGCTTCCTGTTACAGGGCTAGTACCACTAATTACTTTAGAACCTTTTAAACCTACATTGTCTCCAATGCAGCATACAATTGATTCAATGTGACGAAGCCTTCTGGCTTGTTCTTTGAGCAAATCATTATTTTCCATAATTTTATTATCGTTTCGACATTAAGTCCGACCTGAGTCCGAGTTATACAAATTTACTTTATTTAAAAATAAAGTCAAGTTACTTCTTATAAGGCTTAGGACTAACATCCAACCCTTTTCTATCTCCAATTAAGTTCATAAATGGATATGAAAAAGGCGTTGATTCATCTTCTTGACCTGTTTTTATTTTTTCTATTCTTCTTTCAAACCAAACACTTAACTTGTTAGCTCTCACTCCAATTTCTTCTGGAATAGGTTCTCCTCGTTCTACATATCTCAAAGCTTGACTCTCTAAATCCTTCATCTCTTTCTTAAATAACTTTAATTCTTGAGCTAAACGAGTCCTAGTTGGCATATACTCTAAACCTTGATGTTCTTTTGTGTAACGAGTAACAAGTTCTTTAGTATAAGTCTTAGGCGAGTAAGCGTTAAAAGCTCTGTTCTGAAATTCAATAGACTTAGGACCAATAAACATTCCTTTAGCTCCCATTACTTCCATTGCTAATATAGCTAATCCCATTTCTCCTGCTTGCATAGGATGAGTTTTATCCCAGTCTACTTTATTAGAATTTGAACGATATCTATAATAAGGATCTGTAGTAAATAAATCATCACGATCTGTAATGAATTTCTTAAATACACTTGCAGGTCCTAATAAACTCCACAACATCCTATCTGCAAGACCTATACCGTTTGCTTTTTCAGAACCCCAAGTAAATAATGCTTCATTCATTCCCCATAGAGTGAATACACCTTCAGCTTCATTTGCAGTTCTCTTAAGTGCTAAACAAACATAATCTTTCCAATCTGCTTGAGCATCTTCCTCACAGTTTAAAGCAAGAGACATTTGAACGATTAAATTGGCTAGTAAAGTAAACGTAGTAAGCTGGACAGCAAACTGTTTTAAACCTGCCTTATCCACTTCAGAACTGTACTTCCACGTATTATAGAAGTTACCCTGATCATAATAAATAAAGTCTCTTAAGAATCTAGTAGCAGCTATATGAGAACCTACTGTTCTTACTCCAGAACCATAGTGAATAGTCTCTACTCCCCAAGTTGATTTAAGATCAGGTATAATCCACTTCTTTAAGAACATTACTGATCTAAACCATGCATGCTTAGAAGCAGTTGGCTGAGCACTTAAAGCATATATACCCTGTGCTCTTTCATTTGCTAACTGAACATTGTTTCTAATCTTATTTATAAATTTAGGACTAACTTCTACGTTATCTTTAACCTGGATTATACCGTCTTTTAATTCAAAAGCATCTTTAAGTGCTACTGTTTCATCACTGTCTTTTTTCTTTACTCTGTACTTATTTAAGAAAGTATAGGTAGTTACAGCAGCAATATCAAACTCTGTATAATCCCTCAAGGTAGAAACAGATTTCCAGACTTTACCATATTTTGCAAGACCTTTATTATTAATCTCATTTGCTTGGTTAGCAGCTCCCTGTGTTCCTATAAAGTAATCAACTAAAGATAGTCTAAAAGGTTTTGCTCCAAATTGATTATATGCAAGATAAAACTCTTGCGAAATACCAGCAGTATCTGCATGTGCTTTTACTAAGTCAGCAGCAGTAAGATGGTAGAAGCCTAATTGAGAATATATCTTAAGGTGTCCGCTAATCCAGTTTTGTGGTAAGTTTATAAGATTAAGTCCAAGTGTCTTAAATCCTGCAAAACTTGTAACACCACTAATAATAGAATTGGAAGTTTTTTTCCAAGGTGTATCAGACTCTAAGGTTTTACCATACAACTCACGATCAATAAGATCTTTGATTACTTTAGTAGAATCTGTTATACGTTCTCCCTTATCTGTTACTACACTTTCCATAGCAAGAACAGTAGATTGATACTTACGCATCTTTCTGAATCTTTCAGATGAAGTAGCGTAAGAAGCCATAGCAGTCATGATATCATAAGACTGCTGTTCTATAGGAAGAGTACGTGCATAACGATTGAATAGTCTTCTAGACTCTCTCATTACTGGATCGCCAAAAGCATCTACTTGATAAGCTGCACCAAAGATATCTTCCTCATCTGAGAAAGCCTCTCTGTCTCCTGAGAAGAAACTAGTAACATTCTTAAAATAAGTCTTAACAATATTCTGTTTAAGTTTAATTTGATCAATAACTTCTCCAGGTGTCTTTCTCAGTCCTGGAATCAAATCACCTAACTTATCCTTTTGATACAAACCTTCCTGACTTCTGTAATGTAAGTCAGTCATTCTATCAAGAAGTCTTTTACGACTATCAGATAGGTTATCGTAGGCTTGGTTATAGTATTGTCCTCCTGTAATTTCTTTAAATGTAATCTCCCCTGGCTTATAGTTAGGATTTTTAAAGTCTGCATTTACTGCAGCCTTATACCATAAGGAAGAAGGAGCATCTTTTTGTATGTACTTAGGATCGTTAGGTCTAGTAACCCTCCACATAAAGATAGGCTCTACTACCTCTACTGTTGAACGAAGATTAGGATCAAACCTATATTTAGTAATGTGGTTGTTTTTATACCAAGTAGAGTTTTTAAATGCAACATTTACTAATGCTTCAATAGACTTTTGGTCTAAGTCAGGATTTTCTGTCTCTACCTTTGTTCTAATAGCATTTACTTGATGTTCAACTGCAGTATTGTAGTACTCAGAGTTTACGTTAGATTGAAGTCCTTGAAGCTGTTCTATAAGTCCAGACAGTCTAGACTTAGTATCAGTGTCTAATGGACTATCTTGTTTAAGCAAAGCTTTAATATTTTCAATCTCTTGTTCTATTTCTTTTGCTTTTAGTACTTGCTTTTCAGTAACATCAATAGGATCGTAAACTCCATTCTTATCCTTGTTACCTTTTAAAAGGTTAAACAAACTAGAGTACAAGTCTGTAATAGAACCTCTACTACTAAGCAACTCTTGAATCTCGTCTAAGATTTCTTGTCTAGTATCGTAAAACTCCTGAGTGTAAATAGTACGGGTGTGAACTGCAGCCCAGTTATTATAACTTTCTGGAGTAATAAACCCTTTAGCTAACTTAGCTTTTTTATCTGCAAGTACTTTCTCAAATACGTTCTTACTATCGTCAGTTAAAACAAAACTAATTACACTTAAATTTCTTTTGTTTTCTTTCCATCTCTGAATAGCTAAAGCATCTTCGTACTCTTTTCCCGTCTTTAACTCTCCATCTGGAGTATACAAACGTTCCAACTCATTAAGTTCTTTTTCTTTCTCCTTAAGTTGTAAGATAGTATTGTCATCTATTTCTCCTGTTCCAAACTCTTCTCTAATAGCTCCTATCTCTTGATAGATTTTGTTTCTTTTAGCTTTTATATCTTCTGGAAGAAGCTTTTGAATATCATAATACTCTTGTGTAAATGGACGCTCAGTATACTCTTCGTAAAATTGCTTAAGGTCTTGCTCTGCTTGTTCTTTAATCTCACTAGTTTCTCCAAACTCAGCCAAGTAACGTAGTTCAGTAGATCTGTTTATCAACTCTACTTTCTTTACCTTAGTGTTTAAAGATATACCTTGTTGATCTTTTACTAACTGTCCATCTACGATCTTATAAATAGAAGTCTCTCTAATGTAATTTTTATAGAATTCCCTAGGAGTTACAACTGCACTTAGAAATCCTCCTTCTTCTTTGGCAATATCATCCATTAAGTTCTGCCAGTCTTTTGCAATAGGCTTTAGGGTTTCTTGAAACTCGTTATTAATGCCCCTAATGTATTGAGAAACCATTTGTATGGTTGCATTCTTAGTAGACATAGCAGAGTTAAATGCACTAAACCAAGAAGAATTTTTTACTATCCAATCGTTATTTGATATGAATTTTTTAATATTTTCAGGAGTAGGAACAGAGCTGTCTCTCCTCTCCTCTAACTCAGTAATCCTCTTAAGTATTTTAGGAGTCTGTTGTCTAGACTTTAACTTAGCAATATCTTCGTTAAAGGATTTCTCAATAGCCTCACGTTGAAGAGCAAGACTATCAGATAATTCTGACACTACTGGATCTAATATAAGTGCAGCATGACGTTCTTTAATGTTAGTAATTGCAAGTTTAGCTGTAACAAAGTTTTTTAGGAAAGCATTCTTAGCTGTTTCCTCTCTATACATCTGTCTTGCTTTTTCTGTAGAGATTAACTCACTAAACTTTTCTAGGTGCTTTTCAAAAGACAAAGCTTGTCTGTAAGCTCTGTCTATATCTCCTAGTTTTTTTCCTGAAGGTATATTAGGATCTTCCGCTAAGTTATCAATGTGTCTTAGTAGTCCAGTTAAATAATAACCACTATACTGCATGTAATCTGCTAACTCTAAAACAGAAGCAGCTACATCTTCTTTAGTAACTATATCTTTTATTTCATTTATAGCACTCAATGCCCTTTGTAGAGACTCTGTTCCTAGACCTAAGTACTTGTTGGTGTCTAGAATCTTCTTA
>Ga0247723_1000333_pt1 | contig 32284 bp, 57 predicted proteins | sample MSEWelMarce5H_FC_FD_189079 | JGI IMG/M metagenome (GOLD analysis project Ga0247723, IMG submission 189079) | Subsurface sediment microbial communities from gas well in West Virginia, United States - MSEEL Well Study Marcellus 5H_FC | ecosystem: Environmental > Terrestrial > Deep subsurface >... | reverse complement strand
CTCTTTGTATCAATATGGTCAAAAGGTTATTCGTGGTGAATATGATGACCCATCTTTTTTTATGGCTTGGTGGGAAGCATCTCTTGAATCAGACCACCGTGACCCTGAGACTTGGAAACTTGCCAATCCTGCATTTGGTGATTTGAACTCTATTGAAGATTTTGAATCTGCTGTTAAGAGAACACCTGAAGCTGAGTTTCGTACTAAGAGAACTAACGCTTGGGTTTCATCTCAAACAGCGTGGTTGCCTAATGGCGCTTGGGAATCAAGAATTATCAAGAAAGATATTGATAAAGATGTTCCAGTTATTTTAGGTTTTGATGGTTCGTTTTCTGGTGATGCTTCTGTAATTATGGGTGTAACTATTGAGGATGAACCTCACGTCTTTCTTGTAGAGGCTTGGGAAAAACAACCAAACGATTCTGATGAATGGCGAGTTGATTCTTTAGAAGTTGAAAACGCAATCATTGAAGCGTGTCAAAGATATAACGTTAAAGAGATTGCTTGTGACCCTTTCCGTTGGCAGAGAAGTATGCAAGTTTTACAAGATGCTGGTTTACCTGTTGTTGAATGGCCCTCAACTTCTGCTGCTCGTATGATTCCAGCTTGCGCAAAGTTTTATGATGCAGTTGTTGGGGAAAAACTTACGCAAGATGGTTCACCTCTTTTAACAAGACATATCTCAAACGCTGTTGTAAAGATAGACAGACTTGGGCCAAGGATTGTTAAAGAACACAGAGGCTCACCTAGAAAGATAGATGCCGCAGTTGCTAGTATCATTGCTTTTGATAGGGCAACAGTTTCACGCAATGATTCTGAACCTCTAGTTCCAGAATTTTTCTTTTAGGAGATTTTTTGATTCCATCAATCATCCAAGCAATCGGACTTCTAGTAGTTTCTTTTGGTATTGGACTTATATATGTTCCAGCAGGTATAACAGTATTAGGTGTTTCTTGTGTTTTAGTCGGTCTTGCGCTTGAGAGAGGTAAATAATGTTAGGTAATCTTTTCGGTCAAAACGAAAATCGCGCAATATCATTTCAATCTATTTGGGGTGCAGGCGATACTTTCGCTTTTACAACTGAGTCAGGCGCAAATATAGACGAATCAACGTCTATGAGTATTGGTGCTTTTTACGCTTGTGTTCTTTTAATTTCTGACACTATTTCAACACTTCCAGTTGATGCTTATATTCGTAGAGATGGAAGTCGTGTTCCTTATCGCCCAAGACCTGATTGGGTTGTTAAACCAGATGTAAGTTTATTAAGAAGCGAACATTATCAACAAGTTCTTATTTCACTTTTACTTGATGGCAACTCTTTCACTCGTATTTATCGTGATGGTCGTGGAGATGTTGCAAACCTTGTTTGCCTTGACCCTTTAAGAGTACAAGTTCAAAGAAATCCTAGAACTCGTGAAATTGAATATTTAATTGACAACGGTGAAGCAGGTGTTGTTCCTGCAAGAGATATGTTGCACATTACTGAAATCCGTAAACCTGGTGCATTGCGCGGTACTTCAAGAGTTAATGAATTAAAAGAAAACCTAGGACTTGCTTCAGCGTTGCAATCATTCGCTGCACGTTTCTTTGGTCAAGGTGCAACTACACAAGGAATCATTGAGTTCCCTGGTGCTTTAACTCGCGAGCAAGCTAAAGATTTACAAGCAGGATTTGATAATGCACATAAAGGCTATAAAAAATCACACAAGACTGGTGTTCTTTCTGCTGGTGCTAAATATGTTAAAACTGGTGTAAATCCTGACGAAGCACAAATGCTTGATTCACAGAAGTTTGTTGTTGAATCAATAGCCAGAATGTTCCGTGTACCACCTCATATGATTGGTGTTACAACACCTGGTGCGCAATCTTATGCCTCAGTTGAACAAAACAATATTCAGTTTGTTGTTCATACTTTAAGACCATACATTGAAAAAATTGAATACGCTTACTCAATACTTTTACCAACAGAAGCATTCTTAAAGTTCAACGTTGATGGATTACTTCGCGGTGATTACACAACAAGAATTCAAGGTTACTCAATTGGTTTACAAGCAGGTTTTTATTCCGTAAATGACGTTCGCAGATTTGAGGACTTAAGACCTGTTGATGCAGGAGACCAATTCCGTGTACCTCTAGCAAATATTAACTTGGCTGAAGCAGATGTTGTTGAACAAGACAAACGTGTCCAAATGGCTACAAGACTTGTACAAACAGGCTTTGACCCAGCAAGCGTTCTTTTAGCTCTTGGACTCCCAGCAATCACACACACAGGTGTTCCATCTACACAATTACAACAGGTTGCCCAAATTGATGCACAAGACCCAGCAAGTGTTTACAAGGTAGATTAAATGGGGCAATTACTTTCAGGTCAATTGGCTGTCGGTACAGCAGCAACAAGAATTGATGGTCAGTCAAATAATCCTGTAATTTTACATATTCATAACAATGACAACACAGATAATCTTTACATTGGAAACGAATCTGTAAGTTCTACTACAGGAATGATTATTCCTAAATTAGATTCTATTGAACTAACTTTGCATCAAGGAAATACAATTTGGTGCATATCAACAAAAAATAACCATTCTGTTAGTTGGATTGCGCAGGTTCTCTAATGCCTTATTTCATAACTGATTCATCACCTGACTGTTCAGGCTGGGCAACAATAAAAGAAGATGGCGAAGTTATTGGTTGCCACACAACTAAACAAGATGCAATTGACCAGATGGTTGCTGTTTCTATTGCTGAAGAAATTGAACCAGGTGGAGAACGTGCTAAACCAGATGAATTAAAAGAGGGCGATTTTGTATCTTGGAATTCTAGTGGTGGTCGCGCTCGTGGTCGTATCGAATATGTTATGAAAGAGGGAACTCTTGGTGTTCCTGAATCAGATTTTTCTATTAAAGCTACACCTGATGACCCTGCTGCTTTAATCAGAATTTATAGACCACAAGGTAATGGTTGGAGTGAGACAGAAACTTTAGTTGGTCACAAATTTTCTACATTAACTAAGATTGATGATTTACCTGAGAACACTTCAGATGATGACCAAGAACGTCAAGTAAATATAGCTCCACCAGCTTATATGCGTGAAGCTGCTCGTAAAGGTCTTGAATACAATCGTCAAGGTTTTGGTGGAGACGGTTTAACTGATAAAACTAAACAAGAAGCAAGAGATATGGCTGATGGTCGTGTGTCTGAGGATAAGTGGCGCAGGATTGCTCCTTGGATTGCTCGTCATCTTGTTGATTTAGATGCGCCAAAGAATAGTAATTCTGATGACCCAGAATATCCTGGTGCTGGGCTTGTAGCTCATTTACTTTGGGGAAGTGGCCCATCCAAACTTGCAGCGCAAAGAACTTTAGATTATGCCCAAAAAGTTGTTAATCAATTAGATGCCGAAGAAAATAAATCTAGGTGGTTAAGTATCAATGTAAAATCAAATAAGACAGATAAGGAAAACAACGTGAATAAAGTTGAAAGACGTATTAAAACAGATGTTGATTTTGAATTAAGAGTTGAAAACGCTGAAGCAGATGGTATGAGATTTACTGGTTATGCCGCAGTATTTAACAGCGACTCTGAGCCACTTCCTTTTATCGAACGAATTATGCCAAACGCTTTCAAACGTTCACTTAAATCACGCAACGAAGTAAAACTTTTCAAGAATCATAATATGGATGAAGTGCTTGCATCTACTCGCTCAAAAACTTTAAGACTTACAGAAGATTCAAAAGGTTTGCTTGCTGAAGCAACTTTGCCTGATACAACAGCAGGTCGAGATTTGGCTGTGCTTATGAAACGTGGAGATGTTCACGCAATGTCTTTTGGTTTCTCAGTACCATCTGGCGGAGACTCTTGGTCTGCTGATGGAACAACAAGAGAATTAAAAGAAATTCGTTTACACGAAGTTTCTATTGTTACAGGATTTCCAGCATACGAAGCAACAACTGCTTCAGTTCGTTCATTAGATACCTTGGCACAAGTCCTTGGTATGGATGCCGATATGTTGGATTTTGTTATTGGAAAACTTGAGGATGGCGAACCATTATCAGGTGACCAAGCAGATTTAATAATAGAAATTGTTTCAAAATTACGAAAGGACTCACCAATGGCTGATGCGCAACCTATTGAGCCAATCTCAATGATTGACGAAATCGTGAAAGACGAACTAGCTTCACTAGAAATCAAACGTAAGCATCTTGATTTACTTTTCAAGGCGACTCACAATGGATAAGGCAAAAGTTAAAGACGCAATTCTTAAAACAGCAGGTTATCCAGAAGCAGGAATCATTGCTGATTTAGCAGATGCTATGGCTGAAGCTGTAATCAATATTGATAAACCTGTTGAAACAAAAAAGTTTGAACCTGTTAAAGAAACAAGAATTCAAGAAGTAAAAGAGATACGTTAAAAGTTTGTTAGACTAATGGTGGTTGCGTGGATGCCACCACCATTTTTACTGTCGAGTGAGCCTCGCAGATTACATAAACACAAATCAATCCTATAAGGAGATTCAGAATGTCTGAATACATTAAACAACAGCACGAAGCACGTCAAAATGCTTGGGCAGAAGCCAAAGCACTTCTTGACGGAGCAGCAGCAGAAAAGCGCGATTTAACTGCTGAGGAAAATGCAAAATACGAACGTATTTCTGCTGACCTAGATTCACGCGCAAAGGTAATCGAAACCTTAAAAGCAGATGCAGAACGCGAAATGCGCGCTGCTGAAGCAATGAAAGGTTTAGAAAACCAAGCACGCCCAGTTGCAGAAGTACGCAACGAAAAAGATGATGCAGAAGCAATCCGTGCTATGGCACGCGGTGAAATCCGTTCATACGATTTCGAAAAGCGTGATGTAACTAAGGGTTCAACTGGTTCACCAGTTCCAACTTCTTTCTATAACCAAGTAATTATGTTGGCTAGAACAGTTGGCCCAATGCTAGAAACCTCAACCATCTTGAATACAGCAGGTGGCGAAAACCTACAAATTCCATCATTGAGTGCATACTCAACTGGAACTGTAACTTCAGAGGGCAACGCAATCGGAGAATCTGACCCAACATTCAACAACTTCGTAACTCTTGGTGCATTCAAGTACTCATTCTTGACCCAAGTTTCACGCGAATTGATTGAAGATGCTGGCGTAGATATTCTTGGTTTCTTAGCAACTCAAACAGGTAACGCAATGGGTTACGCAGTAAACGCTGCATTAACTACAGGTACAGGTACTGTAGAACCAAATGGTCTAGTCAATAGAGCAGGTTCTGCTGTAACTGGAACTGCATTAAATCCAACTGCTGATAACTTGATTGACCTTGTTTACAGCATTGACACAATGGGTCGTAGACTTCCTGGAACTGGTTTCCAAATGAATTCTTCATCTATTGCAAACGTGCGTAAGTTGAAAGATAACGCTGGACAATACTTGTTCACACCATCTCTTTCAGCAGATGCTCGCGACTTGCTACTTGGATACCCAATATTCGAAAACCCAGCAATGGCATCAGCAGCATCAGCAGCCAAGCCAGTTATCTTCGGTAACTTGCCAAGCTACTATGTTCGCCAAGTTGGTGGATTGAAGTTAGACCGTTCAGATGATTTCGCTTTCTCATCTGATTTGGTAACTTTCCGTGCAACATTCCGTGTTGATGGAAACTTAATCCAAACAAGTCACGTTAAATACTTCAAGTCAGCAAACTCCTAATCCGAGTCTGATTTGAAAAATCGTCTGGGACACGGAGCGCAGGCCGTGTCTCAGACATAACTCGTCTCCCATCTGTAATAAGGTGGGAGACACCCTGCGTTCTTATGGAGTCCTGCGTGAATCGTGAACAAAAAAGAGCTTTAGCAAAACAAAACAAAAATGTACAAAATGTTGTACAACACCCAAGACGAATACTCTGGGTTTCTAATGCACCTTGGGCTGCGACTGGTTATGGTCAGCAAACTGCTCAAGCGATAACAAGACTTAAAGCAGATGGCAATGAAGTTGCTGTTGCTGCAAACTATGGTTTAGAGGCATCTGCAACTATGTGGAACTCTCCTGCTGGTGGAATCCCTGTTTATCCAAGAGGGATGGAGCAATGGTCTAATGATGTTATTCCTGCACATATGCACGATTGGTCTCAACGTGATAAAGATGCTGAACATTTGTTGATGACTTTGTTTGATGTTTGGGTTTTCAAAGGTGAAAAGTGGGCAGAGTTCCCTGTTGCTTCTTGGACTCCGATTGACCACGTTCCTGCACCACCTGAAGTTGCTGCTTGGTGTCGTTTACCTTTTGTTTATCCAATTGCTATGAGCGAATTTGGTAAAGCAATGTTAGAGAATGTTGGAATTGAATCTTGGTATGTTCCTCACGGAATTGAAAAAGTTTTCAAACCAACTCCAACTTTCAAAACAATAAATGGCGATACTTTTACTGGTCGAGAATTTATGAAAATTAGTAAAGATAAATTTATTGTTGGAATGAATGCAGCCAATAAAGGTGTGTCACCTGTTCGTAAAGCGTTTGGTGAAAATCTTTTGGCTTTTTCTATGTTTGCTAAAAAGTATGATGATGCAGTTTTGTATTTGCATACTGACCCATCTGGTTCTATGGGTGGAATTAGATTGACTGATTTAATTTTGTCTTGTGGTATTCCACTTGAGAAAGTTATTTTCCCTGATGCTTATTTGTTAAGAGCTGGAATAAATCAAGAAATTCTTGCAGCCATATATTCTGATATTGATGTTTTATTAGCAACAAGTATGGGTGAGGGTTTTGGTATTCCGACTGTTGAAGCGCAAGCGTGTGGTACTCCTGTTATTGTTTCCGATTTTGCTGCTTCTGCTGAACTTTGTGCAGAAGATGGTTGGAAAATTGGCGGTCAGCCTTATTGGGATGCGCCACAGAAGTCTTGGTTTCATATTCCATCTGTTCCAGAAATAGTTGATGCTTTAACACAGGCGTATAACAGAGGTCGTGGTACTTCTCAAAAGGCTGTTGATTTTGCTAAGCAATATGATGCTGATTTAGTTTACGAAAAGCATTGGAAACCTACTTTAGACAGCATATTTGCCAGAGTGGCTTCTGATGCCTCTAAAAAGGCTTAAAAGGGCAAAATTAACGAACTTAATGATTGGGGATAAGTAACTTGATACCAGCAATGATTGTGCCTGTTTTAACAAGATATGACCTATTAGACAGGATGATTGGGTCAATTAACTATGCAGTTAAAGACTTAATCATTATTGATAATGGGGCAAAACAGACTGATTGGTCACCAACTTGGAATCAATGGGTGTCAAAAATCTGGCATTTGAAGTTTCCAAGCAATCTTGGTGTCCCTGTTTCTTGGAATCTTGGAATTAAATCACTTCCTAACAGCGATTACTGGTTAATTGCAAACTTTGATATTGAATGGGGTGGCGATTCATTAAAACTTTTTGCTGAAAAATCAAATCCTCATACATTATTGCTTTCTAATGGAAGTCCTGAATGGTGCGCTTTTAGTCTTGGGTCAAAAGTTGTTCAAAAGGTTGGACTATTTGATGAATCTTTCGTTCCAGCCTATTTTGAGGACACAGATTATGAACGCAGAGCCGAATTTGCTGGTTGTAACATAGAACGTTCATTTATTCCTGTTGCTCACGACAATTCTTCAACACTTAAAGCTGGATTTCATAGAGAAAACGATTTAAGTTTTGCAGCAAACAGTCAATATTTCACTTCAAAGATAAATAATCAAGATTTTTCTGAGGGTAAATGGGATATTAAACGAACCAGACAATTAGGTTGGCACATTTGAGCCATCAAGAACAGGTAAATTTTTTTACAAACGTATTTAACAAACATAAAGATAAATTTATTGATAAAAACATAATTGAAATTGGTTCTTTGATAATAAATGGTTCATTAAGAGATATTTTTTTACAGCCTAAAAGCTATCTTGGCGTAGATATTGGCGCAGGCCTTGGAGTTGATTTAATTTCAAGAGGTCACGAAGTAGAATTTCCTAATGATTCTTTTGATGTAGCTTTATCTGCTGAATGTTTTGAACACGACCAACATTGGGTGCAAACTTTTCAAAAAATGATTGATTTAGTAAAACCAAAAGGAATGATTGTTTTTAGTTGTGCTACAACTGGGAGAGCAGAGCACGGAACGCTTGCAACTGACGCTGGGTCAAGCCCTTTTACTATCAACTATTATCGGAATCTAACTCAAGACGATTTTGAAAAACATTTTGATTTTGATGACTTATTTGTAGAATATGGTTTTGGAGTAGACCCTAATCACCACGATTTATATTTTTGGGGTCAGGTTTCTTAGTCTAAACTAGGGCTAAGACTTAGGAGTTATTTTGGCTATAACAAATGGCTATGCCTCACTCAACGAAGTGAAAGCAGCCTTACGCATCACAGACTCTATTGACGATTCTCTTTTAGAGATGGCAATTGAATCTGCATCAAGACTTATAGACGGATATGCAGCACGCCAATTTTATTCATCTGGAACTGCTACAAGATACTTTGTTGCCCAAGATGATTTTGTTGTAGAAGTAGACGACCTTGCAAATGGAACAGTAACAATCACAACAGCTCAAGACGCTGATGGTGTTTTTGATACAACTTGGGGAACTGATGATTACCAACTTGAACCTTTGAATGGTGTTCTTGATGGCATTCCTTGGCCTTTCACAACAATCCGTGCTGTTGGCGACTACCTATGGCCTATTGAGGGTGGAGAAGCGTTAATCAAAGTTCAAGGAACTTATGGTTGGCCATCTGTACCTATCGCAATTAAACAGGCTTGCGTTATCCAGTCATCAAGGATTTACAAACGTTTAGACAGTCCATTAGGTGTTGCAGGCTTTGGCGACCTTGGTGCTATCCGTGTTTCATCACAACTTGACCCAGACGTTGCACAACTTGTAATGCCTTACAGAAGATTGAGAAACTTTATTTAATGGCATCCGTATCCTCAATTAGAACTGGTCTTGCAACAAGACTTGGAACTATTACAGGTTTGAGAACTTCAGCTTTTATGCCAGATAATCCAAATCCACCTATTGCTGTTGTTATGCCATCAAGTGTTTCTTATGACGATACTTTCAAAAGAGGAATGCAGACTTATGTTTTCAATGTCCTTGTCATTGTTGGCAGGGTAGATGAAAGAACTGCGCAATCAAATCTTGATGCCTATGTTTCAAGCACAGGCACTTCAAGCATCAAACGAGCAATTGAGGGTGACAAAACTCTTGGTGGAGTTGTGTTCGATACAAGAGTTAGTGAGATGAGAAACTACGGCCAACTACCTGTTGGTGAGGTAACATATCTAACAGCAGAGTTTACAGTTCTTTGCTACGCAGACTAGGAGTAATAACAAATGGCAAAATTTGCTGCAACAGACTATGATGTCAAAATCAATGGTTCAGATTTCTCTGTAAATCTTAACTCAGTTGAATTGTCACAAGAGGCTGACGATTTAGAGACCACAGCTTTTGGTTCGACTTGGAGAACCAGAATCGGTGGATTAAAACAAGCATCACTAACACTAAACTTTATGCAAGATTTCGGTGCAGGTTCAGTTGATGCAACACTTAACCCATTACTAGGTTCAATTGCAACAGTTGTAATCAAACCTACAAGTGGAACAGTAACTGCAACAAACCCAACTTACACAATGACAGCATTGGTAACCCAATACTCACCATTCGCATCAAGCGTTGGCGATATTGCTACACTTTCTGTTACTTGGCCTGTATCTGGCTCAGTAGTTCGCGGAACTGCTGCGTAATTAAAAAAGGAAACAAATGAAAATCAACCTGCGCGTGAATTACAATGATGGTAATTCTAAAGAAATAGTTTGTTCAGCAAGAGACTTAGTTGCGTTTGAAGAAAAGTACAGCAGGTCGGTAGCGAAACTCGAATCAGAGTTCAAACTTACTGACCTGCTTTTTCTTGCTTGGCATTCTGAGAAAAGAACCAATGCAACTAAAAAAGAATTTGATAATTGGTTAGACGAAGTTGATGAAATTGGTGTAAGCGACTCAGACCCAAAATAAAGCCGCTCGGAGAAAACTCTGAGCATTGGTATATCGCTTATTTGGCCTGTGAAACTGGGATTGCTCCCTCTTTGCTTTTACAAGAGTCTGACCGTATGCTTTTCACATTAGGAATGTACTTGCGTTGGAGAGCATCCGAACAAAATAAGAGGTAATTGTGGCTATTGGGCTTTCAACGGAAGTTCGTGGTCTCCGAGAAACCTTAATTGAACTCAAAACATTAGACAAAACTTTATATGACCAATTAAATTCTGACATTAAAAATTATTCTTTACCTTTTGCTAAAGGAATTGAAAACGCTTTACCTAAATCTGTTCCTCTTTCTGGTTTTACTCATAGTGGTGAAACCGCTTTTAGGTCATCTGATAATAAAACTGAAGTTAAAACTGGTAGAAAAAAACCTAGAGGAAACACACCAACAGCTTTATTAAAAGTTGTCGTTAAAGGTCGTGGATTGGCTATCGCTGATATGGCTGGTAGAAAGAAAACTACTGGTCGTTCATCTGGTCGTTCTAAGCCATCTGCTCGCAGACCAACTGGTTACAGAATAAATGGTCAAGGCACAGCATTGATTCGTAACTTAAATAACATTCACGGGGCATCTCGTTTCGTTTGGCCTGCCGCTTTGAAAAATCAAAATTTGATTGATAATAGTATTGAACGTTCTTTACAAGAAGCATCTGCAAAGGTGAACCGAAACTTATTGGTGGTTAAATAATGGCAATTATTGTCCCGATTCTCACGCAATTTGATGATAAAGGAATCAAGTCTGCTGTAAGAGAATTTGAAAGAGCTAAAACCAGCTTAGGTAAGTTCGCTGCTGTTGGTGAGGGTTTCAAAGCAGTAGGAACAAGTCTTACAAGAAACGTCACACTTCCTTTGGCTGTTGCAAGCGCTGGTATATACAAACTTGTTCAAGCAGGTTCAACACTTCAAGAATCTATTTCTAAAACTAACGCTGTATTTGGTGCTAATGCCAGAGAAGTTCAAGATTGGTCAAGAACAACAAGTGCCGCTTTTGGTGTTTCACAACAACAAGCACTTGAAGCTGCTGGAACTTACGGAAACCTTTTCAGAGCATTTGGTCTTGGTTCAAAACAAGCACAAGATATGTCACAAAATCTTGTTGAACTTGCAGCAGATATGGCTTCCTTTAACAACGTACCAATTGATGACGCATTAACTGCATTACGTTCAGGTCTATCAGGTGAAACTGAGCCACTAAAACGTTTCGGTGTTGCTCTAAATGATGCACGTCTAAAAGAAGAAGCATTAAGACTTGGTTTAATTGAAACTACTTCTGGAACTTTACCTATTGCTATCAAATCGCAAGCAGCTTATTCTCTAATTTTGAAAGACACAGCATTACAACAAGGTGACGTAGCAAGAACCTCTGAGGGTTTTGCTGCTCAAATGAAATTCTTACAAGCTGAAGTTTCTAACGTTAAAGCCCAACTTGGTACTGCATTACTTCCAGTCGTTCTTCAATTTGTTGATGTTTTAAGAGAAGATGTCATTCCTCTAGTCCAACGTTTTGCTGACTTTATGACAAACCTAAATCCTAAATTTATTGAAGTCGGTCTCAAAATTGGTTTATTTGTTGCCGCTGTTGGCCCATTGCTATTTATTTTTGGAAGTTTAATTGGCTCTATAAAAACATTTATTGAAGTTTTCAAAATTCTTAACTTAACATTTTTGTTAAGCCCTGTTGGTTTAGTAATCGCAGGACTTGTTGCTCTATCAATAGTTGTTATTAGGGCTTGGAAAACCTCTGACACATTCCGTCAAGGAATAGCCAAACTAGGAAACGCATTCATTGGATTCGTTGAGGGTGCAATAAATTACGCAATCAAAGGTTTGAATTTCTTTATACAAACTATAAACAAAGTCATCAGAGGCTTAAAGTTCTTTGGTGTTGATATTGAAGAAATCGGTGAAATATCAGAAGTAGCTTTTGGTCGTTTATCTTTTAGCGCAGTTGAAGCCAAAAACTCAATGGGTGCTTTAGCAGCACAAACAGATACTTTAGGTATGAACGTTGCTGACCAAGTTGTTCCAGCCATTGACGATATGAATCAAGGATTAAACGAATCTTCTACTGCTATGGACAAGGCTAAAGATGCTGCGAAAAAAGCCGCTCAAGTTATTGTTGATAATCTTGAGGATTCTTTACGAAAAGCAGAGTCAGCTCTTGAAGATGTTAAAGGCAAGTTTAATGATTTCAAAGGCGCGATTGGAAGCACAATCACGGGTATTTTGAATTTTGGTAAAGCAGCCGAATCTGAGGATTTCTTAAAAGGACTTGCAGACCAAGCAACTCAAGCTACTGCGTTTGCTGACAAAGTAAAACAACTTGTTGTTCTTGGCTTAAACGAACGTGCTATCCGTCAAGTATTAGATGCTGGTTTTGAGGCTGGTTCTAAGATTGCTGACAGCATCATTATTGGTGGTTCAACTGTTGTTGAGCAAATAAATACTCTTGTTGATTCCGTGTTTACTGTTGCTGACCAAGTTGGTGAATTTGGTGCTGTTGCTTTCTATGATGCTGGTGTTAAACAAGCAGAAGCAATGGTTGCTGGAATCAAAGCAGAATTAGAAAGAGCAAAAGCAGAACTGAAACTTGTTGTTGAAACTCTCCCAACAGGCGCAACACCAACAGCACCATCTACTGATACAGGCGCAGAATCGCGTAAAACTGATACAGGAACAAAATTACAACCAGGAAAACTTTTAACCTCTACACAATTTGCTAAAGCAGCAAATGTTTTGAAAACCTCTGGAACTGCTGCTGCTTCTTATACGGCTTTAGCTTATGCCTTACAAAATAAAACTGTTCGAATGGCTAAAGGTGGAATTGTTACAGGCCCAACTAACGCACTTATCGGTGAAGCAGGCCCAGAAGCCGTTATTCCTCTATCTGGTGCTAACTCAGCAAAAATGGGTAGCACTTTTAACATAGTTGTTAATGCAGGTATTGGTACTTCTGGCGCACAAGTTGGTAAAGAAATTGTTGATGCTATCCAAAAATACGAACGCTCATCTGGTCAAGTTTTCGCTAGGTCATAAATGAGTCTGCCATCAAAACGCATTGAAATTGAAATAGACCCAAATGCAGGCTTACAACCTTTTTTTACTTTAGATTCACCAACATTAGGTGTATTAGATTCACCTGATGCAATTCTTGGTGGTTTAATTTGGGCTGATGTAACGCCTTATGTTATTGGTTATTCAACCAATCGTGGTTCAAGTCGTTTACTAGATAGATATAACTCTGGTTTGGCTTCGGTAGTTTTTGACAACACAACTCGTCTTTTTGACCCATTAAATACTGCAAGCCCATATTCTGAACAACTTTTACCTAGGCGTGGTTTAAGGATATTTTCAGGTGGTTCTGCTGTTTATCAAGGAATTGTTCAAGATTGGAATTTGGCTTACAACCCTAGTGGAGATAACACAACTACTGCTGAAGTTGCTGACAAATTTTCACTTTTAGCTCAACAAACTATGACTGCGCATACAGCTGTTGTGCAAAATTCTGGAGATAGGGTTAATTCTGTTCTTTCCAGACCTGAAGTTGATTGGTCTTTAGTTGAAAGAAACATTGATACGGGTCAATATCAAATGCAGGCAGATGTTGTTGATAATGGAACAATTGTTTTAGATTATTTGAATCAAGTGACTCAAAGTGAGCAAGGTTCTTTATTTATAGGTAAGAATGGTTACTTGAATTTTCAAGATGCTTCTGTTGGCCCAAGCAGTACAGGTGCAGTATCTTTTGCTGACGATAGTTCTGGAATAAAGTTTACTGATTTATCTGTTGTTTATGGTTCTGAATTGCTTTACAACAGAATATCTTTAACAAGACTTGGTGGGGCAAGCCAGATTGTTGATGATTTAACTTCTCAAGCATTTTATGGAATTACAACTTATGAAATTGATAATTTATTAAACAATTCTGATGTTGATGTAGCAAATATTGCTGATGCTCTTTTAGCAAAATATGCAAACCCAGAATACAGATTTGATTCAATTTCAATTGAATTAGCAGAATTAACAACAGGACAACAAAATCAAATACTAGGCTTAGAACTTACAGATATTGTAAAAATTAAATTTACACCTAACAACATTGGTTCTCCTATTGAAAAATATGCTCGAATTATTGGCATTAGTCATAATGTTGGTAACTTTACTCATAAAGTAAGTTTGAATCTCGATACTTTGGATTTTGCTCCATTTGTTCTTGATGACCCTGTGTTCGGTGTTCTAGGTGGAACAATAGGAACAACTTTGTATAACGATTCAACTCTAACTTATGACGATTTGCTAACATATAATGGAAACACCACTACGATTACAGGATACTCACTTGGCTAATTTTCCTACTTCTTTAGATAATTTTACTAATCCAATTTCAACAGATAACTTAAATAACCCGTCTCATTTTTTACAACACGCTGATGCAAATGACGCAATTGAAGCCGTAGAAGCCAAAATAGGTATTGGGACAGCAACAGCCGCTTCTGCTACTAGCGGTCAAGTTTTGATGGCCAGAACTGGTGGTACTTCCGTTTGGGCAAATGTTGGCACGGTTACAAATGGTTTAGTTTCAGGTGGAACTGTGACTGGCGCTTTTATCTCAGGTGGTACAGCATCTAATCCTATGTTTGTTGCTCCAGAAGAAACTGTAAACATTGTGGCGACAGCTTCATCTGGAACTGTAAACACAGACTTTTTAACAGCAGGTGTCACTTTTGCAACTGCTAACGCAACAGCAAACTGGGTTGTAAATATAAGAGGTAACTCTGGTACAACACTTGATTCTTTACTTACTGTCGGTCAAGCAATTTCTCATACTTATTTGAATACAAATGGTGGTACAGCTTATTACCCAACTGCTTTTAGAATTGATGGAACAGCAATTACTCCTCGTTGGCAAGCAGCAGGCACTCCTAGTTCTGGAAATACTAATTCTGTTGATGCTTATGCTTTTACTGTAATTAAAACTGCCTCTACTCCTACTTACACAGTTTTGGCTTCGCAGACAAGATTTGCCTAATGCCATTAACAGCAACTTTTGGTGCAGTATCTTCAAGAAATTTTGGTTTTCAAGGTTCTTCTAAAAAGTTAGCACCTACTTCTGTTGAATATCTTGTAATTGCTGGTGGTGGTGGAGGAGGGCAAGGCAGAGGTGGAGGTGGAGGTGCTGGTGGATATTTAACAAATACAACAAGCATTTCTGTTAGTACTAATTACACAATAACCGTTGGTGGTGGTGGCGCAATTGCTACTCAAGGAAGCAATTCTGTTTTTTCTAGTGCAACTGCTACAGGTGGTGGTCGTGGTGGCTCACATACCAATAATGACAATGGTGGTGCTGGTGGTTCTGGTGGTGGCGCTGCAATGAACTATTCAAATTTAATTTTTACTGGTGGTAATCCTACGGCTGGACAAGGTAATGCTGGAGCAGGTTCAGGAAATCAAGGTTCTGATGACCCTAGAAATACTGGTGGTGGTGGTGGTGCTATGGCACAAGGTACTAGGGGTGCTGGTACAACAACAAGACCTAGTGGTGGAATTGGTTTACAACTTGGAATAACAGGTGTAAATACTTATTACTCTGGTGGTGGAGGAGGCGCAAGAGGTGGAACTGATAGAACTTCTGCTGGTGCTGGTTATGGTGGTAATGGTGGTGGGGGTCAAGGTGAAGGTGATTTAGTTGGAAGTAATGGAACGGCAAATACTGGTGGTGGTGGAGGAGGCGCAGAAGGTGGTGGTTTTAGTGGTGGTTCAGGAATTGTGATTATTGCTTATGAAGATAGATTTGCTGATTTAGTTAGTATTGGTGCTGGATTAACTTATACAAAAGACACTTCAACAAGGGCAGGATATATTGTATATAAATTTACTGCTGGAACTGGAACTGTGAGTTGGTAATGGCGCATTACGCTTTTTTAGATGAAAACAATATTGTTACAGAAGTTATAACAGGTCGTAATGAGGATGAAGTAATTGCTGGCATTTCTGATTGGGAACAATTCTATGGCGACTTAAAAGGTCAAAAATGTGTGAGGACTTCTTATAATGGTTCTATCAGAAAGAATTATGCTGGCATTGGTTTCTTTTATGATGAAAATTTAGATGCTTTTATTTCACCAAAACTTTTTGAGTCTTGGGTATTAAATTTAGATACTTGTCAATGGGAAGCCCCAATAGAAAAACCTACAGATGAAAAATTTTATTTGTGGAATGAAACACTTAAAAATTGGGTAGAGATACCCCTATAATAAGAACATAGAAAAGGAAAATAATGGCTGGTTTAGGTAGAAAAACGTTTGTTGCTGGAGATATTTTAACTGCAGCTCAGGTTCAAGGTTATTTGCAAGACCAATCGATAATGGTTTTTGCTTCAAGTGCAGCAAGAAGTTCAGCAATACCAACCCCATCACAAGGAATGTTCTCATACCTAACTGCCGATTCCACGTTATATACCTATAATGGAGTTGCTTGGGTAGCCTTTACCTCTGGTGGCGGCGGTTCAAGTGGTTTTGAATCTAATTTTCTTTTGATGGGAGCATAAGTGCCAACAACTTACAAAGTTTTAGGTCAGCTTGCTGCAGCATCTGCTGTTGCCGCAACTGAGACAATTTATCAAGCAGGAACAGCATCTGGAACAGCAACACAAACTGTTGTTTCAACTGTATCTGTTTGCAATCGTGGAACAGCATCAACTACTTATCGTCTTGCTGTAAGACCTGATGGAACAGCAGTTAATAATCAACATTATCTTGTTTATGATGCCACTATTCCAGCAAACGATTCTGTATTTTTAACACTTGGTATTACTCTTGATGGCGCAGACATTTTGGCTGCCTATGCAGGAAATGCAAGTTTAACTTTTAATGCATTTGGTTCTGAAATAACTGCTTAACAGGAGTTCTGAATATGCCAATGTTTAGAACAACTGAACAGATATTTAAGGGCGGTTTAGTTTTTGATGATAACTGGCTTGATGTTCCAGAGGGTCATTTTGATTATCCAATGCCTGATGGGTTTTGGAATCCTAAACAAGAAATAAAAGTTGAAGATGTTGATTTCTGGGAAGTCATTAAAGAATCTGGTGGGGGCAATGGGATTTATGCAGCCTACCAACCTTATGCAGAAATTTATTTAGTGAGGCATCACGATACTTTAGTTGAAGTTTTTTCAGGCAAAAATGCTAATTTGAGGGCTGAACAGTTTTGTGCAAAAATGAATATTTCTTATCCTAAAACTAATGACGTGATTTATGCCGTCTTATAAATCAAACCTAAATATATTTTTTAATAACCAATACTTAAAAGACCCTTGGACAATGTCTTTTACTAATGAAGAAATTGACTATACAGAAGTTGATGTTTGGGAAATTTTGCACGAGGTTAAAAATTCTAATGATGGAATTGATTTAGGCATTTATGCTTCTTTTGACCCTTTTGGGGAACTTTATATGATTACAGATAAAACCAAGGTTGTAACTTTTTTTGGGGAAAATGCTATAAATGAAATTGAGTCTTATTTGAAAGACCACAATTACGATTTTGAGTTGAATGATAAAGTTGTTATTGGAAATAAAACTATTTTTGAGGAAGTTAAATAATGGCCATTAAGAGAGCTTCTGAGGGCAATCTAACTTTGAATAGCCCTGATGGGTATAAAGACACCATTATTCAAGGCATTGGTGCTAATCATTTTGTTGTTCAAACTTTTACTTCTAGTGGGACTTGGGTAAGACCTAGGGGCGTAAGAACTGTTGAAATTCTTGTTGTTGGCGGTGGAGCAGGCGGAGTTGGTGGCGCAGGTTCAACTGTTGGTCGTGGTGGCGGTGGAGCAGGTGGATTGTTATACGAATCTGCTTTGAATGTTTGGCAAAATACTTCTGTATCTGTAACTGTTGGAACTGGTGGCGTTAGTGGTGCTTCGGGTAATAGTTCTCAATTTAGAGAAATGTTAGCTTTTGGTGGTGGCGCTGGGGGTAATGCTGCTCCATCAAACGGTGTTCACGGTTCAGGTGGTGGTGCAGGTTCACAAAATGGCGGATATAACGGCACAGGTGGCGCTTTTACTAGAGGTCAAGGTTTTGCAGGTGGTGGTTCAAGTGCGCAGAATTTACAAAACAATGGTGGCGGTGGTGGTGGCGGAGCTGGCGCTGTTGGTTCAAATTCAAATACTTTTAACGGTGGTGCTGGAGTTGCTTATTCAATAACTGGAACTTCTGTAACTTACGCTGGTGGTGGTGCTGGTGGTTGGGGACAAAATGGTCAAAATAATAATTCTGGTTCAGGCGGTGCTGGCGGTGGCGGTAACAGCTCAGCAGCAAATACTGGAACACCTAACTCTGGAACAAATGGTTTAGGTGGCGGTGGTGGCGCAGGAGTTTCAGCAACTTCTGGCGGTAACGGTGTTGTCATCTTAAAATACAAGGTTGGTGTGTAATGGGTATTCGTAGAGCAACATATCAAGGTTTAGGTTTGAGAGCATTTGATTCACCTAACGTTCAAATGAATGCTAGACAAGTTAATACAAGATTAGAAGTTTTTAGCGCAAGCACAGTTTGGGTTTGCCCACCAGGTGTTACAAGTGTTGAACTTTTATGTGTTGGTGGCGGTGGTGGCGGTGGCGCAGGCGCAACTGTTCAACCTGGTGGTGGTGGCGCAGGTGGTTTAATTTATAACGCAAACTTTGCTGTAACAGGTGGAACTTCTTACACGGTAACTGTTGGTGCTGGTGGTGGTCAAAATGCTAGTGGCGCAAATTCTGTTTTTGGTTCACAAACTGCTATTGGCGGTGGCGCAGGACAATCAAGGGCTAATGGTGTTTCTGGTGGCTCAGGTGGTGGCTCAGGTGGAGATAACGGTTTTGGTGCAAACGGTGGAGCAGGTACAGCAGGTCAAGGATTTGCTGGTGGAAACTCTCCAGCACAAAATACTTCAAATGGTCAAGGTGGTTCAGGCGGTGGAGCTGGTGCTGCTGGAAACAATAACGGTGCAGGTGGAGCAGGTTTGTCTTATTCAATAACTGGTACTGCAAAATTTTACGCAGGTGGTGGTGGTTTAGCAGGTAGAGATAACGCTACTGCTACTGCTGGCGGTTCTGGTATTGGTGGAAGTGGTGGAAGAAATCAAGGTGGTGGAGACTATAGACAAGGTAGTGGTGCGCCATTCACAGGTTCAGGTGGAACAGGTTCAGGTATAGATTCTGTTGGTGGTTCTGGTGGTAGCGGAATCGTAATAATTAAATACAACTACTAAATGTAATATTTTTTCTGCCAATACATTTTTTTATAAGCACTATTGAACATAGTTTTTAATAAAGAAATTTCTTTATCATTATCTATTGGCTCATCTGAATAATCCATTTTCCAATCTTCACGCTTAAAAGGAATAACTTGCATAATAGGTGTTCCTCTAGGAATTTTTCCTTCCCAATTTTTTCTAATTAAAAACGGAAAGTGAATTGCAGAAGTGTAAGTATCAGTATCAACAATTGCTGGAAAGCATTGAAAAGGAAGTTCATTTCTAATTAGTGGAGAAACAAACAAGCTGCTGTATCCTTTAGGGGTTTGTATTTTAATTGGGTTAAACCATTTGAAAGCCTCATCTTTGTAATAACCCATAGGTAAAGGCATACCTTGTAATTGATTTTTTTCGTGAACTTCAACAACGTTGCTTTCGTGTGACCAAGTAATCCGAGAACAACCATTTTCTACTTTGACAATTATGTCTGCGTAAGAAAAAAATAAATATCCACTTGTCATTCCGTCAAATAAAGGAATGCATCTTTTAACCGTATGGCTATTTGGCCCAAATTCTTTACCAACTGGGGTGTTCATATGAAGCATTTGCATTGGCATTTTTTTATACCAATCAGGTGTTTCAATTTTGGCTGGTTTAGGGCGTAATGCTAAATTCTCATACCCCAAAATGGGGTTAAATTTAATTTTTGGCACAAAACCAGCATACTCTTGCGTGATATTATTTCAATATGACACTCATAAAACTAGCAATATTTGATGATTCTAAAACAGTTCAGCAGGTTGTTGTTACAACCGAATTAGAAAAAGATACTTGGCTTTCAGGAAATTTAGACATTACAGATAACTATGTATTACTCAGCGAGTCTGAGACAGAGCCTAATATTGGCTGGTCTTGGAATGAAGCAAAAGATGCTTGGATTGCCCCACAACCACATTCCAACTGGGTTTTAGATGACAACAATCAATGGAATCCACCTTTACCTAAACCAACAGAAGAACCAGAGGGTGATTGGTTTTGGCATCAAGAAGAAAACCTGTGGAAAGATGTTATTCATATACCCCTTGAGGAGCAATAATGAAGTTATCAATTATTAAAGACGTAGTATTTCGCTCAATAGCTTTATTTATGACTATGGCACTTCCTGCTATTGGTGCTGGTGCTTTTGCTGGTGTTGAACCAGTTCAATCAGCTCTTATTGCTGGGGCGCTTGGTGTGTCTAAGGTGCTTACAGATTTAGCCAAAGCATTCTTGGATGATGGACAACTTACACAAGATGAAGTTGATGCTGTATTCAAACGTGCTAATAAAAAAGGTGAGGGTGGCAAGTAATAATGGGTTTACCTATTAAAGACGGCAAAATCACAACACCTTTTGGTAAAAAAGGCAAGATGTGGTCCTCTGGTGCTCATACTGGGGTAGATTTTGCAGTTCCATCTGGTACTGACATTGTTGCTGTTGCTGACGGAAAAGTTGCAAACGCTAATTGGGGCAAAGCCTATGGTGTGCAAATAGTTCAAAAAATTGATGGTCAAGATACTTGGGTTATTTATGCGCATCTTTCTAAATCACTTGTTAAACCTGGTGATGAAGTTAAAAAAGGTCAGCACATAGGCGAATCAGGTAATACTGGTAATTCTTCTGGTCCACATTTACATTTTGAAGCTAGAAACAATGTGCGTTGGTCTGCTGGTAAAGCACAAGACCCGAAAGCGATTCTGGAAGCATAATTGAATAGGCGCACAAAACTGCGCTTAATTCTTTCTTTACTCTTACTGGGTTTTGTTATGTCTCCAGCGTTTGCTGATGAAACAACAATTGTTTTAGACCAACAAACACCTTATATTGATGTACCTGTTGAAGCTACTGAGCCAACAACTTTAACTGTGCAAACAACTACTGGCACACCCCAGACAAATCCTGGATTTATTGATTCGTGGATTGAACTTTGGCAAGGCACAACAAAACTTTTCGCTAATGATGATGGTGCGCATTCTGCAACAAATGTTTTAGCATCAATTATTACTGCACCTATTGATTCAGGAATTTATTTTATTCGCGCTACTTCTTTTGCTTATATGTGTTGTAATCAGCAACCTTATGGAAGTTATCTTTTAACTTGGTCTGGTGTTACAACCATTCCAACAGCCACGCCAACACCAACAACAACCCCAGAGCCGACAGCAGAGCCGACTCCCACAAGTGAGCCAACTCCCAGCGCAACACCCGAACCAACACCAACAGAAGTTTCACCTACACCAACACCAGAACCAACGCCAGAACCAACCCAAGAACCAATAATAGATAACTCAAATAACGAAACTCAGGCAACTCCGACCCTAGAAGTAACCCCAGAGCTGATAGAGACAGCAATCCCAGAATTAGAACAAGTTGAAGAAATTGTTGAACCAGAAACAATTGAAACTCCTATCGAAGAACCTGCATTAAGTGTAGAACAAATACAAGAACAAATAAACGCTGAATACATTGCAGAAAATACAATAGAATTACAAGTACCAACTGCGCTTGCAGATATACCAGGTGCTGCACAAATTTTTGCAGCAACAGAAGCGATTTTGAATGTTGGTTCAGATATGACTCAAGAACAACGGGAAGAATCACAAACTGTTGTTGTGGGCGCAATCATTGTTACACAAATTGCTTCTATGGCATCTGTTTCTGTATCACAAAGTCAAAGGAATAGAAAATAAATGTTGAATTGGGTTAAAAAATATGTTGTTGCTATTACAGGTGATACTTGGACTTATGTGGGTTTGCTTATTGCTTATTTCACTTTGGATGGGTCAGCAAAGCAAGTAACTGGTGTTCTTATCCTCGGTGGTCTTGTAATATGGCTAGTAACTCTGCCTATAAGGGATTCTGATGACTAACGCAATTATTATGGCTGGTCAGGTTGCTGGTGCTTTGTCGGCTATTGGCGCTGTTGTTTTTGTGATTGTTAAATATGTGGTTGTTAAACCGATTCAGAATTATATTGATAAGGCTACTTACCCAATTTCCCCTACAAGTAATGGCGGTAAATCGTTGCCTGATGCTATTCGTGGGATTAAAAGGATTGAAACAAAGTTGGAAAAGATGGATGCGCGTGTGCAGGTTCTTGAGGACACGCTGAAAGTCCCCCAAGTCTAATAATTGTCAGACCTACCCTTTATATTGTGTATAACAGGGAAAGGACAGAAATGCCTAATATTACTGACCCAGAAATCTGGGACAAACTATCGGATAAAGCTAAAGTTAAATGGCTTTCAATTCAAGCTGATTTAGCAGAAGCAAGATGCTCAACGTGCTATCAATACACTTGCACCTGCGGAGAGGACTTCTAAATGGGTTTCGATTTGAGTTCGTATGCCACCGTTCAAGAAAGAATTGCCGAATTTTGGTCGCTTTACCCAAATGGTCGTTTAGAAACTGAACTTGTTTACCATTCTGATACTTCTTACATTGTGAAAGCATCAGCGTATAAGAATGCTACTGACCAGTTTCCTAGTGCAACTGATTATGCTCAAGAAACTGTTGGGGCATCAATGACCACAAAGAACTTTCCATTGGAGACTTGTAGCACTTCTGCGATTGGTAGGTGCATTGCAACTCTTGGTCTTTCAACTCGTAAAAATGAACCGAGACCATCACGCGAAGAAATGGAACGTGTTGTTGCCAAAGAATCTAAACCAATGAATTTTACAGATGGCCCTATGGGTCGTGCTAAAGCAACAGAAAAACAAATAGGTTTTGCAATCTCAATGCTAAAAGAAATCGCACAACGATTGGAATTTAGCTTTGAGGATGTAATGAAATGGGCGTGTGAGGAATACAAGTGCCAAACACTTGAAGATTTCTCTATGAAACAAATTTCACATTTCATTGCAGATTTGCAAAAAACAAAGCAACAAGGCGAATCGTCTGTGTTCTATAACTTGGTGAGAGCCAAGAAAGGCGCAGATTATGACCCTTGGGCTACGCCTAACAACTAGGTAAGGAATCTATTGCTAGAAAAACTACTCCTATTACTTGCGCCAACTTATGTTGAACAAGATGAGAAAGTAGCAATAACAGCAGTTAGACAGTATGTGCGCGAGCAATACTCTGCAACACAATGGAAATGTATTGACGAGTTGTGGCAAAGAGAAAGTTCGTGGCAGACGAAAAAGAAACCTTGGAGAGCCAGAAACGCATCAAGTGGTGCTTACGGAATACCGCAAGCATTACCTGCTTCAAAAATGGTTTCTCACGGGGTTGATTTTTCAACCAATCCTTACACCCAAGTAAATTGGGGAATGGATTACATTTCCAAAAGATTTGGAAATCCTTGTAGGGCGTTAGCATTTCACGACAGAAAAGGCTGGTACTAAAAGATGAATCCTGCGCTCATCTTTCAAGCAAGTATTTTAATTATTCTTGGAATCGCTGGTTTTGTAACCATTTTTTTTAATTTCAAACGCTATTGTGATTTGACTGAGAAAGAGGACAAGTGAAAAACATTAGAAGTTTTGGAAGCGTTGAGAAACGCGATACAGGTAAATTTCGTGCCAGATTTACAGATGGCGAGTCAAAGATTTCTTTGGGTCAATTCGATACTAAAGAGGAAGCTGAAAGGGCGCTGCAAGATTATATGAAAAAAAATAATATTGTTCAGGTTGAGGAAGTTGAGGATGTTGTAGGGCAAGCATCTAAACCTTTTGTTGAAATGACAAAGGATACGGCTGAGATTTCTACTGGTGTTGTTGATAAACCGATTACTGATTGGGATTCTATTCTTTTAAGTTTTGGTTTAGACCCAAGTATTTTTGAGATTGCTGATGACAAAGTCAAAATGTCTAAATGGCAATCTTCTAAGCGTTTAGAAAATGGCGATAGGGATTTGATTTGGCTTTATTCATATAAAGCAACTTTTATGCGTAGGAATGTGTCTAGGGTGTCTGAGGATGACATCAAAGAGATACGTTCCAGTATTAGGGCTTTTAAGCCCTCTAAAGGCACTTCTAAGGCTACTGCGGAAGCACCATCAACTTTTGTGGTGTTGTGGTCTGATTGGCAATTAGGAAAATCATCTATTGGAGTAAAAGGCACAACTCAACGCATTATCAATTCTTTTGATAAAACTGCTACAAGAATTAAAGAGCTACAAAAAGCAGGTCGAAATATTGAGCAAATAGCTTTTGTAAATCTCGGTGACCCAATTGAGTGCGTTTCGGGTCATTATGCAAGTCAAAATTTTTCAGTTGAATTAACTATGAGGCAGCAACTGCTTTTGGCTTTGGATTTATTTACCCTAGGAATAAACACACTAAGTCCACTTGTTCCTAAACGTAAATTCATTTCTACTTTAAGCAATCACGGAGAATGGACTAGGAATGGTTCAGGAAAAGCACAAACAACTGATTCTGATTCTGCTGACGGATTTTTGTCAGATGCTTTGCAAAGAATTTTGAATGGTTATGACTTGATTGATGAATGGCATATACCTCACGATGAAATGACAACTCAAGTTAATCTTTCAGGTGTTGAATGCGCGTTCACTCACGGACATAAAATTTCTGGAAAAGAATTTGAATGGTTGCGAGGACAAACATTAAGACTGTTAAAAGACAATGGTTCTGAACCTCAATTATGGTTTCAAGGTCATAAGCATCATTTTCTTGCAACAGATTTTGGGCCATTTACAAGATTTCAAGCTCCGTCAATGGATACAGATGGTGAACATTCAAGTAACGGCAGTAAATGGTTTACCGATATGTCTGGACAATGGTCATCAAGTCCAGGTACTTTAACCCTGCTGGTAGGTCAGCACGATAAAAAGAAATGGAGTGACATTTCGTTATGACAAGTGAGCAACTAGCAAAAGCGATAAGTCACGCCATCTCTAATGTTGAGAAACGGATACTCAGCATTGGTGCTTCTCAATACGACTCTGGCGAGCGACAAAAAATTGAGGATAAGACACCAGCAGAGGTTTTAGATGATGCACTTGAGGAACTTGATGATTGTCTAGCTTATGTAGCTTGGACTAGGATTAGGGTTCAAAAGCTGCGTGCGAATCTCAAAGATGTCATCTGAGCCATTCCCTAGTGGTTCAGATGTCCTAAGTGTCGGGTTGGCTCTTGTGTCCCCTTTCCTGCTGACCCGACACACCTTAGACACCCCCCTTGACAGACCTACCCCCTGTCGTTATACACTTGTATAACAAGGTCAAGGAAAGGGCCAAGATGAACAAGGTAACAATCGTAAGAGCTTCAGAAATCGGAGCTTGTGAAACAGATGGTGGCAAATTTTGTGCATTCTGTGACGAACATAATTATTTTGTACAAGGTACACGCAAATCATTAGAGGGTCGTTTTACTTTCGAGATTTGTCCAAAGTGTGAATGGCCAAACAAATGAATCAAATACTTCATAAGAACGCTAAAGGTGAAACAAAATATTACGCTTCATATCAAAGTGCTTGGAATGCTTGCATCAGATTAAATGAAAAAGAAACAAATGGTGTTTGGAGATTTGAAGCAGATTTAGTTGGTTGGTATTTACAACTAGAAGAAGAATAAACAAACAAAGAAAGGTAATAATGTCTGACAAATCAGGGAAAGAAAACCTGATTGCCCTGCGCTTGAACAATACTCAAATGCGTGCAATCAAAGCGTTCGCAAAACAACACAACGCATCAATATCTGAAGTAATCCGTATTTCAATAGAGATGATGATTCCAGAGGCTAAAAGATGAACAGAGCAAAAGTTGCATCAAATCTTGTAAAAATGACTTGGTTGCGTGACCATCCAGCATTAGCAACAACCGACTTAGATATAAACCAGATTGATTGGAAAACAATTGACAAGTTTGAATGGAATCGCACTCAACTTGTTTTAATTGAGGTTCTTCGTTTTATCAATTGTGGTGAGTCTTTGATGCGTTTGTCTGAGATAAATCTTTTATCACAAGATGAAAAGCGTGTTGTGGCTTTGTCACTAAATATGTTGTACAACGATTTAGGGCTTGAGGAAAATCTAGTTTAAGAATGACAAATCAATCTGATTGGGATTTAGATTTATCATTTGGTAAAGCTGGTGAAGTCCAGGTCAATGAACTTTTAACAGCTTCAATTGAAACTGTTGAAGTAAAGCGTGATAGGCGTTGGAAAGAAACAAAGAATCTTTATATTGAGATGGCTTGTTTCTCTAAAAAGATTAACTCCTGGTATTTATCGGGTTTGAGTACAACTAAGGCATCTCATTGGGCTTTTGTGTTAGAGGACATTGTTTTAATTGTTCCAACATTGAAGCTCAAAGATGTTGTTGCGGCTAAGGGTAGAAAGATAGAGATGATTCGACCTGAGTATTCGACACGCGGTTATTTGATTAACTGGACTGATGTTGGTATTTAATTCCAGCTTGTGATAGAACTTGTAGTCGAGTGACAGAGGCTCTGCGTAATCTCTGGGCGTGCTAATCCCACGTTAAATCTGCGTTTGAGGCAGATATTTAATCTTGCAAGAAAATAATCAAGCGAGCAGAAAATCGATAATCTGCGAGTAGTTGTGAGAATGTCAAAACGGGTTGCCTGATATTGACTAGGGACTTACCTCTACAAATGGCGCAATCGGGCTGAAATAGCCCCCATCTGACTCCTTTATACCCATACTGGGCGTAATTGAGGGTGGTTGAATTATTCGCCATCCTCTGCCTTGTTTTGCCCCGCCTGAACGTAAAATCTGTCGAACAGGTGTTCTAGACATTTCGGACATAAATCGTTATCAAATTGTTATCAAAATGTGCTTGAAATAGCTTGCTTTTGTTATACCTCTCGTTTAGTATTGTTATACAAGGTCAAGGAAAGGACCAAAAATGAACGCAGCAAGACTAAAGACAACAGAAGTACAAGAAGCAGCACAAGCTTTTATAGCATCAGGATTCAATGCTGACGATATGCGCCCATTGATGAATTTGATGTCTTGGCAAACAAGTTACATTCAAAAAAGATTCTGGAAGATTGTTGATTCAGCTAGAGAGCAAAGTAACTAAGGGTCGAAAAGATTTGGGCTGGTAACAATGCCAGCCCTTAGTCCAAGGAAAGGGACAAAAAAATGGCAACATTAGTAATGCAAAAGCAAGACACAGCAGTTGAATATCAAGAATTTACTTGGCAAGCAATCAAAGCCTTAGCAGATAAAATTGGTGTTCATTATTACGCTCAAAATGATTATTTGAGATATGGCATTGGTTTCAAAGCTAATCGTCACGATTTATCTGAAATCAAAATTGTTGGTTATGTTGATTCATCAGGTAAAAATGAACACGATTCAAGCACAATTCTTAGATTGTCTTGGAAATGTTTTGAACAGACTTTAGAACTTTATTTTCTAAAAAACAATATTAAATACGAATTAGTTAAACCTGGTAGACACCCAAATACAGGTTTTGCTCAAAGTCCATATATTCGTATATTCAAATAACAAACTTCTGCTGGTGGGCTTCCTGCGTTGTCTGCCAGCAGAACCTAAAAAGGAAAGAGGGAAAAATGAGTAAGACAAAAGAAGCATTACCTGATGCAATTTATGAGAACTTTGATTTATTTGCATCAATTATTGACCAGTCAGTCAATCCTGATAGTGAGCTTGTTTGTTTGGAATGTGGTTTTGGTTTCAAGCACGACAATTCTTGGAGTGGTCAAGTTTTAGCTGGAACAGTTGTCATTGACCATTACTTTGCAAACCATCCTGCGAACCAAAGGGATTTCTAATGATTGAAATTGTTTGTTCTGGTTGCAGTTGGGTAATAAATGTCAGTCGTATAACGGACAATAGTGTTTGTGGTTGGTGTTTTGAACAATTAACGGAAAAGGACAAAGTAAATGCGTAGTGTGAAAAGAGATGGTGAGCATATTGTTGTGCATATTCCTCAAGCTGATTTGGATTCTATGGCTAGATGGATTGCTCATAATGTGGTTAATAAGTCTGAGCGTATTAAAGATTTATCAACCAAGATTGTTGAGGGTGATTTATCTTTACAAGACCTTTATGCGCAATCTTTGATTGAAACCCTTGGTATTGATGATTGGGCTTTAGTTTTAGATGGTGCTGAGGCTTTGGCGTTATGTGATGAGTTAGCTGATGTTATTTATGATGAGAAACCAGAGGGTTTTGGGCCTGTCATAAAAACTAACGAGAAACCAACACTTCGTTTAGTAAAGATTTGTGTTGAATGCCAAAAAGGTTTTGTTAAGGGCGATTCACACGATTGCGCGGTCAGATAATGACTTTCTACGATTACGCAATCTGGATGGTTTATTTGTTTCTTCTAACACTTCCTTGGACAATTCATAAACTGCCAGGAAAGAACAAATGATTACAAGAAAGAATGATGATGGTTCAATAACTTTCATTTATGAGTCTTGGGATGAGTTAGTTAAATCTGAACCAACTTGGCAACCTGATGCTGATTTATATTCCAAGGACAGAGCAGATGAAAGAATCTGGGGTTATTAAATGGAAGCAATCATTATCGGTATGCAAATCGTAATTATGTATCTACTCGTAAAGCTACTTGCTAAATGAGTAAATCAAAGCAGAAAGGGACATTGGCTGAAACTGCTGTTGCTGATTATTTGAAGCAAACTTTCCCAGCAGTTGAAAGACGTGCTCTCGCTGGAGTTAATGATAAAGGCGATATTAGCAATGTCCCATTCAGCGTTATAGAAGTCAAAAATCAACGCTCATACAAGATTCACGAATGGATGAAAGAAACCGAAACTGAGCGCCTAAATGCTCAAGAAGAACTAGGTGTTTTAGTCATCAAGCCGAATGGTGTGGGTGTGTCAAAGGTTAATCAATGGTGGGCTGTTGTAAGTTTAGAAACCATTACAAAGCTAATTAAGGATTTAGAAAGTGCTAAAAGATTGCAGTCATCCCGTGATTGATGGCACTCAAATCTGCGCAGAATGCCCAAAACCAGATGATTGGCAAACACACGCTAAATGCCTTGATGCTGACCCTGAAATGTTTTTCTGTGAAGCAGATGATGTTCCTGCAATTAAATCAGCGATAAGGATTTGTTTAGGTTGCCCTGTTCGTGGTTTTTGTTTAGAAGATGGTTGGTCAAACAAGTGGGGTATTTGGGGAAGTTTTACTGCTGCAGAACGTGAAAGGTTAAGGAAAGCGTTTCCTATGCCAAATGATGTTAAACATAAAAGAAAAGTTATTCGAGTGATTGCGCACAGATTATGAACGAAAAAGAATTATTTAATAAGCTAAAAGAGTTTTATATGCCTGACTTAGTTAAATCATCAGGTATTTATGATTCATATGATTGCTTTTCTAATGCAAGACAATTATTTATTGAGCTGAAGTGCCGTAAGTCTCATTATGAGAACTTGATGATTGAGCAATCAAAATATGCTCGACTCAAATATGAGGCTGGTGAACGTGGAATGATTCCTACTTATATTTGTTCAACACCTCAAGGTGTGTGGGCTTTTGATTTGCGTCTTTTTGAACCAGAGTGGAAAGACCAAACTGATTTACCAACAACAACAGAGTTCGAAAACAGAACAAAGAGAACTAAGTCTGTTGGTTTCTTTCCTATAACCAGGGGAAGTCGTCTAACAAAAATAAAAGGAGAAAAATAATGCCATTACCAACAATCATTATCGTAGGTAATTTAACGCAAGACCCAGAACTACGTTTCACAACAACAGGTAAAGCAGTTGCCTCACTCCGTGTTGCTTGTTCTGAGAGAAAGAAAGACCCAGCAGGTCAATGGGTTGATGGAGATAAAGTTTATTTGAACGTGAACGTTTGGAATGACACAGCAGAGAACACAACTAAAACAGTTGTTAAAGGCGACACAGTTGTCATCACAGGTAAATTCAAACAACGCTCCTACACAGCCAAAGATGGCACAGAGAAAACAGTTTTTGAAGTAGAAGCTGATTCTGTTGGTGCTGAACTTAGACGTAAAGCATTTGCACCACAGGCTGAGATTATGAGGGATAAGCCTCACGCTACACAATCTGAGAACAATCCTTGGGTATCAGATACCTTTTAGGATTAGCTTATGAACAGGAAACCTATCAGACCACGCTCAGCGAAAATGGAGAATCTTTACGCCACAAAGCGTAGGAATCTTGTTCGCAAGATGTTGGCTGATAGACCTGTTTGTCAAAGATGTTTGTCAGATAGAAGTCAAGATATTCACGAAATCAAATCGCGTGCCAGAGGTGGTTCGATTACTGATGAGGAAAACTTGGTTGCTCTTTGTCGTAAGTGCCATAACTGGGTTACTTGTAATCCTGAAGAAGCGTATCAACAAGGGTGGTTAAAACATTCGTGGGAATAGAAATCTTTGATGACCCTGTTGGGCAGAGGATTAAAGCTCTGTTGATGAATTATGCTTTGGAACATTACGAGAGCACACCTGAACAACTTGAGCCAGGTATTAACCAAACTCATATGATTGTTGGTTTCACTCGTCAAGCAGTTATTGATTCTTTGATGGCTGAGGTTGAGGTTATGACTTTTCGTAACGTCAATTCAAGTGACCATCAGATACCAACTTTGTTCATTGCTGGTGTGTTGCACGCTGCTGATGTTGCTGCAGGTAAAGGTTCTGTTATTGGAAAAGGTGAGTGATGGGTAAGGGTAAAGGTAGAGGTAAGTCTGGTGGTGCTCGTAATGACAATCGTAAGTGTGGCAAAGCGTGGAAGAAGAATCCTCGCAAGCAACGCAAAACTGGTAGAACCATTGGTGGTTATAGCCCAGCAAAGTTAAAGATTCGTGAACAGAAACGTGCTTATGTTAAAACACACACTCCTAATGAAATCACCATAGAAGCGTTAAAAGAAGCTGAGGCAACTGATGAGTAATTGTCGTTCAGGTTGCGAAACACAAGACCACAACACTTATGCCGAATGTTTACAGGCTGCAAACATATCCATTGACCGAGAGAGCCTAAAAGTTAAATGACAACAATAGGAATTGCATCAACAAACAAACAATGCGTGATGATGTCAGAATCAGGGATAACTGACGAGTCTTATCACACAGCACCACCAATGAATAAGATTATTCGCCAAGGTGAATGGCTTATCGCTGCAGCAGGTGCTGACCGTGTTTGTGACGTGTTGCAATATTTAGTTAAGTATCCAGCAGTTCCACCACAACTAAAAAAGAAAGAGGACATAATGAGTTGGTATCAATGGGTAGCAAAAAGAATCATTCCTTTAATTAGAAAGGTTGCACAAGAACAATTAACACTAGATGTTAAAGATGGTGTAGCCGAACTACCAGAATCAGAACTACTACTTGTAACACACGGCAAAGCATTCAGCATCAGCAACACACTAGGTATTAGTAGATGCACACCATATTGGGCAATAGGTTCAGGTGGCTCACTAGCTTTAGGTTCACTTGCAACAGCATTCAGAACAACAAAAGACTGGAACACCAATCACACTAAATATTTATATGATGCAATCGAAACAGCAACCACCCACGACAGCTTTTCCCACCCACCAATCTACGGATGGGTTTCCCAAACCAATGGGACAATTAAACAATGGGATTCAAAAGACCTTGCCTCACCTGTGGCACACTCGTTGAGAAAGGAAACCGTTGCGTTAAACACCAGAGCGAATACATTGCAAAGTTAGACGAAAGACGTAAACCAAACAGAACACACTATTCAGGCGATTATCGCAAAAGAGCAAAACAAGTAAGAGAATCAGCCACAATATGTTGGCTATGTAAACAACCATTCACAGACACAAAACAAATCACAGCAGACCACTACTACCCTGGTGTCCCACAATCACCACTATTACCAGCTCATAAATCCTGTAACAGCTCAAGAGGCAACAAACCCCCTACGGCATAACCGAGGAGTGGGCAAAAATCTCATTCCAAACAAACAAGCTCACTATCAGGATTGACTGACTGGTCAA